>Ga0209629_10002930_pt1 | contig 11910 bp, 9 predicted proteins | sample TergutCu122P5_FD_187286 | JGI IMG/M metagenome (GOLD analysis project Ga0209629, IMG submission 187286) | Cubitermes ugandensis P5 segment gut microbial communities from Kakamega Forest, Kenya - Cu122 P5 (SPAdes) (version 2) | ecosystem: Host-associated > Arthropoda: Insects > Digestive system >...
GCCATATGCTATGGGTGAGGTGATTTAAATGGCTAAAACTGCAAACATCAATATCCGCGTTGACCCGGAAGTGAAATCAACCGTTGATGGGATTTTCTCTCATTTTGGGATTACTGTTGCCGACGCGGTAAACATTTTTCTGCACAAAGTCATGATCGTCGGCGGGATGCCCTTTGATATGACGCTGCCGAAATACAACGAAGAAACATTGGCCGCCATGCGAGAAGCGCGGTATATTTCAAACGGAAAAATCAAAGCGAAATCCTATACATCCGTCAAAGAAATGATCGCGGAATTAGACACCGAAGATTCGGAGGATTAAGCGTGTCGGAAATAAAACTGTTGGCATTGCGAGGCGGAACGCCGCCACTGGCGGGGCTTGCGTCCTGCCGGACAAGCCGCCGCGATACCCGCACCGCCTTGCCGTTCGTCCACTCCGGGCGCGTGTGAACCTCTCCGCTTTTCTGCGGATTGTTAACCCTTGCCGGGGGGAACGCACGAGGGAAAACGACGGAGCGCAAGCGGCGATTATTTATATTTTATTCAGAAGGAAACAGGGAGATTTCATGAAAATTACGCATCGGGACAGCAAAAGCATTATCAACCAAAACGCAGAGATGGAACAGAATTATAAATCGTTTGCCGGTGGTACGGCGGACGACGTGCTGAAAAGTTTGAACAGCACGGAAGTCGGCCTCAGCGAATCGGAAGCGGACAAGCGGCTGGCCGCGAACGGGCAGAACACGACAAGTGACTCGAAGCATAAACCGTGGTACATATTTTTGTTCAAATCTTTTTTAGACGAATTTATCATTGTGCTGATTTTGCTGGGCGTGACATCGCTTACCCCGTTGGTCGGGGATTTGCTGGGTGCTTCCATCATATTTGCTCTGGCGGTGATCAGTGCTATTATCCGATTCGTGCAGGATTATGCATCCTATCTTAGCAGTGAAAAGCTGAAAACCATGTTGCATACCACCGTGGACGTGCGGCGTGACGGCCAGCTGATAAAAAAGAATATTGAAGAAATTGTGACCGGCGACGTGGTGGAACTGGGTTCGGGTTCCATCATCCCAGCCGATCTGCGTATCATTGACAGCAAAGATTTGTTCATATCGCAGTCTATGTTTACCGGCGAGTCAGTGCCAGTAGAGAAGTGGAATTTCGAACCTGATTTGACCAAAAGCAGCACCGAGCTTGACGATATCTGTCTGATGGGGTGTAACGTGGTCAACGGATCTGGTGTGGGCGTCGTTGTCAAGACTGGTAAAGGCACTTATATGGGGCATATCGCCGTCACGGTGGAGAGCAACAAGAAAGCCACCAACTTTGAAACTGGTGTCAAAAAGATTACCAATCTGCTGTTGATTTACATGTCAGTTGTCGTAGTGGGCGTGTTCCTGATCAATGGTTTCGTCAAAGGCAGTTGGATTGACGCGCTGATGTTTTCCATCGCGGTGGCGGTGGGGATTACGCCAGGAATGATGCCCATGATTATCAACTCAACACTGAGTAAAGGCGCGAGTTTCTTGGCCAAAAAGAAAACGATTGTCAAGAATATCTCGTCGATTCAGAACCTCGGCGCTATTGATACACTGTGCACCGACAAAACCGGCACACTGACCATTGACAACGTCGAACTCCAACGGTATATGAATGTCAACGGACAGGACGATATTGAGATACTCGACTACGCGTTTATGAACAGCTACTTCTCCACGGGCATCAAAAACCTGATTGACAAAGCCATTATTGCTTTCGGCACTGAGCATGGAATAAAGGACGACATAAGCAAATACAAAAAGATCGACGAGATTCCATTCGATTACAACCGCAAGCGCATGAGTATCGTAATTCAGGACGCTGGCGGCAACATCCGTATTATCACCAAAGGCGCGATTGAAGAAGTGATTAAAGCCTGCACCACCGTCAAGGACGGCGATCAGGTTATCCCTATCCAAACTGAACAGACTGCGAAAATCATGAGCCATTCTGATGAGCTGAACAATCAGGGTATGCATGTTATCGCCATTGCTGAGAAGAAAGAATATCCCGGCGTTAATCAATTCGGTCCGCAAGACGAGAGCGAAATGACGTTCATTGGATACGTAGCGTTTCTCGATCCGCCGAAACCTGATGTTGCCGATGCGATTGCGACCCTGTATGACGCGGGTGTCAACATCAAGGTTCTAACCGGTGACGCGCCGTTGGTGGCACAGCACATCTGCACACAAGTTGGCTTGCGCTTCGACAAAATCCTAACCGGCGCTGATATTGAAAAAATGTCGGAAAGCGAATTGAAAACAGCTATCGAGCAAGCAAATGTTTTCGCACGGCTGGCTCCAATGCAAAAAGAGCGCGTTGTGACAATGCTGCGGAAAAACGGGCATGTGGTTGGATATATGGGCGATGGCGTCAACGACGCGCCGTCGCTGCGCGGCGCCGACGTAGAAATATCGGTGGACAGCGCGACGGATATCGCGAAAGAGAGTTCCGATATCATCCTGTTAGAAAAAAGCCTTGGCGTGCTGAAAGACGGTATTTACGAAGGTAGACGCATCTATGGAAACATCATGAAATATATTAAGATGTCGCTGTCCGGTAACTTCGGCAATGTGTTCAGTGTATTGGTTGCCAGCATTTTATTGCCTTTCCTGCCAATGATCGCGATCATGATTTTAATTCAGAATCTCGTGTATGATCTGTCTCAGATCGCGATCCCGTGGGATAATGTCGATCCGGAATTTTTGAAAGAGCCGAAAAAGTGGAACATGAAAGGCTTAGCCCACTTCATGAACTGGTTCGGCGTCACCAGTTCAGTGTTTGATATGATGATGTTCGCGGGGTTATGGTTTTTGCTTGGCTATAACATCATTGCAAAACAAAGTTTTTTCCAGACCGGTTGGTTCATCGAAGGGTTGATTTCACAGCTACTTATTGTACATTTTGTCCGTACGGCTAAAATTCCTTTCATCCAATCGCGGGCTGATAAAAAATTGCTATTCTCAACAATTTTATGTATAATTGCGGCGCTTGTCATTCCACTAGCGCTAAGCGGTGTACCCGGATTCAATTTTGTTGTCATGCCCGCAACATATTATCTGTTCCTTGTAGGCATTTTGGTCTTGTATGCAATCACGGTGCAAACTGTCAAACATTTCTATATCAAGCGTCATAAAGAGTGGCTGTAAGATTGTAAGTTCGTTCAAAATAAGCATTCGCGACAGAAACGGACACCGTGAATCTTCTCTGCCCGGTTTAAATAACAAGTCTCAATAATTACTTTGGTGATTGCGTCAGGGTTTTGAGCCCGGGCAGCTTCGCCGACCGCTTGCATATCATTCATGACAACATCCGTACGCCCTTCCAGCAATGCGCCGATATTAATCACCATGTCCACTTCCCGGGCGCCGTCCCGGACAGCCAAGCTTGCTTCGGCAGCCTTAGCGGCAGTGGATGTGGCTCCAAGGGGGAAACCAATCACGGCGCACACCGCCACATTTGAGCCTGCTAATTGCCCGGCAGCCAAGGAAACCCAACAGGGATTAATACACACCGCCGCGAAATTATAAGCCACCGCCTCGGAACATAATTTTATAATATCCACGCTGGCCGCCGTGGGTTTAAGCAAGGTATGGTCAATCACCCCAGCCAGGCCGGCTTCATTTAACTCCCTCGTATCCATATCATTCCCCTCCAATGCAACCGTAAATAACTGTATCAACAGCCAAACAGAAAATTGGCGTATGCAATGTTCGCACAAGCGGGCATTAGCAGCACAAAACATAAAATGCAACGTCTTTTGCATGTAAATAAACATTTTATGCAACGTAATGTTGCTGTTCCGTTACTATTCAGCATTGAGCGGTACGCAAAACAACTAAGATTTTCCGAACGGATAAGCTGGAGTAATGATCATTTGCTCAATGACAGCTTCATGCCCGCCGATGCGGCGCATTTCTGTAGTGACGCTCTTAATCTTTGCGCCTTTTTCTTTCTGTCGTCCTCATTCGCCGCCTCAGTCATCGCGGCTTTTAGCTGCTCCGGTGGGAGCAACGCGGCGGCTAAACAATAAAAACCCTTGCTCCGTCCGTCGTCGTAATGCGCAAGCAGATCTTGGAGAACGGCGACGCGGATTTTTTGTTGAGCTATAAAACTGTCAGTGCCGTGGTTTTTAATTTGTTCGAGATTGTGGAACATCCGCTTATGGGTAACAAAGGAATCCCGTTCAATTTTTTCCCTGTCCGCATATTTGGGACAGGGGTACTCCCCGCACTGACCGCAAACCTCCAACCTATGCTTATCCGCGCAGCAGGTCTTAAAGGAGCAGGATGGGTGCAGCTTCTCAAAACCCTCTCCCCCGCAGCCGGGACATCTTGAACTGCCCACGGTGTGAAACCTCGGGCATAAGCCGCAGTCTATCCCGCAGCAACCTATAGCAGCTAACTTTTGGGGGCGTTCCGGAAAGGGTTCATGGCTCGATGGGCTCATAGTACGCGTAGTACATATTTTTGCTTTGTCCAGGTGCGCCGTAATCACTGTGAAGCTATGCGCGTTTATGGTTAAAACTACGCCCCTTCCGTAGGCATACCAGTTCTTCCCCCGGCTGGTGATAACGTCCGCTCCGGCGACAAATTCTTTGCACCACGCAACAACGTCATCTATTTGCAGGTTTAGATGACGCTTGATTCGCTCCGCGCCCATTGGGGTGGTATGTATCTTGTCGATATTGTCAGTTAAATAACTTCCGTTCCGCTCATTCAACAGTTGAATTCTCCTCTTGCATGGTCTGCTTTTACTGTACCAAATCATACCGCCCCATACAACAAAACTATTCGAGTCTAAGCCAGCCGGCCGGTTTGCTTGTGACGCCTATGTAGTAATGGCCGTTTTCTATCCGCAAAGGGAATCGGTCACGGGTTTTACCGAACACGTTTTGTTGAATTACCTCCACATAACCGTTTAATATATTCGACACATTGCCATTTGTACCCGTAATAATAACCAGAGTCGCTGTAACTTTTCCCGTGCGATTGCGAGCCGTTGATTCCGTTATAGTATACCGCAACCCCTTTGTAACTGTCGAGTTCCTTGCCGATCTGGAGATCACTCCGGCGAGTATCATGAAAATATAATACTAACAGTAGTGTGATGCATAAGCCAATAATAGCCAATACTATCAGCCAGGGTTTTCTTCTGCGCTTTGTCTGTGCAAAGCGATAATCAGATCTGTCCTTCCTCATCCTCTGCGCCTCTTTTCTGAACAACAGATAATTATGGTAACATTATACAACAAAATATACCAAGTCTTTTGTATATACAAAAAAGTAACTGCCGTTGCCTTATACCTGTGCTAAAATATACCATAGGCCGGTATATAAAACGCTATCTAAACTTAGTGAATTTTGAGACTCAAAAGAAAGGTTGTGTTCAGCAGATTTGAACAAAAACGATATCAGAGTCAGCAAATTCTTAAGTTATGTCTTACGTCATCGTCCCGAAGCGATTGGCTTGAACCTTGACAGTGATGGTTGGGCTGAGATTGAGGCGTTGATTAAAGGCTCGCGTCGCGCCGGGGAAAATATTGATCTTGCGCTGATCCAAAAAATTGTGGCCGAAAATGATAAGAAGCGTTACGCAATTTCAGAAGATGTACATTTATCAGCGGACAGACAAACGGCAATTTCTGTCGGGAAGCGTTATGGCGCCCCGGTTATCTTGCAAATAGATACTTCGGCCATGCTTGAACAGGGATTAAAATTTTATCAAGCCGAAAATGGAGTCTGGCTTACGAAGTATGTTTCTCCGGATTTTTTGGCAGTAGACGCTCCCTGAAAAATTCGGCGCTGGTACACAGTTAATCAGGAGGGTTAATCTATGATGAACGAGCAAGACGTGGTTGGTTTGCTGAAAACGATTAAGAGCATCGGCATTGATGTATGGATTGACGGCGGCTGGGGCGTTGACGCGCTTATCGGCCATCAGACCCGGTCACACAACGATATTGATATTTTCATCAAAAAGATCAACAGCGCGGCGTTTACACAAATGATGGTCTCAAAGGGTTACCGGGAAACTAAAATGGACTATTCCACTGCTAACCACACTGTTTGGCAGGATTCACACGGACATATCATTGACCTGCATTTGTTCGAGTTCGGCGAAGCCGGAAACATTTATTATGACGGAGAAAGCTATCCTGCTGCTATACTGAACGGCACCGGTATGATCGGTGATGTTAAAGTTTGCTGCCTGACCGCAGAAGCGCAGCTTGAATACCATCAGGGATACGCTATTACTGAAAAGGATATTCACGACGTGTTTTTGCTTTGTAAGACATTCAAACTTCCGATGCCGCCACACTACGGATAATGAATACTGTGATATTATAGGTATTTTTCAATCAACAGATACTGATACCTGATACCAAACATATAAAGAAAATATATAAAGAAGGGGTAAAATAAAATGAAATTTAAGTCTATTTTGTTTTACTGGCTCATTGTTATTGCAGGAATGGCATTGTATCTAATTATAGTTATTTTTGTTTTTGCCGCCATAGTAACTATTTATTGCAGTACAACCGGTGATTCCCCTGACTTGTTTCTTGGATGGCTTGTCCCATTGTTGTTGTTCATAATCATTTCAGAAATTATAATTCTATTTTATTCGTTATACGCAATGCTTCAGATTATTAAAGATAAAAAACGCTCAATTCCGCTGATAGGGAAAATAGCACAAAAAGTAATCCGAATATAAGAAATACTATAGAAATAAAGTTTGGATAACAAATCAGTTATTGTTTTCAAAGGTAATCTAATACTGCCGTCTCAGCGCCAGACTTTTATACTCCACGGTAAAACCAATCTCCAGCAATGCTTTTTTATAAGGGCCTTCCCAAACCGGCCGGTTGTTGACTGTTTCCACAACGATCTTTTTCAGCGGATTGAAGTCACGGGTTAACAGGGTTTTACAAAAAGCAAAATACTCCGGTAAAGCCGGATCATCCGGCTCGGCTTTAATGAGCAGTTCTTTGCCGTTGCGTTTGGCCACTACTTTGAGCCTGGCGCCGTGCAATACGATGTAATTAGTAGGCAGGCGGGCAGGCAGATCCGAATCCAGACCGGGCAGCTTGAGCCCGCAGGGCGACGCCGGATCAACCGCGTTCAGCCAATAGATACCGTCCTCGTTCAATCCCCGGCTTAGAAAACGGTAGGCTTCCCGGGAGATAAACTGCAGCCCGGTGATTTGCTCGAAAAAATGTCCGGCATAAATTTCTCCGGCAAACTCCATCAGACGCAGGGAACGAAAAATCCGCCGCCACTGCATGTCCGGCAGCTCATGCTGCAGCAGTTCCCGGAAAAGGACGCCGTAACGGGCAAAAAGCTGACGGATCCGGTCCTTGTTCAACTCCTCCCGGTCCACAGGATCGCGCTCTTCCCGTTCCGGCAAGAGACGCCAGTTGCCCTGCAGGGGACGGGATGCGGACCAGCGGTTGTAGCCTGTACGGCGATTGAAGCCGCGCCGCTCTTCGGTTTGAAAAGGGGTAAATTTGGTTTGGATACCCTTGCGCAACACGGCAAAACTATCATTGGTCACCTGACCCAGCCATACATGTGCCCATAAACGATCGGTTAAAATATCGCTGGGCAAACCGGTATGCCGGCTCAGAGCAAAGAAATCATATTTACCCCAGGGATCCGGGAAAAGAGCCCGGGCCCCAGCAACCCCGACGGTTCCACTTGCTTTGCCTGCTATACTCGCTGCTCCAGCTCCGCTGGCTTCACTTGCTTCGCCCGCCGTCTTCGCATCAAGCCTAGTGGTATCCGACCAGACCGATTTACCTATTTCACTTGCTTCGTCCGCCATAGTCGCTGCTCCCGCTTCGCTGGCTCCACTTGCTTTGCCCGCCATACCCGCGGCTCCCGTTTCGTCTGCTTCACTTGCTTTACCTATTTTATTTACCTTACTTGCCACACTTACTTGGGTTGTTTTACTCGCTTTCTCTGCCTTACTTGCTTTAACTGCTGCACTTACCTTACTTGCCCCGTTTGGTTTACCTGCCTCGCCCGGGCTTTCCCCTTCCGGCTGAAACAGCTCCCAATCCTCGGCCAAGCAAAAACCGGTCCGCTTCCGGCCCCAGCCGAACCAAATCAGGTCACTGGTCTGCAGCAAGCTATCCAGCCAACTACTATAATAAGGCTCCATCCGGGCAGGCAAAACGGCCTCCTCCCACAGTCCGGCCGGACCAATATAGCCAAATAACTGCTCCAGGCGTACTTGCAGATCCTCCAAATTTAAGCCCTTGTCCACCAACCCCTGGTAAGCAGCCAAAAACAAGGGCAGCTGAGCCGCCGGCAAAGCCTTAAATACCGGCCGGCTGGCCCGCCGGACCATCAGCAGCAAACGCTCCAGGTTTTCCCGATCACAAATCTCCGTTTCGGCGCTGCCCTGGGTGAGCACATCAGCGACGATATCTTCCTCTTCCAGCAAGGTGGCCAGGGCCAACCCGCAGGTCTCCGCCAGCAAGCCCAAACGCCGCTGGACAAAATCCCGGGGCACGGGGCCGTAATAGGTCAGCCACTGGTGCACAAAAAGAGCAGTGTCGCTCTCTAACGCCCCGGAGTCACCCGCCCCCTCCCGCTCCCCAAGGGCAGCATAATACTGGCGGTTTTGCGCTCCGGGTCGTAGGGAGTCACCCGCCCCCTCCCGCTCCCCAATAGCAGCGGCCTTGGCCAGTCCGGCAGCCAGCTGCTTCCCTGCTTCCAGGGTCGTAGCCAGCGGTCGCAGGTCAAGCTGGGAGAAGTCCATCTCCCAAACAGCGGCGATCCGGGGCAGAATCTCCAGGGCGCACAAGCCAGGCTGTTCCGCCCCGGGCAGGTGCAGCCAAGCCGCTTGCCCGGCCAGAGAAAGCTCAAGCTGCTTCCGGTCCGGCTTATCCCCGTCTTGCCCCTCTTGCCGCCAGTCCCGCTCCATGGCAGCCCAAAGCTCCTCCGCTTCCGCGGCGGGAATAAACAACCGTTCCTTGAGCCAGAGCAGCAGTTCTTCCCCGTCAGCAGGGGCGTAACCGGGGGCCGTCCGTTTGAGCTTGCCGTCCAACTCCCGCACCAAAGAGAGCGGGATGGCAGGCCGTAAATGAGGCGTATAAACCAGCTCTTGCAGCAACTCCTTGCTCAACCCGGACTGCTGTTCCTCAAAAGGGGTGTCATCTTCATACATGTACTTATTGGTGCGGCGCCAAACCACATCAGCGGCAAAGGGTGAAGGCCGGTGGGTAACCGCCTCGCTGATTCGGATCCGGCCGTCGTTGATTTCGTCCAGCAACATACTGACCGTCTCCAAATCAAATTCATCCTTTAAACAGGTGCGCCAGGTCTCCAGCATAATGGGGAAATCGGCGTAAGGAGTAACCGCCGCCATTAGTTTTTTCGCCCGCAGACGGTTAAGCCACAGGGGCATGCGCTTTTTGAAACTAGCCTTGGGCAGCAGCAAAGCCCGCCCCGCGTTCTCCCGAAATTTAGCGCCGAAGAAACCGGAGCTTTCCAATTTACCCCGCAAAAGGCTCTCCAGATTTTGCGGTGCTACCAGGGAGAATAAATCCCGGCTGGCAAAACTGTGGGGCAACATAAACAGAACGCAATTGTTACTGACATAAGTCTCCAGGGGATAGCCGAACTTGCGCTCCCAAGCAGCGGCCAGAGCCATGGCCCAAGGGCGGTTCACCCGGCCGCCCCACAGGGTATGCACAATCACCTGCTTGCTGTCAGCTGTGTTCAGGGGATCGGTGAAATGTTCAATTAAAATATGATGCCGATGGGGTAAAGGCTGGCCCGTCTCCTCCTGCTGCCGCTTGAGAAATTCAATCAGCTGCCGCAAGGCGTCCGCCGACCAATCGATAAAAGCCGGCTGCCCGGCGAACCACTCCGGGGCCAGATGGTGCTCCTGGGCGGCTGCTAAAAAGAGACCTATTTTTTCGGCATAGTAAAAATCCCGGTTTTGTTCTTCCGACCGCCAGAAAGGGATAATATTGACGGTCCGATCGCCGGGGACCACTTCCACGTCATTATGGGTAACCAACATAATACGCCAGATTCGGGAGCCCAGCATAAAGGTTTCGCCCAGGCTCCGCTCCCAGACAAATTCCTCGTCCAGCTCGCCGATCTTAGCCTTGCTGTCCATCAAGCGCAAGTCATAATAGCCCCGGTCGGGAATAGTGCCGCCGCCCTGATATACCAAACGGGCCGCCCCGTCACGGGCTTTAACCGTGCCTTCCAGCTTGTCCAATACAATCCGGGGGCTCAGCTCCCGCAAGCGGGTATCCGCGTAGCGTCCCGCCAGCATTTCCAGCAGCAGATCATAGCTTTTCCGGGGCAGGTTGCGGTAGGGATAGCTGGTTTTGAGAAAGGCATAAAGCTCGTCCACAGACCAGGTTTCCACAGCGGTCATAGAAATCAATACCTGAGCCAGTACGTCCAAAGGACCTTCCAAGGGAGTAACCGGCTCGATATCACCTAACTTCAGGCTATGAGCAGCCACCGCCGCGGTTAGAAAATCGCCGCCATGCAAAGGATACAAAATCCCCCGGCTTACCTGCCCCACTCCGTGGCCGGCCCGCCCAATGCGCTGAATAGTGGCGGCCAGCGAAGGCGGGGTCTGCACCAAAAGCACCGCGTCCAAAGCGCCGATATCAATGCCCAATTCAAGGGAATTGGTAGCCACAATCCCTTTCAGTGCGCCGTTTTTGAGCTTCTGCTCCACCGCCAGCCGCAGTTCCCGGGCCAGCGAGCCGTGGTGGGAATAAACCAAAGTCTCGCCGGCAGCCTCATTGATGTAACGGGTCAGTTTCTCCACGGTGCGGCGGTTGTTGGCAAACACCAAAGTGGCGGTATGGGCCAGGATCTCTTTGGTCAGTTCGGCAGCCAAGGCCTGCCAGAGGGCGTCCCGCTTCTCATCCTGCCCGTCATTGGCCGAATCTGCCGCCGAATCTGCCGCATTTATGGTGTCAACGGTCAGGTGGTAGTGCTTTTGCTCAGTTGACTGCAATATGGCCACTGGCCGCTTTGCGTAGCGGTAATCTTCGCCGGCGGGAAAGGCTTGCAGACCGCCTACAAAGGCGGCCACCGGCTCCAACGGCCGCACCGTGGCGGACAAAGCAATTCTTTGAAATTCGCCCGCCAGAGGCGCCAACCGGTCCACCGCCGTGATCAGATGAGTACCCCGCTTGCTGTCCAGTACGGCGTGGATTTCGTCCAAAATCACCGTTTCCAGCCCGCTTAAAATCAGCCGACTGTTTTTGGAAGTAAGTAACAGGTTGAGGCTTTCCGGGGTGGTGATCAGGATCTCCGGCGACTTACGCAGCATCTGCCGGCGTTCGTTAGGCGGGGTGTCGCCGCTGCGGGTGAGCACCCGCAGGGCGGGAAACGGTTCGCCAGCTGCGGCAAAACAAGCCTGCAGTTCCTGCAGCGGCTTGATTAAATTGCGCTGTACGTCGTTATTCAAGGCTTTCAGGGGCGAAACGTACAGCACCCGCACCCGGCCCCCCGGCCACTGGCCGGTAATCAGCTTTTGCAGCGCCCAGAGAAAGGCGGTCATGGTTTTACCGCTGCCGGTAGGCGCGGTAATCAGCACATGCTCGCCCTTGGCTATGCGGGGCCAGGCTAAAGCCTGTATATCGGTGGGCCGGCCCACACTTTCCAGAAACCACCGGCGGATTAACGGGTGGAATAACTCCAGCGCCTCGTGCTCCATAACCTTTGCTTGCCCTCCGGGTCACTTGTTTGCAGACCGATAATCAATGCGCTTAATTTATTGCAATGTCAAGAAATTATCATTTATGGGCTGCGTTGATAAAAGACAATGTAAAACCAGTAAAAGAATACTTTTGTAATAATTCAGTTGCAGTTAATTTTT
>Ga0209629_10002933_pt1 | contig 11906 bp, 13 predicted proteins | sample TergutCu122P5_FD_187286 | JGI IMG/M metagenome (GOLD analysis project Ga0209629, IMG submission 187286) | Cubitermes ugandensis P5 segment gut microbial communities from Kakamega Forest, Kenya - Cu122 P5 (SPAdes) (version 2) | ecosystem: Host-associated > Arthropoda: Insects > Digestive system...
TATCTCTTGTGCTTTGTCTTTTGTCTTTTCTCGCTTATTCCCCACTGAACCTTGTGATTCATCTTTTACCGTTTCTTTCTTATCAGCCACTTCATCTTTGAATTCTTCTTTTGTCTTTTTCTTGAAATCCTTCATTTCAGATGTCTTTTTATCTTTTTTATTCGGTTTTTCTTCTGCCTTTTTTGCAGCCGAGATTGCCTTCTCCGTAGTGGCTTCACAGGGTTCTGCTTGACTGTTTGTTTTGCCATCATCATCATTAACATCATCGTCATCATTTTCTTCTACCACTTCTTTGTCTCCACTGTGCTTGCTAAACTTTGATTTTATTTTACCTAAAAGTGATTTTGCACCGGCAGCTGCAGAGGATACTGCATGATCCAACACCACTTCTGCTACACCTTCCGCTGCCTGTATTGCCCCATCCTTTAAAATTTCTGCTACATCGTGCGCTATATCTTCTGAATCGCCCAACACAGCTTCTGCCACACCTGCTGCTACTCCTATTCCTTTCTCTATTGCCACTTCTGCCGCTCCCGCCGCTACATCTTTTGCAAACTGTTTTATCTCTTTGTTCACTTCTCCCTGTCTCTCTTGTGCTACGTCTTTTGTTTTTTCTGTCTTACCTCCCACTACATTTTGTGCTTCTTTTTTGCCCCCTTTTTCTTTTCCTCCACCTTTTGATTCATGTTTAATCGTTTCTTTCATATCATCCACTTCATCTTTGCATACTTGTTTTACCTTTTTCTTGGAGTCCTTCATTTCAGACGTCTTTTCTGCCTTTTTTGCAGCAGAGCTTTCTTTCACCTTAGTGGCATCACCAGCGTCTGAAATAATGGATACATCTCATTTTATTAAATTAGCTGGCATTAATATCACATGTCTCAGGATATGACACCTCAAACACCAGGCAAGAACACCAAATGAATCTACTGTTGCCGACACACTACCGAAACAAAACATGGCTTCAAGTTACACATAATGGGACCTCCAGGAAAAATGCACCTTTAACAGCCACATATCATGAGGAAGCCATTGATATAGGCACAAATACTTCCACCTACTTCCTTCAGGACAGGCATTAATTCAGTAAAGTCTGGTCTCATCTCGTTTCCTCCAGACTTTCTTCTTAGTCACAGCAAACCTCCCATTGCTCCCATGCTCCGCTCTTCCATTTTGAGATGTAAAGGGTATACCAACTCTCATGTTTCCTCTAACTTGACCCAGATGTGACAAATGCAGTATTCAAAAGAGTACCCAAAACTTTAGAAACTCCACGCTATGAATTATAAAGGCAATTTGGACATCCGAGTCAGTCTCTTGAGTTTTGTAGTCACAACCCTATGCGTCCCTTTTTAGAAGGTGTTTGTTTGTTTGTTTGTTTGTGGGCGATCAGCCTATTTGTAATGGCTGATTTGTAGGAAAAAACACATTTGCTTTAAATTTTGCTTGGAACTGGGGAACACAGCAGCGGAAACTTATAGAACCGCCGTCGGCGACAATGCCGTGGGTAGGACGCGGAGGTTGTAGACTTTTTAGTGGTTTTCTTGATTCAAACTTGGTCAACCTTCGGTTGCAGGTTGTTTGCGTTTTGACTGTTAATATCATTTATATCAAGAATTTGTTCGTCCAGTCCAAACGGTTGGCTGGCATTAGAATAGAATAGTATGTGGGTTCGAGCCCTTCCGGGCCCCATGCACCGTGTCCTTAAGACAGGCCCTTTGTTCCCCATGTTCTGTACTAAGTTAAAGGAGCCCTGTTCCTTTAGCAAAGTTCCACACTGCCCTCACCCCTAGCATCCTGATGTCCTTCAGGTCCAAAAAGAAGGAACCCAGATACCCATGTCTGAGTGAGGCTAAGGCCTCACACTCGCCTAAAATATGTACTGTGGTTTCGTCCTCAGTGCCACACATCCGACAAGTTGTGTTATTACTTAGACCCATTACATGTAAATGTCTTCTCAAGGTGTTATGTCCATTTGAGGAGACCAATAACATCCCTGGATTGTGTCCTATTGAAGGACAATAATCGGGCCCCTTTAGCCAGATTAGGGCCACAGATTAATTATCGAGACTGCCTTTGTGTACCACAGGGACAACGCCACAATGCCAGATGCTGTCACAGCATCCAGCGTTTCATCTTTCTTCTTATGTTCTGCCTAGAGACTCTCAAAGAAGGCTCAGGCCCAATAAACCGCTTACCAGAACCGCTCCTTACGATCTTATCAGCGATTTCATTTCCGCTCACTCCGGCATGGCCTGGGACCCAGTACAGCCTCACAGCATGCCGGGTAGAGATATTCAACCCCTGCTGGCACTGTCGCACCAAATGAGACTTTGTTTTGTCAGCCTAAAGTACTTTCAGAGCCCCCTGACTATCAGAGCTCTTACTGATGTGTTTATCTGGTTGATCCTGAGATTCAATTTCATGAACAGAGGCTAATATCGCATATACCTCTGCCTGAAAGACTGTGGCATGTTTACCTAGAGGAATACTGAGCCTTCTGTTCACAGATTACCCATAGACCCTCGTCCCGGTCCCCTCCGCACTCCTGGACCCATCCATAAAACTGACGAGCCCTTTAACCATAGGAGGAGTCCCGGGGCCTCTGGTCCTATCCTCTCTGGTTAACATAGTTACCCTATATTTGGGTTCTAGATTAAAGACCGGCTTCATAAAGTCGACCGTCATGTTAAAAATGGTATCTGACATCTGAAGTCGAATCAATATGCAGATGTGTCCTTGTTGGGGGTGAATGTAGGACCAACACCCCAAGCTCCAGAGGCGATGTGCCGCCGACATCAACTCCCCTGTATCACCAGATCCAGCGGAGGGAGGCCAACGAGCACCACCATAGCACCCGTAGGAGTAGTACGAAAAGCTCCCGTTATTCCTAAGTAAGCCAATCTCTGTACTTTGCTTAGCTTAATCTTAGTACTGGCCGTTTGACATCTGGACCACCATACTAAGGATGCATAGGAGATGGTCGGCCGGACGATGGCGACATAGAGCCAGTGAACCACCTTGGGTCCCAGACCCCATCCCGCACGCTCTCCTACAGGCCCACAACAAATTGTGAGTTTTCCTCACTTTAACCTCTACATATTCTCATCAGGTCAATCGAGAACCCAGAATAACACCCAGATACTTGATCGACCCAGAGAGACTTAATTTAACTCCAAAAAGCTGTGCAAAGAACCCCTCTAGTTTCTTCTTCCTAGTAAATGCAACGAGCCCAGGATTAACTGACAGTCCGACCTCGTTGCACCGTATCTACACGGTTGAGAGGGCCCACTGCATGAGTCCTGATACCGTGTTTGGGAATTTACCCACTGCAAGAAGACATGTCACCTGCGTAGCCCTGGATAAATATGCTAACTCCACTGATCCCGGTAAGTAGATGGATTGAGTCGGCAGTGGAGCAGTGAGGATCACCGAGCCGAGAGAGAACTGGTTATTCGACTGAGTGGTTGACCCTTCGCCTTAAGGACAGCGAGCGTGGAGACTTCTTCTAACCGGCTCTGTAGTATATGCTTACACATTTATTGGCCGCATCAGAAGTCCGGTGTCTTGTGTTGTGTACTGGATCTCCTGCCGAAGCATCATGCTAAGACAGGAAGAATTAGCCTTTGTTAAGGCTATCTCCACCATGCAACGTCCCCCGGTCATTCTCAGGGAGCTGAGGATGGCGATGTCTCATCGAAAGAAGAAACCGGTGGTGCTTCCTGGGAGCCGCAGCACCACAACTGGATGTGGGGCCAGAGCCCCTAACGATCATCTGCCCAGCTCACGGGCAGGCGTAAAGCCAACGAGCTGGCAAGCTTAGGCGGGTCACTGGAGCCCTCAAACCGGCGCCCAGCGCCTTGCGACAGGTCCGCCCTCTGCCCGAGATTGCATCGGCAGTCACGGACGAACACGTTGCATCCTGCAGCCGGCAACTCGTGTCCCCCGAGGAAGGAGTGACATACGCGGATGTCCTGGCCGGGTCAGTCGCACCGTTTCAGCCAAGTGGGCCGCTCAATCCCACAGCCATGGATTCAGTCCCATCTGAATCGGCTGTCTAATCCCAGACAATCAACAGGCGCATGTGTAGCGACATGTCCGGGCCTCTGAGCCACAAGCCGGACGGCATCACTATAAGCTCCCAGGTGACCAACACCTTCTTAACAGCAGGGTAGCATCCTAAAGAGACCCCCATTTTTATTTCAGGTGTACCTGAAACCCATGCCTTCCTGGTTTGGTTGCGAGCGTCTTACCCTGGCGGTCTGACGGCCCAACTTAAGGCTGAGAAGCTGTTGGTTTTCCCGTCAACCGCTAATAGTTTCAGAGTCGCGGTAAGCGCGCTGCGGTCTCTGGATGGGGGCTAAGTGTGAGTTTCCACACCTTCACGCTCCCGGAGGACCGCTGTGGGCGACTTCTGGTGAAGAATCTGGGATGGGGCATGCATGAGAGCGTCGTCCAGGAGGAGCTGGAGACCTTGGGCATTCATGTCCAGGGTGTCACGCAGCTGCGTTCCGGCCGTCGTAACCATGACCCCACCAAGGACCACCCTTCACTTCATTGTGTCAGTGGCGCGAGGGCCTGAGGTGTCCAAGGTGCGATAAATCACCGAAATCTGCGGACTCCGAGTTTCGGTGCAGTCGTACGTGGCTCCAAAGGGTCTTTTGCAATGCAAGCGCTGATAACGCTTCGGGCACACGCAGCGAAACTACGGATACGCGCCGTGGTGAGTCGCGTGTGGGCACTCCCACCTATCCGGTGGGTGCTCCACCCCGCGGGAGCAGCCTCAATGCTGTGGCTGCGGAGGTAAACAAATAGCGAACTACCGTGGCTGTGTAAAGTGGAAAGAGGCGAGGGCGACGCTTTCAAAGCAGGCGCCATAGCGAGCCCGTAAGAATGCAAACACAGGCCACCCTACCGCTCCGAAAACTCAGCAGGCCGAGCCCACTACCGAGCAGACGGACCTAGGTGAGGGATGGAAACACGTCGTGCGAGATGGGCGATTTTTCAAGGCCACCACTCCACCCCAAATCCCAATCCAAAACCCACTCCTCAACAAGTCACGGAAGTGCCAAGCAGACTAAAGTGACCGCCACCAGGAAGACGACCGGGCCTAAGAAGCCTGAGCCTAAATCCACTGCAGCAACTATACCGGCTGCTGGGAAGTCGAAAAAGACAGCAGACGCGAGTGTAAAACCACGGCCGCTAAACCCACAACTCCCGAACTGATGGTCCCCACCCAAAGCCCCACCTCCCCACTCGAGGATATCTCTGTTCTCCTCGACCGCCTCCCCCTCCAAGCATGTGTGGAGCTGACTCGTCGTCTCCTCACGTCCATCTCCTCCTTCCCCATAGGGACAGCCCGCCAGTGCCCGTTTCGGGTCTGACCTACTCGGAGCGTTCTGCCAGCCAAGTTATTTTTGGTGAAAATCCTTGCGGCTTACCTCTCTTCTTCCCGCCCATTGATCGGAGCGGACCTGGCCCCTCGTTTCGGCGGATTGCCCGTCCTGATGGCCGCTGACTTCAACGCCAAACACGTGGATTGGAACTCGCGGCGAGAGACGAGGCAAACTACTCCGTGATTGAGTAGACGAAACTCCTGTCTGATCTTTGCACCGGACACCCCAACGACCAACCCTTACAACTCCTCCGCTACTCCCGATGTCTTGGATATCGTGATGGTGAAGGACCTCCTGTTCCCGGTTTAAATGACTTCGTTCTTTGCAGTATGCTCGGATCATCTTCCGGTACTCTTCGACACTGCTTGTCGATCTTCCTTTCCACACCCACCGGATCGCCGTAATCTCAGGCGCACTGAATGGGACAACTTTCAAACTCACTTGGAAGATGATATTCCGTTCGATCCGGAATTGCACAACGGGATGACAATCGACACGTGCGATGAGAACTTCTCCGGCGCCGTTCTGAAGGCTCTGGCGGCATCTACTCCCAAGTGTCGACCGCGTGACGACCCACGGCGTCCAAACCGGCCGGCATTCACAATGAAATAAGCCTGAAGACCGGCTGCTGAGGCAGTGGCAGATCACCAGGGACCCCGCTCTGAAAGCCGAGGTAAACCGCCTCCAAATGTCGGTGACTAGTAGGCTCAACGATTGGAGGAACGACCAATGGACCACGACGCTCGAATCACTCGATCCTGAAGACCCAATCGCTGTGGATGATGACCAAACGGCTGATGAGATTTCCTACTCCGCCTCCCTCCCCTGTACACCCCAGGGGGAATCGTTCGCTCAGACTCTGAGAAAGTCGAAGCCCTTGCAGACAATCTGGTGGCTCAGTTTCAGCCGGTGGCTGATCCTTCTTTCCCGGCAATTATTGAGGAAGTTTACGTGGCGCTGAGATCTTACCTCATGACCCCTGCCAGCAAACCCTAGTTAACGAACCCCGAAGAGTTTCAGGAAGTCATCAGGGGTGTGAAGGTTAGCAAGGTTCGGGGCCCGAACGGTATATCGAACAGGGCTCTGAAGCATCTCCCACAGCGAGCGGTATCCCTCCTTGTCCTGATCTTCAATGCGATACTCGTCACATATCACTTCCCTACAGTGTGGAAGCACGCCCAAGTAATCTTTATACTTAAGCCGGTGAAGGATCCAACAATGCCCTCATCCTATCGGCCCATTAGTCTTTTCGATACGATTGATAAACTATTCGAAAGAATCCTATTATCTAGGATATTACATGAAGTAAACGTGCGCGGGCTGCTTCGGAATGAGCAGTTTGGTTTTCTACCCAGGCATAGCTCTTCCTTGCAGCTAGCCCGCCTCTTTGAAGGAATCACCAGGAACTTTGGCGAAAAGAGGCTAACGGGCGCAGTCTTCCTCGACGTGGCTAAAGAATTTGATACCGTCTGGATCATTGGCCTCCTCTACAAGCTAACACTCCTAAACGTCCCGTCTTACATAGTCCATACGATCTCCTCTTACCTCCGGGGTCGGACGTTCGAAGCGTCCTTCCAGACGGCCACGTCATCTCGTCTAGGCATGCGGGCCGGAGTGGCTCAGGGTGGATTGATGTCCCCTGTCCTTTTCAGTCTGTATGTCAACTACATGTCCCCACCCTCGCACCACGTCGAGTTAGCCCTCTACTCGGACGACACGGCCATCATAGCCACGTCTTTCAAGTCGACGCTGCTTCTCAGCTATCTGGAGTCATATCTCAATGAACTTCAACGGTGGTTGAGTGAATGGAGAATCGCCATTAATGTGTCTAAGAGCACCGCGATAATCTTCGTGCGTGCCGGACTGCACTTCATCCAGCCCCGATCAGTTACACTCCTCGGGGAACCAATCGAATGGGTCGACACCATTCGTTTTTTTGGGGCCTGCACAGGAAGATTGATATCTCCGTCAGAAACGGAGTCCTGCTATATAAGAAGCTCATCCGCCCCATGATGGATTACGCGTGCCCTGCGTGGAGGCCCGCTGCCTTCTCCCATGTCCGGTGGCCAGAATTGTTACAATCCAAGTGTCTTCGCCTTGCTACTTGTGCCCCCTGGTACGTAAGTTATAGGCATATACAGGAGGATCTTTTTGCTCCACACTTTGCCGATCACATCAGAGCCCTGACTGAGATCTTCGACTCAAAGTTAGCTGATGTGGGGAACCCCCTAGTACGGCAACTCGGCAGATACATACGCTGACCGAGTGTTTACCCAGTTGCCCGACGCGTTTGCGAACTGCGGCAGGGGCCAGCAGGTCAGTCGAGGCCATCGCCGCGTTCGGAACAGCCGAGCGCCTTTCAGCTACCCTGAATGAGGTTTTCCTTGATTTTCCTCAGTTGTAAGGCAAATGCCAGGGTATAGGATGCAAAGTCGGGGCACGGCCCGCACTACCCTCCCCCAGGCGCGGCGGCTTCACCTAAGCACCTAAAATTTGCAAACTTGCAATTTGCGACTAGGCCAGTCTGGGCTCAGAAACCAGACAGCCAAGCAAGGAATTTTTATCCCTCCCATAATTAGTCCAATGCCACCTAGGCACTAGTCTTTGGTTAGCTCAGTCAAGGCCCTCACCCTGACTTCAAATCGTTAGCGTAAGCATATTCCCCTGTTAGAGATAAGGTGTATGTTGTATAGCCCAGCTGTGCGATCAAACGCAGGTATGGCTAACAGACAGGCGGACGTGGTCTTGCGCTTCGCGCAAGTCTCCGCCCCCAGTTAGAACTTTGGCTTGGTTTGGCTATCCTGGTAAAATGGCCATTTACCACCAGGCACCATAGGGGTGGCGACAACACACCTCCCTGAAGGCATCTCCTGGATATCGCGAACCTCAGAGAAACCCCATTAACGGTCGCGAAAGCCACGCGGCCCTCCAGGGTGGCCTTGATCCATTGCACTATGGTGTATTCACTACCATGCCTGACAAGAGCATCACACATGTTGTCATAGCAGGTATTATTAAAAGCCCCTTCTATATCTAAGAAAGCACCCAAGGCTAACTCTTTCTGGTCAAACGCCTTCTCAACCCGTACAACGAGCTGATGAAGAGCAGTTTCCACCGATTTACCAGCCTGTTAAGCATATTGGTTAGAATGCAGTGGCACTATTGCCAGTGCTTCGTCTCTTAGATATATATCCACCAGCCTGTCCATGTATTTGAGTAAAAACGATGTGAGACCTATGGGTCTACAATCTCTAGGCCCACTGTAGGTGCTTCTACCGGGCTTAGGTATAGACACTAACTTCACCTGTCGCCATATAGCTGGAACATAGCCAGTCGCCAGGCTCACACGAAAAATACTAACCAGGTATGGGATAACCACCTCCCGAGCCTTTTCCAGCAGGGCCGGGAATATGCCATTCACCCCTGGACTCTTATATGGGTTCGAAAGAATCTATAGCTCATTCTACCATTTTGAAGGTGACCACTCTCGTAACCGACCACCAGTCAGAGCGTCTGGACAGGAGGGCAGCCGCAGGGGCTGCTAATTCCTGTGTAAGCGCTGAGTTGGGAAAATGTGTTGTTAGCAAGAGCTCTAAGGTTTCCCCTTCGGACTGCGTTCTCATGCCCGTCGGAGCCACCAAAGAACCCAACGTAATTTTAGGGTCCCTATAAAGAGCCCCGTGTATTCTAGCTGACGTAGGTAGGACATCAGTGGAGCTACAGAAGGCCCTATAAGCATTCTTAGAAGCCTTTCTTACCTCCTTCCTGTAATTCCACTGAGCCTCTCTATAGCGGTCCCAAATATGCGGATTCTTATCTGATCGGCATTTGTTAAAAACCCGTCTCACTCTTCTTCTAAGGGGTACCAATTCCGCCGTCCACTTCAGAGATTGCCTACTCGTCTTAACAAGTCTAAGGGGGCAGTTAACCTCGTAGGCTGAGATAAGGGCCTTATGAAAACTATGAATCGCAATCCCCAATCCGGCTTCACTTTTCATGTCCATCTCAGGGCCCCTCTCCAACCGATCCCTCAGGTCCTCTCTAAAGGAGCCCCAATTGGTGGCCCTAGGGTTCCAGATTAGACGCACTGGTACGGAGCCTCGTAAGACGAACAGAATATGTCTATGGTCTGATAGGGAGGGCTCTGATGAGACCTCCCATCCTATGATACTCTCTAGGAGCCTCAAGGACCCCAGGGTAATATCTAACACCTCTATTCAGCCTCCACTACGGAAGGCGGGCTCGTTTCCCCGATTTATAATCTCGAAATTTGTAGTATTCAGAAATTCCATCAGGGCCTACCATTTACTGTTGCATTTAGTGCTGCCACATACACTACGATGTGCATTGGGGTCACACCCCCACAACAAAATAGAAGTTTTCCTTTTCACAGTAACGCACGAGATCCTCAACTTCAGTAGACGGAGGAGGATCCTCGGAATCGTAGGACAGGTATGCAGAACATACGACCAAGCTTCGCTCTACCCCTTCTTCACTATAGTTAATAAGAACTGCCACCAGGTCCCTACAAGAGAATCCTTGTAGCATCCAAGCTGTCTCGTTCCTCGTAAGAATACAGACTCGATGTCTGTCTATCCCATTCACAGAGAACAGGGTATAACCTGGAATGTTCAAGCCCCTGATACAGTCTCCCCGGTACCACGGCTCCTGTATTAGTGCCAATTACTTTACCACCTACTGTTCTAGTAAGAATTCTAGAAGCAGCAGTGCTATGTTGCAGGTTAACCTGAATACAAGCAGCGGTACTTCCCATAACCTGATCGTCCTCCTCCAATGGACAGGTGTTCCTCCCCAGTCAGAGGAGTCACACCCGATCTTTTTTCAACTAGGTTCTGTTCAGCTGCCCCAACCGTAGCCTCTGAACCGGAACCCTTATCCGAGGCCCAAGTTGCTGAGCTCTCCTCTTGCTCTGAAGCTTTTACCGTGTTATCCATACAGGTCCCACGAGTAAGGGGGAATTATACGGTCCGCCAAGGCGACCCCCATACTTGGTAAGGCTAAATTACCTCTGGGAAATCGCCTGGTATCCCAGAGGGAGCCGTTTGAGACAGACCCACCCACTGTCATTCATCCCCCTGGCACATCACTCATACCCTAGAATTGGGGATTGTTTTTCAAGGTTCACTCCTTTAGATCCGCTGTGTTCTTCGTAACAGGGTCACCTCGCATAGGATATGGCTCTTCACCATGCACAGACGGTCTTGGGTGAAAGAAAATTGCATATCACATCTATCATCCCTGGAGAGTGACTAAAGTCCCCCTGGGGAGCCGTCAATGTCACTTTCCAGCAACACAACGATCCCGGTAGGACTCAGCCATCACCCCCTTGACCCTTTAGCTGGCATTACTATCGCGATATTTTGCAAGGTCTGAAGGAGCAAGTCCTGTGAAAATCGCTGGGAAAATGGCGGAACCAGAACTGGTTGGCATACGGTGACAATGCGCAGACGCACAGTGCTTTGCCAGAGCAGCAGTTTTTGTTTACCACATCCATGGATGTGTTCCAACCCATCCCACCCTCCTAACTCACGTGATTTGGCCTCTAAGGTTGCTTCCCCCGGGAGTGGTACCCAAGCAACTAGGGCGTCGTTTCCAGAAACAATCGCTGACCGCCTGTACACGATTACAAAATGTCAGTTCCAGGGGTGTTTCCAGGAGGTACGGAAATGCTGGCCACGTTGCATAACTCGGAAGGGGACGACAGCATAACTCATCAGGTAGAGGCAACGTGAAATTAGTTGTTCTTGGATGTTACGCGAAGTAGATTGGTAGTTAACGGCGTTTCGGGACAACCTGCCGCTCCCATATTCAAGGGTCATGCAGCCCTTTTACACAGTGTAGCTTGGTAGTCAGTTAACCGACGTTTCGGGACAAATCTATCGGTACAATTTTCAAGGTCAAGCAGCCTTGTTACACAGAGAAGATTTGTAGTTAGCTACCGACGTTTCGGTACAACCCATCGTTACCATCTTCAAGGGTCAAGGCCTTGGAACCTTGAAGAAGGGACCTATAGGTTGTTCCTAAACGTCGGTAACAAACTACCAATATGCACTGCGCAACATCCCATAAGAGCGATAATCTCATACCGCTGCGGAAGCCGGAAATCGCGCATAGTACGAATTTGTTATCTCCGAAACGTCGACACTTCTTTACAAAACCATACTACGGCATCATAGCCCAGTAAATAACAGACTTTTCAGTTTGGGTGGTTGAGTTTAAAGAGATCCCAAGTTCCAATTGCCAGTTTGTGCGTATTAATTGTGTCCCCAACTTCCTGCACCTAAAACCCACGGACATGCATTGCATATGTGCAATACAACACCGACAGTGCACAGTGGGTCACCTGCAGTTTGTCTGTTGCGGTTATGTGGCCCCCCAAACAATATAATTCCCCATTCCTGATTTAGCGACTTGCGGGTTACCATCAACGCGATGTTTAGTGTTACATAAAACAGAGTTCTGCAGGATGAATATATTTTTTGTGTATTA
>Ga0209629_10002934_pt1 | contig 11905 bp, 11 predicted proteins | sample TergutCu122P5_FD_187286 | JGI IMG/M metagenome (GOLD analysis project Ga0209629, IMG submission 187286) | Cubitermes ugandensis P5 segment gut microbial communities from Kakamega Forest, Kenya - Cu122 P5 (SPAdes) (version 2) | ecosystem: Host-associated > Arthropoda: Insects > Digestive system...
CAACTGGCGGCGGTTGTCCTCGCTGAGCTCCACGCCCGCCCAGCGGCCAAAGCGGGGCGAGCCGCGGCGCAGGTCCACCGCCACATCGAACACCGCGCCGCGCACCACCCGCACCAGCTTGCCTTGCGGCTGCTCGATCTGGTAATGCAGCCCGCGCAGCACGCCGCGCGCCGAGCGGCTGTGGTTGTCCTGCACGAAATCGACATGCAGCCCGGTGGCCCGCGCGAAGTCGCGGGCATTGAAGCTCTCCATGAAAAAGCCGCGCGCGTCGCCATACACCTTCGGTTCAAGCGCCAGCACGTCCGGCAGGGCGGTGGGAATGATTTGCATCGTTTTGTGTCCTAGGGCGTGTTCACGTCTTGCCCAACAGCAGGAGTATTTCATTGTTGCGCAGCCAGCTTTCGGGATAACGCCATTGCAGCGCCTGCGGAATCGGCAGGTCCATATGCCCGCGCGCCTCGCGCAGCACCTCGAAGCCGGCCTGCCGGGTGATGGCCACCAGCTCGTCGGCCGTCAGCCGGTTCAGCGCCTGATATTCCCTGAAGACGAACCGCTTGTAGCCATCGGCGCCGAAGTCCGCAAAGCCGAAGTCCACCTCCGCCGGATCGGGCTGCCCGTCATACGCTTCGACGATGCGCCACAACTCCTCCGGCGAGGCCATCAGATGGCGCCAGGGCACATCGTCGTAGCGGCGCAAATGCGCGCCCCAGGGCGAATAAAACAACGGCTCGATCTGCAAGAAAAATACCCCGCCCGGACGCAGGCAGGCATGAAGATCGGCCAGGATCGGCAGCACCTGGTCGCGCCGCACATGCTCGAAAGTGGACCAGCTGAGGATCCCGTCCATGTTCCGTATGCGGCCCGCCAGCGGCGCGTTGGGCGTGATGGTCTCGAAGCTCAGCGCCGCGGGCAGGCGCGTCATGCCCAGTTGTTCGCGCGCGATGCGCGGCAGCTTCTCGTACTCCCGGCGGATGTCGATGCCGTGGATGGAGGCCGCGCCGTAGCGCAGCGCCAAGGCCAGATCGGTAATGCCGTCACCGCAGCCGAAATTCAGCAACCTGGCCTTCGACAGGTTCAGCGCCTGCCCCAGCCAGCCGTGCACCACATCGGCCGCATGGTTGAAATGCGCACGAAACCACTCGTCCGTGATCTTGCCGGCATCCCATGCGGGTAAGCCGAACAGCTTTTCCCGTAAGCGCGGCATCCAGGCCATGCGGCCTTTCTTTTTCCTGCCTGGTTCCGGAATCAGCACGCCAGGGGTATCGGTCTCAGGCATAAATCAAAAGCCGGGCCGCGAACACCAGCAGCAGCGCGCCCATGAGGCGTTCGAACCAGTGGCCCAGCCGCTCGAACCGCCGCCGCACGCGCGCCGTGGAAAACAGCGCGCCCACCAAGCAAAACCAGAGGGCCGTGATACAGCACATCCAGACCCCGAAACCGATTTGAATCCGCATGGGCGTGCTCGTACCGACGATGGTGGTGAATATAGCCAGAAAAAACAGCGTGGCTTTGGGGTTGGTGGCGTTGGTCAGAAAGCCCGTCATGAAGGCTTGGCCGGCCGTGGGGTCAGGCGCCGCGTCTGCTCGCGGGTCGTTCCCGGCCTCGATCAACGGGGCAGGCCGCGCGCGCAGCAGCTTGACGCCCAGATAGACCAGATACAGACCGCCCAGCAGCCGGGCGCCCAGCCCAACCCAGCGCGACGCATGCATCAGCGCGCCCAGGCCCAGCAGGGTATAGAGCACATGCACCGAAATGCCCGCGCCGATGCCCAAAGCCGTCAGCAAGCCGGTCTTGCGTCCATGCCGCACGCTTTGGCTGACCGTGACCGCGAAATCCGGGCCGGGCGACATCACGGCGAGCCCATATACGCCCGCCAGGTACAGGAACTCCCTCAGATAAGGACTGGCGGATGTCATGCGGACCCTGGCGAATCAACGCCCCCCGCACGCCGCGCACAGGGCCTGTGCCAGGCGCGCCAGGGCCTGCCACGGGTCGCTGGGCCAGCCGGGGCTGGGCAGTCCCTTGACGATGCCATCGACCGTGTGCGCGGCGGCCAGCAGGCTGGCGGCCTGATGGTCGGCGATGCGCGGCAGCGCGCGTTCGAGCAGGCGTTCGCGCGCGCCCCAGACGCGCGCTTCGCGCAGCGCCAGCGGCAAGGGCTTGCCCGAGGCGAGCGCGTCCTTGACGCGCTGGATGGCCCGGATGTCCTCGGCCAGCGCGTAATGCACCAGCGTCTCGGGTTCACCTTCGGCTTGCAGGCCGTCGAGCATCCGCTCGACGCGGGCGCGCTGGCCTGCCAGCACCGCCTCGGAGAGCTTGAACACGTCGTAGCGCGCGACATTGAACACCGCGCCCTGAATCTGCTCCTGCGTAAGCTCGCCCGCCGGATACAGCAGGCCGAGTTTGACGATTTCCTGATGCGCGGCCAGTAAATTGCCTTCCACACGGTCGGCGAAAAATTGCAGCGTGCGGCTGCCGGCCTCGCCCGCCTGCACGCGCTGGTCCTGCGCGGCCAGGCGCTGCGCGATCCACTGCGGCAGCGCGGCGCGCTCGATGGGGTCGATCTGGATCGTGACGCCGTTGCCTTCCAGCGCCGTGAACCAGGCGCTGGATTTGGTTGTACGGTCCAGCCGGGGCAGCGTGACCAGCGTGTAAGCGCCGGTATTGCCCGCCGCGTTTTCCGCGATTTTTTGCAGCGCGCCGCTGCCTTCCTTGCCCGGCTTGCCGGAGGGGATGCGGATTTCGACGACTTGCTGGCCGGAGAACAAACTCAAGGACTGGCCCGCCGCCAGCACCCCGCTCCAATCAAAGTGCGCGCCCTGCACGGTGTACACCGCGCGCTCGGCCGGGTCTGCGCTGCCTGCGCCGGCGCTGGCGCGAATGGCGGCGCGGATCGCGTCCAGCGCCTCCTGCACCAGCAGCGGTTCGTCGCCGTGCAGGGTGTAGAGCGCGCGCGGCCCCTTCGCCAGATGCGCGGACAGTTGCGCCAGCGTCAGTTGCATGTGCCGCGCGTCCGGTTGCGCCGTTATTGCGCCGGCACGGGTGCGTCGGGCTTGACCGTGGCCAGCCGCCGCATGACCTGCTGCGCGATGTCGTCCTGCATGCTCTGGTAGAGCATTTCGGCTTCGGCCGCCTTGGACAAAGCCGCGGTTTCGCTGTAGCTTTGATCCGTGCGGCGCAGGATTTCGGTTGGCGGGGCCAGATCCCGTCCGTCCGGCCCGGTGATGCGAAACGAAAAGCGCAGCCGCAGTTCGTATTCGCGCGCCTCGCCGGTCGCGGTGTAGCTCAGTACCGTCCGCTCGCGCCGTTCACCGGTGCTGATGAGCGTGACTTCGGCTTGCGCCGGGTCGCTGACCACCCGCGTCTGGTGCGTGGCCGTCAGCTCGCGGTTCAACTGCTGCATCAGCGCGCTGGCGGGCATCGCCAGCCGGATGGTCTTGAAGCTGAATCGCGGCGTTTGGCGCAGTTTGAAGCCGCACCCGGCCAGCGCCAGCGCAACCGGCCAGGCCAAAAAAGCGCGGCGGCCGCCGGATGTCATGTGCGGCAGGTTCATGATCTCTGCCTACCCCACCACCACGTTGACCAGCCGCCCCGGCACCACGATGACGCGTTTGACCGCGCCGCCATGCTTGGCAAAAGTCTGGCTGGCCAGCGCGATTTGCTCGATGTGCTCGCGCGTGGCATCGGCGGGCACGGCGATGGCGCCGCGCAGCTTGCCGTTGATTTGCAGCATCAGCTCCACCTCGTCCTGCTTGAGCGCCGCCGGGTCGGGCTGCGGCCACGGCGCGTCGAGCACGCCGCCCGCGCGGGCGGCAAAACCCAGCTCTTGCCATAGCACGTGCGCGATATGCGGCGTGACCGGATAGAGCGCGCGCAGCAGTATCGAAAAACCTTCGGCCAGCGCCGCGTTATCACCCGACGAGCCGTCGCTTTTGAAGTCTTCCAGCGCGTTGAGCATCTTCATCGCGCCGGAGACCACGGTGTTGTATTGCAGGCGCTGGTAGTCGTAATCGACTTGCGCCAGCACGGTGTGAATGGCGTGCCGCAGCGCCTTCGCCGCCTTGGATAATTCAACACCGCCGCGCTGCGCGGTATCCGCCAACTCGGCTATATTTTCGATAGCAGACAGCTTCGCGCCAAAAGCCCACACGCGACGCAGAAAGCGGTAGCTGCCATCGACCGCCGCGTCGTTCCATTCCAGCGTGGCCTCGGGCGGGGCGGTGAACATGGTGTACAGGCGGGCGGTGTCGGCGCCGTATTTTTCGATCAAGTCCTGCGGATCGACGCCGTTGTTCTTGGACTTGGACATGGTGCCCACGCCCTCGTAGTCGATCGGCGTGCCGGCGGGCAGCCCACCCACGGACTTGTTCAGCTTGGCGCCCACCTGCTTGCCGCTTTCGTCGAGCACCGGCTCCACGTCGTGCGGCCAGAAGTATTCGATGCCGCCTTTTTCGGTGCGGCGCGAATAGATGTGGTTGAGCACCATGCCTTGCGTGAGCAGGCGGGTGAAGGGTTCGTCGATGGGCACCAGCCCCAGGTCGCGCATCACCTTGGTCCAAAAGCGCGCGTACAGCAGGTGCAAGATGGCGTGCTCGATGCCGCCGATGTACTGGTCCATCGGCATCCAGTAACGCGCGCCATCGGCCACCATGGCCCGGTCGTTTTGCGGGTCGCAATAGCGCATGAAGTACCAGGACGAATCGATGAAGGTGTCCATCGTGTCCGTCTCGCGCCGCGCCGGTTTGCCGCAGCATGGGCAGTTGACCTTGAGGAACGCTTCGCACTTGTTCAGCGGGTTGCCGCTGCCGTCGGGCACCAGGTCTTGCGGCAGCACCACGGGCAAATCTTTTTCCGGCACCGGCACCGCGCCGCAAGCGTCGCAGTGGATCATGGGGATGGGCGTGCCCCAATAACGCTGGCGGCTGATGCCCCAGTCGCGCAGGCGCCAGGTGGTTTTTTTCTCGCCCAGCCCTTGGGCCGCCAGCAGCCCCGTTACCTTGTCCACGGCGGCCTGGTAGGTCAGGCCGTCGAGCACGCCGGAATTGACGCAGACACCTTTTTGCTTATCCGCATACCACTCCTGCCAGGTTTGCGCGCTGAACGTCTGCCCCGGCACCGCGATAACCTGCGGGATGGCGATGGCGTATTTCAGCGCAAACGCAAAGTCGCGCTCATCGTGCGCGGGCACGCCCATCACGGCGCCGTCGCCATAACCCATCAGCACGTAGTTGCCGACCCATACCGGCACATCCGCGCCGGTCAAAGGGTGCTTGACGGTCAGGCCGGTGGGCATGCCTTCTTTTTCTTTCAGCGCCAGCTCGGCCTCGGTGGTACCGCCCTGTTTGCATTTGTCGATGAATGCGGCCAGTTTCGCGTTGCCACGCGCGGCGTGCTCGGCCAGCGGGTGCTCGGGCGCGACAGCGCAAAACGTCACGCCCATGATGGTGTCGGCGCGCGTCGTGAAAACATACATGCGCCCGCCCTGGATCAGCGCACCGTCCGCGCCCTTGATCTCGTGCGGAAAGGCAAAGCGCACGCCCTCGCTCTTGCCAATCCAGTTTTCCTGCATCAGCCGCACGCGCTCGGGCCAGCCGGAGAGCGTGGCCTTGGGGTTATCGATCTGCACGTGGTCGAGCAACTCTTGCGCGTAGCCGGTGATCTTGAGGTAGTAACCGGGAATCTCGCGCTTTTCCACCAGCGCGCCGGTGCGCCAGCCGCGCCCGTCAATCACCTGCTCGTTGGCCAGCACGGTTTGATCGACCGGGTCCCAGTTCACCACCTGCGTCTTGCGGTAGGCGATGCCCTTTTCCAGCATCTTCAAAAACAGCCACTGGTTCCACTTGTAGTAGCTGGCGTCGCAGGTCGCGATCTCGCGGCTCCAGTCGATGGCCAGCCCCATCGCCTGCATCTGGCCCTTCATGTAGGCGATGTTGTCGTAAGTCCAGCGCGCGGGCGGTACGCCGTTTTTGAGCGCGGCGTTTTCGGCCGGCAGACCGAAAGCGTCCCAACCCATCGGCATGAGCACGTTCAGGCCCTTCATGCGCAACTGGCGCGCCAACATGTCGTTGATGGTGTAGTTGCGCACATGCCCCATGTGCAGCTTGCCGCTGGGGTAAGGCAGCATGGAACAGGCGTAGAACTTGGGCTTGCCCGCGTCTTCGGTTACGCGGTACGCATCCGTGGCGCGCCAGTGCGCCTGCGCGGCGCGCTCGACCGCTTGGGAGTCATATTTGTCTTGCATGGAGGCAGGATTGTAAGAACCTGTTCATTGTCTTTTCGGGGTTGCGCAGACGCCTTTTCTCGGCAATGCGCGATGCCGGGATTACGAAAAATGCTGATGGGTCAGACGCCCCAGCCTGCCGCGCTGGAACGTGACAATTACCTCTGAGGAGACTGTTAAAAAAGCGAGTGCAATATCGCCGCCAGTGCCCCTATGACTGCCCCTGTTATTCGTACCAGGAGAGTGGTTCTTGATGCCTGAGCGAATGAAGCCGTGACCATGCAATTGGCGGTAATGGCATGGGTTGTATAGGTATTATGAAGCCGCGCAATCTCCACCGGAACGTCCACCTCATCGGGGATCCTCGCGCCATCGCTGGTCTCGGCCAGCCAGCCCGGACGTAGTTGGATAAGGCCAAAGGCCGCAACCCGACATTTCTCCCTCCGGTATCCGCTCCCCCAACGCCAGGCATCGCCAGCTTTATGTAACTTGCGACGCTCCGCATCACGGAATAAACAAGCGTCGGATTACGCCGCTGCGCGGCTTATCCAACCTACGGGTTATCTGTCTCAAACAGCCCAAGATGCTGCTCGCGCAGCAGGTTTTTTTGCACCTTGCCCATTGCGTTGCGCGGCAGTTCGGCGGCGATGAAGCAACGCTTGGGGATTTTGAAGTTGGCCAGTTTGGCCTTCAGATCGGCAATGATCGCGTCGCCATCGAGCGTGGCGCCGGAGCGGGCGACCACGATGGCGACGCCTACTTCGCCGAAGTCCGCGTGCGGCACGCCGACCACCGCGCTTTCGGCCACGCCCGCGATTTCGTTGATGTAGCCCTCAACCTCGGCGGGATAGACGTTCAGGCCGCCGCTGATGATGAGGTCCTTGCTGCGTCCGACGATGGTTAGGTAGCCCTGCGCGTCGATGCGGCCCACGTCGCCGGTTTTGAAATAGCCGTCGGCGGTGAACGCTTCGCTGGTTTTGTCAGGCATTTGCCAGTAGCCGGCGAACACGTTGGGACCGCGCACTTGAATGCCGCCGATTTCGTCGGGCGCGCAGTCGTGCTCTTGCTCGTCGCGCACGCGCACCTGCACGCCCGGCAGCGCAAAGCCGACCGTGCCGCCCCGCCGCTGGCCCTGGGCCGGGTCGTAGGGGTTGGAGGTGAGCATGACGGTTTCGCTCATGCCGTAGCGCTCCAAAATGGTGTGGCCGGTGCGCTCGCGCCAGGCGTTGAAGGTTTCCAGCAGCAGCGGCGCCGAGCCGGAGATGAACAGGCGCATGTGGCGCGCCGCCGCGCGGTTGAGCGCGGGTTCGGCCAGCATGCGCACGTACAGCGTGGGCACGCCCATGAAGACGGTGGCATCGGGCAGGCGGGCGATGACCGCGCGCGGCTCGAAGCGGGCCAGCCAGATCATCTTGCTGCCGCTGAGCAGCGCGCCATGAATGGCCACGAACAGGCCGTGCACGTGGAAGATCGGCAGCGCGTGGATCAGCACGTCGCCGCCGCTGCCGTCTTGCGCCGGACGGCGCCAGCCCCAGTAGTCCTTGAGTACGCAGGCGTTGCTGAGCAGGTTGCCGTGCGTGAGCATGGCGCCCTTGCTGCGCCCGGTGGTGCCGCTGGTGTAGATGATGGCGGCCAGATCATCGGCCCGGCTGGTCACGGGGGTGTGCTGGTCGCCGCATGGCGCGGCCTGCTCAAGCAGGCTGCCGGTGCGGTCGGCGTCGAGGGTGAGCAGATGCGGCATGGCGTGCCCGCGCGCCTTGCGCAAAAGCGGCTTGATCCAGGCTGCGTTGGCACGGGTGCACACCACCACTTCGGGCGCGGCGTCGGCGATGAAGTATTCCAGCTCGGCGCGCTGATAGGCGTTGTTCAGCGGCACGAAGACCTGGCCGCCGCGCAGCGCCGCCAAATACAGCATCATCGCTTCGACCGATTTGTCCACCTGCGCGACGATGCGCGCGCCCGGCGGTACGCCCAGTTTGGCCAGCAGGTTGGCCATCATCGCGCTGGCGCGCTCCAGGTCGCGCCACGAGTAGCACAGTCCATCGTCGGTTTCGACGGCGATGGCGTCGAGATCGGCCGGAAAAGCGGCGCGCAAGGCGGTATACAGATTGGCGTCGGGTTCGCGGGACATGGCGGTTGCTTCTAAGAACGTGTTTACGATCTCTGCGCGGGCGTGCGGGCGCGGACTTGGGCGGTCTGCGGCGTTGCAAATCCTCGCCATAGCTACGGCTATGGCTGCGGTTTGCGCCTTGCAGCCCATTCCAATCCGCATCCCGCACACCTCGCGCCGAGATCGCAAACACGTTCTAACAAATTGCGGCGCGCCGGTTGCGACGGATCGCGGCGGATCAGTGCTGGGCCGCCGGCTGTGCGGGCGCGTCGGCCACGAAGCCGATGCGGTTCAGCCCCGCTTTTTGCGCCTGGCCCATCACCTCGACCACGCGGCCATAAGGCACGCCTTGGTCGGCGCGCAACTGGATTTCGGTTTCGGGATTGGCGCTGGCGGCGTTCTGAAAATCAGCCGCCAATTGTTCGGGCGTGACGGCCTGGCTCTCGAAAAAGATTTGCCCGGCTTTATCAATCGCCACGGTGACGAACTTGGGCGGCGTGCCCGGCTGCGCGGCTTCGGCCTTGGGCAGATCCAGGCGGATCGAGCTGGCCAGCAGCGGCGCGGTGATGATGAAGATGACCAGCAACACCAGCATCACGTCCACCAGCGGCGTGACGTTGATCTCGCTCATCGGCGCGGCGGTCTGGGTGCGTTCCAAGCGTCCGAAAGCCATGATGATGGTTTATTGAGCCAGCAGTTGCCGCAAGTCCAGCGCAAAGCCTTCCAGCTCGGCTTCGATGTGGCCGACGATGCGGCCATACCAGTTGTAGGCCAGCACGGCGGGAATCGCTACGGCCAAGCCCGCCGCGGTCATGATGAGCGATTCGCCCACTGGCCCGGCGACCTGCGCGATGGTCAACTGGCCGGAGCCGGCGATGCCGATCAGTGCGTGGTAAATGCCCCAAACAGTACCCAGCAAGCCGACGAAGGGTGCGATGGCGCCGACGGTTGCCAGCAGCACCTGGCCGAATTGCAGGCGCGCCAGCGCGCCGTGCAGCGCGTCGCGCAACAGGCGCGTGAGCTGCTGCGCGCGGTTTCCGGCGGCGGCCAGCGTGCCCGCCTCGGGCGTTTGGCTGGCGGCGATCAGCGGCGTGACCAGTTCGGCGCGATCCAGCGCCGCTGCACGACCCGCGCCTTCGGCGATCGAGCCGGCCTGCCAGAACGCACTGATGGCCGCCAGCGCGTCGCCGCGCGCCCGGCGCAGCATCCAGGCTTTCCACAGGATGACCACCCAACTGGCGATCGACATCAGCAAGAGCAGCAGCGCCACGGCGCGGCCGATGGTGTCGCTTTGATTGAAAAGGTGCAACAGATTCATGGGGTAGGGTTACAGGACACGGTCAAGGTCAAAGTCCGCGTAGGTTGGGGTGAGCCGAAGGCGATGCCCAACGTTGGGGTTCGCCTGCGGCTCACCGCCAACCTACGCAACGGGGTGGCTGCCATCGATTTGCACCAACTCAACGCCAAACGCACAACGCTCAACCTTTGGTGCTTCATAGTCCCAGCACGTCGTTCATGTCGTAAAGGCCACTCTTGCGTCCGGCCAGAAAGCGCACCGCGCGCAAGCTGCCTTGCGCGTAGCCGGCGCGGCTGGAGGATTTGTGGCTGATCTCGATGCGCTCGCCGGTGCCGGCGAACAGCACCGTGTGGTCGCCCACGATGTCGCCGCCGCGGATAGTGGCAAAGCCGATCGACGAAGGGTCGCGCTCGCCGGTCACGCCGTGCCGCTCATACACGGCGCATTGCTTGAGGTCACGCCCGAGCGCCTGGGCGATCACCTCGCCCATCTTGAGCGCGGTGCCCGAGGGCGCATCGACCTTGTGGCGGTGGTGCGCTTCGACGATTTCGATGTCGTAGCCGGTGGCCAGCGCCTTGGCGGCCATTTCCAGCAGCTTGAACGTCACATTCACGCCCACGCTCATGTTGGGCGCCAGGACGATCGGAATGGTTTGCGCGGCCTGGGCGATTTGCGCCTTCTGCGCGTCGGTAAAGCCGGTGGTGCCGATGACCAGCGCCACGCCTTTTTGCTGGCAGACCGGCAGATGCGCCAGCGTGGCCTCGGGACGGGTGAAGTCGATCAGCGCCTGCGCCCCCTGCAAGCCCGCGTGCAGGTCGGCGGTTACCGCCACGCCCGAAGCCCAGCCCGCGAACGCGCCCGCGTCTTGCCCCAGCGCGGCGCTGTCGGCGCGGTCGAGCGCGCCGGCCAGCACGCAGTCATCGGCGGCGCGCACCGCCTCGATCAGCATGTGGCCCATGCGGCCGGTGGCGCCGGCAATGGCGATGCGGTGTTGTGGGGATGTTGGTGTCATGCGATTAAAACCGGCACAGCGTGGCCATGCGGCCGGCTCATTCCAGCGGCGGATAGGTTTTGTCCGGCGCGGGAGCGGCGGCATCGGAATCCGAAGCGGCGGGCGCCGGCCGGTTGGCGGCGGCGAAGCGCTTGATCTGCTCGGGCGTGGCTTGCAGCGTCGGTGGTTTTTTCTTGCGCGTGCGGTTGCTGATGCGCTCCACGAACTCGTTTTCGCTGGGCATCTTGTCGCCCTCGAAACGGTCGAGCGTATCGCCCGAGAAATACAGCGTCAGCCGGTAATGCTGCTGCGGCACGCCCTGGCGGTTCATGGTGAATGCGTAATCCCAGCGATCGCTTTCGAACAAGGGCGTAATCAGCGGCGTGCCCAGCAGGTCGCGCACCTGCAAACGCGTCATGCCCTGGTGCAGTTGCTCCGTCTGCTCGCGCGAGACGAAGTTGCCCTGCACCACCTCCGCCTTGTAAAGCGTGAACGCGCCGGCGACATTGCGCGCGCCTTGGCTGACGCTGCCGCACCCGGCCAGGCACAACGCCAAGCACAGCGCCAAGCCAGTCAGCTTCTTTTGCCTTGCCTTTGGTGAAAACTCAAGCCAGCTCATGCACAATCACGTTTCAGGATAGGAACGTACAAAAAAGAAACGGCCATTCTACGCAGACTGGGCCGCCTGTTTGTGCTCCCTTCCCGCCTGGCGAAATTCGCGCGCCTGCTTGCCGCATGGAAACCATCGTCGAACTCAAAAACAACGGCCTCAAGGTTACCGCCCCGCGGCTGCGGGTTCTGGAGGTATTCCGCCGGGCCGGGCGCCGCCATCTCGCGGCCGAAGACGTGTACCGCCTGCTGGCCGCAGGCGGAACCGACGTGGGGCTGGCCACCGTTTACCGCGTGCTCACCCATTTCGAGCGGGCCGGCATTCTCGCGCGCAACCATTTCGAGTCGGGCAAAGCCGTGTACGAACTGCGTGCAAAACAGCACCACGACCATCTGGTATGCCTGGATTGCGGGCGGGTGGAGGAGTTCTACGACGCCGAAATCGAGAAACGCCAAGCCGCCGCCGCCGCCAGGCAGGGCTTTGCCATCGCCGACCATGCGCTCAGCCTGTATGCGCACTGCACGCGCCAGTCTTGCCCGCACCGCGCTGGGAAGGCTGCCGCGGACTAACGCGTCTGCTGGATTGCCGGCCGGGCAATCGGGCGGGTTTGCGTGCCGGGCGAGGGCGGCGCCGGGGAGGGCGGCGGCGTCACGTCGTTGACGCTGCCATCGCCCGCC
>Ga0209629_10002935_pt1 | contig 11904 bp, 7 predicted proteins | sample TergutCu122P5_FD_187286 | JGI IMG/M metagenome (GOLD analysis project Ga0209629, IMG submission 187286) | Cubitermes ugandensis P5 segment gut microbial communities from Kakamega Forest, Kenya - Cu122 P5 (SPAdes) (version 2) | ecosystem: Host-associated > Arthropoda: Insects > Digestive system >...
GGTTCGACATCTATGTACTTAAAACCTAACGTTGACATTTTAAAAACAACTGTTAGCACAAGGGTATTAATCTGTGCTCATGTTGACACAGATTACTTCCATTAGTGCATCAAAAATACTATTACATGTAAACTAGGTACTTCTTATGGTGGGTCAAGAAATTGTTTAATCAAAATAAATTTACACTCAAATTATATACGTATAGTCAGAATTCTTGGTACAATGAGTTTTACGTTTCAGGCATCTGGACTTTAATTTGAACCTCACCTCCAACTGTTATGGCTGTCCATGTTAGATGTTCAAGGCATGGCGACATCCATTTCCGGCATCAGTAGCTCGATCGGCAAAACGTTCGTTACAAACTTGAAATTTGTGCTCACTGAGTGCAGTGAGTTACACCTCTGCTCCTCCATATGCCCTTACATCGTGTTGCTTAATAAAGCGAAGAGACAACTTTACCTTACCAGAATTTGCTTTCTCCCTACCACACACATTTCCGTTTAATATCCCCATGGTATCTCCATGAATAACTCCGTAAGTAACTTTCAGCAGAAAAATTATGATATTGCATATCATGATTTAGGTTTTTGTCACTTGATGCAGTCCCTGTAGTAAACTTCCGGGATAATACCTCAATTAGGCCATGGCTGCTTACTTCCAAATCTTCTCCATTTCATCATTTGTCAATCACTCAACCACTTCATGCCATACAGTCTTAAATCCTGATGTCATTAAAGAGTCAGAAAAAAAAAACACTGTAAAAGCTTCAAAGGCCTTCAAATGTCTTTACAATTGTAACTCAAATACAGTGTCATAGATGCACCCATCTCTTGTCACATAAACCATCGGCCTGTTTTTCAAACACACAGTTTTCATTAGTTTCATTCCACATACACTGATATAATTATATATGTGATAAAATCCAACAACAAATTATCAAACAACAGATGACACACTTTGCTAATCATAGAATCACAAGAACACACTTTTTACCACAGCAGAAATCTTTTCAAATTCAATGGTGGATGTGTCAATACCTTACCCTTTCTGACAGTGATGGTGGTGGTGGCAGTAGCAGCAGTTGTAGTAGTAGTAGTAGTAGTAGTAGTAGTGGTAGTAGTAGTAGTAGTAGTTGTTTCCATTTACTGGGTGAAAGCACAATACTATACAGAGGTCAGAAAGTGTACACATTGTTAATAAGGACTTTGTCTAGAAACAAATGGGGCACTAAGCACATATTCAAGTTTTGTCACTTTAATAGATTAAAAAATACTGATAAGAAAGCAACCAACAAATTCTAGAAATTTAGCCAAGTTTCAGTATATGGGAATACTGGTAACACATCAAAATCACATACATGGCAATTTTGTAAGCAGATTAAATTCAGGGGAAAGCATTTTACTGTTAAGTTCAGAATCTTTTATCATCCCACCTCCAATCTAATAACCTAAAGATAAAAGCAAACAAAACAACAACTTATAGGTTCTTGCACAAGGGTCTGAAATTAGTCCCTCACACTAAGAGAAAAACATAGTATGCAGATTCTGAGAACAAAGTGCTGAGGAAACTTGTTGGCTCTAATAAAGAGGAAGTATGGGGGTAATACAGAAAATTGCAGAGCCAAGAACTTTGTAATAAATACTATGATTATAATCAAATCAAGTGGGTAACATGAAAGGGAGGATAATATTAAAATGAAGGTAGATAAATAGGATGTAAAAGGAATTCAACTGGCTCCAAACAGGGCTGCCGTAATTAAAATACATAGATTGGAATGACTTGGGCATGTTGCAAGAATGGATGGTAAAGGACATTAACCCTCTAAACACCGAGTTAAATCCCATTTGCCCTTTGCTAGCATTATTTGGAGCTAACCATATTCTCCACATTAGCAGGTAGAGGATTAAAAGAGTTAATGGAAGACCAGCCAGGAGGAGGAATAAAGAGGGAAGGGATGGAACAGAATGGACATATGTGTCAAGGAAAGCAAAGCCCAGACTTCAAGGACAACAGTGTTAAATAAGAATAATGAGAATAAGAAGGTTTTACAGTCCTACAACTGACACCAGTTTTATACACTTGATACAATGTAATTAAATACAATCCACACTGGAAACGAACACTACAAATTTGTGCATGCACCAACATATTTTCGGTGGTAGGAGGAAGCTATACCTGATGCTACATATAAGTTATGTTTGTTTTTAATATAATAATAATAATAATTATATATATATATCCAGTGGTTGATTTCGGCTGAAACTCGTGTACAACAATGTCTACAAAACCTGTTTATTTAAAATCGATTGGGTGGTGGGGGCTGCAGCTCGGCAGTCCTCCCTAGGGTGGGCTGCTGAAGTTAAATAACAGTCGGGAAATCGAACTATGGGGTGAAAAATTCTGGCTTATTTCTACTGCAATAGCCAATAAAATGAACTAAAATAAAATAAAACGTAATGAAGATCCGTCCAATTATTATTTCGAGTATGTAAAATGTCAAAATTAGTTTTATTTATTTCGAAAACATAAACTTACTGCAAAAAAAAGTATCGGGCATAAAACATGTTTTTATTTTCTATTTTTGTTCCATGAATTTTTTGCTACAACAAATTTTTGGCGAGGAGGTATACGTGCAATGCCCGTCGCTGTTGTTCGATTTGAACAAACACTGGAATGGCTCGAGAAATTCCGGAAAAATTCCTCACGAAAATTCGTACCACCATCCTGAAGTTGATATGTACAGGCAAATCGAGTCTACCAGGTAAAATTTCACAACTTAATTGCGAGAGCGCCATTATGTCTAAATCGCGAACGCAGATGGCACTACCAACGCTACTTTAACCACAGACTATTTCCTCATCCATGAGCTTCCACGGGTGTTTGTTTATCAAATGACGGCAATGTTTATTTCCATTGATTCATCCAACACAAAGCCTATTCGAACTTCATATTCTACGGATTACAATTTATTGCATGCGTATTACCGAATCACACTTTTTATAGCCAACGCCACAGAGTCTGTGTAGAACTGATAGGAAATGTCATACTTTTAACTCCTTAGTTGTCTGAGGTGAGGTTAGGTGTGCTTCACGTGAAAATAATTTCCACAGAATTATAGCATGCCTACTGGAGACGTTGAATTATTTGAACGTATATATTAACGCCGTGAACAACAGGGAGATTATTCATATACAACAATGACAACTCTGGAACTGAAGGACACAAAAACCGTACCGGATCCTATTCATACATATGCAAAAACCGTTCGAAATGCAGCACCTCTTGTGATAGACAACGGTGAGTGTATTGATTCTGAAATGGTATTACAAATCTCATTTTTGGATATGAAATGTATGATTTTTTTATGTATTTCATTAGGGTCATATCAGTGTCGAGTCGGTTGGGCAACGCAGAAAGAACCTTTGCTTATATTCAAGAATTTAATTGCAAAACCAAGGAGGGAACGTGGCAAAAAGGTAATGGAATAGGAGCAGAGATGTAAGAAATAATGGTGAAAGCATGTGCAGGTGGTTAAAAGCTGAAATATAAACCAACCTACAACTAATCCAAAGGTAATATGCGTTCCAAATAATATTTTAGACATGATTTATCTCCAGCTGAAATAAAACAACATTAATTCAGTTAAATTGGAAATTTCGAAATGAATGGTCATGTCTTGTACAAATTTGGCAGGAATAAAGTGGTTCTCAGAGCAGTGTTGCTGAAGATTGAAGTACAGTGGGATGTGATGGTGTTACTGGGTGAGTAGTTACCTACACTGCAAGTGTGAAGGGTGGTTTATGTAGTTTGCTATGGGTCAGTTTTCCGTGAATGACATGGCCCAGTGAGATAATGAGTCACCTGTAATCGATGTCAAGGAAAGGAGGGTTGTCATCTCTTTCCATCTCCTTGGTGAATTGGGCATTCTGGTGGACACTGTTCAAGTAGTCCAAGAACCCTCCCACTCCTTCCCCCATTCAGCTCCTCGGCCTTTTCAACCATTCCCTTTCCAGAACAACTCTGCCCTATATAATACCTACTTCCTCCCTGCATGCCCCTTCTTGAACTGCTTGACCCTTAATATGAGGGCACTAATTCAAAGTATTGAGAACTGCTCGCCCACTGACACAACATTGCGTCCGAGAAGACTTGAATCTTCAGTCTCTCGGAGGAGTTGTGTATGGAACATGTTTTGTAACACAGCTATCAACAACTCTAAGTGAAAACCATTATTATTGTATTTCTTTTTGTGGTATTAAACATGATGCATAGAGAGTTCATATATACTGAAGGAGTGGAAAAATTTCATCAAAATTCTGTTAATCTGACTTGCGTGGGACCAGACAGGTGCCGAATTATCAAATATTCTGCATTATCAGACAGTACCTATACGGAATGAAGTTCTTACAGGTAATTTTTTTTTACTGTTCCTATATACTTGGGCTATACAACTAATTAGAGGAGTATTCCATTTGGGTATCTTCTTCATATGCTGGTTCAGGGCCATCATAGTCCTCTTCTGTGTTTTTTGGAGTCTTTATAGCTGAAGAAGTTGATGGAGTAGGAGACAAGGGGTCACAAATTACCACAACAGGTGGAATACTAAATCTCTTGGAGGCTTTTTTGAACCTGCCCCTGTTTCATGTCTGATGCTTTTTTCTGGTAAAAAGCAAAATTTGCAAATTATCAGCCATTGGATTAAAGGAATTTTGCCGCGTATGTTACCGTGGTTCATGCTGAGTGTAGCAACGGTGCAGTAAGGCTGTAATTGGATGAGGAGTTCTACAGAGAAACTGGTGCTGTTCATTAGAATACAGTATAATATGACCACAAGAAAAATGCAAATTCTTACCAACTTCCAAAGTTAATCCTTAATTTGCCATCATACTGAATAAAAATGCATTTAAAATATTTGTGTGTGCAGGATGGAGAGACTCAAGTAGGAAATGATATCACCAATATTGAAGCAGTCCGATTCCAGCTCAAAACTCAGTTTGATCGAAATGTTGTAACACACTTTGAGGCCCAAGAACAAGTGTTTGACTACATGTTCACACATTTGGGGATTGACACTGAAGGTCATGTTAATCACCCAATAGTTATGACAGAGGCATTCCTCAATCCAAACTATTCACGACACTGTAAGTCATTTTATGTTGTATATTTAATTGCATTCTAATAAACAGGAAGCTGTGGAAAGCTGATTCTAGCATGGATGCTCCAACCTTCAACATAAAGGAAACTCAGGAGGAAGTTACGAGTATGTTGCATAAGCTAGACCTGCATTTAAACATCAAAGCTTTTCCTTTCATTAAATATGTTGGTGGTATGTGTAGTATGTTTCTGCTTTCAGAGAGCTTGTGCTTGAATGAAAAAGTGTCCAAAAATAATTAGACTGCCAAATTATTTCCCATTAATATATTCTAACTACACAGTACATACATTGCCTGGTTTATCTTTATTAATAATCAGACGCTAAAAATGTTGCTTGGGTGTGATCATCAAATACCTGTCTGGTCAGACAACCCACTCACACCTAAAATCTCTACTGCACACAGTTGTTAGCTGCTTCATTTCAGTTCACATTTCCTCAACTTGTTTCCGTATACTGTTCAGTTTAGTACCATTCTTTCATCTCATTCTAGGTGTTGAACATAGCTGCTTTCTGAGACATATCCAATATTCTAATTATTTATGAAACAAAAATTAATGCATCATGTTCATATAATTTATTTCCATTATATGTTACAGTCACATCACAATGTCAGTATTAATGTAACATGACACTATGCATTTGGTAGTTACTACGAGGTAGTGTCTCAGTTCTCATGCCTGATGATGGTACAGTTCTATCAAAACACATAGTATTACATGTGTCTATATATTTTATTCTGTGTGTGGGAAATGATACAAATTCTAACCTTGAGATGAATTTCCAAAGGTATTTCATATCAGACTGTATGCTGTGTGGGATATGATACCTTCTTTTACTTTACACCTTTTCCCTATCAGTGTAGAATAAGAAAATAAAATGTTATGTATAATTAATAATATTTTGACGTGTAAACAATATAATTTCATTATTTAACGACTAGAAGTAACAGTACTTTTCACATTACAGTGATGTCTGAACTTTTATTTGAATGTTATGGAGTTCCAAGTGTGTGTTATGGTGTAGATGGTATATTTAGTTTCCGATATAATCATCCGAAGTGTTCTACTGCCTTGATCATAAACTGTGGGTATCACACAACTCATATTTTGCCCGTGATAAACAATCAAGTAGATCCCACACGAAGCAGACGGATCAACGTGGGAGGTATTCATATCATGAACTACCTGCATAGGTTGCTACAACTGAAGTACCCAGCTCACTTTGCAGCCATTACTTTAAGCAGGGCAGAGGTATGTGCAAGTTAAATTTACCTTAGTCTAGTTCTCTCTGCTTTTTAACAACTTACTGTGTACAGCATGTTAAATGGGTTCCTTGTCAACCCAGCAAGGCATGTCTTCAGGTTGCAGAGAGAGAAAATGTCACAAGGTGTGGAGGGTGGCTGAAAACATTCTGAATAAGCAATTAAGAGACAGCTGAAGAAGGGTGATCTTGTATCTTGGAAGACGTGAAAGTTTACAGAGATCTCAGAGTGGGACAGTTTTTTTAGAATGACCTAAGGAATGTTTGAAGGACACTTAAGTCCTACAGGGAATGTCATGATTTTGGGCGTCATGGTTGTAGAATGAATAACATATAAATATGATACAGTATGAATACAGGAAGTTACATTGCCTAGTAAGGGTAATTGTGAAAGAGGAAATATCTCTTAACTATGCAGAAGGGAGCAATGACCATAGCTTTGGGACTGGCGTTTTAATTACGGTATATCTTGAAACTGAAGTTATGAAAGAGCATGTTAATAATACTACACACAATCCTTCATGAAGAATTTGCAGTGACAGTGGGGTGATATTAGTGAGCACATCCTAAACTCTAATTCACATCTAAACCACACTACTGGCTATACTGAATTAAATTTTTCATGGCTTTTCTCTTTCTGTCCAGATCAACTCTGAAGTGAGAGAGACAATGCCATCACCTTCAAAATTCTTATCTACTTTCCATTTATGACCATTTTCTTATCTTACTCAACATTTGTTATTAAAAAAACTACCATTAAATAACCTAAGAATCAATCAACAATGAAAGTAAAAATGATATTATAATACAATATAACAAGCCTGTTCCTTCTTCTTAGTGCTGCTGCAGTAAGCAGTGTTTTACAGGTCACTGACACCATATCTTTGAAACCCTGTCATTTTAGGAACTTCTCCATGAGCAGACATTTATAGCTGTGAATTACCAAGAAGAATTAAATCATTGGGCAGATTCAGACCACTATGATAATAATGTGCGACGCATTCAGTTACCTTATACTGTCCAAGCAGTTACACCAGGTCTTACACCTGAACAACAAAAGGAACGGCGTAAGGAGTTAGCAAGGCGACTCATAGAGATAAATGCACGCAAACGAGAGGAAAGGGTAAGATTGCATCCTCAACCTTGTCTTGGAATATTCTAAAAGTTGGTTCTCATCTCCAAGTTTACACACCACATCTTTGTCATAAAGATTCATTGTGTTCATGATGTTTAAAGTAGTGATCAGTGTTTTCTGTGAATCAAATGAACCCTACATATAAACCCTACATAAAGTGCCATGTTATTTAACATTACAGTAAAAAAGTACACATAGTTACTACTGCGCTACAGAAGGATTAACTGCTGCCAAAAACACAGATTTGCATTAAGTCATGAAAAAGGTGACTGACAGAATAAACCAAAGCAAAGTTGTTATGCTTCATGCCATGTAAGTGTATGGGGGAATGGAGGTGTACCTCCATACCCTGGATGCAAGTGAGTGGTCAGTTTAACACCCCAACTGTTTTTCTGTGGAGAAAGAGCCCCAGGTACCCACTGAATGGGGGGCTGGATGGGCTCCAGAGCCAATCTCCGACACTTTGGAGAAGATAATAATATCTTGCCCTTACTGGAAATGGTGGCGTAGTGGTTAAGGCGCTGCACTACTAGTTGGACGGTCCTGGGATCGATTCCCGGTGGTGTCACTGGATTTTTCAGTGACATATTCCTTCCTACTGCACCATGGCCCTGGGGTCGACTCAGCCCCTAGTGAAAATGAGTACCAGGTACTTTTCCTGGGGTAAAGGCGGCCGGTGCATGAGGCTGACGACCTTACGACCTTCATGTGCCGAATGTCTTGAAAATCTGGGAGCCTAAACCTCCTGGAACCCTCTGGGCCACACCAGGCCTGTTATAGGACTCCTTTACCTTTTACCTTACTGGAAATCAGACTGATTCCTTGACTGTCCATCCTGTAGTCTAGTTACAATACTGACTGAGCTGTCCTGCTTCATACATTATAAACAGCATTTAGTATATGTGTATTGCACTTTATGTGTACCTAACATGAACTGTTTTGGTCACCTAAGCATAGCATGATTTTTCAGTTACACCAAATAGCAAGGTAATCACACTATTTTCCAACTTAATTTTGAAATATACTAAGAACCATTACTTTGTACATACAGCAACAGATTTTAATGATTGATCCTAATGAATGTTTACATAAAGCTGGCAGAAGATGAGGAGCAGTTGAACCAACTTCTGGCTGCTCAAGACCTAGAAGAGGGAGAAGAAAATGAATTTCAGGTAAGAGTGATAATGTACAAAACAGAGCTGCAACACATGAAATCTGGATGTTTAAAAATGTATGTTTTTACAGAAAATACTGGATTTTTATGAGTTATCTGATGGAAATGATCTGCAGAAGCTGATAGGCCAGCTTCAGGCTAGAATTGAAAGAACGAAGCAGAAAATAGCTGCAGCAAACACTGCTGAAGACACTGTGACAGAGGTAACAATAAATGGTTCACACACACACAATAACTATGAGCAATATTGTAATGAGGAAATTTTGGTTTAGTTTATGCTCTTTCTTACAGGATCCTAAGCCAAAAATTGTAAAACAAATTCTGAAACCAAAAGACCAAGAAGATTTTGAAACATGGATTGCAGGAATAAAGCAAAAGAGGTGAGAGAAAGTTGTAGCACTTATTTTGTTTTGACATACAGTTAACTCCATGGTACAGGGTTTTCCATGAAATGCTGATTATGCATTGTCAACATTATCATCATCATCATCACATAGTTAACAAGAAATGTCCTCCTTCAATTTCAACCAGTCCACTTTTTCACACTCTATGACATCAATTTTAAAACTGTCCTCCCATTTATACCTATGTCACGCTAATTTTTATACAGCATTTAATCCACCAACTGCATAGTCAGTATAGCATTCACTACGGGCTGATGGTCCAGGGATAGAATTCCGGTAGGGGCGAGATATTTTTCACCCATTCAGACTGGCCCTGGGGCCCACCCAGTCTCCTGTATAATGGGTTCCAGGTTTCTTTCCCAGGGATCAAGCAGCCAGGTTATGGCATTGACCACCCACCCCCATGTACCACTGAGGTTAAAGAAAGAGTAGAGCTATACCCCTACTTTCCCTGTGGGCCTTCATGGCCTGTTTTAGGGTGACCATTACCTTGTTTACATGTTATGGCTTTAACATGCCCATCATGAGGGAAGTCTCCAACAAAGGAATACAGTAAATTCAGATTCTGTAAAAGATATGAAAATATTTAACAGAATATGTCACTACTGTATTCCTTTGTTGACTACCTCCCTGATGATGGCCGTGCTAATGCCAAAACATTTGGAAGGCACATGGTACAGTGACAAATGAGTGTTTGTTGTTAATTGTGCAATTATTGGATTAGGTAGGTTTCACCCTTTCACAGGCCACAAAGGCCCTTAGGGAGAGCAGAGGTATAGCTCTACTCTATTTTAGACCTCTGCACTAGAAGGGGTGAGGGGTCAACGTCACGCCCCAGCAGCACCTTACCCCCGGGAAAGACCCGGTACCCATTGTACAGGAGGCTTGGTGGGCCTCAGGACCGGTCTGGACTGGTGCGGAAAATCTCGCCCCACCGGGATTCGATCCCTGGACCGTCCAACCCGTAGGCAGTCGCTGTACTGACTACGCTACCCAGTCCATCAATTATTGGATTAAATGCTGCATAATCAGTATAATGCATGAAGCATGGAAAACGTTACAGTTGGGCCAGTGGTTTTCTGACCATAATGTCAGGTAGCTGTTTTTCATACTGCAACATACAGGGGATTCACATTATTAATATGAAGTGCTGAATTGCTGAATGTTCATATTTTTTGGTGTGTGTGTGTGTGTGTGTGCGTGCCTAATGAGGTAAATTAAATAAAGTAAAATATTGCAAAGGGACTTTTAGACTGAATGTGAGAACTGAAATATACAATTTTTTTTTTATTGGAATACCTGATGGGAAGAAAATGTTTAGGATATCCAGTAAAAATTAGAGGTATACGCGATTGCCCTTTGTAACTTGCACGTTCTGACGTGCTCAGTCTGGTAGGAGAACTTCTTTCAGGGTACAGGTGGGGTTCAGCGGAGCCACACAGTCTTCACTGTGTTTATGTATTTGTATATGAGACACAACGTCGGAGCTTGTTCAGTTAATCAAATAATAATTATATTCTAACTAAAGGAAAACCAACAGTCAATTCATTCCTGAACTTGTAACCTGTTGATTTAGGTTATCACACTCTCCACCACTTTATTCACACCACTGTCATACTCAACTGCTAGTGTTCACCCACGTCCGTTATCAGCTGCTAACCGTTTTCTCTTTTAAATCTCTGTAGGTAACCCCTCCTACCCGTCACCAATGGTTCTTAAATGTATGTTGGTAGTTAAAATTTATAACGGATGGCGGTGGCCAGCAGTCACTCTGACTAATAAACAAATATACCAAAAATTTTCGGCTACAGAGGGTAATTTTAAAATGAGTCTGATACTTTGGTTATTTAGTGATACCTTTTCAGCTCTACAACTGTGTTGAAAAGTAAGTTACCGACCTACTAGTAGGCAACTCCTATCATTTGTATTTAGAGACTGACAAAAACCCACAAAAAATTTTGGTTTGGATCTCAAAGTTAAGATTCAGTTGGATCCCAGAGAAACAGGGGTGAAATTGTGGACAGGACTGAAATGTCTTGGTCTAAATCCACTGGTAAATGTAAATATGAGACTGAATATTTGAGTTGTATGAAAGAAGGGTATTTCTTTCAGCAGCTTGAGAAAGACTCTGAAAGGACCAATACCTTCAGTAATTTGATGTGAATTTTTAAGGCAAGAAATTCTGGAGAGACGCAATGCCCGACGTCAGCGTCGACAGGACATGGCCAAGCGGCGTACAGCAGCTGCCCAGGAACGTATGAGACTCATCAGTCAGCTTGCACGTAAGGAAAAGCGGGATGATAACTTCGGTATGCGTGATGAGGACTGGGATGTCTACAAAGCAATAAATAAGGTACTAATTACCAGATGCACCTGTAGGACTGGAGAGATGTAGACATTACATTTTAATTCACTCCAGACATTTAGTAACTCTACCGGTGGCAACTAGTACCTTACTGTCAGTACCAGCTGATCATTTTTCAGCAAAAAATACTGCTGTTCATATTTTTTAAACCATTATAACAGCAATCAGGCCATCTATTTGACTAATTGTAATCAGATTTTCCATGCTTATCTTCTGACATCTAGTAGTGTTTCAGTAAGGAGTATCTTAAAAACCATATTCTTTGTGCAGAAAAACACGCTATACTTCATGCCTCAATGGATTCAGAAACTTTAATCTCTTAAAATTTTCATATTGTTTTGTTTTAGTTACTAAACTAGTTTTGTGTTTGTTGTGATGCTAATCTTCATTAGTAACTTGAGCCACTGATGT
>Ga0209629_10002938_pt1 | contig 11902 bp, 8 predicted proteins | sample TergutCu122P5_FD_187286 | JGI IMG/M metagenome (GOLD analysis project Ga0209629, IMG submission 187286) | Cubitermes ugandensis P5 segment gut microbial communities from Kakamega Forest, Kenya - Cu122 P5 (SPAdes) (version 2) | ecosystem: Host-associated > Arthropoda: Insects > Digestive system >...
TCCGGATGCCCGATGACGTCGTCGTGCGCAACCGCCCCCTTGGTGGTGTGGAACACCTTGCCCGCCTCAAGCAAGATCCACTTGCGGTTGCCCTTGGGGTCGGTCAGCGACACCCGCTCGCCGGCAACAAAATCGCCTCGGTTATCGATGACGCTCATGCTGCGCGCACCTGGGCGTACAGTTCGCGCAGACGGGCGAGGTCGACGCCCTCAAGCCCCGGTAGTTTCACCTGTCCTGGTGCGTCGGGTACAGGGAACTGACCGCGTACAGCAAGAATAACGGCCCCGGCTGCCAGTCCCGCCGCGACGCCGGTGGCCGTGTCCTCGACGACGATGCAGTCCTCGGCCGTCACCCCCAGCCGCGAGGCAGCCAGCCGGTATCCCTCGGGGTCTGGCTTGCCCTGCGTCACCGTGTCGCCGTCGATGACGACACGGATGGTGCCGGCCGGAAACTGGCTCAGGCCGGCGGCCAGCACCTGGGGTGGGCTGTTCGATACGATGGCCGCTGGAATGCGGTTCGCCTTCAAGTCAATCAGCAGTTCTCGGGCGCCGGGCAGCCAGGGCAGCCCCTTCTTCGTGACGTCTTCGATCACGTCTTGGCACATGCGGTCATAGAAGTCGTCAGCATCCAGCGACTCGACGTCAACACCGTGGGCTGCCATATGGGCGAACTGAACCTCGATCGTCAATTCGCGCGACGCTCCGCACAGCTTGCTGGCGTCGGCATGAGTCCAGGGAGCGCCGAAGGAGTTGATCAGGCCGATCTCACTTTGTATCCAGTACGGCTCGGTGTCGACCAGCGTGCCGTCGTAATCGAACAGTACAGCGAGCGGGCGGGGGGTTATGTCGCGGGATTCAGGCACAATTCCATTGTCTCATGCACCACAAGCGACGTTCGGAGTTGAGCCAGCGCCACGTCCGAGGCTTCATCAGAGCTAAGACCGGCGCTAGGTCAACTCTGAGCGCGCTGGAGGACCGTCATGGGATCGAAGATCGGTCAGCGAACAGAGAAGTACCTGGCGTCAGGGTGGTGGACGATCAGCGCGTCCGTCGATTGTTCTGGCACCAGTTGGAACGTTTCCGTCAGATCTACACCGATGGCGGCGCCGTCGACGAGGTCGAGTATCGTCCGGCGCTGGGCCAAGTCGGGGCAGGCGGGATAGCCGAACGAGAACCGCTCGCCCTGATACGCCTGATGTCGAAGGATGTCGTCGCGCGAACCGTCTGCGCCGGCGATGCCCAGCTCGGCTCGCACCCGGGCATGCCACATCTCTGCCAAAGCCTCTGCCAGCTGCACCGTCAGGCCGTGCAGCTCCAGGTAGTCGCGGTAGCGGTCGGCGGCGAACAGTGCGGCGGTGGCCTCCGAGGCAGCGCTGCCAACCGTCACCACCTGAAGGGCGACGACGTCGGGGCCGTCCTCTTCCACTTCCAGGGCATCGCGGAAGTAGTCGGGCAGTGAGAGGTACGGTTCCCGGGCTTGGCGCGGGAAGTGGAACCTCGCCACCGGTTGCGACGTGCCAGGCTCCAGCAGCACCAGGTCGTCGCCGTCGCTGATCGCCGGCCAGTAGCCGTAGGCCACGGCGAACTGCGCCAGGCCGTCGCGGCGAATGTGGTCGATGTGCTCGTCGAGGCGCGGCTGGACCTCCGCCACCAGGTCGTCGATACTTTGCCCAGGCTTGGCACGCAGGCCCCACCGCCCGGTCAGCACCGATCGGGTGTCGAGCCAGGCAGCCACGTCGTCCAGGTGGATACCTCGAACCTGGCGCGCTCCCCAGAACGGCGGGGTGGGTACCGGTATGCCGCGGCTGACGTCCGACCGCTGCGGTGAAGTCGTCGCGGCATCAACCGTCATCCTGCCGAAGGCAGGATCTGACTCAGCTTGTTTCGTCACCGGTGAGACGTCCTGCCTGCGGCAGGATGACGACGTGGGTGACCGCAAGCCCTCCAATACGCGCAGACCATCGAAGGCGTCTGCAGCGTAGAACACTTGCGGGTAATCCGGACGCAGGCCGTCGACGTACGGACGGCTCAGCGCCGCGCCGCCCAGAACGACCGGGAAACGGTCGGCCAGGCCCCGGCTGGCAAGCTCGGCCAGGTCGTCGCGCATCACCTCGGCCGACTTGACGAGTAGGCCCGACAGACCGATGGCCGTCGCGTCCTCGCGCAACGCCGCCGAAACGATCTCGTCGACGGGCACGCGCACGCCGAGGTTGACGACCTTGTAGCCGTTGTTCGAGACGATGATGTCGACCAGATTCTTGCCGATGTCGTGCACGTCACCGGCGACCGTAGCCAGCACCAGCGTGCCGCGGGATGCCCCGCCGTCCTGCTGGGCCTTCAGCGACGGCTCCAGGTGGTCGACGGCCTTCTTCATCACCTCGGCGGACGCCAGGACGAACGGCAACTGCAGCTTGCCAGCGCCAAACAACTCCCCCACCTGACGCATGCCGGGCAGCAGGTCGTCGTTGACGATGGCCATGGCGTCACGGGTGGTCAGTGCCTCGTCGAGGTCGGCCTCCAAGCCCGGCGCGACGGCATCGACGATGCGGCGAATCAGGCGCTCGCGCAACGGAAGGGCGGCGAGTTCGTCGACGGGCGCAGCGGTCTGAGCCGACTCATCTTCGAACAGCGCCATGTACGCCGCCAGTGGGTCGTCACTGCGGCTGTGATCGTCCCACAGCAGATCACGGGCCGCCTGCACCTGGGCGTCGGGGATGCGGTTCAGGGGCAGGATCTTGGCTGCGTCGACGATCGCGGCGTCGAGCCCGGCGCCCCGACATTCGTCAAGGAAGACGGAGTTGAGCACCACGCGGGCGGCGGGCTTCAGGCCGAACGAAACGTTCGAGACGCCCAGGATCGTGCCCACTTGCGGGTGGGCGGCCTTCAACTGGCGCAGGGCCTCGATGGTCTCGGCGGCGGCCCGGCGGGCGTCGGCGGCGCCCGTGGTGACGGGGTAGGTCAGCAGATCGACGAAGATGTCGGCGGGCGTCAGCCCCCAGCGGCCGGTGAGGTCGTCGATCAGGCGGCCAGCAACCGCCACCTTGCGCTCGCACGTTGTGGCCAGGCCGGCCTCGTCTATCGTCAGCGCCACGACTGCGGCGCCGTGCTCGACGACCGCGTGCATAGTGCGCTCGTACTTCGAGCCCGGCCCGTCGCCGTCCTCCAGGTTGACGGAGTTGACGATCGCCCTGCCCGGCGTGCGCTCCAGCCCGGCCGTCAGCACTTCGGGTTTCGACGAGTCGAGCATCACCGGAGCGGTCAACGCGGTGGCGAACCGGCCGGTCAGCTCGCGCATGTCGGACGGCGTGTCGCGCCCCGTCTGGTCGACGCACAGATCCACCACGTGGCAGCCCGCCTGGCGCTTCGCGATCTCGACGCAATCGTCCCAGCGTCCATCGACGATCGCCTCGCGGAACGCCTTCGAACCCGCTACGTTCGCCCGCTCGCCGACGGCCAGGTAGTTGACGTCCTGACGCACGTCGACGGCCTCGTACAGCGACGACACCGTGTCGGACGCCTGCACCTCACGGGCGACGACCGGGCGTCCCCGTTCGATCACCGCGCGGGCGGCGGCGACGTGTTTCGGCGTCGTGCCGCAGCAACCGGCCACGGACGCCACGCCGAAGCGCTGGGCGAAGTCGTTCATCGCCGACGCGAAAGTGTCAGGCGTCAGCGGGTAGCGCGGCCCATCTGGCGTCAGCTCTGGCAGGCCAGCGTTGGGCATGCAGACCACCGGCAGCGGGCATGCGCGTGACAGCTCGCGCAGCGCCGGGCCCATCAGGTCCGGGCCGGTGGCGCAGTTCAGCCCGATGGCCGCGACGCCCAGATGCCGCATCGACGCCAACCCGGCGGCAACGGTAGTGCCCAGCAGCATCGTGCCGTTGGTCTCGAAGGTCAGGCAGACGATGACGGGCACGTCGGCGCCGCTGGCCCGTGCCGCTCGCAGAGCCCCGATCACCGCGGCTTTCGCCTGTAGCGGGTCCTGGCAGGTCTCGACCTGCAGGGCGTCGACCCCGCCGGCGATCAGGGCCTCGGCGGCCGTCTGGTACGAATCACGTAGCGCGCCGAACGCGACCTGGCCAAGCGTCGGCAGCTTGGTGCCCGGCCCCATCGACCCGACGACGTAACGGGGCCAGTCGGGTGTCGCCGCGGCGTCCGCCCGGGCCCGGGCCAACCGTGCTGCCCCCTCGTTAATCGCAGCGATGCTGTCGGCCAGCCCGTGGGCGTCAAGGGAAGTGAGGTTGGCCCCGAAAGTGTTGGTCTCGATCCAGTCGGCGCCGGCCTGCAGATATGCGTCATGGATGTCTGCGATGACGTCCGGGCTTGTCAGCGCCAGGATGTCGTTGCAGCCGACGTGCCCGCCGAAGGCCGCGTCCGCCAGCCTGGCGTCCTCGAGCATGGCGCCCATGGCGCCGTCACCAAGAAGTAGCGTGCGGCCCAAGACGTCCCGAAAACTCATGTGACCAGCATAGGTGCTGATACCAGCCCGGTAGGATTGTCGCCGTGGCAAGCAGCAGGAAATCAACCGGGCCGGTGGTGGTCATGGCGTTTCAGGGCTGGAACGACGCCGCCGACGCCGCCACCAGCGTCATCGACTTCCTGGCCGACAGCTACCCCACCGAGACGGTGTTGAACATCGATTCGGAAGACTACTTCGATTACCAGATGACTAGGCCGAACATAATGGTCAACGAGTCCGGCGAGCGTGAACTGGTATGGCCGATGGTGACCGTCGAAATCTGCCATCTGCCGGGGCGCGAGCTGCTGCTGGTCAGCGGCCCGGAACCGAACCTGCGTTGGCGCGAATTCGTGGCCTGGCTCGACAAGACCGTCCGGGGCGTCAAGCCCGCGTACATCGTGCTGCTCGGCGCGATGCTGACGGACGCGCCGCACAGCCGTCCATTCGAGGTGTCCGGCCAGGCGCCCCCAACGCTCGCGGGCAAGCTTCAGCTGGAGCCCAACGACTACGAGGGCCCGATCGGCATCGTCGGCATTTTCAGCAAGCTGTACGAGGGTGTCTGCCCGGCCAAGCTGGTAACCATGTGGGTATCGGTGCCGCACTACACCGCTCCCCCGCCCAACCCGAAGGCCGGCCTGGCGCTGGTCGAGCGCCTGCAGAAACTTCTGGACGTCGAGTTGGATCTGGCGCAGTGGCGCGAAGACGTCGCGACGTGGGAGGCCCACATTGACGAGCTGATCGGCGAGGACCCCGACATGGCCGATTACGTGGCGTCACTCGAAAGCCAGACCGACGCCGAGACGGTGCCCCAGGGCACTGGCGACAAACTGGCCGCCGACTTCGAGCGCTACCTGTCCGACCGTCGTCCGGGCAGTCCCGGCCCAGTTGCTTAGGCTGACTCCACCGCCGCCCGCAGGGCCTTGACCATGGCGTCGGGGTCGCTGGCTTCGTAGACGGCCGAACCTGCGACGAAGACGTCGGCGCCGGCCTCGGCACAGCGCACGATGGTCTCCAAACTGACGCCGCCGTCCACCTGGATCGCCAGGTTGAGATCGCGGCTCTTCGCCAGCGCCCGTGTGCGGGCGATCTTCGGCAGCATGGCGTCGAGGAAGCTCTGGCCGCCGAAGCCGGGCTCGACGGTCATGATCAGTATCTGGTCGAACTCGCCCAGCAGATCGGCGTACGGCTCTATCGGCGTGGCGGGCTTCAACCCGAGCGACGCCCTGGCGCCCAACTTGCGCAACTCACGGGCCAGGCGGACGGGCGCCTCACTGGCCTCGACGTGGAATGTGATCGTCTTCGCCCCTGTCTCGGCGTATTCCGGCGCCCAGCGATCGGCTTCCGCGATCATCAGGTGGATGTCCATGGGGTGCGGCGTCACCGCCATCAGCGATTCGACGACGGGCAGCCCGATGGTCAGGTTCGGCACGAAGTGGTTGTCCATCACATCGACGTGCACACCGTCCGCGCTGGGGATGCGGGCGATCTCGTCGGCCAGACGCGCGAAGTCGGCGGAGAGGATGCTCGGCGTGATCATCATGTTCTTCACTCTACTCACCCAGCCTTGCGCAGTAGGGCCAGGAACATGGCGTCCGTGCCGTGGCGGTGCGGCCACAGCTGGACGAATCGGGCGTCTGTGATGGACGCACAGTCAGGCACATCTGGCAGCAGGCCGGGTGCGTCCAGGATCGTCGCCCCCGCGGCTTCGGCAACGGCGGTGACGACGCCAGCCGTCTCGTCGCGATGGGGCGAACACGTGGCGTAAGCCACCGTTCCGCCGGGCATTGTCGCCTGTAGGGCGGCCTGCAGTAACTTAACCTGCTGAGCCGACAATGCGGCGACGTCAGCGGGAACGCGACGCCAGCGGGCTTCCGGACGGCGACGCAGGGAGCCGAGCCCGGTGCACGGGACGTCCGCCAACACGAAGGCGAAGAATCCCGGTTTCCAGGCCGGTTCGAGGCCGTCCGCGACGATCACCTGATGCCCGTCGGCAGGGTACGCGCGCAGAGCATCGGATACCAGACGCGCCCGGTGCGGCTGCGTCTCGTTGGCAACCAGGAATGCCCCGTTGGCGAGCCCCCGAAGCAGCGCCGACTTGCCGCCCGGCCCGGCACACAGGTCGAGCCACACGCCTGGTGTCACGGTTGTTTCCAGCGCCCGGGATGCCGCCAGGACCACCAGCTGACTGCCCTCGTCCTGCACGCCTGCCGACCCGTCCCGGACAGCAGGTACCTCGCCTGGATCACCACCGACGAGCACACCCCACGGGGAGTACGGGGTCGGGGCACCACCTGCTGCCGTCACCAGTTCGTCGCGCGTCATGACCCCGGGCCGGACGGCCAGCGTCGTGCCGGGCGCGTCATTGTCGGCGACCAGTGCCGTCTCCAGTTCGGCTGAAGGCAGCACGTCGCTGAAAGCGTCGACGATCCAGCGCGGGTGGCATGTGCGCAGCGCCAGGGCGTCGAGGTCGTCCATCTGCTCGGTCAGAACCGAGAGCCACTGGTCCCAGGTGCTTGACGCGACACGCCGCATTACCGCGTTGACTAGGCCAGACACCCGACGTCCGATCTGGTCGGCGGCCAGATCGACGGACGTGGCGACGGCCGCATGCGGCGGCACTCGCATGCGTAATGCTTGGTACGCGCCGAGGCGCAGCACGTCGATGACGGCGGGCTGCAGCGTCTTGAGGGGACGTCCGGAAGCCCGCTCGATGACGGCGTCCAGCGTGCCGATCGAGCGCGCCGTGCCGTTTACGAGCTCGGTGGCGAAAGCCGCATCGCGAGCCGTCAGGCGGGCTTCGCGCAGTCGTGTCGACAGGGCGAGGTTCGCGTAGGCGTCGTCGGCGGTGACGTCGCGCAGCACCCGGAAGGCGACGATCCGCGCCGCATCCACTTGGCTACTCAAACCGATCACCCTCGCTGAGCCGTGCCCCCCGAGCCCAGGCAGCGGCCTCCATGGGCGGCTTGCCCTCCGGTTGCACCTCGATCAGGCGCACAGCGACCTCCTTGGTTCCCACAAGCACTTCGGTCTTCGTCGCCAGCACCTGGCCGGGGGTTAGGCCGGAATGAGCCCAGGGCTGCAATCTCAGAATCTTGAGGCGCCGGCCCTGTATGGACGTCCAGGCCCCCGGGTCGGGCGTGACACCTCGCACAAGATTGTGGATCGTTTCACCCGATGCGCACCAGTCGATCCTGGCATGATCCGGCGTCACTTTGGGGGCCAGCGTGATCTCGCCATCAGGTTGAGGTTGAGGTGCCGTACCGGCGGCGATGTCGTCCACCGTCTTGACTAAAGCCTCGGCCCCGATCGATGCCAGACGCGTCAACAGCTCGCCGGCCGTTTCGTCCTCGCCGATCGCCACCGCCTCTTGCCGGTAGACGGGCCCGGCGTCCAGATCGTGCACCAGCTGGAAAGTGGTGACGCCTGTGGTTCTGTCCCCCGCCATCAGGGCTCGCTGCACGGGCGCCGCGCCGCGCCAGGCGGGCAGCAGCGAAAAGTGCAGGTTCACCCAGCCGTGGGCAGGCACCGCCAGCAGTGAGTCAGGCACCAGCGTGCCCCACGCGACGACGACGGCCAGTTCCGGCGCCAGCTGCGTAACGGTGTCGACGAACCACGGTTCTCTGGCGCGCACGGGTTGCAGCAGGGGCAGCCCAAGGCGCGCCGCCTCGGCCGCCACCGGGGACGGCGCCAGCTGGCGTCCGCGCCCCCGTGCGGCGTCCGGGTTGGTAGCGACGGCCACGACGTCGTGCCCGGCGTCCAGCAGCGCCTTCAGCGACGGCAGGGCGGCGACGGGCGTGCCAGCGAACAGCAATCTCACAAGACGAGTCTAGGTCCTGCCTCCCACCCCCCGTCATCCTGCCGCAGGCAGGACCTCCGCAGGTTGACGAATCATCCCATCTGGTCGGGGTCGACCTGAATGCGGACGATGCCCGGGGCTTTGGCCGCCGAACGCTTGGCATTGGCCGCCTTGATGGCTGCAGTCAACCCGCTGGCATCAGCCGGAGCGCAGCGCCACAAGATCCGTTGCTTCACGGCACCGTCCGTAGTCGGAATGTCCACTGGGCCGAAGGTGTCGCCCGGCAGCGGGGCTGGAAGCGCGGCGACGAAGTCGGCGATGACGTCAGGTTCGCCTGTGCCCTCGACGAAGGTCATCGCCGGCGGGAACCCGGCCTCGCGGCGTTGCTCCAGTTCCCGTGTTGCGAACCCCCCGGGATCGACTCGCAGAAGTGCCTGGACGGCGGGTGCATGCGCGTCACCGACGACGCAGACCGTGCCGCCCCGGCTGCCTGGGCGCACCAGTGCGACGGCCGCGAACCAGCGACGGACGGCCTCCTCGGACGCCCGCAGGTCGCTGCGCGACAGCATCAGGTCGGCGTCCAGTAGCACGGCGGCGGCGTAGCCAGCGTCCGGCGACGGCTCGGCGCCCGGCGTCGCGACGACGAGAGCCGGCTGGTCGCCGACACGGGCAACCACATGGTCGCCCGACGAGTCGACGACGCGGAAACCCGGGAAGGCCCGTCCAAGCTCTTCCGCGGTGCGACCGGAGCCCACTACCGGGGCACGCAGGGTGCGCCCACCGCACACCTGACATTGCCAGCCCGTGACGATGCGCCCGCACCAGCGGCAGGTAAGAAGATGACCGCTGCTGCCAGACCCGGCGCCGCGTGAGCGCCCAGCGGCGACGGGGCCATGGCAGTCGGGGCAGCGAACCGGGGTGCGGCAACGCTGGCAGGCCAGAGCCACCAGGTAGCCGGCCCGCGCCACTTGCACCAGCACGGGACCAGCGGCAAGGCCCGTCCTGATGGCTCTGGCCGCCTGCACCGGCAGACGTACTCCGGCGGTTGTCGGTTCTGCGACTGCTCGTATTGCCGGGGCGTGGGCGCGCCGGTGCTCCGGCGGGTCCTCGATGACCCCGAGCCAGCCTCGCTCTATCCACAGCTGCGCCTCGCAACTGCGCGCGGGCCCCAGCAAGAGCAGTGCGCAGCCGGCCTGGACGGCCCGCAGCGCGGCTACCGTCCGCGCGTGAGGGTAGGGCGCCCGCGGATCGGCATACAGGTCGTTGCCGTCGTCGAGCAAGACGATCAGGCCGAGGTCGTCGATCGGCGCCATCACCGCAGATCTGGTGCCGATAACCACCTTGGCTTGACCGCGCGCCAACGCCAGGTAGTCGTGATAGCGCCGGGCCGGCCCCATCAAGGCGTGCTGCTGGGCCACGCAGCCATCGCCCAGTGTCGCCGACAAGGCTTCGAAGCCGGCTTCCATCGCCTGCGCGTCGGGCACGACGACCAGGGCTCCCCTGCCCGCGCGCAATGCCGCGATGACGGCCTGTACCATGCCGCGGCGCCAATCGTCGGCGCCCCTGAACACGGGCGGCGTGGCCCAGTACCCGCGCAGCGGTCTTCCCAGCTCGACACCACCCAGCCACGACCGGCCGGCCGCATTGTCAAGCAGACCACCCGGCGGCATGGTGCCGGTCAGCGGTTGAGGCCAGACGGCGCTCTTCGCCGCCTCAGTGGCGGCGTGGCGAGGGGCCACGACGAGACGCATGACGTCGGCGAATGTTCCCGCATAGTGGTCGGCGACCGCCCGGATCAGCTTCACCTGGTCGGGCAGCAATACCGGTTCCGGTGAGACGATCTTCGTCAGCGGCGAGAGCCGCACTTGGACGTCCGTCGTCTCTGGCAACTCGACGATGAACCCGTTGCACAACCGTCCGGAGAATCTCACCCGCACCCGCGCGCCGACATTGGCGTCGGTCTGCATCGCCTCGGGCACCGTGTAGTCGAAGAATCGGTCCAGATGCGGCAGCGGCACGTCGACGGCCACACGCGCCAGCATCCGTCCGTCGTCCATGGATGTCAGACTACTAGGTACTCGCGCCGTCGTGCATGGAATGATGTGGGCAGGGCTGTGGTACTTTTACCGCGTGCAAACTCCAGTTGAGGTCATACAAACCAGCTATTCGGTGGCGATAACAAAGGCCGGCGCGTCCTTTCGAAAGCTGTCTATCCTCGGTTTCCTGGGCGGAGCTTTCATCGCTCTGGCCGCCCAAGCCTCGAATATGGTGGCGGAGAACTTGTTGACCTCCCCCGGTTCCTACGGGCTGGGGCGGCTTATTGCCGGCGCCGTCTTCGCCGTCGGGCTGATGCTCGTGGTGCTGACAGGCGCCGAACTGTTCACAGGCAACGTCCTGATGGTGGGGGCGGCGGTCAAGAAGGAAATCAACTGGGGCGGCTTGCTTCGCAATTGGTTGATTGTGTATCTGGCGAACATGGTGGGCTCCGTCTTCATCGCCGCGTTGATGTACTACTCGGGCCTGTTCCACACCAGCGGCGATCTGTTGGGCGCGCTGACCGTGAAGATCGCCGCATCCAAGGCCTCGCTGAGCTTTCTGCCGGCGTTGATCCTCGGAGTTTTATGCAACTGGTTGGTTTGCCTTGCCGTCTGGCTGGCATGGACCGCGGAATCCTTCGCCGGCAAAGTTCTCGGCATATTCTTCCCGATCACGCTATTCGTGGCGTCCGGCTTCGAGCACTCCGTCGCGAACATGTACTACATCCCGGCAGGGTTGCTCGCCGCCACCAACCCGGCATATGTGACCGCCGCCCAGGGAATCGGCGCGTCGAGTTCGGCCATCGCCTCATTGACGCCCTACGGGTTCTTCATCGGCAACCTTCTGCCCGTGACCATCGGCAACATCTTGGGCGGCGCGGTCTTCGTCAGCCTGGCATATATCTACGCCAACGCGGGTGCGCAGGTAAAGGCGCCGAAAAAGTAGCTGGCGCTAGGATGGTTTGATGCCCGCCGGAACCCAGCTGCGCTTGGGCGAGGCCACATGCCTGGTCGCTGGGGCGGGCATCGGCGGCGGTGTGATGGCGGTGCCGTATCTGGCGGCGCAGGTCGGCACACTGCCGAGCCTGGGCATCATGGCGGTGGCCTATGCCGTCACTGTCGTGCTGCACATCATGATGGCGGAGTTGTCGATTCGCTCCGACCACGCCAGCGAGCTGCTGACGATCTTCTCTCGGCACCTATTCGGACGCCACAGCTGGCTGCGACCCGTCTTCTACGGGCTGATGGCGATTACGCTGGTCACCAACCTGGCAGCGTACATAACCGGTGCCGGCGACATCCTCTCGGATCTATTGGGGCTTCGCGGCCTACTGGCGAAAACGCTGTTCGTCGTCGTCGCCGCCCTGGTCGTGTTCCTGGGACTGAAGCGCATCGCCATCAACGAGGTGGCCGGCGTGATCGTCATGGTGGCGCTTCTGGCGCCGCTGATCGTGCGCACGATTCAACTGCCGGTTCACCAGCCGCTGGTTCAGGCGCACGGTACAGTGCCGCAATTGCTGGCGGTATACGGCATGGTGATGTTCGCCCTGTCGTCGCTGTTCGCGGTGCCGCAGGCCGCCTCGGGTTTGAGATCGAATCGACGTCACATCGT
>Ga0209629_10002940_pt1 | contig 11901 bp, 5 predicted proteins | sample TergutCu122P5_FD_187286 | JGI IMG/M metagenome (GOLD analysis project Ga0209629, IMG submission 187286) | Cubitermes ugandensis P5 segment gut microbial communities from Kakamega Forest, Kenya - Cu122 P5 (SPAdes) (version 2) | ecosystem: Host-associated > Arthropoda: Insects > Digestive system >...
GATCAGTCCGTCGCAGAGACCTCTACCTAACAACACACAACACTCACAACAGACAAACATCCATGCCCCGGGTGGTATTCGAACCCACAATCTCAGCAGGTGAGCGGCCGTAGACCTACGCCTTAGACCGCGCGGCCATTGGGACCGGCTATTTACAAGGAAATAGTAAGAGTGAAATTTTCCCCAAAGTTGGGCTTTTATTTATTGTAATTGTTTAGACCAAACAGAATTTATATCCTTAAGAATATTAGCCGGATGGTAACTGTAATGGATTTTTTATGTTTTGTTGGCCGTGCATCTCGATAGATCCTTGTAATGAAAACCAACTTGATGCGCCATTTATCGCCAGTTTATTCGCCACTCAACTTCTACATGTTTCTGGCATATTTGTAGCCCATCATCAGGAGGTATACTCTATACACAACACGTACAAATTGTTGTATATATACAGTATACCTCTTGATGATGGGCTACAAATATGCCCGAAACATGTTGAGGTTGATTGGAGAAATAAACTGGCGATAAATAGTGCATCAAGTTGGTTTTCATTAAACGAATTTTAATGGAGTCGCACGGTGTGTTTCCTCTCAGTTAAGAAATCGATTTTTAAAAATGATATAAACGAGTTTCAAAGTTCTGACACCTATATTCAGTTATTTATAAAACTGTACCCGGAGATCCTTAACTACAAAACTCTACCAGCAGTTGGGTCACCGTAGATTCCAATAATGGGCTTATTGCTACTTGACTTGCTATTCCATTGCATAGGATTGTGAGAGCGTACCTAAAATTTTCGAAGTTTTGTTGAAGGCTAAAGCGAGAATTAGAAAGTCTGAAACTTTTGTGTTAACAGTAAACTTCGGAGAATTGATTTTTATGTCATCGCTTTGCCTGAGAGACGATTGTGACACATTTGATAGGTAGAATTATAGGGGGGAAAATACACAGGACGATCAGTCACTGGTGTAATATATTAGGCTGTTACTCTCGGATTGGTACGTACAATACAGCTGTATTATAGAAGTTCTATAGCCATTCTAGTAAAAGTAGCCGAAGATCATTTCTCAGATAAACAGTTCTCGTTGACATCACACGAATGTGACGTAACAAATTTTGAAGAAATATTAACTTCCACTGTTTTCTCGCGTTCGGTACCAGAAATAGTGTTACGGTTCATTTTCAATCATCAGTTTATTTTCTGTAGGACCTGAAATAAATCACATGTTATAATAATGTAATAACATCTATTATATAGTCTACGATTCTGAAATGGAAGCTTAGTCCGATCTTTTCCGAAATTTTAACCCAATACCTTAAGACTTCAGACTGACAACTAGCAGAATACGAGTTTCCAACTCGGACCTTCTTTACCTATTGAAATCATGCATGTAAATTATAAAATAGGACGGATATAACTCACAAAGTGCAGGACTCAGTACTGAAGGTAGCACAAGTTAGCCCAGACTGGTTTCTTCTGCAAGCCATATATCACAGATTTTTTTTTTAATTTGTTCCTATAACGTTGAAATATATAACTAGTCTTCTCTATGTTCCTACATAAGGAAAGCGTATAGAATGGATTAGAAAAACTGCATCTAGCCTCGAACATTATACTGAATGAAGGTAAGTGGTTAATTTATAAATCCCGCTGCTTTATCCTTCGTCAAGGAGACTGCAAGAGCAGATCCGACAAAAGGCAATATGGGCCACATAACTGTTCTGAACGTGACATGAGGAAAGATGTCCAGGGCTCCTTCTAGCAATGAACTCCGACCCTTCATTCTGTAGTCAGTCATTGTAGTGACCAGGACATTCTTAAAAGTGGGAAGGGCGACAGTATTTTTTTTCTGGGTGAACAAAACTCACAAGGCTACAATAAAGTTTCCAGTGATAAGAAACCGTGATGAGTTGAGACATGAAAATAGACGACGCATCCCTGAAAGTGAAGTATGAAATAATTTAAACAATTGTCTCATTACGTGTCTCTTCACGAAGAGCCCGGAAGAAAGAACCAGCATCTCAGTGGGGAAATATTTTAGTGTAGATCATTCTTCGTCGTAATAATAGCCATAGTAATTTTTGAAAAGTCATTGCATGATTTTTTCCTGACATTAAGACGATCTTCTCACAGGAAGACAAGTGCTGCTCCAACAGCTGCTACACGGAAGTTTACTGCACTTAATGAGTAAACAGTGGCTGCAAGGTGCGTAAATAGCGATAACGAGCATGAGGAGTTGTGGTGCGATCTGTCGGGAAAACGTGCAAGCATCAGCAGCAGCTGCAGAATGCTTGCCAACACGTAACTGCCATGGCTGCAAACGTCACGAGCTGCGACTTCATGTGTAGTTATCACAAGTAACATGCTGCCTACATTTACTTAAGAACATTTAAATTGTTTACTTCATATAAAACAGTAACTCGGCACCCCTGATACAGAGGTGTGATAACTGACACACAATGAAATTATTTTGTTTCCCCAGTATCATCTTGATTTATTGTTCGTTTTATTCGTAATTAATTTACGATTTGTGCTACTTTAGCCACGTGACATTAACCCGGAAGAGGTGGCGCGGGGGATTTTTCGACTCCACAAGAATTCATTTTTCAGCAGTTGGCATATTTCTTGGAATTATAACCAGACAGTTCACATACCTTTTGCTACATTCCTCCCCTTATCTTAGATGTCACTGACATTTTTTTTAGAACTGCGGGTATTAAAGATAACGGCAGAAATGTGTAGTTGTGTTCCTTCGGGGTCCTTTTCTCCCCCGCGCCATCACTTTAGATGGAATTATGAATGCGTAAGCAGTATGAGTTCAGTACAATAAATACTTTCAGTGAGTAACTGCTGTCTGAAGCAACAAGATAGTTTCAATATGTGTTTTTATTTTTTATATTTTCAAGTGTTTTTATGCATTCAACAAGAAAGAAATGAATTACGAAGAGTGTGTTCTTAGAATAATGATAATGATGATGATGATGTAGAAAAACCGTAATAGTACTTTCTGTAATAAAAACATTAATAATAATAATAATAATAATAATAATAATAAATTTATGGAGCAATTTAGGGTAAGAAAAATATACATGTTCATGATAGAATACTAACCGATGCTATAAAAAGTCAATTATTTCCATCTGAATGATGTTTGAAATATTTGATAGAATTTATATGAAATTTTAAAAGATCATAATGTGGTTTGACTTAGGCATTATCAAGAAAATAAAATCAGGAGAAAAGTGTATAAAATTGCATAAGAAAAACAGTTTGATGTCATTATTCTCATTCTCCCTTTACAATGTAGGCAAGTAAAATTAGGTGAGTTATGAAATTAATAACTGTTGTGTAATTTGGGTATAAATTCAAGTAACATGCTAGAGTATTACGAATATAAATGTATAGGCATAAATACATGTGAAAAGTTACTCATATATAGAAAGAAATGGTTTCTTTTCCATGGGGTCATGAAATCCCTCACGCCACCTTATAAAGCTAATGAGTAGTCGCCACCTCTCCCAAGTTGAAGACAAAAATGTGGATAAAACTGACAACATGAGGTTCACTTATTCTTGAATAACATTCACTAATGTACCACACCAATGGTATATCAATGAATTTTATTCAAGAACAAGTCAGCATTATGTTGCCAATAGTATCCACATTTCTGTCGTTATGACTGCCATTATTTATTTTGACATTTTATTTTTAGCATTACATAAGTAAATTGGATGTGTTGGTCTCGTATGCCTTTGTATTATGTCTACCCGAGAATGGTGATTTGTCATCAAACCATGTAAGAGAGTTCATTCAATGGATGAATCACAATTTTACATAAACTGTGCTCATTTTTTGGTGTATATGGATGATCACAGTCACAATGCACCGAACAAATGATATGCAACTGATACAGTCAGACTGGACAAAAGTGAATACATCCACTAACACCAATAGGTAAACTATGAATATGTTACTAATCAAAATTAACTGCCCATATACTAAGCATAAACTTTCAGAAAAATTATTCATCATCCAAGCCAGCAATTACCTCCTTCATGGTGCCCTGTTCACAGAACAGTTAAGCAATCCTTAAACAATATAGCTTATCAAATTAAACTTCAGGCACTGTATACCATGTGGTTATATAAATTCAATGTGTCATCCGAATACAAACTTTTATACATGTACATTTATGCATAATTGTTATATACATGTTCTGGTGCACCTAGGTACCACAATAGGTGTTGACAATGTTGACATAAAGTCTGCAATCCACATTTGGCAATTTTCTAGTTTTTTGACAATTTCAAGATTTTTTAAAAATGTACACATATTCAGCTACATTTAAAATATTTCAAATCTATTTAAACTGGTTTCTATTCACTGTTGTCAAATTTCTTGTCTGTGAATAATGTATTTCTCTTTATTACAGTGCATTATCCTTGTTTAATTATGAAGTCATGTGCCCATTATAACCATCAGTGATAACTACATTACATACTTATCATTCTTGTTCACTTGATGCAGTGGGTTATTCTGGCACTTTGTAAATGCTGAAACACTGTGTTACACCCACACATTACATTTTTATTCTTACCATGTTACCTGAAGGTATCCAAAGTGACAAAATAAGCCACAAAAGTACATACAAACCAATTTTTACCATATTTTAAACATTTTAAACATGAATGAATTCATTCACATTTTAAAGAATTTTAAGGACATCTCAATATCCAAGAACAATGAAATTTCCAGATGCTGAAATGCATAACCTTAATTACTGTTAACAACGATGACAGTGCCTGAGTGCAACAAAATATATGTCAAAATGACATTTCATTTCATTTATTTCACATCCCACTGATTTTATAAAGATTTGGAACTAGTCATGAACACATTTAGCATAACAAATAAAGCAAGTGTATATTCAGCGTAAGTTGTGCCTTATTGTAGTGTTATAGGATAGCTACATTAACAATTTTAAGTACTACGATTAGAATAAGCATAAGTAATAATATGAATAAAATTAATATCATAGTCAATCATGTACTAAAATATTCCTCCACACTATAAAAGGAATTATGTAAGAGATATCATTTAGAGCTAGTTTGAATTTATTCTTATCACCAGATAAATCTTTAATGACTATTGGTAGATGATTGTAGATCTTAATTCCTGAGTAATAAACACCCTTTTGGTACACTGTCAAGTTTGCTGTAGGTATGTACGGGTCAGAAGTTTGCCTTGTATTGATTTTATGTACTTGTGATTTAGTCTGAAATTGGTCTTCATTTTTAGTAACAAATAAAAGTACTGAAAATATATATTGGGATTGAATTGGAAGGATATTTAGGTCCTTAAATAGCTGCCTACAAGAGGCATTCTTACTTGAATTCATAATTATTCTAATTATTCTTTTCTGAATTTTAAATATTTCTTCACTATGAGATGAATTCCCCCAGAACATAATTCCATAAGATATAATTGAGTGAACATATAAAAAATATGTACTTCTCAGTACATCTAGGGACATAAACAGCTTAATCAATCTGATGGCATAACAAGCCTTATTCAGTCTAGATGTTAGTTCACTAATACGATGCTTCCAAGTCAAAGTAGTGTCGACAGTCAGTCCAAGAAACTTTGAACTTTGAGCAGTAGCAATTTTTCTGTTACCAAATGATACCTGCATATTAATTTCATAATCAGTTTTAGTTAAAAATTTCAAAAAATATGTTTTATCATAGTTTAACATCAATAAATTACTATGGAACCATTTATTTATTTCATGAAATATCTCATTAAACTTAAATTCAGTCTCATCGCAATTTGCAATAATGGAGCTTGTGTCATCAGCAAATAGGATTGGGCTGGATTTGTCAAATACATTTTTTGAAAGGTCATTAATATATATTAAAAACAATAATGGTCCAAGAACTGAACCCTGTGGGACTCCATGCTGTACTTCTTCCCATTTAGAAAAATACCCATGGAAAAAATGTTGCTGAAAGCTCTGTGAAAAACATCCTGTGTCAGTAAGGCTATATAAATGAACAATACACAAAAATGTGGAAAAGAATTCAATCGTGGATTCAGTGCGAAGACAAAAATAATATATTGAAACTTCTATTTTTCTTGGGTGATGCAAGGTTTGCAGTAAATGGCAAAATAAATAGCCAAAACAACAGATGTTAGTGTTACAAAAATCCCCACACAGTTCATGAAGATTCTTTACATCAACTTCAAGTGCAGTCAGTGTGAGTGCAAAATCATAAGGTTGTGTTTTTGTAATACACACATTCCAACAGTTAAGTTTCATTAATCCTGACACCATTATTCACAGAATTAAGAAGAGAAAAATATCACAATCCACATTCCTGGCAAACACAGAGATAATTATCAAACAAAAACTGCTAGTATTTCAAGAGCACTCTGTCATATATCAAGAAATATTTTCAGAAGGTGCAAGGCCTGCTTAGGAGCTGGTGACAAACACACTGGCTCTTCTGTCAAATAAGTAAGACAAACTGCAGGGGAAACAAAGACTATAAATTCCCAGCAGATGCAGGCTTTGTAAGTAAAACAGCTCCCATAACATCTGCTGTGCTAAGGGCAAGGTACAAGTAAAGTTGTGCCTTTCCATAACACAAGTGCGTATAGGAGAAAAGGTATAGCTCCACTCTTTACTAACCTTGGCACTAGATGGAAGTAAGTAGTCAACTTCATGCCCTGACTACTCTACCCTTGGAAAAGGACTATGAAACCCATGTAACAGGAGGCTGTGTGGGCCCTGGAACCAGTGTGGATGGTTTTTGAGACAAGCAAATCTTTTGCCTGTGCCAGAATTCCATACCCAAACTGACCAGCCCATAACTAGTCCCTATACCCACTGCACAATCCCAGCTCCCATGCCACATGCAAAGATAAGCAAAATGCTCTGTACATGCCATATGACAAAGATTAAACCCTAGGTTACCACATCATATGATATAAACAACCAATATTTCTATTTTGTGGCAGTATGCAATGGACCGCAGTACCAGCACTTTCTTTATAAAAGGAAAAAGGGCAAAAAATTTTTTCCTTCATGTGTTCCCCACTGCTTTCTTTCAGAATGACAGCTCTGTGAACAAAACACATCATGCCAGGCAAACTATGACATGAAGACAGACAGTACCTGCTTCACACAACTTCATCACTAGATCCATGTTTGGATCTGGATGTGCCATGACAAGATGGTACAAAGTCGAGTTGGATGCAGTAGTCAATACATTGGGATCACCACCACATGCTGAAATCAGAATCCATAATTCAGCCAACGGAAAATCAGAAATCTATGTAAAACACAAAACCTACACCTAACCCCAGTGAGGGCATGTGCGCAAAGACGTCCTGGTGCTTAAATGAACACAATGCCACACACACATTCAGTGAATTGGAGGTATAAATCCATGCATTCTTAATATTGTCAATAGGTGGAAGTGAGTGGTCACCTTCATGCCCTGACCACTATACACCCAGCACCCACTGAACAGGAAACTGGGTGGGCCCCAGAACAGATCTGGGCACTATGGAAATGAAAAAAATTTCCCAGCCCATAGACCAGTCACTATACCAACCTAACTATCTCAGCTCCCCATCAGTTTCATGGCTCAATTATGAGCCTATTCACATACCTAAGAAGATATCTAGAAGTTCCAGGAGTTGCTCCTTTAGCTGAACAGGAGTTAATTGTGTTTCATCATGAAGACCAATTGTAAACAAAGGATCAACAAAGCCTCCACGATAAGACCTAAACATGAAAACATCAAATTTACAGCATTGGTTTAAATTCATTGAGCAATTCATGGAAACAAATAATCTATTTATTCTCATAATAAAGTATAAACAAGCCCATCATTGCCCCTAACAAAAGAAATCAATCTCTGCAAACAAGAAAATTCATCAAATGGGTTTTGTATCATTACAATTCAATGTGACATTACAATGTATGGTTGGAATGACCTGTTTCTGGGTTAGTAACATGAAATAAATGGATCTCAAATTAGGTGCTATGTTGGTGAGTGTAATGGTATTAAAAATGCATATAAAACCCACAATCAGATACTGTTATGCAGGGAAATTTAATTGCCAACTTGCTCAAATTTCTTTCCTCTTACTTGTAACTCTGTTAATCAACTCAAATCATATCAAATTAAATCCAATTTTTCAGCTGAGTCTGAAGCATACAACTGTTATAATTTGGTTTATGACACTGTTAAAGGACCACAAGAACACAAATTTTATATTAAGTACTTAAACTGATGGAAGTAAAGGCCATGCACTATGAATATCCCATCTTCATTAAGATGATAAAAAGGTGACATTACAGTGAAGTTCATTCCATTCGTAAGCTTAATTTTGAAAAAATTAATTCAATTTCTGTAGTTCCCTAGTTATAAGATTTCAGTTAGAAGTAGTGGGGATATAATGAACAGGTTCCATCTCTTCAGTACCCTCTTCAATACATACATACATATACATTCCTCCAATTCCGCACAGCAACACTGCTTAAGGAAATGGAACACGTCAATATATAGCACAAACATAAACCAACTTACTATCATAGACAGAGACATAGAAACACATACTAGAGCAATATACAACTGCTCCTGGTCACAGTCACAACCGCACAATCAATCAGACACATTAAAACATATAAGATTGGTTAACAATCATACAAGCTCTATATAGTACATTTTTTTTAAAAAAAAATTCCAAATTGGTAAAATATGCAGTTAGCAAATTATGGACTATAAAATTGTGCTTTGCTTATTGACTTACACTGATACATTGGTCCTCACCTCTCAGGTCTATTATGTGTTCAGAAATTCTTCCAGTGTATAAAAAGGCCTGTCTAGTAGACATCCTTTTAGTTGTGATAAAAATTGTTTCTTATTTAATATTAGATTGGCCAAGTCATCTGGGAGTTTATTATAGATATTTATGCAGTTATAATAGGAACTCCACTGGCACATTTTTAGCTTTACTAGTGGTTTATGCAACTTTAGCCTGAGTCTGGTACTTATGTTGTGCACTGAAGAATTAAATGTGAACAAACCCAAGTTGGACGAGAGAAATCTCATCAAAGACAGTATATACTGAGAAATCAAAGTCAATATTTTCAATTTCGGGAATAACATTTTACACGTGGTTCTTGTGGAAGATCCTGTCATAATTCTGATAATCCTTTTTTGTTGAAGAAAGATTCTTTTACTTTTGACTGAGACTCTCCAGAATATAATACCAAATTCCATAATTGAATGAAAATAAGCAAAATAAATCATTTTTAAGGTATTTATATTACATGATGGACACATTCTTCTGATTAAGTAGCAGGCACTGCTTAGTTTAGGTAAGATTTTGCAGAGGAGGAAATCCCACTGTTTAATTCTACATTTACCAAGTCATGTTGATATAATCACTATGTATGGTGTGAAGGAAAAGCCACTACCAAAATTTGGGTTGAGTTGAAGTTTAGTCCTTAAGTTGTACTCCATTCATTTATAGTTAATTTAGCAGTGCTGTCAACAGCTAAATAAATACAGAAACAAAGGTTAGTACATTATGAATAATTAATCAGTGACGAAAGATGCCTAATTTCAGGTACAATGCTGGATTTCCCAGCTAGAACAAAGAAATATTGTGAAAAATCAGTCATAGCAGCCAGTTCCCAGGCTGAGATCTGAATCCTAGACCTCTTCAACTTGAAGCACAAATACTAACCATTCCACTGTGGCATTTGGTAAGTTTTAATGAGCTCAGTCACAATAACTGGTAATAATCAGCTAAAAAAATAGATGAAGTACCACAACACAAGCAATGTTGCTGCCTACCAGCAGTTACTGAATCTTGTCAATGATCAAGCGGCAGGCATGCAGACAGAGATAAACGAAACATAAGAAAATCTGAATATACAAATATACGGACTGTCAAAAATAATTATAATAAACAATGTAAATCTTATAATTGTTAAAACTAAAGAAGCTTGGCATGTTATACACACAAAGCCAAGGTCTGGCAGCAAGGGGATGCATGAACTTACTGAAACAACACAATATGTACATCATGTCTTTGCAGTTTATTCATCATAAAGTAATGCTTGCAAATAAACAATTAACTTCATAGTATCAAGACCTCCCATCTTCAAAAAAAGTTGTAATAGAAGCTACAAGGTAATGGTTCTTCTTCTTTACCAGTTTATTCAAAGGCGGCTTTTGAATTCTATATGTAATACAGTAAATAACAGATTGGCTATGAATAATGAAGTAATCATAATTTGTTGTAAGGCAATATCATAGAACTATCATGCAGGGATTACAGAAAACCACAAAACTCCGGAACGAACATTTTGGGTTAAATGCCATAATAGATATCTATTCCTCCCAGACTCTACAATCAACAAACATAACTCCAAAATTAGCTTCCCTAACCTATCAAAACATTTCCCTTGCCTGCACTTAAAGACTGAAAAAATATGTACTGCATTTACTTTATTCCTTGAACAGCTGAATAAAACCCCTTTGTGCTGAAAATATTATTCCATCTGCTTCCAAAGATACAATCTGAAGTGTAGTGATCCTACAATGCACTTTACTTTGACTTGCTCTGGTGTCTACAGAATATGTTCATTTACTTGCTTACAACAAGAGAAACAAAATACATTTATTACTAACAAACTGTCACTTCCAAATCTGCTGAGATCAATGGCAAGATCATACAAAGTCCAGATGTGCTCCATGGGACTTGGGCTTGCTCCTTGCCACTCAGCCTGTGGAATACGAATGTTAGGATTAGCTCCTCCCTCAACCAATAATTTAGCCAAGCGAAGATGACGTGGAAATTCCCTAAACTCAGCTTCACTAGATAGCACCAGTGCTAGTGGAATTTTCTCATAGGGCCCTGTAAAGATAAATGGCATTATTTACTACCCACATAAAATATAATTTCTATAGTACATTGCCACTGCACATAATAATACCTTCATTTAAATATGATGGTTCCTCATTCTCCTCAATCAGTTTTTCAGCTGTTTTAAAATCTCCCTTTTCAATTGCAGATGTGAGAGGTGTATCATTAATACCTATCTGTACATGATTAGGATTGGCACGGTCATTAGCTGCCATTCTTACTTTGTGATGTCTTATATGCCAACAGTTCTCCAGAGATTCCAAGAAAAAAAATGCATACCCTTCAAGCAACTACATATATAATATTGTAATATATGGCTATAACAATTTACTTTTCATAGGTATAAGGACAGTTAGGCACATTAAACAAATTAACAACACATGCAATGTTATCCCTAACGCCTATGCAATTTCACAGACGTAACTTCGATGAAGAGGTTAGATATGATGGTAGTAGATAAATAAAACGTAGCCGTTTATTTATAAACACGTAAATGAATAAAATAACATATTATTTGCCAACAATGTATATTCATTGCGCTTGATAACAGCTTACGGTTAGCTATGGTAACGATAATTTCACTCAGTCACTAGCGACTGCTTACATGAAAACTTCAGCACTAATTTTCCGCCATATGGGAAATTTCATCCATGAGGCCAGGTATGAGGAAGAAATAAATCCCTCCAGTCAAATCACTTTCGCCCTAAAATACTGCAGAAGCCTGGAGTGCAGTAGAAAAGGTTATCACGTTAGACGTACCCAACGACATCAATAATTATACTGTACCAACTCCCACATCATACCCAAAATTTATAACACCACGCCCAATACAGGGTGTTTCAAAAAGAGCTTTACAACTTTGAAAGCTTATAGAAATTTATACAGAGGACATACATTCTACAGTTGGACGAAGATGACCAAGAAGGACGCATTCACTTCCAGCAAGACGGTGC
>Ga0209629_10002941_pt1 | contig 11899 bp, 13 predicted proteins | sample TergutCu122P5_FD_187286 | JGI IMG/M metagenome (GOLD analysis project Ga0209629, IMG submission 187286) | Cubitermes ugandensis P5 segment gut microbial communities from Kakamega Forest, Kenya - Cu122 P5 (SPAdes) (version 2) | ecosystem: Host-associated > Arthropoda: Insects > Digestive system...
TTATCTCCGTAACCGTTCAACTTTGGACATAGGTGTTTTGGGTTATATCGGTATACTTTAACATAAGGAACACCCTCCCAAAGTCTGGCACATTCCTCCTGGGACACCCTGTATACATAAAAGCAGTGAAAATTTCTTTAAAGAAAGAACACTGAGATTTGCGGTGAGCTAATTACATCAGAATACGCTTCAGTCGTTTACGTTTATATTTCTTGTACACAGTAGTCGGCTACAGCATAATTCCCGATTTGTTGGACCCAGTGGGTTCGGATGTGAGGGGCTGAGCAAAAACTTTGGCGTTAAGTCGGTTCATGATAAGTGGGATGGGCTCAATATTTAGTGTTGCGCAACTGGGGAGAGGGAGTACGTCTGGCATAATTACCGATGACTCGGAGACACTTTGGCTGGATAACTTGGAGTTTGAGTTAGTTGGCAGGACACGTAGAACTGCAGACAGGGACGGCGTAAGAATGGACCGAGTAAGTAATTTGTAGAGGGTTAACTTCTTGGACTGTGTGAGCGCTGAATCTCGGGCGAGTAGGGGGAAAATGTTACACAGAACGGCTGTGGCATTGTTGGCGACGGTGTGCAAGTGCTGGGTGTAGAGAAGTCTAGCACAAGGCTTACACAGGGAACTGCCGAGGACCAGGGAACAAATGTGTCATGTATTTGAAGAGGGTCCGGAACGGGGGAGGCGAGACGTTCGGAAAATAGAATTATTTCAGTTTTGTGGGTATTTAATCGGAGTTTGGTTGTGGGTGTGGTGGTAAAGGTTTTTGTAATGCGATTTACTGAAGAGCGCGCAGACGGGTTGAAAAGAGGATTATAACAACACAAAAGCGTCTAATCTAGCCCACGCTGTAAATACACGCACACAGCGCCAACATCGCATGTATCTAGTGTGCAGTGTTTTAGACTTATCACTTCCTCCAAAACACTGTCATACAACGAACATGGTACAAGTCACTTCATTGCTCCCCAGAGGTGATCACAATTTCACGGCATGGTATTTCAAATCGAACACGTTCAATGGGTTTTGTGAGCAAGTCTGCCAATTGTTTTCTGCCATCAATTTGTTCTATCCCAATGTCATCATCAAGGTATCTCTCCCTCACATAGAAGTGTTGCACCTCAATGTGTTTTGACCTTTTGTGATACTCCGGGTTCTTGGTTAGTTTGATGGCACTGGCGTTGTCAATGTACAGTATCGGTGTCTTTTTGGCGAAGTCAGACAGTTCTGACATACTCATTTAGCCCCTCCACTTGCAATGATCTCGGCTTCAGTTGTTGAGAGGGCTGTTGTCTTTTGTACTTGACTTGTCCAAGACACTGTACCGTCAGCAAATACAGCTATAACGTCCGTGGTGGAACGTCTAGTTGCCTTATCTCCTGCGACGTCAGCATCACTAAAACGTTTAGTTCGTCAGAACCCTAGTACGAGTATACCTGAGGCCAAGGTTGCAGGTTGATCGCACGTAGCCGAATATGCGTTTAACTTCGTTCCAATCCTTTTCAGCTGGTCTGTCCATGACTCTTGCAGCTTTATTTACGGGGAATGCGAAGCCAGGGCGCGTTGCTGCCGCAAGATACACGAGGCTGCCCACTGCTTGAAGATACGGAACCTTGCCGCTGACGACTTTGTGGTTATCACTTTCTTCGCGACTCGCAGGCGTCGACACACCTTTTGTTTCAGCCAAGCTGAATTTTTTCAGTATCTTGTTCGTATACGCCTTTTGGCTCACAAAGATCGGCCCATCTCTTTGACACTTAATCTGCATTCCGAGGAAGTTCTCAAACGAGTCAATTGTGATTTTAAATTCCTCTTGCAACAGCCCTAGAAAGACCTCGCTTTCTTCATCCTTGTTACCAAAGAAAAGTCCATCATCAACATAAATTGCAACATACAGAAAACTGTCTTCATGTGTGCAATAAAATAGGCAAGGATCAGCTGTGCTGTTTTTCAATCCAGGTTTCTCCACGAAACTAATAAACCGCTTGTTCCAGCACCGTGGTGCTTGCTTCAGACCGTAGAGGCTTCGTTTAGCCGACATACATGACCACCGCCAACGTTAAAACTTTCCGGTTGCTCTAGGTACACCTCTTCTTCTAGGTAACTGTAGAGGAAAGCGGTCATCACATCGAACTGTTTCAACTTCACACCTTTTGAAGCTGCCACCTCAAGAAGTGTGCGGACGGTGTCGTAGCGTGTTACGGGACTAAATGTTTCATCATAATCAATTCCTTGTTTTGCGAGTAACCCTTCGCAACCAGACGAGCCTTAAAGCGAATTTTGCCGTCACTTGACGTCTTACCCCAGCGATTTTGAACCACCTTTGCGTTGAATGGCCTACTGACGAGTTCCCAGGTCTCATTTTCCTTCAGTGATGCTAATTCTTCATTCATCGCTTTCAGCCACTGCTTCTGTTCGTTGGACTGCATCGCTTCAGTGTACGAAATCTGGGTCAGACAGTAGCCTCCTTGACTATCAATAACCAGGAAAACAAATTCGCCATTGGTCATCCAATTGGGCTGTTTCTTTTCGCGTATGCTTTTGCGGTCGCGAACATGAATTTCTAAATTCGAACCATAACTTCCTCCAGCAAAAGAAGCAGTATTGCCGTCGTCACATTTGTAGTTTTGTAATATCCCAGTTCCTTCAGTTGGAGCTACATGGAGTGTGGGGCACATGCTTTCGATTTGGTTGATGTCGTTGCGCGCATTGCACACAACTTCGGGCTTGAGTTGGCGAAGCAAGACCGGTTAGTGTCGTGCTCGGAGTCTGTGCTTTTTACCTACCAACAGTTGTGAGAGTGCAAAGTGCAAGTTTGGTTAACCGGCTTCTAGTCCAGGCGCTCTGAGTACTTCAGGTACGCAAATAGCATAACCAATAATGTTATAGATCAGGAATATACACGCACCAGGTAACCCCATGAACACCCATCAAATGTATCAACAAGCCAACGCGCAATGACAACCAGTCATGAACAAGCCTGTTGTACCATATCCAATTTTACAACCTACATCAGCCCAACAGGTTCCCACAAACAATGTCATTGCACCAATGCAACACCGCGTGATACCACCAATACGTAACTATCCAAGTGAAGATTACACTAGTCAACAATTGCAAAGAATGACATTTACAAGCGGGTAAGAAGAAGAAACACAGAATAATAGAAAAAATGAATGGCAAGTGATAAGACGCACTAAAAGGAAGAAAATACACAGAACACAACACAACACCCCCGAAACAAAAAAAGAAACACATAACCGATATGTCTTGTTAACAAGTGAAACAAATGAGGATTCCATTGATGGAAATCCAAGTTCAACGAAAATCCATAAACCTCCTCCAACATTAGTACGTGGTGTTATAAATTACGGAGAAATGATAAAACGAATAAGAGACATAGCCAAAGATGAAACGTATTGCACAAAAAGTCTGGCAAACAATGTTATTAAAATAAACTGCGTGACACCAGAAAAATACAGAAAATTAGTTAAGTACTTCAAAGAAAACAACATATTCTATCACACATACCAACTAAAAGAGGAAAGAGCCAACAGAATTGTCCTTAAATGTCTACATCACTCAACAGATACTGAAGGTATAAGACGGGAACTATATGAACTAGGGCACAATGAAACATAATAAATGCTCAACACAGTACTACCAAGGAGCTGATAAACTTGTTCTTCGTAGACTTAGAACCTGTAGAAAATAACAAGGAAATACACAATATAAAAGCATTACAAAACAAAATCATTCAAACAAAGCCTCCTCGAGTAAAAAAGAACAATATCATACAAGTTTTAAATGCCAACAATATGGTTACACAAAATCATACTGTAACAAAACATTCATGTGCGTTAAATGTGGTGGATCTCATAATTGTAAGGAATGAACCTAATTAAAGGAAACAACACATTTAGAAATAATACACAACGTACACCACCAGTAAATACTAATATATATAGAACCAACATACAACATATTGTTAACTCACAAAAACAAAGATGTTACACAGATGTAACCAAAAGTAACACAAATCAGGTCAAAGACACAGCCATCACATTAACCAAATTTTTAGATTCAAAGGATTGTTTAATCAACTGCTTCAACAAAATAGTACAAGTATGATACTGAACATGCTTACAGTGTTAGTCAATAAGATCAGTTAAAACAGATAAGTTTCTGAAAATAGTCCAATGGAATGCAAATGTTTTGCAAAACCATGAAGAAGAAATAAAATTATTCTTAGATCAAAACTTCACAGATATACTCCTAATCAGCGAAACATTTTACAACCAAAATTTACTTCAGCATACCAAGGTACAAATTATACTACACCAGTCATACTGATGGCACAGCGCATGGAGGTACTGCGATACTTACAAAAGACACAATCGAACACTATGAACTGTTACAATGTGAATAAGACTTCATTCAGGCCACATCAATAAAAGTGAAAGGATTTCCATATGAGACAACCATCACAGCCGTCTACTGCCCACCCCAACACAATCTAAAAAAGGAAAACATTTTGCGACATTCTTTCAAAGCCTAGGACCAAAATTTATAGCCGGAGGGGATTACTACAGCAAGCACACTCTATGGGGCTTACGTTTAACAACAACAAAAGGCAGAGAATTATCAAAGGTAATCCAAGAGAAAAATTATTCATACATATCAAATGGAACACCAACATACTGGCCTACTGACGGCAATAAAATCCCGGATCTACTAGATTTCTTTGTAACCAATGGAATCTCCTCAACATACACAGACATACAATCAAGTTACGACTTAACCTCGGACCATTCTCCAATAATAGCAACATTAAGCACATCAGTAATAGTCAGAAATCCAACACCACGCTTGCACGACTCAAAAACAAACCGGGATACCTACAGACAAATAATACAAAACAAAGCAAATCTATCAATAAAACTTAAAGAACACGAAGATATACAACTTGAAACTAACAACGTACACAATTTACTCCAGCATGCTGCCAAAGAAGCTACCCCAAACAGCGATCCCCAAAGAACAACAAATAACGTACTCTACGAAATTAAGAAACTAGTAGCCGAAAAGTGAAGAGCCTGGTCAATCTGGCAAAGAACTCACACACCTGACAGCAGAAGAATATATAACCGAACAAGTAACAAACTTAAATCACAACCCCAAGAAATGCGGGATGAATCTTTTGAAAAATACGTTTCTAATCTTAAAAGGGAAGATAATTCTATTTGGAAACCTATAAAAAATAGGTGAAACCCCAAAACAACATCAACCCCAATACGCAAATATTCAACACCTCCGGGACCATGGGCAAAAAGCAACAAGGAAAAAGCTTAACTATTTGCAAAACATCTTTCCGAAGTTTTCTCTCCACATAATAATGATCAAGACCAGGAAGTGGAACAAGACCTAGCTACACCCATTCAATCGCAAGAACGTCTTAAAGCATTTACTTTAAAAGAAATAAAAGCTGAAATAAAAATGTAAAAAAAAAACACCAGGTCTCGACTTTATTACTGCTAGAATTCTAAAAGAACTACCAAAAGAAGGACTCGTAAACCTAATGCAATTATATATTCAACGCCATACTACGACTCGAATACTAGCCTAAATCATTAAAGATTGCACAAATAATAATGATACCCAAACCTGGGAAAAATTCAACGGACGTTTCATCCTACCGACCAATCAGCTCACTACCGACAATTTCAAAAGTACTAGAAAAGCTTATATTCAAAAAAATCAATAAAGACTTGAACCCGCAAGATTGGATCCCACACCAACAATCTGGATTCCGACAGGCTCACTCCACAGTGTAACAATGCCATCGCATAACAGACGCCATCAATAAAGCTATGGAAAACCAAGAGTACTGCACAGCCGCATATTTAGACGTAAGTCAGGCATTCGATAAAGTAGGGCACCCAGGGCTATTATTGAATCTTACCCTCAAGCTATTTCAACCTGCTGAAATTGTACTTAAATGAACGCCAATTCGAGACAAAATTCAATGGAGAAACTTCAAGCAGCTTCCACATCCATTCCGGTGTACCCCAAGGGAGCATTCTTGGTCCTCTTCTTTATGTACTATACACATCTGACTTACCAGCATCCAGGGAAACTACATTAGGCACATTCGCGGACAACACAGCAATATTTGCAACTCATAAAGACCCTACGATAGCCTCACTTAATCTTCAAGAACACTTACACATCATCGAAAAATGGCTACAGAAATGGAAAATTAAGGTTAACGAATCCAAGTCATCGCACATAACGTTTACCCCCCGCAAAGGCCACTGCCCTGCAGTCAATATCAACCAAACCATCATACCTCAAACAGAAGTAGTAAAATACCTAGGACTACACTTTGATTGCAGGTTAAACTGGAAAGAACACATCGCCAGAAAAAGAAAACAAATCGACTTAAAAACAAAGGGATCACCTGGTTAATAGGAAAAATATCCCATCTATCTGCAGAAAACAAATCACTCATTAACACAGCGGTAATTAAACCTATATGGAGCTACGGAATAGAAGTGTGGGGTTGCGCCAGCAAGTCCAACATAGTCATCATGCAGAGATCCCAATCCAAAATTCTTAGAGCCATAGCAAATGCACCCTGGTATGTAACAAATCATACTCTCCACACAGACTTCAACATCCCTTACGTGACGTCATCCATGAAAGAATCAATAAACATCACATCAAACTGGAAGCCCATCCCAATCCACTATTAGAGCCACTGCTACAACCTGTAAAAAGTAGAAGACTAAAACGATGCTGGCCCTTCGACTTGCAAGGCACATGAGGTGACATCGCTGGATGAACACCCTACCACGACATTGTAATACATCATCACATTAGCTTATAGATTGTTTTTCTGATTGCTAATAAATACATAAAAAAAACTTCGGGCTTAAAGAGGACATCACGATTCACCATAGTCTTCCGTTCGTTAGGCATCCAAATTCGATAGCCGTCCTTTTCACCCATATATCCGACCAGTCGACCCGACCTACTCTTTGGGTACCACTTGTGACTCTTCTGTTTGGGAATGTGCACAAAACATTCTGTCCCGAAAACACGCAAGTGACGAAGAGTTGCATATGATCCAGTCCACAGTTCCACTGGTGCAGGTCCAGTAAGGTTGAGTATGTATACAGCAGTATTAGAGGCCTCAGCCCACAGTCCTTTCGGCAATCCACAGGCATGAAGCATACAGCGAGCGCTTTCCATAATTGTACGATTTTCTTGCTCTGCTGCACTGTTCTGTTCGGGAGTATATGGCACAGCGAGTCGATGGGTGATACCGTATTCTTCAACACACTCTGTAGAGCTTCACAGTTGAATTCCTTGCCACCGTCAGACAGCAGAACATTTGTAACGTGTCCAGCAATCTTTACTTCTTTCAGAAACTTGTGTAGGCAATCCACCATCTCAATTTTTGTGGTGATGAAGAACACACTATGATATTTCGAGTAATCATCTTTGAAGCAGACGAAATACCGGGCACCGCCCACTGATGTTCTGTCAATGGACCACACACATCTGCGTTAATCTGTTCTCCAACTACGCCTTTTCGACCTGTCCGAGTTCCGAAGCTCTGCCGATGTTCTTTTCCCAAAGCACAGCCGTCAAAAAATTCTTTGTCTGCTTCCACATTAATACAATGTTTTGTTGAGCACTTTCATAACATGGCGCTTATTCTGATGATCAAGACGCTCATACCATACTTACAATTTTCCCGCTTGCGTTGCCAGGTGGGCCTCTACAGCGTGTCATGGAATTGTACACCTCTGACTTATATTATCTGTTGCCAGTCCACACGGTGTCACATTCAGGAAACCTTGAACCTTCATCAACACTGCTGTAAGAACCCGAAATGTTATACAGAACGGAATAAAGTTCGTAATATGTCTGAGTGTTCTTTACCGCATCCGCGACAGGAAACAGTAAATACAGAAGAAAAGAACACGATCAAGCCGTGCAGTGGCTCAGGCGTTAGTCACAAGCCTCTCATTGCAGAGGTCAAGCTTTAATCCCGGGTCAGTTCATGTGAGATTTGTGAATAAAGTGGCAATGGTAGAAGTTTCATCCGAGTACTTCGTTCTTCTCCTGTCAGTATCATTCCACCAATGCTCTATATTCATCTTTATCTTAATACTGCTGGTATCAGAAAAAAACGTCGGAGACTTCAGGGAAATTTTGGATGGTGGGTAGAATTACACAAAAAGCATTTTCACTTTCACATTTTTTGTCACAACGTTTTACCCTTTTGTGTGTACAGTGTCTAACGATGTGCTGGCCGAAATTCAGGGCGTGTTCTAGAAATAATTTGGAGCAAAAAATTTCTATAAATTATCCAATCAACACCATTATCATGTTCAGCGAAATATAACTCTGATCAAGGTCAGTGTTAGTGTAGTGACGTATAACCTTACTCGAATTGCACGTCGGTGTAGTGAGATGTAACCTTACTCGATTTGCACGCTAGTGCCGTGATGTAACCTTGATCGAGTTGCGTGCTACTGGAGTGAGATGTAACCTTATTCTAATTGCACGCTAGCATAGTGAAATGTAACCTTGATCGAGGTAACTGCTACTAGAGTGAGATTTAACCTTACTCGAATTGCACGCTAGTGCTGTGAGATGTAAACTTCATCGAGTTTAGTGCTACAGGAGAAATGTAACCTTAGTCGAACTGCATGCTAGTGTAGCAAGCTGGCACCACTGTAACCGTTCAATTCTCAGTCCACTTGTCTCATGTGTTTGTTTTTAGTTGCACAGAGGTGTTATGGAAATGCCACTAATACTTGCAAGTAAAAAAACAGATCAACAAGAATTTCGTGTACGGTTTCTGGGATGCCAGTAGTTGGGCAGATGCAAAGAAACACCAGCGACGATATCCATGTTGTAGACTTGCACATCGATACACATTTAAGAACGTCCACAGAACTCTGAGATAGAATGGTTCCTTCCCACAGTGAACACAGAAAGTGGGCAACCACAATTTGCATGATACGAGTGTGATGTTCTGCATGCAGTGTCGCGAAGACCACATAGCAGTGTGTGCAAAATTTGCATGAGGACAACTACAGCACAAAGACACGTATGGTAGGTTTTGCATGATAACGGTTTTCATCCGTATCACCCCTAGGGCGAAAAAAATCTGAATGTGACGGTTATAAAACACATGGAATTCTCACTCAGTATGAAGTAAAATCCACATGCGCCAGTCCAAATTAATTTTCAACAGAGGTTTCTGGCATGCGTATGGTGTGATATAATAGGAAAATGAATGGAACAAATTTTACAGGGGGACGTTAAACAACAGCACATTACAGAAATTTCCTAGAAAATGGATTATCTCATTATGTAGAGCATGTAACGAAAATGAACAAAGAATGACGGATCGTTACCACAATTTTCGCATATGTTATGGGCATTTGTAACAAAATCATCAGGAAACTGCACAGGAGGAGGTGGACCAGTGGCATGGCCAGCTCGATCACATGGCTTAAACCCGTTAAATTTTCTCCTCTGGTATTCCGAATAAAAGGCAGAAGCTGAAAGAATGTTCAAACGAAGCCGACGTTGCCCCAAGAAAGGGAGCAGAAAACTTCGGTAGAGGCATTCAACAGATCGCGCCTAGAAATATGCATGCACTTACAATGCTGTCATTTCGAAATCCGATAGACCTGTGAACGTTTACGTTGATATTAATGACGGCTAATTTCAAATCCATTCACTATCATTCTGCAAAAGATCAGCGCCTAACTCGGTAACGATGTCAAATCGACTTACGGTTCATACAGCATTCTTTGTCCCAAGTGACCTCTACAACACCGTCCTGCATTTAGCGAACTCGTAATGGATCACTCCGTATACTCCGCTCTAAATCACAACCATGCATTTTTCGTTCGTATTTCTTTCTTACAACCGTGTAGGAAATTCTGCCATTTCACATCAAACCTGTTATCACTACAAAAGCACCGAGCCATAACTTCACATGTTGACATTTTACCCACGAGATTCAACCACAAGGTGGATGTGGGGCTGTGCTTCGGAGAATATAAAATACGCGCTACTATTTGTTCTACAAGCACTGCTTACTTTACGGCAAATTATGAAAAATAAGTAACTGCCAAACAATATTAATGCATGGGCCAGCGTCCTTGAAAAGTAAAGAGTCACTCCGTTGGTAAAAACGTTTTTAGAAAGTCATAGAACTCGAAAGCTCGCTGCCGTCTTCAAAACAGCCCGACACTGGTCCACTTCCTGAGACACGTGAATCCAGCCTACATTCTCCCACGACGTTTTTTTTAACGGTACATCTCGATATTATTCATCCACGCAGCTTCCTCATGTCGGTCTTCAAGAACTTCCAACCAGACTTTTGTATGTATTTCTTAACGTTCACGTACGCGCAACGTGTCTCCGCCCATCCCATTGCCATGTGCTCTATTATCCTAGTAACATTTGGTAAAAGTACAAATCACGACGGTTCTCATTACCAAATTTTCTCCAGCGTCATGTCACTTCATCCCCCTTCGATCCATACACTCCATGCAGCACCCAGTTCTCAGGCAGTCTACATTCTTCCCTTAATATGACAGACCAGACTTCAAACCCACAGAAAACAAACCCTAAGATTATACTTTTGTATACGTACATTTTTAAACAGCAGACAGCAGCACTGAATATTCTGACCTGAATGGTAGTCCAATGGTTCTATTACTGTTAGGCCTAGCAGCAACAACAGCAGGGAGCCAGGATAGCGTCGTCGGTACGGCAGTCGGGGTTCGAAAGGTGAGGGCAAGCGGCTTTTGTATTCTCCACACTCGTCCAGAGCAACTTGGGCCCACCCAGCCACCTGTACGAAGGGTACCGGGACTCTTTCCAGCGGGTAAAACGGCCGAGGCTTGACGTTTAACACCTACCTCATCTAGCGCTGATGTTAAGATTGATTGGAGTTCCACCTCTACTCCCTTCTGTGCCTTCATGGCATGTTATAGGGAGAACCTTGTAGTAGTAGTAGTAGTAGTAGTAGTAGTAGTAGTATAGTAGTGGTAGTAGTGCTTACAACACAGCCACAACAGCTGAAAGCAGCGACAGGTTTGTTATAGTGGTTACGTACTAGACTTCAGCTCCGAGGTGCTTAGTTCGAAATTGGCCGGGCAGTACCTTACATATCCTTTCAAATTCATCACTCACCAAACATTCCGCCACTGATTCTCCACAGCCTGAATCCTAAAATCAAATGCAAGAACAGGCGGAAAACCGAAGTTACTACTACAGTCAACAGTATACACAGATACAGGATGTTCTTCGAGCTACAGACAAAGCTCATAAGGAACCATTGCGGTAAAAATAAAATACGTGAGTCATGATTCTTGTTTTCATACTTACTGCATTCAATAACACCACAGTCGCGGCCATGAATCCCCCATATCTAACAAAGAAACACCCACAATCTTTCACGGACATTCCTATGTTTTTCATACAATACTAGTAGTGACTTATGTTTCAACCTCGCTTGGCGATGCGCCTCTGATACAAGGTGGGAGGGGGTGAAACGTCATGGCCCCATCCACTCACTACCACATCGCGTCCGCCATTGATTTCCGCTACTGGGGGATTCCCCCACATCCAGCAGTTGATGCTGGAAGCGGACTACTCATCACCAACTTTGGACGAATAAAACAATTCACAAGCGCGCATTCATTCGTCCGGACTCGGTACAGCAGTACTTAATGACGGACACTGCTCTATTTAAGTCGAACTATGAAATGATATGGTGATTGATGAACTGCACAGGATGCGAAAGGAAGCAGCAGTGGCATAATTTAAAACCCTATCCCGGGATCAGTT
>Ga0209629_10002942_pt1 | contig 11897 bp, 13 predicted proteins | sample TergutCu122P5_FD_187286 | JGI IMG/M metagenome (GOLD analysis project Ga0209629, IMG submission 187286) | Cubitermes ugandensis P5 segment gut microbial communities from Kakamega Forest, Kenya - Cu122 P5 (SPAdes) (version 2) | ecosystem: Host-associated > Arthropoda: Insects > Digestive system...
GGGGGGGGGGGGGGGGGGGGGTAAAGGCGGCCGGTTCGTGGGGCTGACAACTTTACCACTTCTTGTGCCGATTATCTTGAAATCTGGGAGCCTCAACCTCTTGGAACCCTCAGGACCTGTCCACGCCGGTAATGGGATTGCTTTACATTATTGTTAGCTTTTACTCCTTGTCTTGTACTTGCAGACATCTAGGAGATGCAATGTATCAGTGTTACCAACCCTGACCTCTTCTTTCTCTTCAAAAGAGAAAATAATACCACATAATTCCAAACAACGTGTTATTATTCAGACACCGCTGGATTCGCAGATGGCTTAAAGTTGTTTTTATTTTTATTTTTTTCAAATCAAGTGAGCCTTCCTTGACTGAAATTACTGTAACAAGATGTCGAATTTCAAACACCTTTAGCCTGCCCAAGGAAGGACCAACTAACATGCAACAGGTAATGTCGAATAGTGTCCGATATAACTGCCCTCTGTCATCTGACATTTGCGGTCACCTCACGTCGAGTATCTGAGTCGCTCTTAGACAAAACCTATTGTTACTAGCAATAACACTCACAGTGCACTTTTTACGTTCGTGTGACCGTGGATCGTAACAAATTTCTTTTATAATAAAACCAACTATATGCACTAATTTTACAAATTTATTTTGTCATGAAACTCTACACGTTTCGGACAGTTCCATTGTCCATCATCAGGAGTTAATTCACTGTACACTCTGCAGTGGTACAAGTTTGTAGACAGCTTTCGGGAAGGACCAGGATGGAACTCATCCTGGTCCTGCTAGAAAGCTGTCTACAAACGTGTATGACATATACCATTGCTGAGTGTACAGTGAATGAACTCCTGATGATGGACAAAAGAACTGTCCGAAACATGTAGAGTTTCATGTGAAAATAAATTTGTGAAATTAATGCATCTAGTTGGTTTTATTATAAAAGAAACTCACAGGGCATCTTACAGTTAAAACACTCTTGATAGAGGACATCTCGTTGTGTTTAAAATACGTTAATAAAACCAACTATAAATATACACCGTCTTACACAACTATATAATATTTTATTGTTATTCTACTATTGGCTACATGTTTCGGCCTCAATGGACGATCATCAGGCCAATATTTACAAAAACTTAAAAAATGCTGGTGCATATGGTACATAAAATTGATGTTTATTACTAATAATGTAATAACCACTGCTTCCTAAAAGAAGATATGCTTACCTTTAAAAACGTAGATTTCTTGAAGACACAGTAACGTGGCTGTAACCTGGACGCCAGCGGTAGGTTATAACAAGTTTCCTGCGGTGGGAGAATGTACTTCATGTTTTAATTGCAAGACTACATCAACTGTATCGCTTAGAGGGGCGTATCCGTAATTACCAGACCGATCCGATTTTCCCCGTCCTTTCTCTATTCGTTGTGTTAGCGAAGGAAATAGCATTAAAACCCGACTCGATGTAACCGTAGTTTCGCACTTTCGGAGGCCAGGTGTCACAGGAGCCTCTACAGCCCATCATTACAGAGAGATTTCCCCTAGCAGCTGAATGACTGAAATGACGTCACGAGCCTGCATTGTTACATTTGTTTCGCGACTGTTGGTAGTGGGAGTTGTGCCGTAGCGGTACTAAAGACACGCACAGTCTGAACATCAGGTTCTTATCACGGTGCAGGCCTGAAGATCCAATCCATGCGTCACAGGAAACACAGTTTCCATTATAAAAATCAACCGGTCACTGTTGTTTAGGAAAATAAGAGCTGCTTATTTTGAGCATCATATGGAACACATAAACATGCCGAATGGGCAAAATGCAGAAACTTTAAGTAGGATATTATGTCAGGTGTTGCTTACAAACCGCTACGCTGTGAAGTTTAAACTTCAAATCTAAGTTAGAAATATTAAGCAAGAATGACATCCTTCTATAAATTGAAAACATGTTTAAATAAAGTTAAATATTGAACATTTTATTCACCGATCGCAGTGGCCGCGCGGTCTAATGCGCTCGCGTGCTGGAATTGTGGGTTTAAATACAGCCGGGGACATAGCCGTCTGTATCTTGTGAGTGTGGCGTGTTGTCAAGTACAGGTCTTTGCTACGTACCGATCTCTAATCTAGGGTAGTCCTACCGAGTGTGTCTGTGTTGTGTTATTCAGTGAATCAGGTGCAACAATAACCCTCTACACCTACAATGAACAGCTATAAAAGACAAGACTAAAAAGAATTATTCTGCAGCAAACGGGATTGGCCTTTGGGGATTTGGAATGTGTTTAAGAGCATTTACTTAATTAGTGCCCTTATAATCGGAACAAGCATACAGACAGCTCTTTATTAAGTAGCAGCCCTGATTGTTCTGTACTCCTGATCAGAGGAGGTGGAACCTTATTCATGATCTCTTGTCCTGACGAAAGTTAATTGACTTCACAGATAGGCGATAACCCTTGACTGTACGACTGTAGGTTTGAGCGGAGAGCTGGAGGGTCCTTCACTGAGAACGGTCTACTTTCTCTGCTGTCCGGTATCAAGTTGCCTAACAGAATTTATTGCCATATTGACTTCTTTCCAGAAACAAAAATCCACAGCCTGTCCGACCGGTTGTCTTCAACTTACCAAGTAGGACAGCCGTGCCAAGGATAACCAGGATTCAAGGATTCAGCGCCTTATTTTCCAGCCATGTGATTTATTTCATTTCCGAATGCAATTTTAATAAGAAGACTGCATAAAGAGGAGTTTCAAAGCTGCGATCTTCACACGATGTTACTGGGTATAAGGAATTAAAAAGTGCAGCAGGCTGGGGAATGGAGCAGACATGGAAATTAGCTTGAGTTTAAAAGAACATTGTAACATCCGTAGGAAAATGCCTTCTGAAAGTAGAGAGCAGGATTTTATAAAGATTGAGAATGTTAGGCTGCAGATTGTATTGACATGCCTCAGGAGAGGGACCAGTGGCACATCTTGTGAGCATGGTCATGAATGTGTTATTTAATGACTCTGACAGCTGGTTAGATTATATAGCGTCGGTAGCAGACGAATGAATAAGGTGGTGCATTGTCGAAGAGATACTTACAGGGAAAAGCTAAATAACGTGCAGGAAAATGTGTCCCATTGACACTTCGTCCACCATAAATCCCACGTGGACCGACGTGGACTCAAAAACCGGGCCGCCGCGGTAATAAGCTGCGACCGAAGTGCAAGCAATACGAAAGAAATTCATTGCCCATTGTTCCCCGACAACGAAAAGAGCATCGATTTTTTTTGGAGGTTCCTAGAGCCGTCTCTCGTCCTTTTGATAAGAATTGTAATGGACAGCACCGATGAAATGATAATGACACGGAAAGATCGAAGTACTCTAAGAAAAAACCTGTGCTAATGCCACTTTATTTACCAAAATTCCCACATGTAACGTTCTGGGATTGAACCCGTGTCTCCGCGGTGAGAAGCCGTCGTTTAACTGCGTCAGCATGAGTTTCCTAGTCAACGCCATGAAGGTATATAGAGGAAGTAGAGGTACAGCTCCACTAATTCTTAACCTCGGCACTAGATGGAAGTGAGAACTTAATTTCACACTCGGGTCGCCTTTACCTCAGAGACAGAACTCCAGTCCTCATTGAGTAGGATTAGAACCTAGGACCGTCCCGCCAGTAGCCTAATCGCCATAGTGACTATACTCTGACTGGTGCAAGAAGACCTGGAAAGGAACTGGAGCCAAGCGATCCTGGTCTGATTTTGAATAGGGTCTATTTCCCGGACATTTGCGTGGAGGAACTGAGGAAAAAGAAAAAAAAAAGAAAAAAAAATCATACAAAATAGACGGCCTCGCGGCCGATATTTCAACCCAGGCTCTCCCGAATACCCAATCGACTGCTTCTTGCCGGCATGTTCTTTAGTGCTTGGAAACCCGCACAACTGGGAAACAAGGATAAGCGTGGTTTTTGTTTCTTTTTACCTCAGTCGATATATTTGTGCGGCAAGCCGAAAGTTATGTTACAACGTTTAGCAAAATGGGGAGAAGCATTACGAAATTATTTACAGGTGCAATTCACTATGGTGCTAATGTTTTGTAGTTCAAATTGGGCTCCTTCACAGAAGTCTGTAAAAGTCAACAAGACAGACAATGTACGTATAACGTAACAAAGAGGCGCGTTCTTAACCACTGTTGCGGTGGAAAAGCAAAAAGTATTACATATTCTGAGTGTGTGGTTGTAGCCTTATGTATCCAGCATGCAAAGCGCATGCACCGTATTGTCATCTGCAGTCTGTCCGGCTCTACCATGTTTCTGCACATTATCTCACAAACGGCACGATTTTTCAAAACAGTCTTTGAAAATAAGATGTGTGTTTTGATTTTCTCTACAAATCATGTCTGGAACATTTTTCATTCTAAGAAGAAATGAGCGAGATGTGATCATAAATGCATATTGGTCTTCATGTGAAGTGTCCATTATTCTTATCAGATTTCAATGAAACTTGAATTCTATTGACAGATTTTTGCGAAATATTCATATATGAAATTTCATGAAAATCCGTCCAGTGGGAGCCGAGTTTTTCCATGCGGACAGACGGACAGACATGACGAGGCTAACGTCGCTTTTCGAAAATTTTGCGAAGGCGCCTAAAAATGACCAGTGCTTAACCACCACACCATAATGCACTTGGAAATAAGAGGTAAGAGTCCAGGCATTTTTTAACTTAGCAGTCAGTGCTAGGTGGACAGGTCCAGAATCTTGTTGCTTTATGCACTGGGCAAGTGCTTGGTTGAGTATCGAGGACAGTATTGAAAAAGTCATTTATTATACGGCGTTTGTTCCCTTCTACATAAATCTGCAATAAAACTGAAGCTAATATATCAATGACGTAACAAGCAGTTTACAGCAGAAATCAGAGCTACTGTATTATTGCATGCACTTCTAATCAAGGTTTCCAGACCAAATCTCGGACCCACCCAGTCTGCAGTTCAATGGATACCAGAGCTCTTTTCCTAAGGTTAAAGCACCCAGGGCGTGAAGCTAACAAATGATCTTTCATCTAGTACAGAGATTTTAAGCATGGGTTGAGCTACACTTCTGCTGTCCAAAAGGTTTTTTTAAAATGATTGTTATTATTTTCTCGCTAAGAACATAATTAAATCTAATATTATATGATTCAAATCAATTTTATACCTACCGCCTAAAACATGTTTCATACTGTCAGTCACTTCCTGTACTTACCACTCATTAAGACCTTCTATTCTTTAAATGGCTTTTTAGATATTATCCTTCAAAAGTGTAATTTCTTCTTTCTTGCATATTTTATATATTATCTCCTTTGTTTATTTTATTTTTTTTGCAATGTCTACTCAGTGCTTAATATTATATGTTTTGCCTTCGCTACCTATATTTGGTCGCTTCCCGTTCTCAGTGATTTTATCCTTTCCCTTTCAAGTGTTACTTGCATTACATTGTATGCAGTTCATGTTCTCTCTGTAACCGGCCCTCGGGGTGTTGAGTCAGCACGTAAATAAAATGGATTTCAACCTTGAAACTTTCGCGGTGACAGAATGCAATGAAATTTTCTCTGGCAGACAGCAGCGTCAAGATGTAAAGGTTTCCCGAAGTTTCGAGAAATAACTCCGTCCGCATCCTCAGGGTGTGCTGGTGGTTTGGTAGAACCAAAATTCAGGGGTTCCTGGTGGTTTGGTAGAACCAAAACTGTTTTGGTTCTACCAAACCACCAGCACACTCCGAAGATGAGGGCGGAGTTTGTGCCCGAAACGTCGAAAAACTTTCACATCTTGACTCGGCTGTATGCCAGAGAAAATTTAATTGAAACTTGAATATTATTATTATTATTATTATTAATGCATTTGTGAAGAATTTGTTGGTTAGGCCCAGACTCTACGTACATTAATTGTGCCGGATACAAACTTATTTCACACGTCTTACTGTTCACTTACGCTAGAGTATTTTATGAAACCTTCCTGCCAACCTACGCTGTGTAACTAGACAGAAGAGCGAAGACCTCAGACATTTTCTTGTTTGTTTACAGGGTTATTACCGACACGCTGCGGCCTGTGTTAGGGTATCATCAAGACAATCGGTCCTATACATAGGGAATAACCACTGGTTGAACGTTTGTAATGGATACTTTCTTAAGTAAAGGTAAAGTATTCTCATTACATGCCTGGACAGGCCATGAGGGTTCCAGGAGGGTAAGGCTCCAAGATTTCAAGACAATCGGCAAATGTAGGTGATAAGGTTGTCAGCCCTACGCACCGGCCGCCTTTAACGGCCCCCCAGGAAATATTCCTGATACTCATTTCTGTTAGAGGCTGAGTCAACCCCAGGGCCATAGTGCGGCCGGAAGGATTACGTCAATGAAAAATTCCAATGACACTATCGGGAATCGAACCCGCGATCCTCCGGTTTGTAGCCTCAACCAACCGCGCCACCGTGTGACCCACTCTCTTAGGTATTCATGATTAAAGAGTTACAGTCGTTCCTGTAAATGGAAAGACGTAATATCTGCACTTGTTTTGACAAATTTTATAATGAGATCTGCGCTCTTCTGGGTTATTATGCAGCATATAGTGGTAATTCCTTACGGACGTTTCAGGGCAAACTATCTCATCTTCAAGGGTCAAGAAATATTCTTGGATTTCTTGACCCTTGAAGATGGGACCGACAGGTTGTCTCGAAACGTCGGTAAGGAATTACCATTATAAGCTGCGTAATTACCCAGAAGATCGCAGATATCATCTTTACGCAGAAGAAGTCCGAAATTGTATAATGTTTAAATAACGCTATTTAAATATTATGAGTTTTGCCACAATGAGCAATACACAAATCACCTGGTATTGAGCAAATCCTGGCAGACTTAATTAAAGCAGGAGGTAGGAAAATTCGATTTGAGAATCCATAAAATCGTTAACTCTATTTGGCACAGGGAGGAATTGCCTGTGATGTGGAAGGAGTCGATCGTTGTGCCTACTAAGAAGAAGGGCGTTGTCGGTCCCGGTATCCGCGCGGTCTTAGACGTGGATCTGCGGCTGCCCATCTGCTGAGATTGTGGGTTCGAATCCCACCAGGGCCATAGATGTCTGTCTGTTGTGAGTGTTGCGTGTTGTCAGGTAGAGGTCTCTGCGACGGGCTGATCACTCATCCAGAGAAGTCCTAGCGACTGTGGTGCGTCGTTGTGTGTGATCATGAATCCTCGACAATGAGGAGGCCTTGGCCCACTGGGGGCTGTTGCACCATGGTAAAAAAAAGAAAGGTGATAAAACAGATTGTAGTAATTATAGAGGCGTATCACTTCTGCAACTACGTCCAAATTGAATCCACCGTTCTGCTGTCAAGGTTAACTCCACATGCAGAGGAAATTATTGGGGATCATCAATGTGGATTTCGAAGCAACAGATCAATTACTGGTCAGATATTCTGCATTCGTCAAATAAAAAAAATGGAATAACTGAAGCAGTGCATCAGCTATTTATAGACTGTGGGAAAGACTGTGATCCGGTTAGGAGGGAGTTTGGTAAACCCATGAAACTAGTAAGGTTAATAGAAATGTGGCTAAATGAAATCCGTAGCAGAGTCCGTTTAGGTAAAACATTTATCTGACAATTTTCCTATTAAAAATGGTTTGCTTCCCAACTTTGCTTCAGAATATGCCTTTAGGATGGTTCAGGAAAACCAGAAGGGCTTGAAATTAAATGGTACACATAAGGTTCTGGTTTATGCTGATGATGTTATTATATTGGGCGGAAGCGTACATACTGTAAAGAAAAGCACAGAAGCTTTAGTAGTTGCTAGTAAGGAGATTGGACTAAACGTAAATGCTGATAAAACTAAGTACATCAAAATTCCATTCATGAAGGCATTAAGAGCAGAGTGAAGTCAGAGAATGCTTGCTATCATGTCTTTCAGTATGCAATCCAAAAATATAGAGTTTAGGCTATGCAGAACTATAATTTTGCCTGTTGTTTTGTATGTGTATGAAACTTGGTCGGCCACAGTAAGGGAGGAACGCAGGCTGAGGGTGTTTGAGAATAGGATGTTGAGGAGAATATTTGGGCCTAAGAGGGCGAGGTAAAGCGGCTTCGGTGGTCTGGAGGTGAGCGTGCTGGCCTTTGGTACCTAAGTTCGCGGGTTCAAACCCTGCCGAAGCCGTCGGATTTTTCGGGCGAAAAAATCCTCAGCGCGCCTTCCTTCGGAGGGGAAGTAAAACCGCCGGTCCCATGTCGTAAATTTACGGCATGTAAAAGAACCCAAATTGACGTGGAAGTCGCCACTTTCGGCAAAATTCTCGGCAATTTCTCGCCCATAGTTCCACCTTCCTCTGCTGGGGTTCGCTCGCATCGTTTCAGACGTGAGGGACACCTGGTGGCGGGAGTTGGAACGTTCTAAATCACTGGTCCTCCAAGTTGGGGGTTTGACGTGCCGCTGGCAACGGCACTCTGTATAAACCTTCCTGTTGAGAATACTCAGTGATAGTTGAGCAGGCCATAACCCACAAGGGTTGCAGTGCCGATTGAAGAAGAAGAAGAAGTAGAGGACGAAGTAACAGGGGAGTGGAGAAAACTACTTAAAGAAGAGCTTAATGACCTGTACTCCTCATTTGATTTGGTCATTATTCGAGCGAACAAATTAAGAATAATGAGACAGGCGGGGCATGTAGCATGTATGGGAAACAGGACAGGTGCGTAAAGGGTTATGGTGGGAAGACCTGAGGGAAAGAGACCACTTGGAAGACACTGGTTTAGATGGGAGGGTAATATTAAAATGAATTTTTAGGAAGTGGGATAAGTGCCATGGACTGTATTCATCTGGTTCAGGATAGGGAAGGGTGGCAGGCTGTTGTGAATGCGGCAATGAAACTTCGGATTCCATAAAAATCGGGCAATTTTTTGACTAGCTGAGGATCCATTGCTAGCTTCTCAAGAAGGTCCCTAATCTAGAGAGTTAGTTCAGTTACGCAACTTCAAAAAATAGTCTGATAATTACACAGATTATTTGACATAAAAGTCAGACTGTGTGTGTGTTTAGTTTTAAGTCCTCTTTGAGTCATCCTAGCTTTCAAATCCTGCTGGTTAAATACAAGACATCAATTTATCGGCGGTACAGTCGGTAGCACGTACCACTAAGAAGTGAGGGACTCTTCCATAAAATCCCTTAAGGTCGGATCCACACTAAACTCACACAAATAGAAACAGAACAGACACAAAAATGTAACTACTGTCCACACACCCACACATGTCCAACGAAACGCAGACATTTTCTAGATGTTTCAGTGTTCTGTCCTGTCCACATTTGGTGGCCAGCTGTAGTGAAGTAAATAAATCATGTGGCGCTTAAAGGGAAATGAAGAGACGACGAGGATATGCTCATAGCTGCGGCTGGCTTTATATTCCTCGCATCAAAAATATAAAGTGCGCAAAATAAGGAGAGGCGTTTCTGGGGGGGGCCAACATTGAACAAATGAAAAATATTTGACGGTGATGAAATTCTGGTGGGTTTGCAGAATGAAGACGTTGGATCGAGTGGAGAAATAGATCGAGTTTCAAGAATTTTATTTATTTATTTATTTATATCTAGCAAATAATTCGAGTTTGATAAGTTTTGTTGGTCCAGCATTTAACAAGACAAATTAAAACTTTCAAAATGCTATCAGAGTGACGGAACTCTTACCAGTAGTACTGATATTCTTTACAACTGGGGATTCACATCGCAGCAAGATGTACCTGTTTAAAGTTTCAGCGCCCTCAATGCCGTTAATAACATCACAAGTGTGCGAGGCACCAATCAATGTTGACACCAGACTCCATCCTCTTCGTGAAATTTGAAATAAGACAGATCTTTGCCGACTGGCGAGGGGATTCGGCCAGAGTTGCAGAAAACACGAACATTTGACAAGGCAAGACTAAAAAAAGTTGCCAAAATGGTTAATAAATGTTACAGAATTGTTGCGGGTTTGTCGCAAAACACCAAATCTCTGTCTTGCTTCTGTTTCGTCAGTTTATTGTGGATCCGGGCTAATGTACTGAGATAATATCTTACTAAATATCCTTTTAAAGCTAAGGAAAATTTCCCATAGCTGCTACCTTGTTAAATCAAATTTTACAAATATATAACTATAACAGCAACTGCACGTTTTCTCCGCACCGGTTACAATACATTATTAGGAAACATAACGTACGCTCGCTGGTGTCGCTCCTGCACTGCAGGTTCGCGCATGCGGCATGATTTTTTTTTTTTTGTGACTAAGTGTAGGAAATTGCAAAGTATGGGAATGTAGCGTCCGTCATTGCCACAACTATCGTATAAAGTTTCATAAAAATCCGCCAAGTTCTTCGAGAAATGAAACGGAGAGAAACATAGACGACTTGGTGATTTTGGATGGCCAATATTATCCCTCTGCCAGCAGCACGTAGAATAGTGCTTTATAATGCTGAGCAGGATCACACCAGTCGGCACAGTACGGGAGCAGACACTTAACTTAATCCTTCTGGCAATTCTGACCCATTTACTTGTATATTGAAATGTTTATCACAAAAAGCAACACAAGCTGTGAGATTTTTCTCCCCATTAAGCAATGTCTAAACTTTTATTATGTAAACATTAAATTTAATTACAGAAATTTACTTAACAGCCATTACCAGTGGGTGGGCCGTGATAGCTCTGTCGGTATAGCGACTCGCTACGGGCTGGAGGGTCCGGGGATCAAATCCTGCTGGTGGCGATTTTTTCCGCACCTGTCCAGAACGGCCCCGAGGCCCACCGAACTTCCTATGCAATGGGAAGCGGGTCTTTCCCGGGGGTAAAGTGGCCGGGGCGTGGCGTCGACCACCCACCCCATCTAACGCCGAGGTTAAAGAAAGAGTAGAGCTATACCTCTACTCCACCTCTGGGCCTTCGTGGTCTGTTCTAGGGTGAACCTTACCTTTACCTTGTCATTACCAGTGGGGTTGGTGTTGTTACATGATTTTTTTTATTGTGAATGTGAAATCCCTAGACATCTGTCACTTTACTCTGTTACGAATTGCTTCCAGTCTTACACTAATCATTGAGACTGTGGTGTAAGTGATCTGTACAGAATGTGCAAGTGGTAGCAGAGTTCAATGCAACAACATTTAGAATTAACTTTTCTTCTGGGGCGTGATCTCGTGTTGTCGGGTAGCAGCTTACAGGCAGCTGGAAGAAATGCGCTGCTTTCTGTGATGAAATCAGTAGGTTTCCTTCAAAATTTAGGTAAATTTGTACCAGATTACACGGAGTCACATTACAGTAGACAACAATATTCAGTCACGGCCGTCTGAATCTCCAATCTCACACAGTCGTATTTAATGAAATGGCGGATTGAATCCGACAAGTCTTCCCCAATTACAAACACACAATGAGATTTATGTTAGCCGTTTAACCGAATTAACAAAATTGTAAGCTATTTAAAAATCCCGTATCAATTGCATAGTTTGTTAAAGTTGCCAATGGTACAATTATATGCAGTAAGTTGTAAGACAGCCGATGCCGGTGGCCGCGCGATCTAAGGCGTGGCTCTGTGGCCGCTCGCTAGCTGGGGTTGCGTGTTCGAATCCCGCCTGTGACATGGATGTCTCTCTCTTGCGAGCTTTGTCTGTTGTCAGATAGAGGTCTGTGTGTCGGGCTGATCACTCCTCCAGAGGAGTCCTACCGAGTGTGGTGTGTCTGAGTGTAATCGTGAAGCCTCGATAATGAGGAGGACCTGGCCCACTGGGGGCTGTGGCGTGATGGGGGGTGGGAATGTGAGTGATCGGATGGTAAAGTCGGATTCTTCTTAACACGATAACGAATATTTGGATTTTGCAAATGGCTTGAAAATTCTGGAGCAGCTGAGAGAGTACTGGGTTCCATAAGAGGAGTCTAATGGGTTTCGTTTATTTAAATAAGATAGA
>Ga0209629_10002943_pt1 | contig 11897 bp, 6 predicted proteins | sample TergutCu122P5_FD_187286 | JGI IMG/M metagenome (GOLD analysis project Ga0209629, IMG submission 187286) | Cubitermes ugandensis P5 segment gut microbial communities from Kakamega Forest, Kenya - Cu122 P5 (SPAdes) (version 2) | ecosystem: Host-associated > Arthropoda: Insects > Digestive system >...
TTTTTTTTTTTTTTTTTTTTTTGAGATTTCGTCGATTACGGGAATCGACGAAACACTTATTCACAGATGTTCCATCATCTTGCAAGCACTTTCTTCCGGATATATAGTGAATGCGACTGCCTTCGATAATTATGCTAAGGAGACCGTGAAGCTATTTGCGTCACTCTACGCATGGTACTACATGCCTGCAAGTGTACATAAAGTACTAATACACGGATCAGCGATAGTGTTTGCTGCTTTGCTTCCTATCAGTCAGCTATCGGATGAAGCCCAGGAGGCCAGGAACAAGGACATAAAAAAATTCAGAGAACATTATACAGGAAAGTTATCGAGAGAATCGACCAATCTGGATTTAATGTGAAGGCTGATGTTAACGTCGGATCCTGTGATCTCTTTGTTATGGGAACTATCGAAGAAATCAAGAGGATCACTTCCTTCAGCAGTCCTTGCCCTCTTAGAAGCTCCACCTTCACTAACGTCTGGTGCGAGTACTTCAGCAACTGTGACAAATCCAAGTGACTCAGAATATAGTAGCAGCACAGAAAGCGAATAACTTCATTCTTCCTCTGTAACGTTCATTTCATTGAATTTTTTAGAAATTTTCCTTATTTTCATCTTAGTTTTATTAAAAATATGTGTTTCAAACAATACCAGTAAAGCAAGAATTTTGGCCAGCTTTCGAGTGATTCTGGCCCAGTGTGCAGTGGTACTGGTCAGGCAGAAGTAGCAATCTGGAACATGGTCTGTGGGCTCTCTCCAAACCATAGGAATATCGAAAGGCATACAGCGTAAATCTTTTGCCCATGCCGTGAGAAGCCTGGCACATGTCACACAGCAAAAATGGGGAGCCCAACTCTTGTCCTGATCATCCACTTTGCAGCCGAAATAATGCTCATAGCATTTCTTAATCAGGGGTGTGAAAGTGAGTCTTCAGGATTTGAATGTCACCTCACCGCAGATGTAGCAGAATGCATCTGATGAATTTATGCACTTTCTTGGTATATTAATGGTGGAACAAACACTATGTCCTTCTGAGATAACAACATACTGAGCTCTGGCCAGCAATCAGCAGAGGACTGTTAGTCACATGTGTATGACATGTGACTGCTGGTTACAACATGTCCAGACTACCTCCTACAGGCCCCCAGTGACTTCCATATGTAGGCTTGTGCTTTCACATAGTCTGATGCAACGTGAAAACTGTGGGTATTATGAGAAATTCTGGAAAAATATTTGAAGTCAGCATCCAAAAATACATCAAAAACAGACATTTTTCCTCATGGGACAAAATCTTTGTTGACCAGTGTTATTATTACAACTAGCCTAATACTGCATATACACTGGTACACTTCAATACAGATGATAACTACCCTGCATAAACTCAATGTCAAAAATGGTGGTCTTTCATATCCTGGAGTAGGCAATTTCAATGTGAAGTGTGGAGTAAAAACTAAAGGGTTTGATACACGAGCATAATTATGGGATGTCCCTAGGACTAAAAGGCAACACAGACATTCACATATGCATGCATGTACACACATGCACATGCACACACAGACCATACACACAAAAACTTGTAACTTTGATAGGGCACACAATGGATGACACATCCCAAACTTAGATGCTGGTAATGGCAAAGATATTTTAATCTCCATCCTGAGGATCTCTTTTTAGATATACATTATTGCAGTCACACGAAAAATAATTTCCAGTTAAGGTTACCTCAAAACCTGGATGTAAAAAATTCAGTCTGTTTATGTAAATTAACTATCACACAAAGCTTTTACATGCAAAGCCATAGTGAAATACAGAGTAGTCAAACACAGTCTGCCTCATATAAATACCAAAACATGATGTCGAGCTTTTGATAGCAATAAGAATTCATGCTGTGGTCTTCAAGTTGTGACACTAAACAGTATGGATGGTAGGGACCTACCAACCACATCACACAGTGACCAAACCTGAAGACTGCAACACTGTGCATTATGGAAGACAAGTACCCACCAACCACATAACATAGTGTCCAAACCTTAGGACTGTAGCATTGTACATTATAGAAAGCAGGTATCTACCAACCACATCATACAGTGTCTAAACCTGTAGAGTATGGAAGGCAGGTACCTGCCAACCACATCGCACAGTGTCCAAACCTTAGGACTGTAGCATTGTACAGTATAGAAGGCAGGAACCTACCATCAAACAGTGTCCAAACCTGAAGACTGTAACACTGTACAATATGGAAGGCAGGTACCTGCCAACCTCATCATGTAGTGACCAAACCTGAAGAATATAACAATGTAGAGTATGATATGATTATAAGAATGGATATTACACATGGACAGAACTGTATCATGATACTATATGACCAATGCCTTTTGCTAAGTGCCACCTTTATTTATGGGAATATCTTCTCCTATACTGTAAGTTACATTCCCATCATTTCACAAGGCAGTAAGAAAGAGGACAGCAGACAGTACATGCTACCACCCAGATGCCCTTGTGCATTCTTGTGATCTGTGAAGCTTTGAAAGTTAAAATGATGTCAGAAACAAATATTACCCATCAAGCCAGCATGAGCAATCATCGTGACAGTTGGTCTTCCAAGCATGTAACGCCAGTTCATCGTTAGGAAAGCGAGATCACTGCTGAAATTGTTGGCTAGCAGATCCATGTCATTCACGGTGTAATACCGTTCCAGATCTGTATTCTGTTCTTGTTGGTGAGACAGACAACAAGCAACAAAGGAAAACAATCCACCATGCATTAGTTTCAACATACCAACCATTCTCAGATGTGGAAATTTTTACCACACCCTGCAACTTCATACAACTGCAATGAAGATGTAATCAGAATTCATAAATTAATCATATCCTGGGGCAGAAACAGAACTAGCAAATTCTGAAACACCTCTCCACTAACTACTCCAGTTCATGAAACAAAGAAACAAAAATAACAACAAACTTCTGCCAAATTCAAATTTTGTGTCATAATTTGTGATACAGAGTTAAGATTAAAAAACACTTTTGACTACTAGTACACAGAACAGATACATTCAGTTGTGTAATAGCTTCTTCTTCCATTGGCACTACAGCCCACTGTGGGCTTTGGCCTGTTGAACAATATCCTTCCATTTTTCCTTATCTGTCACAAACTCTACCTTCTCACTCCCAGCACCTGAAGATCTCTTTCTTCTTCCTCTTTCCACCCTTTCCTGGGTCTTCCCCTTTGTCTCGTCCCTTCCAGTTCTTGGTTGAAGATATTTTTGGTCATCCTATCCTCCTCCATTCTCTCCATGTGACCTAACCAGCTTATCCTTTGCCCTTTTATCCATTTTACTATATTTTCTCCCTTGCTCATCTCTTATAGTTCTCGATTCGTCCTACTTTTCCATTCCCCGTTTTCATATTTAGGACCATATTGTGTAATAACAATAATAGAATAAAAGTTTAGGTCTTCAAGGAAGCAAAGATCCACATTGTGGTCTTCAGGGTTATGACATCGTATGGTCTGGTAAGGGGATATCAGTGTTTCTGGGGAACATCCTGCTTAAAGACACTGAAGATGGAGGTACCATTTGTTGTAATACACTGGTACCTACCAGAATGCATAGTGTCATAACCCATGTCACAACCTACAAGACCATAAAAAAAAAGTCATAACCTTTATTGGGCGAAGGGGGCATGGGAGTCCCATTTGGACAATAAAGGTTGAAAGGAACAATGCTGTCCCACACAGGTACACGCATGGGCATTTTAAGTGAAAATAACTCCAGCCTTCAGTGGCTAGATCAGCATTAAGACCAGGCAATAAAGATGGAAGTTGAACAAGTGCGTAATATGATTCATTGCACAGTTTCTCAAAAAGGATTTCTAAGCACACATGTTTTGCCACTTTGCACAGGTCCATGACATGATGAACTAAGCAGTGCTCACCTACTGGTGGGACCAGAAAGTCACAAAAATATCCCATCAGATAAGAAGCACAAAGAATGAGCCATCTCACTTTCTTTGCACTAACATAAAGTAATGAAATTTTCTTTTGATTTGAGAATGTTTCCGGATGGTATGACGTACCTATGATATACTAGTACAGCACAGATGTACCAACATCATTACCCTAGTTCTGTCTCTGCTTGGATGTTAAAAATTGCCCAAAACATACATTATGAAATTAGGGTTTATGGAGGAATGAGATAAAACATAACATGACACTTGATGTTTTCATGATGGTGTTGAATTAGATTATGGTCCTCAGAGTTACAGCACCATGTACTCTAACATGTGGTTACCAATGTTTCATTGGAACCCCGCATCCTCCATCCTACTCAATATGGTTTCTCTGGAACATTGGCAACCAGGTGCAAGGTGTAACAGCCCAGAAGACCACGACCTACAATGCAATATTATTTCAACAGTACAAGTATGTGATCAAAACGAGTAAGTGAAGCAATGTTGATGGAACGGATCTAATTTTTAGGTTACCTAATAATATGGTTTCAATTAGACAAGTTACATAATATACTGCTTAAGATATGTGACAGTGACCTGTTACTAATATGGGATATTTCTCATTATCTGGATAACACGGTAGGATATCTTGCAAACTGCAAGACTTTCCAGTACAGATAAAGTACACCAAGCACAAACTGTGCTTCACTTTTTGTACAACTTCTGTTCAAACATTCTGCAAGTTACACTTGAACGAAGTGCAGAAAAACATGTATATCTTCATTCAATCACTTTTATTCGCCGACTAATGCACTTAATTGCATAAAACTCAAAAGGTTAAAATCTACATGTATCAATATTTTAAGAGACAAAGTATTGATACATGTAGATTTTAACCTTTTGAGTTTTATACAATTAAGTGCATTAGTCGGCCAATAAAAGTGACTGACTAAGTCTGTTAGATAAAGGTACGCCTTAACAGTGTTGCCATTAAGTTTAACCCACCATTGTGATTGGTCTTATCTCTTTTCATACCATTCCTCTTCCTCCCTGTAACATAATATCTGTTTTGGAATGTGTTAGAAATGTTTAAATGTCATAACAGCTCTGCACATACAGATTATGAGACACTAACAGTATTTCAAGCACAAAGAGACTAAGAACCTTGTTTCCAACTTGGCCAGCAGGACAGGCAGGCAAGCACAAAAGACAAAAAAACCAAAAATGAATGCAAGCACACACCATCACACCATGTACCTAGATGAATGCTCTTCATCGCCATGACGACAAGTGGTCGGCCTAACATGTTCTGCCAAGAAGATTTCAGGAAATTCAATTCACTCTTGAATATGTCAATCATCAATTCGTAATCAGAGGCGATGTAGAAACGAGTCAAGTCTGTCAACTAAAAGGAAGATTTCAGGAGACATTAAAATAAAAAACTAACTCCATGGAATAGATGGCTTTTGATGAAACTGACATTTAAATAACCTAGAAAATCCCAGATTACTGTGACCTGAAGGTTCATTGCTTTTCTCACTAACTCATCACTGATCTCTGCCTTCAGCCAAATAAATCCAATCCACACTTATTCCTATTCTTTATTATGAATTTTAATACCTTCTATTTATGCCCAGGTCTTCAAAGTGGCCTCTTTCTTTCAGGTTTTATAAACAAATTTTGCAATTCTCCTCCCTCTCACATGCTATATGTACCACTCAATACAGGTTAATTCAGCTGATGATCCTAATAATATCTGGCAAACAGCTTGGTCACTATCTGGACAAACAATAAAAGCATTTTCATTCCCTGTCATTCCCAAATTAAAACTTTTTAAACTGCTGCATACAAGAGGATTTTAAAAAAAATGTATAGCAAATTTAAACTCATAAGACACGTTAATAAAACTTGTGGATTTTGTGTTGCAGAATGAAGTGATGGTCCTAACAATGTTCAAAGTTGAGCACCTCCAGGGGGTGCCGATTATTTTGTGCCTTCAATCAAGACGAAATCACTGACGAAAGAAAGCTCATGTGCCAAAAGTCTCACAATTACACACAGTCATTCCTTAGGTAGCTTAACAATAATTTCTAAACTGCAAAGGTCATTCATTCAGCATCAAATGGGACAACAATTTTGAATGACAAAATAAAGAGGGTGTGGAATAAAGCAGTTGTGTCCTATTTTATGGCAATATCCTAGAATTCGCTTGGAGAAACTTATGACATGGAATACACTGACGGTGGCGAACGGTGCAGCCAGAGTTACATAGTTGGTATAGCAACTAGGCTACTGGTTGGATGGTCTTGGGTTCAAATGCTGGTAGGAGCAAGAGATTTTCTCTCCTCCAAAACTGCCCAGACTGGCTCTGTGGCCCAACCAGCCTTCCATTCAATGGGTTCCAGGGTTCTGTCCAGGGAGTACAGTGGCTGGGGTGTTAAGTGAACCGCTCACCTCCATCTAGGTTAAAAACAGGTGAAGCTATCTCTTTTTTCCCCCTTCCTGTATATACCTGCACTGTGTGAAAAGGGAAAGCTTTATCTTTTACCATGATATAAAGCATCTGAGACAAGACTAAAAATTGGAACCTCAAAACTATGAAGCAGAAATCCTAAATACCACTCAATGCTGCCATCTGGTTGAAAGCCTTACGTCCCAAGTTTCCCAGATAACAGGTTTGTTACTACAGTAATCCCCCCGAGTTAAGTCGTCTTGACTTACATTGTTCCACATCTATGTTGTTTGCCCCCAGACCCAAAGCCAAGCATGTTACTTCATACATGTTATGCTGAACACATCTTTGAGTACCTGAACTCCCATGATCAGGAGCTCACACTCAAAATACCTTGTTGTAACTTGGAAGCAAAGCACCCTTAAAGAAACTAAGGGACTGGACCTGATGCTAAAGAGAGGAGCACAGTAATTTCAGTGCTCAGGGGCTTGGACTCGCTGAAGCTGGCATCAAGGAGTTCGAGGCCATTGATATGAATGAGCAGAATGCAGAAACAACCAGACAAGGAATTACAAGAATGCTTGCTTGCTGTGAGGAGATTCTAAAGGAGAAGCAGAGGTCTTTGTCTTGCCAGACTGCAGAGCTTGATTTCTTCAGGTCATCTTCAGGGCTTCATGTATAATCACATGTATTGTTGGATACTGGAGACGATGATGCAGATGACTGGCCTACAGTTCAAGAGGAAATGCCTCCTCCTTAAATTGCCATGTTTGTCAGATTTCATATCTTTTGTAAATCTTTTGTACGTACATGTACAAATATATATATATATTTTTGGTCCAAAAAAGACTGACTGGAAACATCCTACCCATTTTAACACTATATTCAGGGGAAATTGTTTCAACTTATGTCACTAGTCTCGGAAAGAACTATGATGTAATGTCAGTTGATAACCGTATATTCATATGTGTGTGTATGTAAAAATAATGGGGAGGCAACACTAACCTGTGGTGTGAAGGCAAAAACCCGATCATGTAAAGAGTACAGCTTACTAGTGCTCAAGATTCCAACATCACGAGATCTGCGTCCAGACAGCCCAAGTTTCTTGTTTCGACCTAGAAAAAATTGTCAGTGCCTTCAGTTTTATATTGGTGTAAGCACAAGTACAACTCACCATTTATGTTAAACAAACTTTTAATTAACATACAGATTTCTTGGCTTATTTTACACACCTGTCTCAACTCCATAAACAACTGTGCTAATAGAACTACCTCTCTTATGTGATGAGATCTGAGGTATTCATATTTATAAGCAATGACTAAATGGTCTTCTGCAGCGGGACACAGTGTAATTCTGTAGGTCGTTACCAAGGTTTCAGAGAAAGTTACTGCCTCCACCTACCCATCTTGACCACCGCAGTTTTTTTTGAGACCTACATAACTAAAAGGTAAAGGTAAAGTTTCGCCCTGTCCACGCCATGAAGACATATATGGGAAGGAGAAGTATAGCGCCACTCATTCTTAACCACAGCAGTAGATGGAGGTCAGTGCTTTCACCCCTGGGAAAGAGCACTTGTACCCACTGAACAGGAGGCTGGGTGGGCCCCAGAGCCAGTCTGGATGATTTGGAGAAGAAAACAATCTCTTACCCCTACCAGGATTTGAACCCTGGACTGTCCAGCCCGTAGCCTAGTTGCTTTACTGACTATGTTACTTTGGCTCACCTACAGAACAACACTGTCATGATCCAGATCACATCTCTCTAATCTTCCTGATTAAACTGGCACCCACGATCCACGATTAGAAAAGTTTAACCACAGAATTTCTTGAATGCCCTGTGGAAACCTATGTTCCTCATAATATAGAATGTGAAGCAATGTGATCTAAAATTCTTAACACCAGGAGTTAATACTGTATTTAACTCACCTAGGTATGTATAGAGATGACTTAGCACTCTAGCAGGCTGCACCTCGATTGGAGCAACCTCATCAATAGTCTGCACTACGATATCATGCTGTCGTAACTTCTCACGAATATCATTATCTTCAGCCAAGATCACAACCTGAACTACCACATCTGGCTTCTTCTCTGAACATAATCGACGATTCAAGGGATCCAGCTCACCAACAGCCAGAAAACCCTAAGAAAAATGTAACCCACAAGTTTGCTTTCATATGACACTAAGCAGATGCTTATATTGTGCCATCTGACATACAACTTACATATTAATGTTTTATTTTAGATGCATTGTCAAATGTTAGGTTATTTAATGTCAAACAGAAAAATGATCTATGAGTGAGACACCGGAAAGGATGTGGAAACTGGTGCAGCCTATATGAATGCACTATGCTAACATTTGCCTGCAATGGATGAGGATTAGGATCAGAACAGCTGGCCTCCAGGTACATATTTAGAGCCAGGATGTCATGAAATACACAGCAAAATACTAACATCTCAACCAGTTTTCTAGGATGTGACACAGTGTAATTTGATTAGTGGGTTCGTCTGTAATATCTGGTTGAACAGAAGTAAGTATTAAGATATGATGTGTGATTTGACAGGTGGGTTCTTCCACAACATTTGGTTGAACAGAAGTGAGTATCAAGTTTATGGTTTTCTGGGATGTGACACGGTGTAACTTAGTGTTGGGTTCATCCAAAAATTGTAATGTAGATACCAAAATACTAGATGTCACCCCCAGAACATAACTATGTATTGCATGATCTCAATAGGAGGAGAGACATTTTACAAATTAACCATGGCATGTTTTTTACATGCTACACTGGTCACGACATAGAAAAACAACAAGACATAGGTCAAGGTAACTGGTCTCATGACTGAGATATGAACCAGATACAAGTTATAACAAACAGGAAAAACAGGTTAAGATTAGTCACACAGAGGGAAGACCATGGAAAGAAAGTGACACGGATGAGACAGAACTAGGACACGCAGACAGACTTGGTTGCTGGTAGACCATGTCAAGTGGATATGATGCGAAAAAGAAAAGGACACACCAAATGCAAAACAAATCATGTAACAAGTAACTCTAAAGCACAGACCTCGAACACATACAGTATATGGGCTAAATGGGTACTTTTTAAATTTAGGGTAAGCCACACACAATTTTAAGAAATAAAGGCACTACTGTGTGCAAGATATGAGGTTATCACAGCAGTGTTACTGAAGATTCAAGACTTGTGAATGTGATGATACGTACTTGGGTGAGTATATCCTACCATTTAAAAACGGTTTATAGTGTGTTCATCTTAGGGTAAGCAGTCTAGGAAGAGCCACTATACAGGAAGATATGATACATTTCACTCACTCAGTAACACAATGTCATATCCCAGAAGACTTGAATCTTTGTTAAAAACAAAATAACATTAAGAATACTGCATAATTTTAATACTAAAATCAAAATATATTCTAATTACTGAATCTAAAACTTTACTAAAATGTTATCTCTCTGCTGATGTATGCTCACCATCCAGGAATATCAAAGCTTTTTGAGTCTTAAGGCATGTGACAAAAGTTGAAATAGACTTCAACACTGAACTAGGCCACATTTTAGGTGCACTCACAAAATTGTGACAAGCAACCATTAGCTTCATCATGTCTGTCCTTCTGTCTGCATGGAACAACTTTGCTCCCACTGGATGGATTTTTATAAATTTGACATTTGATTATTTTTTGAAAATCTATGCAGAAAACAAGTTTGATTAAAATGTGGCAAGAATAATGAGTACTTTACATGATGATGTTTGTACATTTATAAAAAATATCTTGCTGAATTCTTCTTAGAATGAGAGATGTTTTAGACAAAAGTTGTAGAGAAAATCAAAACACACATTTTATGTTCAAAACTTTTTCCTGAAAATCATTCCACTTATGAGATAATGTGTAAAACTATGGTACAGCCACAGAGGCCACAGATGACAATATAATACAGCACATTTGTTTTGTATGCTGGATAACTAAGGCTACAGACACACACTCAGAATATTTAATACCAATTGCTTTTCCATGGCAACTATGGTTATGGCTCAATGTTACATTGATACGTACATTGCCCGTCTTGTATAATTGGAAAAAAATAAGTGAGAGGGTCATGTAGAATAAACTGATGGGCTGTGAGTTTCAGTTTTGTCCTCTAAAGCTTTGCAAGAACAGTCTAACTGGTACACTTCAAGTATATTGGGCATTGTTCACTGTCTAATGTACAATTAATGTACATGACATTCAGTGTGTTGGCTCTATTCTCATTGCCTGTCACCATATTCACAGACTGTATGTCTAATATTTGAGGAAGTGGTTGAAATCACATCCAAACTTTATAAATATTAGCTCATTCACGCCCTTCCCCACTTCAGGACATCTGCCATAGGTAGGCGATCATAATAATTACTGAACTATGTTGTCACGAAGTAGGTAAAAGTACTTTAACTGTCTACAAAAGTCATCTGCACCCAACAAAATCTATTAAACCACTACAATATCACTCAACAGATAACAGCGGGATCCACATGGTCTCCAGCATGAGAGCTCACAGGTATGCTTACATATGCTAATGTATTATATTTCTACACCAGTAGTCTATGTTTGGCATACAATAAATGAAGCTTACCTCTTGTAGAAGTTTACCCAGTATATAGAGTGACTGGGCCCACAAGAACGGACAGCGTCCTAAGGCAACTCGTTCCTGGCTACCTGGTTCATGGTATTCGCCTGCTACTTTGTCTTTTGGAACAGCGTACAATTCTGGCACAAGCTTCAACCCATCCTCTGTTCGTATCATAATCTACACAGTTAAAACTTCCTTCAAAATACAAACTAAACAAAAATACACCAAACAAATTACCATCACAAAATTAATTACAAATGATGATGATGATGATGATAAGAGCAACAATAACAACCACCTGGGTTACATAAGGTCATATTGCACTACACACCCACCTAATTAAATGCAATTCAATTACATGATTTATAATAAATAATTTTCTGTCCTCCATAAGTATCCACTAACAGTTTAATAATGACTGAAGATTCCAGTTCTGAGAATCTCACTTCCCACAGCACTAGCCAACATCCACTCTTTTAAGCAATGTCAGAAGCATATCAACTCTTAATACATTTACTCTTGTATCTAACCATGGTAGGATAAGAACAAGGTGCAAGAAAAACAGAAACAGTACCTTCTGTCCATAGTTTGATCACACAGTTTCTGCTTTAGTCACTGTATGGGGTTTGCATTAGCAAGTTTTTCAAATATTTTCTTTGACACATGAAAAATAGTTGTTCGTAGAGTGTTGTAGAGCCTTGTAAGTAGTTTAAAAATGGTTGGGCTGGCTGTTCAGCAACCAGCAGCTTGGCTGGGAGCAAAGGTGTTAACACAACATCCTTATCACCCATCACCATAATTCACATTTTTAATAAAAAGCAGTAAGGAGAAAACTCAGAGCAGCAGCAAAGGTAAAAAGGTGTTCAGTTGTATTT
>Ga0209629_10002944_pt1 | contig 11896 bp, 7 predicted proteins | sample TergutCu122P5_FD_187286 | JGI IMG/M metagenome (GOLD analysis project Ga0209629, IMG submission 187286) | Cubitermes ugandensis P5 segment gut microbial communities from Kakamega Forest, Kenya - Cu122 P5 (SPAdes) (version 2) | ecosystem: Host-associated > Arthropoda: Insects > Digestive system >...
TGGGGATTTTTTCCGTGGTACCCCCGACAGAACCATGTGTCCTGAGGTCGACTCAGCCTCTGAAAGTGAGTACCAGGGATTTCTCCTGGGGTAAAGGCAGCCGGTGCGTTTGGCTGACAACCTACCACCCTTGTAGTACCGAAACGTCAAGAAAATCCAGGGTCTTAACGTACCTGGAACCCCTTGGGCCACCTCGGCCTGTCGCGGAAAACCTTTACTTTTACACTGGTCCTTGTCAGCGAGGATGGAAGTAGGGTGTGGGAGTGAGAGGTTTACAGCGGCCAGCACCCCATGTGGAAGGGAACTTGAGACATTCAGTTCATGAAGGTCAGAAAAATGGAGAACAATGTGCTAGCCATGGGATGGAAACGCAGAAAACACTGGAGTAACAACGGCATTCCAGGTCCTGCACTCCGCAACTGTTCATAGTGCCAGTAGACACAAGATAGCTACCTAATCTAGTGTTTTTGGTGCTGTTTATCATATGTATCTGGTCATCAATCATCTGATCATTTAAGTGACATAGTTTTTCTCAGAGTGTTAAGTTTATGGATGTAAATCCATGTAAAATAGCAGCTGTACATCCCTCACCTAACACTTTCTCCACGTTACATTCCCTGAGATAAGCCTTACTCTCCAACATACAGACTAGCCAACTGATCCCTTTACTACCTGTATTCCATTATCAAAGTAAAAAGAGCATAATCCAAAGAAACCGCACTGAGGAAGTAATTTTGGATCAGTTAAAACATCTGGGAGCACTTCTCTTGGAAAATAACAAACTGACACAAAAATGTTCCTTATTTCATGCAGCTGGTTGGGGAATCCCCAGAAGTCATTAACTGTTTCAGACCAACGCCTCCCCCAGCACCCATTCAGAACCACAAACTTAAAAATGACCAAAGACTCCTTTACATTTACTATGTTGTACAACTTCCAGCAGTCACTGATATCTCCTTCTCACATCCAAGATATCACTGACAGCAGAACAAGTACAACAGTTCCTGACCACTGTGAGTAGCTGCAGCAGTGAGGTAGACATGCTGCAAGGGGATATTCAGATGTGCAAGACCAAGAACCTGCAGATGCTCTGGGACATTAAAAAGGGCAAGAGACCTTGCATTATAGACCTATGAACTTCAGGTAGTTTTCACACCTGCCATTTCTGGCATGGCCTTCTTCCTCATCGCAGCATCAGGCACCGGCAACCATTTTTGTACCTCATCTTCCAGTCATAACAAGTTACATGAAAAATGTTCACACTCCATGGGACACTAGCCTTAATGTTTCATCTGATCTTGTCTTCAATATTCTTGATAACACAAGACACCATTATCCTTTTCGTTCCATGCTTGGGTCCTTGGCTCATCAGCACACACATCACACTTTCCAGACATAATTGCAGCACAAGGCAACAATTAGTTCTAAACAACTGCAAAAAGTACAGTCTGAGTACCTCGCCACCGAATGATATGTAGGCAGCTCCTAGGCAAGACAGGCAGGCAGATGCAACCTCTCATGCATCACCCTGTGTGCCTATGTACAGGCAAGGCCATGTAAGAGCGAGGGCCCTACACCACAATGCACAAGGGTTTACACACAATTCATCTGTTAATAATCAACAGCGTAAATGAGGAGGGTCTGCTGTACTTCAGGTAGCCTGTCCAATAAAACTACTGTAGTTGATACCACCTGTGAATTCCTATGTACATTCATCAGTCCCCAGATATCACCTACAGTTTATACAATTTCACAGTATCATTCACAGATCACAGCAGAACCACTTATCACAGTCTTTAATATTCATCATTAACCCTGTGACTGTAGCTTCTAGCATGACAGCATATAGGCACATTTACGGACAGAAATGGATAACATAATGGTCTTCTGGGGTGTAATGCCATTTGGTTTGGAAGTTATGTACCCATGCGCAAACAACAACATACCACAACCCCCATGACAGCAATCACAAGAAAGGAGACTTAGCCTTCACTGACATACCATCTGCAGTAAGCTCAATGGTCTCATGGCTACTACCAGACTCAACAGCATTCCACAACTTGAGCGTTTTATCCCAGCTGACGGAGGCAAGAGCAGTGCTGGCAGGACTTGGACTGAATGCCACACTAACAACTGGGCCCTCATGACCACTCAGTACCTGCAAACACACAGGGCAACAGTAGCCAGACACCATAGGCAATGTGGTGCATCCTAGGGTTCTGAAGGACTGTCACATGCATTTTAAACACTCCTATACCTTCACTACGAGCCCTTTTAAGTAACACAATATTCCGTCGAAGTTCTTACTATAATGGACCATTCAAGAAACAAAGAACAAGATGTTATGAACATTCCTAATATCTCTCACACATTTCACTTTACTAATTTGCATTTGTTTTGACACAGAGGACAAACATAACAATATTTGATGCAAATAATTTCACCATTAGAAGTGTCAGACTTTAAAGTGAAATGTGAACACAGAAAACATTAAGAATGTGGTGCAATCAAATAGTTTCTGGTCTGAACTTATTTTTCCACAACGACAACACTTGCCTTCTTATCAATGCTGTTCCCTCTGAAGAAGTCTTCTTGGGACTTTAATCAGTGGGTTCAGCAACTGTGTCACCATTCAAAGTGTTCTGCAAAGTGCACTGTCTGCAACTTGTCAAGTGTGCCCCGGATTTTACTTTGGTCATATTTATGTCATTAAATCTCCTTCCCTTTAATACCACACTGAGTTTTGGAAAAGGAAAGAGGATACATCCTTTTATGGAGTCCAGTCTTCTGTTTAAAAATGGGAAGGATGACCCATTACAACCTTATCAAGAGATACAGAATGACTTCTGAAAGAAAATGCATCAACTATCCATTTTTTTCCTTAAAAAATCCAAATAAAATACCACATTAAAGCAAATATGTTTATTTTATTACAGCTGACATGTTGAATCATGCAGCTTTTGTGACAATTATATGTGCAATAAGTAAAATATATAAAAATGTATAGTTGATGCAGGAATGCACAAAACACTGACCATGAAAACCTAACACCCATAAACTCATATATCCCTGTATACACCAACTGTGACTTTTCAAGAATATAAACTCTATGGCTGGTGACAGAAGGTGTAACTGTATATGTACTGTTGTGTTATATGAAAACACAAACAACAAACCCAGAATTACACTGGTGTGGTGGTTACACAGACGATCTGGTAGACTTTAAACGTGCCTTTTAGCCAGATGGAACAGATAAACACAAAATGTTATGGACAGCACATGCAAATGGTAGAATGGAAAATGATGGAAGGGAAAACCTGAAAAACCTTCTCTGCACCTCCCATCAAGACTTTGGCCAACATATTTCCATTGGCAAACTACTTACTCTGCTTAGAAAATAAGCAAAGAAACTGTACCACTTTATATGAGGTGACAGCACTCTCAAAGTGGGTTTTATCACAATATTGAAAACTGATCCTACATATTCTGGAAGGGTTTTAATACATGCTGTTTAGAAATTCCCAAATTTTTTTCACTTATGCTAAACACTTCAATCAAAGATTAAGGGGTAGTCACATACACCAAGACATCATTCATCCCTCCTTAACTGCTACACACACCAATAATCCACCATAGCATGATCATGATTTACTGACGGTACTTTCTCAAATGGTAGTTTTAGCAGAAAGCCATGAGATGGCACAAACTTCATGTTGCTGCCGTTTGTTGATAAAATACCTATGAGATAAGAATATAACTTGAAAGCATTGGATGACAAAAATCTCTGCAATGGTACATCAAGAGTATGTACCAAAGGTGCAAAATTAGTGTTGTGACTCTGACAACATCAACATTGACAGGCTGGATTACCCTAGACACTGTCAAAAAATGTAAGACTGTCTCTACCACATCGTAACACCACATTCAGATAAACAACTGTCCCAAGGATGTGAGCGTTTACAACCGTATTACACAAATGAATTACTAATATTTCAGTGATACAATGCTTTTTAACGTGTTGTGAACTACAGGGAGGAATAATGAACCCCGTTCTAGACAGTTACATTCCAAACATGCATTACAAAACATAAATAAGCAAACAAGAAATAGCTACCTCCAGGAGTCGGCCTATCTTTATTGACCACAAATAAATTTCAAAGACATCATGTCCACCAGCAGCTATGAACTCTCCAGATGAATCCAGGGCTACGCAGGCAAACTGCACAGGTCGTGGCGATGTAAACGTGCGGAAGTTGCGATACCTGAAAATGTAACCTAAATTTGATGTTGATTGTCTCATAACAAGGTCATAACTAGCTCCTTGCAACAAGGTCCCTCTTGAGAAGCCAACAGCTGCTCAACTAATCAACTTCCACACTTTTATGAAACCCAAAGATGCATTACCACGTTCACAAGCGCCCACAATTGGTCCACATCCTGGGTGAGATGAACACAGCACAAAACACGTCCCCACAAATTTCATTAGATATATTTTAAAATTATCCCACCAGCAACATCCCAGTTATGTGCTGTGGGTCAACTCCACTTCATAGATCAAAAGTCTGATCCTTGAGCTGAGAGGGTGTTTGCAAAGTATCTGTCTACAAGTACATTAAGTCTAAAATGGATAAAATATTTCTGCATTTATTTAACCCTTTTACTTATGCATTTCCTTACCATTTGCCAGTAAATGGTATATTGAAATTTTTAAAATATCTGTAACACACAATTTCATTCATGATGAATAATCTAAAACAAGCAAATATACGTGTTCATCCTAACTGAAGAAGAGTTAGAACATGCTGTCTGCATGGCAGTTAGACACAGCAGCCAATGACTGTACAAGTGGTTATTGCTGGTGCCTCTGTCATCTAGCCAAAGGCATAGATTTCTTCTCAGAGGTGGTCTTACCCACACAGCGGATTCTGTCACCTCAGTAACAGCGTGACATGACTGTGACACAGTAAGAGGTGGGGACTAGGTCCAAAATTCTTCACATTCCCAAAGCTTCTTCCTCGGTACAGTCAAAGATGTTAATCAATGGGGACAAAAATTCATACAAAGAAACCTGAATGGGAATGAATCAGCACCATCAGAACAAAAGTCCCAAAATCAAACAAAGTCTGGTAAAGATGGGCATAAACGAACAAGAAATTGTGCTGCCCAACCAAGAATCAAGTCTTGTACGTGATACCTGCCAAGCGAAAAGTTTAAGAAAAGCAGTAGCAGAACAGTAGTAAAATAAAAAGTGCATTCACTATAACGGAGATTATGATGAAAATTGGAATATGATATATTAAATGTACAACTGTATTAAAGAATGCTACACAAGTTTCTTTAAATACACAAAATACTGGCACATGTTAGTTCAACATTAATATGCTGTGTATATCAGTAATTAATGTGAAAGTATAAGAGCTTTTGAAACCTTCTGTATAAAGGAAGCTTGCTTGGTGCAGTCACTTGTCACACAATATTTATAATTATCTCAAAGGCAATGTTTTGCTTTGTATTAAACATCAGTATCTGTCCTTCAATTGTAATTATAATATGTGTGTGTGTGTGTGTCCCACAGTGATTCAATGAGAAGGATATTATCACAGTGAACACACTGTACCTTAGCATATCATATGCAATGAGAGTGACTCACTTTGTCACATCAAATATTCTGGTAGTTCCATCAAAAGCTAACAGCCTCAGATTGTCATATCATATGCTCTAACAGTGCCATCAACAGTTACTGAACTTACTGTCATATCATATCCTCCAGTAGTAACATTCAACAGTTAATGGACTGAACTTGTCAAATCACACGCTCCAGTAGTAACATTCAACAGTTAACGGACTGAACTTGTCAAATCACGTGCTCCAGTAGTAACATTCAACAGTTAACGGACTGAACTTGTCAAATCACGTGCTCCAGTAGTAACATTCAACAGTTAACGGACTAAACTTGTCAAATCACGTGCTCCAGTAGTAACATTCAACAGTTAACGGACTAAACTTGTCAAATCACGTGCTCCAGTAGTAACATTCAACAGTTAACGGACTGAACTTGTCAAATCACATGCTCCAGTAGTAACATTCAACAGTTAACGGACTAAACTTGTCAAATCACGTGCTCCAGTAGTAACATTCAACAGTTAACGGACTGAACTTGTCAAATCACATGCTCCAGTAGTAACATTCAACAGTTAACGGACTAAACTTGTCAAATCACGTGCTCCAGTAGTAACATTCAACAGTTAATGGACTCACCTTGTCATATCATATGCTCTAACAGTGCCATCAAGGGATGCTGAAATTACGAATTTCCTGTTGTGGCTAAACTGCACACCACAGATGCTTGAAGTGTGTTCATGAAATGTCACAAAGCAGAAGCCGGTGCTAGTATTCCACAGTTTCACCTATGGCGGAAGATACAGCTGCTTTTAACATTCTAAAGACTGCACACAACATGAACAATCTACCAGACAAACTCAAAGCCTTAATTTGAAACTTGATAATTTTATGAGACGGGAGTTCACCACAGCAGTAATTGTTAAGGGTACATAATTTTGGACTGTGATGTCACATAATTTCACTGCTCTAACATAGCGGTATTTATCAGATTCTTGGCATCACATCCTAGAATCTTTATTAGTTCTAATAAGTCAAAAAGAAGTATTTCTGACCAGACTAAACCAGTAAAGTTCCAGTTCTTTAACTTAGACAACAATCTTAACGTAGTGACAACACCCTGCTACTTCTTAAAGACCCACAAAACATGGTAGAATTCAATTAATCCAGCACTCTTGATAGTTTTGAACTTGAGGAAAGTAGTCCCAAAATCAAAAATTAAATCATCTGTAACTTACAGTGTTTATACTGATTACAAGAATGTCTTGGGTTATGTGGACCATACTGAGCCCACTGAGCTATTACAGTGGTTTCAAAAAATCCAGTGATGACTAAAAAAGGTACTGCTGGCAAGAGGAACCATGTAAGTTTTAATGATTGCTCAGTAACTTCAAATAATTAGAAGGCTTGAAAAAGGCAGCAGCTGGTGACAGGTTATGCCTTCATACGAAGTCTGTCACAAAAGAAGTGAAAATGATTTTATAAAAAGTAACTGCTGGAATTTTTACAATTCAACGTGACCTTTACAGAAAATCCTTTCAGAAGCAACACACTGCTGGAGGCAATCCTTCCACCCCTGGAGGCATTGCTGGAAGTCTTCTTCTGTGAGGTCCTGCAGTACATCAGTTACAGCTCTCTGGATGTTGCTGATTATCTCAGAATGTCCTCGTGGGTGGTTCTTGATTGTCAGGAAGAAATATTCGCATGGGAACAGATATGGGAAATGCTGTGGCTGCAGAACCACTGCAACGTTCTTGGATATCAAAAAACTCCCTCACAGACAACACATTGTGACAGGGCACATTGTCATGATAAGTGAAGCCAAGCATCAGCAATGTCTGTTCGAATGCACAGAGCTCTTTTCATAGCTGTCCAAGCACTTCTCAACAGGTCTGGATACCAGGTCAACCTTGAGGCATAAACTTTTTGAGCACCAGTCCTTGTTAATGGTAAATAAATAAATATGTAACAACTTGATTTTTGATTTGTTATTTCTCACTTTCTTCAGCCATAGTGAGTTTTTGGTATGTCATTCTTCACTCTGGCATTTTCTTTTGTCATCAAACTTCCTGTCAATTACTGATCGCACCTTATCAGATCCCACACCCTCTCCATGTTTTCACCTCTTCTTGTGACAGGTTTACCTGCATGTGGTTCACCTTCAACTGTTTCCCGCCCTTCGAGAGTCTTCACGCAACTGAAAAATGTGCACTCGGGATAAAGCTTTATCTCCATCAGCACTTTTCAATTTGTCATACATTTCTGTTGCATTTTTGTTGAGTCTGATGCAGAATTTGAGGGCATGAAGTTGCTTGATATTCCTGTGTGTCTATTTTTCATGATGCAGTCAACCAACACACTGCTGTTTACTTCACAAGTCGTTGGTACACAATGAATGGATTGAGTCACGTTTAGTCTTGCTGTACTGTCAATGTTCCAAACTTCAAGCTGGAATGCAGTGCTGATGCCCAGTGTTGCCACACTGCATTCAAAAAAATCTGTCCCATTACTCTGGTGACAGACCACATACAACATTTGATCATCAACTATCTATGATACAAAGAAATGGAAGGACCAATTATGATCGTTAATGGCATCAAGTGAAAGCATGAAGGACCTTTTCAAGTGACGGACATTGAAAGATTCTAAATTAGATCATTTGGACAAGGTGATGTGTAAGAGCTTCACAGCAATGTGTTCTGATGGTAAACCCATGCATGACTGGGCCTATGATAATTGAAAAAGCTGTCTTGTCAGATTAAATGAAAATAACTGTCAAGTATATAGGCTCTGACAGATGGCTGCAAAATTTTAAAGAAACAGCAGCTGAAGGAGATACCCAAATGGCATACTACTCTCATTATCTGTGCAGCCCGTGCATAAGAGCAGTAACAAAAAATTACCTGTAAGAACTTACGTCAATACAGGTACAGTCTGATAATATGGAACATCTGATAATACGGCATCTGTCTTGTTCTGTAGGTGCCAGACTAAAGAAATTATACCTTATACAAAGATTAGTATCTTGTGTGATGTGATGTTGTGTAGTCCAGTGGAAGTGTATCAGTGTTTCAGAGGATGCTCTGCCTTGACCATTCATTCACTGACCCTGCTGATGGGGGCAGTTGGAATCTCTAATAATTCAGCACTCTCCTACCAGACAACACGTTCCCAAAACTCCGAATGTTAATACAATGTTAATTTCTTCTTAAATGAAACTCTTCCTGAGCACTGAATTGGTTATGATTGGTTGGCCTGTTCATCTGTCCTAACACCTACAGATTAATATCTAGGCTGTTTTCTGATTCAGCTAATCACACTGAATGATGGTGACATGCAGACATTTATTAATAACTCCAAAATATATAAGTAATATCACAATGAATGACAGCAAACCATAATGACATACAGTATCTAGTGACTGTAATCCTGTCAACATGTTTTGTTACTTCAAATACCAGTACAGTTATTCACTATGTTTTTTTGTACATTCATTTTAGGACACTCTTTATATCAAATGCATTTTTCTTGAATTCTTTCCTTTAGATATAAATAAACAAAAGTAACACTATGCACACATTTCCAAACTTGGAGGATGGTGAACAATCAACAGTCTTAACCAAATATACTCATCCTGTAACATACAATAACCCCTAAAACATCCCAGGTGAAATCTGTGGTGGACAGAATGTCAAGGAAAAGGGTCATTTTTAAAGTAGTTCAGTCTTTTCCAATGTTCCACAGTCACATTCATTAGCCCACTAATGAAGCCACATTAATAGTGTCACTATCTAAACCAAAACATCTTCACCGAGTTTCAAATACAGTCAAATGTTAATTTTTCACTCTATTTCAGTGCTCTATTACAATATAACTCTGAAGCATATATTAAACAATACATACATAAACATATGTAAATAAAACATTCTTCCGGTACATAATCTCAAACAGAACGTTTTATGGCAATTTTCTTTGCTTATTCCTTTTCTTGTAGGCAATATGAAGATCTAGGACATTAAAACATCATTTACAATTCTTTCCATCAAACAGACCTGTGAAGTGCACACTCTGTACTTACACAACCATGTTATACTTACATCTGACATTCCTCCTGCTTCCTACACTTAATGAGTAACCACACACACAAATTGACTACCTGAAGAACCGTGGTTACTATAGGTACTGTCCACTTCAACATTACAAGCTCTGCATTCGTCCAGAAAGTGTAGTCACAAGTTTTGTGCAGCCCTCACAATCAGCAATCATTATGTTTTAAATAACATCAACCATCTTTGCAATGAGAACACAGCATGTTCTGTGCTAGGAACTGAAGAGTCTTCTGAGATGAGATGCCTAGCAGCTCAGTGGACTGGTACCAATCTGTACAATGTGAACCAGCAGGATGCACTGTTTACTTTCAATTTATTTCAATAATTAACCTCTACATGTTTTGAGCAAGCTTACTGCTCGAAACATGTAGAGGTTAATTACTGAAATAAATTGAAAGAAAATAGAGCATCCTGTTGGTTCACACTGTATGGATATATCATGTTGCACGATCAACAAAACATTAAACTGGTACCAATGTTTGGCAGTAAACTTCTGCAGACAAAAGCAGCAGGTTTCTCTGAAATGACACCTGTTTTCTGTACTACACAGCATCTCACCCCACACCAAAGAAGACCATAACCTCAATATCTGTCACAATGAGCATCTCAAACATGAACTGGCCAATGGTCATCCAAAACAGACTGCTCACCTTACCATCCTCCCCTCCAGTAACTATGTACTGTCCGTCTGGAGAGTAGGCAAAGCACGTGATGTTGTTGAAGTGGCCCTGCTGTTTCATGACGTATGTCTCACTCTGCCATTCCCATACCAGCAACTGTCCCAAGCCAACACAGCCCAGGGCCACCCAGTCTCCAGTGCTGTTTAAAGCTATGGATGAGATACGCTGATCAGAGATACTGGAACAATAACATCAGCAATAAAAAAAATACAAAGTTTCCAAAAAGAAAAGATGACATTATTTGTGCTTAATTGCTTCCAAATACACTTGCATATCAACAAAATTACATCAAATCCATCAAAAGAGACTTCTGACAATGTAAGGTTTCTCTTGTCTGTAACTGACAGTGCACAGAAAAGTGTAGTATGACAGCATGTACAGATCTGATAGCAGAACTTTGCAGTATGGGATTAATATATTTCACAAATGTATTCAATCAACATAAACCACAACCCCACCTCCTCTACTCCACACACACTCTTCTCCAAGTTCCTTGCACTTCTCCCATCCATGTGCCAACTGGTCCCCTGCAGCCACCCACACTCAGCATGAAAACCCCATGATGACAATACTCATAGTGTCCATGCATTCAAACCTACATTCCCTCAGTGGCTTTGACATAAAGAAACAAAACAAGGTCACAAGGCAGAATGTCTCGTGAGCATGGAGAAGGTGTGAGCATTTCTGATTCTCAGTCCTACAATAAGTCCTGGATATCATAGTGGCCCTTTTCAAGGCCAGATTCACTCACAGCCCCATGTTCAAATGCTACGGTCCTACGATTCGTACCGTTTGTACTCTTTCTGCTGTGATAACACTGGGGTAAATTCCTCTGAAACACCTATCTACCAGACCACACGGTGTCACATCCCAAAAGACAGTAATCTTCATCAGTATCAGTAAGGTCTATAATTTATCACATAGCTATGTTCAACAACAAAGTGAAAATGCACATTTCCAAAATTTGTAACACCAAGCTCTGCACAGCACCATGGCAGTACTGATGACAGCAGAGAGGTTACATACAGCCTCCTAGCTCATCCACTCCTGCAGGAGTAACTGCCCTGTGCAGGGCCTAAGTTTCCACCGGTCCACCATAACTCATCCTAACCTCTCCACCACAGGCTCTGACAATGGACTGCCATCCCATATGACCCATTCCACCCACAATGCTTGTATGTAACATTCCACCTGTCCTCTCTGACTCACTTCAACCCTGACAATTCAGGCAACACATCCCTTACAAAATAGTGGTACTGGTCTACCACATTACACTGTGTCACATCCCACACGACTGATTTACCATATTTACTCGAATGCAAGACAAAGTTTTTTCCTTCAATTTGGCTCTTGAATACAAGGTGGTTCAAATATGACCAGGACTGATTTTTGTGTAAACAAGCCACACTGCGCAGCAGCTGTGCGACCTTGAGAGAGTGAAGCCACAACCTCCACCCTCCCTCCTGCTCGGGTTAGAACCTGTTCAGT
>Ga0209629_10002945_pt1 | contig 11895 bp, 10 predicted proteins | sample TergutCu122P5_FD_187286 | JGI IMG/M metagenome (GOLD analysis project Ga0209629, IMG submission 187286) | Cubitermes ugandensis P5 segment gut microbial communities from Kakamega Forest, Kenya - Cu122 P5 (SPAdes) (version 2) | ecosystem: Host-associated > Arthropoda: Insects > Digestive system...
AAAAAATAATGCTTTCTTCATATATTAATCATTTATTTTTACAATATTCCTTTTGTACTCGGCAATTCATAATTGAAAATATCTCTGTGTATCGCCATTTTAACCGCTCGTGCAAAGCCTTTGAAAACACTTTCAATTTTATGATGTTCATTCCCGCCTTTTGCACTGATGTTCAAATTCATTTTGGCGGCATCGCTCAATGATTTAAAAAAATGGAAAAACATTTCCGTCGGAACATCTCCCACTTTTTCGCGATGAAATTCCACATCCCAGACCAACCACGAACGCCCTCCGAAATCCAGCGCGACGGAACAGATACAATCATCCATCGGAAGATAAAAACCGTAACGTTCTATTCCCCGTTTATCCCCTAAAGCTTGCAACAGCGCTTCGCCCAAAGCTATACCGGTATCTTCAATCGTATGATGTTCATCAACTTCCAAATCACCTGTTACCTGAATATCCAGATCGACGCCTGCATGTTTTCCGATTTGCTCCAGCATGTGGTCGAAAAAATGCAAGCCGGTAGAAACCGCCGTTTCCCCGGTACCGTCTAAATTGAGTCGGATATAGATTTCCGTTTCTTTCGTCTTTCGCCGGATGGTAACACTGCGTTCCGGGGCGAAAAGAAATTCTGAGATCTTATCCCAATCGGTTGTCGCTAAAATACAAACGAATTTCGGTTCGGGTTTATTATTCAGCAACTCTTTTTTATTGTACAAAATTGCACGGCAGCCTAAATTCTCGGCTAATTCCACATCGGTCAAACGGTCGCCGATAACAAACGAATTTTCCAAATCATAATCGCCGTTCAAGTATTCAGTAAGCATCGCTATGCCCGGTTTTCGAGTCGGAAGATTGTCTTCGGGCAAAGAAGGATCAATAAATACTTTATCGAAAATAACGCCTTCATTCTTAAATATATTCAGCATTTTATCTTGAATCGATTCAAAGACCTTAACCGGATAACCCGGACTGCCTAAACCGTCTTGATTACTGACGATCACCAATTCAAAGTCTGTTTTTTTCTTGATAAAATACAAATTCCGAATTACACCCGGCGTAAATTCCAACTGCTCCAAACTGTCAATCTGAAGCGTTTCCGGAGGTTCAACAATCAGCGTTCCGTCCCGGTCAATGAAGAGTGCTCTTTTCACTTTTGAAATATCAAGATATTATTAATTGGTACAAAGATAATCATTTTGATTACGGTACAATACGGTTACAATAATTTTAACATTTTTAAAGAATTGATTAATAGATTATTTTCTTCTTTAGTTCCAACGGTAACACGTAAACAATTACCGCAAAGCGTAACGGAATTTCGATTACGAACGATGACGCCTTTATCAACTAATTTTCTGTACATTCCGTTAGCATCGCTTACCTTCATCAGTAAGAAATTGGCATCGGAAGGATAAATTTTTTCCACCAAAGGAAGACTTTTCAAAGCGGCTGCCAACGGTTCGCGTTCATTCAGAATTTGCTTTGTCCATTCGGTTTTGAATGTATCACCGACGGATAATTGCTCAAGAACGGTTTGTTGCACCAATGTACTGAGGTTGTACGGATATTTCACTTTATTGAACAGAGCGATGATATCTTCCGAAGCGAAAGCCATTCCGCAACGCAGAGAAGCCAATCCCCATGCTTTTGAAAAAGTGTGCAAAACAATAAGATTCGGATATTTGTCTAAGTCATTCAACCACGACGGTTCACTCGAAAAGTCAATATATGCCTCATCAATAATCACTATACCCGGAAAGCCTTCTACTACTTTCCTCATTTCCGAACGATTCAGCAGATTGCTCGACGGATTATTGGGAGAACAAAGGAAAATCACTTTGGTATGCTTGTCGGCGGCAGTAAGCAATTGTTCGGCATTAAGTTGAAAATTTTCGTCCAACAAAACCTTTCGATATTCCACATTATTAATATCTGCAGCTACTTTATACATTCCGTATGTCGGCTCGATAGCGACAACATTGTCAACTGCCGGATCACAGAAGATACGAAAAATCAAGTCGATGGCTTCGTCGCTGCCGTTTCCGAGAAAAATCCGGTTCGGATTTATATTTTTTATTTGCGAAACCTTCTCTTTCAAGCGTTCCTGCAAAGGATCGGGATAACGGTTGTAGCGCAGATTATACGGGCTCTCGTTGGCGTCGAGATAGGCAGAAGCCTCGCCCTTAAATTCATCCCTTGCACAAGAATACGGCTTCAAATTAAAAATATTTTTTCTGACGAGCAATTCTAAGTTCATGGCTGCTGTAATAAAAAAACTCTATCCCTCTATCACGCGAAAACAGTATCCTTGTTCCAATAACCACTCAATGGACTTCGGCAATGATTCTTTCATGCGGTCTCCGGCTTTCAGCGAATCATGAAATACAATGATCGATCCGTTGCGGGTGTATTTTTTCACTACATCAAAGACTTGTTCGGCGGTCATCAATCGGCTGTAGTCGCGCGTTACCACATCCCACATAATCACTTTGTACCGCTCACGCAAGGCTTTGAATTGCGGAAAATACATGTGCCCGTAAGGCGGACGGAAAAGTTTGCTCTTAATCAAGAGGTTTGCTTCCTCTACCTCTTTCAGATATGATTGGAGATCTGTTTTCAACGCTTTGATGTGATGAAAAGTATGATTTCCCGTCTGATGCCCCCGTTCCTGCACCATGCGAAAAATCTCGGGATGGTTTTGAACATTGTCGCCGACGCAGAAGAATGTTGCCTTTATGTTGTATTTGTCCAACAAATCCAATACCCAAGGCGTTATCTCGGGTATAGGACCATCGTCGAATGTAAGATAAACCGATTTCTCATCCGTATTAAATCTCCAATGCGAGCCTTGATACAGGTTGCGATACAGTTTGGGAACTCTCTCTATCAACATAATTTATCGGTTTAAGCCGCCCTTTTGATGCGCTTGGCGAGAATTCATGTACCGATTATACTGTTGAAAATAACGTTCAAAATCTTTATTCGCAGTTTCGAATGCTTGCGGATTAAGTCGTTGATAAATAGGTAACAATTCTTGCAAATAAAACAATTCTCTATAGGCTTCATTTGCCACTGAGCCATACATTTGAGGGCTTAACCGTGAAAACCACTTCAAAGTCTTGAGAGAATTGTTTACCAATACGTCATAAATTTGCTTTGCTTTGACAGTGTCGCCCACTTGATAATAACCGGAAGCAATTGCCTGTGTCGAATAAAAGTCGTAGGGTACGTTATAGTCGGGGAGCACCTTTAAGCCGTAATCCAATACTTCTTTCGCTTTATCCTTTTTACCTTCTTCGATCAAATAACTGCTTAATTGACCGAACATCCTCCGGAACACTGTCGCCATTTTCATTGCGTTTTCGTCTAAATATACGCCCGGTATATCTAAGTGCGCCCATTTGTATTTGTGCATCAGATTATCATACAGTATATCCGTATCAACATTTAATCTTTTGCCTGCGGTTGTTGAATCCGTGTCAAAATCATCTTCATACTTTGCTCCCGTGTTATAAGGGACTAATCGGAAAGCAATCCCGTCCTGGCGTAAAAACGAACCCAAACGGAGGTATTGTTCGCGAGGTACGGTTGTTGCGAAATAGATCGGACGCGACCATTCTTTATTATTTGCCAGCATATCCAAAATCATCATTTCCTGTTTAACCAAGAATCTTTTTGCCGGGTCAACCGTGTTTCCCTGTGAATCTTTTCTATCGCTCAAGTTAATAAGCATATTTTTCACTATCCGTTTGTAATTTTCCGGTTTAACAACTCCCGATTTAACTACGGCAGCCGAATCAACCGGAAGATAAAGCAAATCGGTAGGAATATTATCACGTTCAATTACGCCGCTTTGTGTTCGTATTCGCTTTGTGCGGAGATCATCGGATTTAACCCAATCCAATGCATTTTTTACACTCATCGAGTCGATTTGCGGTACAATCCACGGCATTTCGTGAATTCCCTGTATATAATCCGTCCTTTTCCATGAGATAGGCAGCGGAGCAGATTCATAAGCCTCCCGCTTCATCTGATCAATATACCAGTCGGTTTGCAGATAACTCAAGTTGCAAACGCGGACATCGGTGCGGAATCCTTCCACTTCCTGTTTATACCAGAGCGGGAAAGTATCATTGTCGCCCATCGTAAAGATAATAGCATTGGGCTCGCAGGTCGCTAAATAATTGTATCCGAAATCGCGGCAGGTATATCTTTTGGAACGGTCGTGATCATCCCATGTTTGAGATGCCATTTGAATGGGAACCAGAATACACAAAACCGAACCGGCTACGGCAGCAGGCAATACAGGTATTTTAGCATATTTAGTCAAAGCGCGGATGATTGCCGCCACGCCCAATCCTATCCATATCGCATAGGCATAAAACGACCCCGCATAGGCATAATCTCGCTCTCGCGGTTCACCCGGCTTTTGATTTAAGTAAACCACAATCGCCAATCCCATCATAAAGAATAACAGAAAAACGATCCAAAATCCTTGAACTCCCTTTTTTCCTGCATAAATCTGATAGAATATACCCAAAATTCCCAATAACAAAGGCAACATATAAAAACGGTTATATCCCTTGTTTTTGACAATGCTGTCCGGAAGATCATCTTGCGGTCCCAACCGGAGCGCATCGAGAAATTTGATACCTGTAATCCAGTTTCCTTTCGTAATCTCGCCGCCTTGTCCTTGAATATCATTTTGACGACCGGCGAAGTTCCACATAAAATATCGCCAATACATATAGTTCACTTGATAATTGAAGAAATAGCGAAGGTTTTCCATGAATGTGGGTTTCATCACTATTTTATTCCCTTCCGGAGTCGGTATTCGGATGCGTTCTCCTTTAATATTCGCCCAGTATTTATATCCTTGAATATGATTTGCATCCGTTCTGTCGAACATACGGGGAAACAGGGTAGTTGTTCCATCGACATAAACCGGTTCTTCTTTTCGCGATGAAACAAAATAACGATCTTTTTCCGACGGGTCGTGTTTAGCAATCTGCGCATATACGGGACCGTTGTCTTTCATTATCGCATTTCCATCCTTATCCATTTTTACATCAGAAACGTATGTCGGTCCATAGAGTAACGGCGTTTCGCCATATTGTTCCCGCGCCAGATAAGTTCTCAAAGTGAATATATCTTCCGGCGAATTTTGATCCATCGGCGGATTTGATGACGAACGAATCATGATAAGAGCAAAAGAGGCATATCCGATGAAAATCACAAACAGAGCCAGCAATACCGAGTTAAGAGAAACGGGATTGATTTTTTTACCGGCAAATAAAATACCTGCAATAATTGCCAGCAGAACTATTCCCCAAAATATATTATCGCCGAAAAGAAATGGGATTCCATATAATCCGACAGCTAAAGTAAAAGCAATTTTCATACGCATCGCGCTGAAGTTTTCTCTCATGGATTCCCAAATGCCCCAGATTGTAACGCCGAGAACAAAAATCAAATAAAAGACGACGCCGCTGCTATAAGGAAGCGTAAATGTGTTGACAAACAACAATTCAAACCATCCGGCAACTTTCATCACACCGCCGATAATTCCGTAAAGAACAACAGCTACGATTGCGAAAGAGATGATTATGGCGATTAACGAACCTTTCCAGTTGGGGTTTTGATACTTTTTGAAATAATAAACCAACACGATGGCGGGAATACAAAGCAAGTTTAATAAGTGTACCGCAATGGAAAGCCCCATCACGTAGGCAATTAATATCAACCACCGGTCGGCTCCCGGTTCATCGGCTACTTCTTCCCATTTCAATACCAGCCAAAAAACAAGCGCAGTCATAAACGACGAGAAAGCATATACTTCAGCTTCAACCGCCGAAAACCAGAAAGTATCGGAAAAAGTGTAAGCTAAAGCGCCTACGGCTCCACAACCTAAAATGCTGACTATTTGCGCTAAAGAAATAGTATCTTTTGCTTCTTCATTTCCTTGAAGAATGATTTTCTTTGCCAAACGGGTGATTGACCAGAAAAGCAACAAAATAGTAAGTCCGCTGAGAATGGCAGACATACGGTTTACCATTATTGCTTTTTGAGAAACGTCGGATACCAACTGGGTAAATAAATTGGCAACCATCATAAAAATCGGATTTCCGGGCGGATGCCCTACTTCCAACTTGTAGGCAGAAGCAATAAATTCGGGACAATCCCAAAAACTTGCAGTCGGTTCGATAGTCAGTAAATAAACGGTTGCCGCAATAGCAAAAATGACCCATCCTAAAATATTGTTCAGCAATTTATAGGTCTTCATAAATAAGAGTTTATAATTTTTATGAGAAATAATTTCGCGCAAAGATAGGAAAGATAATTAAATAAAACTTACTTTTTTATCGACAATCGTCGTATTTTTGTTTTTTTATATATTATTTATTAATGTTTAGCAGTACTTCGATATAAAGTATGATATGTTTGGAATAAGACACCATGTATATACCATGTATATGCTAAGTATATACCAAATATATATCCGGCATAGCCTTTATAGCCCAAAGATACGTATTTTTTTATTTAACTTGTTTTGTCAACCATTCAAGATAATCTTTCCGAATAGTTGTATACGTCAAAAAAATAAAAAGCCTTTTACAACGTTTTGGTATCTTTGTGCATCTATATAATAAAATGGACTTTTATCCGTCTGATGAAAAATCGTTGATTGCCGGATGCAAGAATAATGAATCCGGGGCAAGGAAAAAATTGTATGAGCTTTACGCTCCCGCAATGTTAGGGGTATGCGTCCGTTATACGAATGACAATGAAGATGCGAAAGATATTTTGCATGAGGGATTTATCACAGTATTTACAAAGATAAATTCGTATTTGGGAGAAGGTTCTTTTGAAGGATGGATGCGGCGCGTCTTTATTACAAAAGCGCTTGAATTTTTGAGAAGCGACAGTTTGCAGCGGCATACGTATATAACAGATTACGAAGAAGAAATTGAGCCGGTCGAAAATTCGGCAGTGGAAAAATTGTCTGCGGAAGAAATTTTGAATTGTATATCCGAACTGCCTAAAGGTTGCCGGATCGTTTTTAATTTGCATGCAATAGAAGGTTATTCACATGCCGAAATTGCCGGTATGTTGAATATTAAAGAAGTAACTTCGCGCACGCAGTTTGCATACGCCAGACAGTTGTTACAAGATAAGATAAAAAAATTACAAAACAGTACGAAAGTTGAAAATAAATTATGGATAACGAAAAAGATAAATTCATTGAGATTATCAGAGACAAACTGACAAACCATACCGTTCCCGTTGATGATGATTCATGGGATAAAATCGCCGAACGTCTGAATCCGGCTTCCAAGAAAATTCAACGGATATGGCTTGCTGCCATTGCAATTGCTGCAGGCTTTTTATTATTATTCTTGTTATTTCCGGATAATAAAAAAACGTCGCACACGGAAACGGCAACCCGATTATCCGATCATGAAAAAGCAATTATAAAGGAAATACCCGGGAATGAAACCGATCAACCGGTATTATCCCGTAATATCGAATCTCCGAAAACTTCCGGAAAAACCAATACTTCGGGACAAATGACGGAAAACGTCCTCACAACCGAGGAAGTTACAAAAGAAGAACCGACGAAAGAAAATCCCGCTGTTCCAGAAGTAAAAAAAGAAGAACCGAAAGTTGCCGAAAATCATACGGTTTCTCCTAAATCCGATTTTATTTTTGAAGAGAACGAGCAAACGCCTGTCATTAAACATAAAAAAAGTAAAAGTATTCGTTTTTCTGTTGGCTCGGGTGCAAACCTTTTGGCGGAAAACACTGCAAATACGGCACAAATTCCAATGAGTAATCCCGGAGTATATTCAAATCTCGGCGCTCAGTCGTATTTCAGAGCAGCCGCTCTAAATGTTGCCGAATCTCGAACAGAGGAGATTTTATCCTACTCAAATTATCCTAATGTCAGCTATCGTTTACCCCTATCGTTCGGTGTAACGGTAAAAAAAGAATTGAACCGGACATTCGCCATTGAAAGCGGTATTGTTTATTCATTTCTTTCGACATCTTTCTACAGGGAAGCTTTTCCGAAAGCTAACGCAGACTTGCAACTGCATTATCTGGGTATTCCGCTGAATCTGCATACCCGCCTCTTTGGCGATCGACTTTCGCAATGGGAAATGTATCTTTCTACCGGCGGTATGGTTGAAAAAGGGATTTTGTCGCATTTTGTGCAAAAAACCTATTACGATAATATTGATAATGTTATGGAAACAATTGTTTCAAACGAAAAAATCAACGGATTGCAATGGTCGGTAAATATTTCTCCGGGAGTGGATTACCGGCTTTATAAAAATTACAGCATTTATTTAGAGCCGAAGGTAAGTTATTATTTTGATAATAATCAACCGATCAGCGCCCGGACTAATCATCCGTTGGCGGTGGGAATAAATGCGGGGATTAGATATACTTGGAAATAGTTATGAATTATGAGTTATGAGTTATGAATTATTAAAAATAAACAGTTATGAAGAAAACAATTTTATTATTATGGATTACCGGCTTATTAGCCGGATGTACTTATAATTATAAGGAAACTTATACTTATAAAATCAATGAGCCGGTGCTTATGTCTATGAGCGAATTTAGAAATTCAGTGAAAGTAACAAAAGAACAACATCAAATTAGCAATTATGGAAAGATATGCTTTTATAATGGTTTTTTATACATTTCAGAATCGGAAGCGGGAATTCATATTATTGATGACACAAACCCTTCCCAGCCTCGTGTTGTCGGATTTATCGAGTTGGTAGGGAATGTCGATCTGGCGATTCGGGACAACATGTTGTATGCCGATGCTGCGATTGATTTGGTATGGTTTGACATCTCCGATCCGGCGAATCCGAAATTAAAAGGCAGATTGGAAAATGCGTTTCCGGGAGCTTTACCGCCATCTTATAATCTTTATGGATACGACTGGAGCATGTGTTATACGGAAGATGGAAAATCGAAGGGCATCGTTGTGGGATGGACGGTAAAGGAAAGAACTGAAAAAGTTGACGTTCAAAGGAATTGGTGGGGAGGAGGCGTAATGTATGACAACACTGCTTATACGGGGAGCAAAGCCTCAACAGGCTCTCAAACCACCGGAGTCAACGGTTCCATGTCGCGCTTTACCATTTATTCCAATTATCTTTATGTCGTATTAGGCGGTCAAATGGAAATATTTGATTTGCAAAGCGATACTCTTCAAAGAGTTTTTGCCGGCAGCTTACCTTATCTGAGCGAAGTAGAAACCATTTTCAGTTACAAAGACAAAATGTTTCTCGGAATGCCCAGCGGAATGGCAATTTATTCAGTAGAAAATCCGGTTCAACCTTCCTACTGCTCGTTAATTCTTCATGCTTACGGTTGCGATCCGGTGGTGGTTGATAATGATTTGGCATACATAACCGTACGCTCCGGCAATTTTTGCGGACAAACAATCAATGAGCTTTTTGTGGTTGATGTAGCCGATGTTTATAAACCAAAACAAATTGTAAGCTATTCCATGACAAATCCGAAAGGTTTGGGAATTGATAACAATATGCTGTTTTTATGCGACGACGGCTTGAAAGTGTTTAAACTGACTACTCCGCAAACGCTAATAGCCAATCAGATTGCGCATGAAAAGGGAATGGACGGATTCGATGTAATTCCTTTCGGCAACGTGCTGATGATGATTGCCGACAACGGATTGTATCAGTATGATTATTCCGATATTAATAATATCAAGCAATTGAGTGTAATACCAATCAGTAAGAATAAACTGTAAAAATCGTCAACGTAAAAACTTTTTTACTATTAAAATCGTCAATTGAAAAACTTTTTTTACCTTTGCATAAAGAAATAAAATCAATTTATGGCAATACTTTCAATGTTCTACGGTATCGTTATTTCCATGTTTTATGGCGATAATAAACAGCATAAGCTTCCGCATATTCATGCACAATTTCAAGATTATGAAGCTGCATTTTCGATTCCTGAAGGAAAAATGATAGAAGGGAAATTACCTCATAAGAAAATTAAATTGGTTCAGGCATGGATAATTCTGCATGAAGAAGATCTGATAGCAAATTGGGAATTAGCAACTACTGAGAAAAATATTTTTAAAATAGACCCTTTAAAATAATATTTATGAATCCGAGAGTAAAAAATGTAAAACCCCAAGAAAATTATACGCTTCATTTGTGGTTTGCGAATGGAGAAGAGGGCATTTTAGATATGAAGCCTTATCTTGATAAAGGTATTTTCAAGGACTTGCGCGACCTTTCCGTGTTTAACTCCGTTCGCCCTTTTATCGGAACCATCCAATGGTCGAATGAAGCAGACCTCTGCCCTGACACGGTATATTTAGACAGTGTAAAGATTTGAATAATCGTCAGTATTCAAACCGTCCGAATTCGCTTTCGATTATCAATTCTTTCTTGTCGGAAGGTTCGGTAAAACCGATGATTCGGGCATCGATTCCGAAAGAGCGGGAAATAGCAATCGCTTCACTTGCCTGCTTTTCCGGAAGATAAATTTCCATGCGATGACCCATGTTGAAAACTTTATACATTTCTTTCCAATCGGTGCCGGATTGTTCTTGAATCAGCCGGAACAAAGGAGGAACAGGGAACAGATTATTCTTGGTAACTTTCATCCAGTCAACGAAATGCAATATCTTGGTTTGCGCTCCTCCCGAAACATGAACCATCCCGTGAATATGCGGACGCATATTTTCCAGAATCCGTTTGATAACCGGCGCATATGTGCGCGTGGGGGAGAGGACTATTTTTCCGGCATTGATGTTCAATTCTTCAATAATATCCGTTAATTTCTTACGGCCGGAGTAAATCAGTTCGGGAGGCAAACCGGGATCGTAGCTCTCCGGATATTTTTCAGCCAAATAATTGGCGAAAACGTCGTGGCGAGCGCTTGTCAAGCCGTTGCTTCCCATTCCGCCGTTGTATTCTTTTTCATAAGTTGCTTTTCCGCATGAGCTTAAACCGACAATTACATCTCCTGCTTGAATATTGGAATTGTCAATGACATCCGCTCGTTTCATCCGGCATGTTACCGTGCTGTCGACAATAATTGTTCGTACCAAATCGCCGACATCTGCGGTTTCTCCGCCGGTTGGATAAATATGTACGCCCAATTGACTCAATTCTTCGCATAATTCGTTGGTTCCCTGAATAATGGCGGAAATTACTTCGCCCGGAATCAACCGTTTGTTTCTGCCAATCGTTGAAGAAAGTAGGATATTGTCTGTTGCGCCAACACAAAGCAGATCATCGACGTTCATGATTAAAGCGTCTTGAGCGATTCCTTTCCAGACCGATAAATCGCCGGTTTCTTTCCAATAGACATAAGCCAACGACGATTTTGTACCTGCACCGTCGGCGTGCATGATGTTGCAATATTCAGGGTTGCCTCCCAAAATATCGGGAATGATTTTACAAAACACTTTCGGAAAAATTCCCTTGTCGATGTTTTTTATTGCTTGATGAACATCTTCTTTGGAAGCCGAAACGCCACGTTGCATATATCGCTGACCGTCCATTTTTTACCGGTTATGAACTAAAGTTCCTATTTTTTCGCCTGAGACAGCTTTTTTCAAATTACCCGGAGTATCCATATCAAAAACGATAATAGGCAGATCGTTATCCTTTGCTAAGGCTGTTGCCGTTAAATCCATGATTTTCAAACCGCGTTTATAGACTTCGTCGTAAGTGACTGTTTCAAACTTAACGGCAGAAAGGTCTTTTTTAGGGTCTGCAGTATAAACGCCGTCCACACGGGTGCCTTTCAGCATGACATCGACTTCCAATTCCACGCCTCGCAAAGCGGAAGCCGTATCGGTCGTGAAAAAAGGATTGCCCGTTC
>Ga0209629_10002946_pt1 | contig 11895 bp, 7 predicted proteins | sample TergutCu122P5_FD_187286 | JGI IMG/M metagenome (GOLD analysis project Ga0209629, IMG submission 187286) | Cubitermes ugandensis P5 segment gut microbial communities from Kakamega Forest, Kenya - Cu122 P5 (SPAdes) (version 2) | ecosystem: Host-associated > Arthropoda: Insects > Digestive system >...
GGGTAAGGTTCCTCGCGTATCATCGAATTAAACCACATGTTCCTCCGCTTGTGCGGGCCCCCGTCAATTCCTTTGAGTTTCACCGTTGCCGGCGTACTCCCCAGGTGGATTACTTATCGCTTTCGCTTGGCCGCTTACTTTATATCGCAAACAGCGAGTAATCATCGTTTACTGTGTGGACTACCAGGGTATCTAATCCTGTTTGATTCCCACACTTTCGTGCTTCAGTGTCAGTCGTAGCCTGGCAGGCTGCCTGCGCTATCGGGGTTCTTCGTAATATCTATGCATTTCACCGCTACACTACGAATTCCGCCTGCCTCGTTTACACTCAAGACTGGCAGTTTCAACGGCAGTGTCTCCGTTAAGCAGAGAGCTTTCACCGCTGACTGACCAGCCCACCTACGCACCCTTTAAACCCAATAAATCCGGATAACGCTCGCATCCTCCGTATTACCGCGGCTGCTGGCACGGAGTTAGCCGATGCTTATTCGTAAGGTACATACAATACGGGACGCGTCCCGCACTTTATTCCCTTACAAAAGAAGTTTACAATACATAATACATTCTTCCTTCACGCGATTTGGCTGGTTCAGCCTCTCGGCCATTGACCAATATTCCTCACTGCTGCCTCCCGTAGGAGTCTGGTCCGTGTCTCAGTACCAGTGTGGGGGGTGAACCTCTCAGTGCCCCTATGGATCGTTGACTTGGTAGGCCGTTACCCGTACCAACTATCTAATCCAACGCATGCCCATCTATCACCAATAAATCTTTAACAAATATTGCCATGCGGCATCCCTGTTTCATCGGGTATTAATCTCCCTTTCGGAAGGCTATCCCCAAGTGATGGGTAGGTTGCATACGTGTTACTCACCCGTCCGCCGGTCGCCACCAGGTATTGCTACCCGTGTTGCCCCTCGACTTGCATGTGTTAAGCCTATCGCTAGCGTTCATCCTGAGCCAGGATCAAACTCTTCTTCCTTAATTTGTTTTTTCTTTTTAATTTCCTTGACTCGGGGGTTTTCCTTAATTGACTTCGTCTTTTCTTTCTTTTTTTGTACTGCGTAATTTATGGAAATATGTTCAAAGATCGTATTGCTTTTTTCAAAAGCGGGGACAAAGGTAGGACTTTTTTTTGACTTGACAAATATATTTTCAATTTTTTTTTGGGGAAACATGATAAATGATTGATTATTATTAGAATAAAATATTTCTTTCTAAAACTATTTCGGCTTTGCCCGAAAAGTCAGCTAAAATACTATTTTTTACAGTTTTCTCAATATTGCTTGAGAAAATGCATTTTTTAATTTACAGGGATGTAATTAGTGTTATGTTAATTCAAATTTGGCGCATCGTCATCACCTCTCCCCCAACCCCTCTCCACAGGAGAGGGGAGCATTTCTCTCCAGGGGGCAGGGGGGTGGATTGCTTCGCCGCAAGCAGCTCGCAATGACGACGTAATAGAATTAACTTTACAATTGTAAGAACATCCGGAATATTACAAGACCGTAAAAATAGCGTACCTTTACAGTTGAATTTTAAATAAACTATTTTTAATTGTATCTTATTGTTTAGTAAAGAAATAAAAATCAAACCGATTTTTAGTCGGTTAATAGTGATTTTTTTACGTAAAATCTTTGCCCAATTTGAAAAATAATCTTAACTTCGCATCCGTATTTTAAAAACTATAATATGAATTTTAACAATATTGTAAGTATTTTTTCACCCAAAGACAGGAAATTTTTCCCTTTGTTGAAAGAAGCCGGCGATATATTGGATAGAGCGGCAACTCTATTGGAAGAATTATTTTCGTCGGACAATTACAAAGATCGTGTGACTGAACTATGTAAAGCAATTAAACATGAAGAAACCGAAGGAGATAGAGTTATAGCTCTCATCTATAAAGAATTGAACGATACTTTTCTTACTCCTCTCGACAGGGAAGACATCGGGGCTTTAGCCGATGAAATAGATGATGCCATTGATGCGATTAACCGTGCGGCACAAAAAGTCTTGCTCTTTTTTCCCGAGGTTTTACCTCCTGCTACAACGCAATTAGCTAAAATTATTACACAAGGAGCCAAAGAAGTTCAAGCAGCCGCGCACAGATTAGATGAAGTGAAAAAGTCGAGCGCTCAAGTTAAATCTCATGTAAAAAGAATCAAACAATTGGAAGAAGAAGCGGACGGCGTTTATGAAAGCGGAACTTCGGGCCTTTTCAAGAGTGAAATGCGAACGCTTGAGATGATGAAATTGAAGGAAATCATTCAGGAATTGGAAAAATCTGCCAACCGGATAAATGATGTAGGAAAAGTTTTGAAAACCATAATTGTAAAATACGCTTAATCTAAAACGCAGATGGTTTTATTGATTGTTGTTCTTGTTCTGGCGATCATTTTTGATTTTCTCAATGGTTTTCATGATGCGGCTAATTCAATAGCTACTATTGTTTACACAAGAGTTTTATCTCCGGTACAAGCCGTGATATGGGCTGCATTTTTTAATTTTGTAGCTTATTTTATTGCCGTTCATTTTTTAGGCGGTTTTGGGGAAAGTATTGCAAATACAGTTGCTAAAACCGTGCGACCTGATTTTATTACTACAGAAATTGTTATAGCCGGACTTATTGCAGCCATTTTTTGGAATTTAATCACTTGGTGGTTGGGGATACCTTCATCTTCTTCCCATACATTGATAGGCGGTTTTGCGGGCGCAGCTATTGCCGGGAACAATTTTAATTTTGCTTCCATAGACGGTGGAACTATCGGATTTATAGCCGCATTTATTATTGCAGCTCCGGCGATTGGTATGATAACCGGATTATTCGTTACCATTATTACACACCATATAATAAAAAATGTAAAACCGCATAAAGCGGACAAATGGTTCAAACGCTTGCAATTGATATCTTCAGCAGGATTAAGTATCGGACATGGATTAAATGACTCTCAGAAAGTGATAGGGATTATTGGGGCAGCGTTGATAGCTAATCAATCGCTTCCAGGGTTACCCCATTTTATGAAAATGAGCAGTATGGCTGAAATGCATGATTGGGTAGCATTTACCTGTTTTTCTGCCATTGCCTTGGGCACTATGTTTGGAGGCTGGAGAATCATGAAGACCATGGGGAATAATATCACGAAAATTACTCCGATAGAAGGTTTTTGCGCACAAACCGCAGGTGCGATTACTTTAGGTATCTCCGAAGGTTTACATGTGCCGGTGAGTACTACGCATACTATTACCGGAGCGATAATGGGTGTAGGCGCAGTGAAAAGGCTCTCCGCCGTTCGATGGGGAGTTACCATCAATCTTCTTTGGGCATGGATTCTGACCATTCCTGTGAGCGCTATTCTTGCGGCTATTGTTTATTTTGTGGTTCACTATTTTCTTGGTTGATAGACCATATAATTATTTATATATGAATGAAGAAACAAAAGTAAAAGAACCGGAAAGTGTTGTAATCCGGTTTTCAGGCGATTCCGGCGACGGAATGCAACTTGTAGGAACAATCTTCTCGAATCTTTCGGCGGAATTGGGCAATGATATTATTACATTCCCCGACTTTCCGGCCGAAATACGTTCTCCGCAAGGAACATTGAGCGGCGTTTCGGGGTTTCAGGTGCAAGTGGGCGCGAGAAAAATTTATACACCGGGCGATAAAACAGATGTTTTGATTGCGATGAATCCTGCCGCATTAAAAGTAAATGCACAATTTCTAAAGCCGGATACGGTAGTAATCATTGATACGGATTCTTTCCAAGCCGAAGATTTGGAAAAAGCTTTGTATAAAACAGATGATCCGTTCAAGGAATTGGGTTTACCTTCCACCTTACAGATAGTGGCAGCGCCTGTAACTCAACTTTGTAAAGAAAGTTTGGAAGGCATAGCCGACAACAAACAGTCGCTTCGCAGCCGGAACATCTTTGCCTTAGGCTTGGTTTGCTGGTTGTTTAACAGGCCGATACAAGTCGTAGAAAAGCTTTTATCTGAAAAATTTAAAAAGAAACCCGACGTTTTACAGGCCAACTTGTTGGTTTTACAAGCAGGCTTCAACTACGGACACAATATTCAGGCGGGCGTTTCTACGTATCGCATCGAAACGATTTCTCATAAAAAAGGTTATTATACCGATGTAAACGGCAACAAAGCAACGGCTTACGGTTTGATAGCCGCTTCCGAAAAAGCCGGTTTGCCTTTGTTTTTGGGTTCTTACCCGATCACTCCGGCAACGGATATCATGCAGGAATTATCAGCTCTTAAAGAATTAGGAGTTAAGGTTATGCAAACCGAAGACGAAATTGCGGGAATCTGTACGGCAATCGGCGCTTCTTTTGCGGGGAATTTGGCGGCAACGAGCACTTCCGGCCCCGGTTTGGCTTTGAAAAGCGAAGCCATCGGTTTGGCGGCAATGGCCGAAATTCCATTGGTTGTCGTGGACGTACAACGTTCCGGCCCTTCGACCGGGATGCCGACTAAAAGCGAACAGACTGATTTACGGCAGGCTTTGTACGGAAGAAATGGTGAAAGTCCTGCGGTCGTTATAGCCGCAACTTCTCCGACCGATTGCTTTGATTCGGCTTTTTGGGCCTCTAAAATTGCTTTGGAACATTTAACGCCTGTCATCTTACTGACGGACGGTTACATTGCCAACGGCTCATCGGCCTGGCTGATTCCCGATATGGAAGAATATCCGGAAATTAAGCCGCCTTATGTAAGCCCGGAACAAAAAGAGTACTGGAAACCATATTTGCGTAATCCCGAAAACGATGTCCGTTATTGGGCGATACCCGGAACCGAAGGTTTTGCACATCGCATCGGCGGATTGGAAAAAGACGGTAAAACCGGCGTTATCAGCACAGACCCCGATAATCATCATAAAATGGTAGAACTGCGGCAGTCGAAAATTGATAAGATTGCCAATTACATTCCTCTGCAGGAAGTGTTGGGAAACAAAGACGCCGATGTTCTGGTGGTTGGTTGGGGCGGTACTTTCGGACATTTATACGAAGCGGTCGAGCAAATCCGAAAAACTGGTAAAAAAGTAGCATTCACGCATTTCCGTTTCATCAATCCTCTGCCCAAAAATACAGAGGAAATTCTGAAGAAATACAAAAAAGTGATTGTCATTGAACAAAATTTGGGACAATTTGCCGGTTACCTTCGTGCAAAAATCGATGGATTCAATCCTTATCAATTCAATCGCGTGAAAGGACAACCGTTTGTCATTGCCCGTTTGGTGGAAGAAATAAGTAAAATGGTATAGATTGCTTCGCCGCAAGCGGCTCGCAATGACGGCTTAATAAAATTAGATTGCTTCGCCGCAAGCGGCTCGCAATGACGGCTTAATAAAATTAGATTGCTTCGCCGCAAGCGGCTCGCAATGACGGCTTAATAAAATTAACTTAACAGTAGCAATATTTCTCAAATATGGAACAAATAATATATCAACCTAAAGATTTCAAAAGTCCGCAACAAGTACGTTGGTGTCCGGGTTGCGGCGATTACGGCGTCTTAAACAGCTTGCACAAAGCAATGGCTGATTTAGGTATCGCTCCTCACAATACGGCGGTTATCTCCGGTATCGGCTGCTCCTCCCGTTTACCCTATTACATGAATACTTACGGTTTCCATACTATTCACGGGCGTGGAGCTGCTATTGCAACCGGCGTGAAAGTGGCTAATCCGAAACTGTCCGTTTGGTTGGCGACCGGCGACGGCGACAGTCTGGCTATCGGTGGAAATCACTTCATTCATGTTGTCCGGCGGAATGTGGATATTAACATTATATTGATGAACAATAAAATTTACGGTCTGACCAAAGGACAATACTCTCCTACTTCCGACCGTGGATTTATTTCCAAATCTTCACCTTACGGAACGGTGGAAGATCCTTTCCGTCCGGCAGAATTAACGCTGGGCGCTCGCGGAAGATTTTTTGCCCGCGTCATCGATATAGACGTCAAAAACACTCCCGAAATTATGGTTCAGGCGGCCAAACACAAAGGTACTTCGGTGATAGAAGTGATTCTAAACTGCGTAATTTTCAACGACGGTATCAATGAAAGAATTACTGCTCGAGAGACGCGTCCCGACCGGACCATTTTCCTGCGCCATGGAGAAAAAATGCTTTTCGGAAAAGACAACAACAAAGGACTTGTTCAAGACGGATTCGGCCTGAAAGCAATTACCATCGGTGAAGACGGTTATACGCTCGATGATGTTTTGGTGCATGATGCCAAAGCCGCCGACCCGATACTTCATCTGAAACTGGCGCTTATGGACGGAAACGAATTGCCGGTGGCATTAGGGGTTATTCGCGATGTAGAGGCGCCCACGTATGAAGTTGAAATGGAAGCTCAAATCGAATCGGTGAAAGCTAAAAAGCCGGCTCGCACTTTGCGGGAGTTTTTGATGGAGGGGGATGTTTGGGAGGTAAAGTAACTAATGTTTCGCACCTCATTATAACATCTAATGAGGAGGCGCCCTAATCCGAAGGATTAAATATAAATAACCCCTAATGAAGCGTAGCGATTGGGGGTTATTTGTCAAAGCCAAAATAATGCCCGCTAAATTCCGTTTCAATAACATATTTAAGAAACGATAAGTCCAACAGATTTTTATATCTATCTTGAACAATAAGTGGAATTACTTTTTCCGACAATGAAAAACGTCCCTGTCGAAAGTGAACTTTACCAATAGAACCGTCAATATTCCAAGTTAAGCAATTTTCAAAATATCTTACATTTGGAAGATTGTCTTCAACATAACATTAACAGATTAATCTGTTAAAGTAGAATTAAGACAGAACATATAAAATTACAGAAATTTGTTATAATGCGGGCAAATTAAAAGAAAAGTTGTATCTTAGATTACTTTTAAGAAAAAATGATGAAAGCAGAGAAATATTTTACTACTTTTGCAAATCTGATTAAAAATTTTTTATTATGAAACACTTATTATTTCTTTTGTTGCTTGCTTTAAATGCTTGTACAACAATGTTTGCACAACAAATTGCACCGATAAAACTGAATGCGCCGGATAAAACGCGCGGTTCGGTAGTTATGAAAGCGTTTGCCGACCGGCAATCCATACGTAATTTTTCCGAAAAGAAATTGAGTTTGCAAGATCTTTCGGATTTGCTCTGGGCTGCCTGCGGAATCAACCGTGAAGACGGTAAAATAACAGCCCCATCCGCTATGAACAGACAGGATATAGCTGTTTATGTAATTATGGAAGAAGGAGCTTATTTGTATGCTCCTAAAACACAGGAACTTCAACCAATAGCTGCCGGCGATTTTCGTCCGCTGGTTGCCGGAGGGCAAGGCGCTGTTGCAAAAGCGCCTGTTTGTTTGTTGATTGTATCCGATCTTTCCAAACTTGGCGATCCAAACAATGAGGGAACACGGCAAACCGGATCTGTCGATGGCGGAATCGTTTCGCAAAATATTTCTCTTTTTTGTGCCGGAGTGGGATTAGCAACCGTTCCAAGAGGTACGATGAATAAAGCCGAATTGGTTAAAGCATTGAAATTAAGTCCCACACAATTGATGGTACTCAATAATCCGGTAGGATATCCGGCAACAGCCGAAGATAAAACTGTTTATACTTTCAATGTCGGTCAATATAAATTAAGCGCTTTAGCCGAAAGAATGGGTACCGGTAATCCGAAAATAATCACAGGGGCAACCCCGGAAATGATTCAGAAGTATATTCCTAACGGATTTCAAACGCAGGTCAATGCTTTCCTGCTTCAAACGCCGGACAAAAACATTCTGTTTGACACAGGACTTGGAAGAGGAGATTTGTTGAAAAACCTGAAATCCTTGAATATTACGCCCGAACAAATCAATGCTGTCCTGCTTACGCACATGCACGGCGATCACATTGGCGGATTGCTTGCCGATGGACAAAAAGTATTTCTTAATGCAGATTTGTATATTTCCAAACCCGAATATGACAATTGGATGAAGAGTGATAATAAATTGGCAAAAAATGTATTGGAAGTTTACAAAAGCCGTTTGAAACTGTTTCAACCTGAAGCATTGGGAAGCAGCAAACAAAATATTTTTCCCGGAGTTCAAGGCATCGCTGCTTCAGGACATACGCCCGGCCATACGGCTTACTTAATTAAGTCAGGTAATTCCCAATTGTTGGTATGGGGTGATATGACGCATGTGACAGCCATCCAGATGCCACATCCTGAAATAGCGATGACTTATGATTCGGATGCAAAACAAGCCATTGCATCCCGTAAGCAAATATTGGAATATGTTGCTAAAAATCATATACCTGTTGCCGGAATGCACGTTGCTTCGCCGGCAGTCGGAGATATTACCACAAACGGGCAAGGCGGATATATTTTTACAGCCAATCAAATTGTCGCACCTCGTTAAGTAGAGCGATAGTAGAGCTACAGTTTTGGTTCGGCCTATGCGCTAATTTTATCTGTAAAATTATCCCCCAATAAAGCGCAACAATTGTGGATTGTCTAAAAATACGTTAAATATAGTTAATGTCAAAAAAAAAATAATGAATTTGTTTTTGATTTATGAAATTTTTATATTACTTTTGACCCGAGAAATTTTGTTTAATAAAATAATACTAATTCGCACAATATTAATTACTAAACAAAAGATGCACAGAGTTCTTTATCAATTTTCAATCCGTTAGAGAGTGTTTTCGTGATAAGATATACATGTTAATTTTAAAATTATAAACAAAAAAATGATGAAAAAGACTTTTTTTTATGTCTTTCTTATTTCTTTTATGTCTTTATACTTTTCCGGTTGTAAGGATCCTTATCCTTACAACGACCAAGAACCGGGTCCGGATGTATTGGGAGCAAGTATTTATGACTATCTTGAACAGGCGGGTAATTATAAATATTATCTCAGCCTTGTAAATTCGGTGAATGATGCCGGAACAAATTATGCGGAAGTGTTGAAGAAAACCGGGACAAAAACGGTTTTTGTAGCCGACGATGATGCTTTCGAAGCGTTCTTCAAAAACAATCCTTACGGCATCACGAAGTTTGAAGACTTTACCGATCAGCAAAAGCGGGCGATCCTTTTCTCCGGCATGCTCGACGACACCTACCTTATGGAAATGTTGGCAAATACGCCGGGAATCCCGCCTAATAAAGGACAAGCCCTGCGCAGATACACTTCGTGGCAGGTTTTAGACAATGTCAAATACGAATCTGCCGACCAGATGCCCGGTAGTCCTTACTGGGCGCCTTTCAGGGATCAGGGAGGGATTTACGTTCTGAACGATAATTCCCGTTGGACGATGGTGCATTTTTTAGATGCACAAATGCGGTCGAATGGCATTACGCCGGATGATTTCAATTACCTGACAAGAACGCCCGAAAATCCCGCCGGCGATCAATGGAATCTGAACGACGCTTATATTTTTAACGTCAAAGTTGTGAAAAAAGACGTTACTTGTAAAAACGGGTACATCAATGTATTGGAAAAGCTTCAACTGCCGCCCGACAATATGGCGGAACAAATCCGGAAAGATCAGAACTCGCAGTTGTTTAACAGTTTCTTAGAACGCTTTTGCGCCCCCTATTACGATGCGGCAAACACCAATAGTTACCGGCAACTCCACTCCGATTTTTTAGATAAAAGACTGTATGCGAAACATTTCTTTACAGATGCCAATCCATATCTTCCCAATGCGGACGGCACAGGGGTTTCTAACACTAGAGCTACCGCTCTCATAAAATACGACCCGGGCAACATTTTATCTGCTACTCTCAATTATACCAATACCAATACAGGGATACTAACAGATATGGCTGCGATGTTTGTCCCAACCGACGATGCGCTCAACAAATGGTTCAATGAAGGCAGCGGTATGATTCTGAAAGAACGTTACGGCTCATGGGACTACGTGCCCGACGATGTGATGAACGTGTTGTTGAACAATCACATGTGGAGTTCTTTCCTGCAAGCAATACCCTCCAACTTCGATAAAATTCAAAATCAGATGGGTACTTCTTTGCATGTCAAAAAAGAAGACGTCATCTATACAAACATTTGCAGCAATGGCGCTGTCTATCATGTCAACAAGGTATATACGCCTGCCGATTTTGCATCGGTTTTAGCGCCGGTGATTATTGGACAGGCTACTAAAATTATGTATTATGCAGTGAAAACGTATCAATTCGACCTGTATCTGCTCTCATTAGAAAATCAATTCAGTTTTATCGTACCCACCGATGATGTATTTGATAATTATATTGACCCTGTTTCCGTGGGCAAGGGCGTACCCGAACGGTGGAAATTCTTCTTTCCCAGACCAAATGTACTGCAGGCGGTGCGCTATGATGCGGTGACCGGCGACAGCCTCGGCGTGCAGAGTGATCCCACTGTCATTCAAAGGGCCATGACCGATATTATAAATAATCACATTGTCGTCGGGGATATTGGAGACGGGAAAACCTATTATCAAACCAAAGGAGGCGCAACCATAAAAGTGGAGGGTAGCGGAGTCGGTATGACATTGGATAGCAAAGGCAACAGCGCGCCGGAAGAAAAGGCAAACGTGGTTCGCGTCTATAATCAGGAAAACGGGAAAACCTACCTGACCGATAAAATTATTCTTACACCTACCCAATCTGTTTATTCCATCTTGCAGTCGGATGACAGATTCAGCAAATTTTTTGAATTATGTCTGGCCGTTCAACCGGTCATGGATGGAACAAAAAATCTGGGCGGCGGATCTGTCTTTACCAATAATACAAGTTTTATCGGCATTACGATGAATGTCGCTTTCTTCAACACCTATCATTACACAGTGTATGTGCCGACCAATGAGGCAATGGACCAGGCATACCAGGCCGGTCGCTACAGAATGCCCGACGAGATAATGAACGACAGCCGCCTGAGTCTCGAAGAAAAAGGAAAAGAAATGCAGCAGGTGTATGAATTTGTTCGTTATCATTTCCAGGACAATTCCGTTTACATTGGCGGAACTTCTTACTCCGACGGCTGGTTTGAAACGGCTACCTTGAATCCGGCTACGGAAAAATTCCGCAGGGTGTATGTTACCAACAATTCAAGCAGTTTTTCGGTTCGCGGCGAAAATGGGAACACTGCGCATGTGATTACCGATGGGGGATTGTATAATCTTATGGGGCGGGATTACCTGTTCAATTCCAAGGTCATTACAACTGCTACAAGTATCGAGACTTCTTCATTCGCAGTCGTTCACCAAATAGATGCCGTACTGGATTTTCAAACCAAATAGTAAATAAAGATGATGAATACAAAACGATTATATATCATTTTGATAAGCGCCCTGATGTGTTTCCAGGCAGCGCTTGCACAAGAAGGCGGCGATATGATCCGTGGAAAAATACGTTCCGAAAGGGGCGAAGAACTGATTGGCGCCAATATTTTGGAAATTGATGCTACTGGACGTGTGATTACGAATACTGTCACAGATATAAACGGGGAATTTTCGATGAAAATCAAAAATGCCAACAATAAGTTGAGAGCTTCATACATCGGTTTCAAGCAGCAAGAAACCGTTATTGGCGCCAAACGCGATTTCCAGATTGTCTTGAAAGAAGAAAATATTATAAAAGAGGTGGTAATTACAGCGAAAAAAAGCAATTCTTCCGTTGGCTTGGACATTCCGGATCGAGAGGTGGCTTTCGCTGTTCAAAGGATCAATACCGAAAAGTTTAAGGGGATGCAGGTTGCCTCGATCGACGATGCTTTGCAGGGACAAATCTCCGGTTTGGACATTGTAGGTTCGGGAAACATAGGAACAGTTACGCAGATGCGATTGCGAGGGATTTCCTCCTTAAATTCCAGTTCCGCGCCTCTGATAGTGATAAATGGCATTCAGCGTCCGGATATTTCCACAAACAATTTTGATTTC
>Ga0209629_10002947_pt1 | contig 11894 bp, 8 predicted proteins | sample TergutCu122P5_FD_187286 | JGI IMG/M metagenome (GOLD analysis project Ga0209629, IMG submission 187286) | Cubitermes ugandensis P5 segment gut microbial communities from Kakamega Forest, Kenya - Cu122 P5 (SPAdes) (version 2) | ecosystem: Host-associated > Arthropoda: Insects > Digestive system >...
CCATGAAGCCCGTTCCGAATCGCAGGTCGGGCAGATTGCCGTCGCCCATGCAACTCTCAATCGCGCCATGGCGCGCCATATTTCGGTGAAAGAGGCTGTCACCCAATCCGGTCAATTCAGTTGGTTCTCGCCAAAAGGGTCTTCCTCTCCCGATGACCCGAGGGCCTTTCTCACCTGTTTCCATTCGGTCTACCTGGCCCTGGCCGGTGCCGACATCACCGACGGCGCTACGTACTATCACGCCAAATACGTGACGCCGAGTTGGGTTGGCGGCTACCAGTACATCACCAGCTACGGCACTCATCGCTTTTACAAAGAAGAGAAAAAGAAAGGCGGCTGAGCCGCCCCTTCCCTGTCTGCTTTTAGGCTCTTGCGGCCTTTTTCAGGGCCTCGCGCATCTGGGCCAGACGCTCATCGCTCAGCTTGACCGGCAACTGAAAGCCGAGGCAGCGCTCGATATAGCTTGCCGATTGCGGCAAAGCGGCTGGGTCGTAGATGTAGCGCCGTTTGCCGTGCGCGGCCAGGGGCCAGCCGTCGCGGCTCGCGGTCGAGCCGGCGATCAGGTGTTCCCAGCGCGGATAGTAGTGCCAGGTATTGGCGCCGAAGTAGGTGGCGGCGCAACCGGCTTCGGCCAGAAATTTATTGACCCGCTGGCAGTGCTCGGCGCTGTCGAGGAAAAAGCAAAGATGGGTGGCGCTGTCGCCCTTTTCATCGAGGATTTCCCGGAACTGGACGCCGGGCAACACCGCCGCCGCCTCTTTTAACGCCGCCTTGTTCTTCTTTTGCCCGGCGATGATCACCGGCTCAAGCTTGGCCAATTGCGCCAGGCCAATCGCCCCTTGAATTTCCATCATGCGGTAGTTGCTGCCGATAAAACGCCGCTTTTCGCCACCGCGTCCGCCAGGGTTGGGCACGTGGTCATGGCCGTGGTCGTGGTACTCGGACATGCTGCGCCAGAGTTCGCCGTCATTCGTGATGATCATGCCGCCTTCGCCGGTGGTCATGGTTTTCACTGAATCAAAGGAAAAGGTGCCGCAGGCGCCGAAGGTACCGAGATGCTTGCCCCGCAAACGTCCGCCCGCCGACTGGGCCGTGTCTTCGAGCACCGGGATGCCGTGTTTCTTCGCGATGGCGACAACTTCCTCGATGCGTGCCTGCGCCCCCAGCATATGCACCGGGATGATACAGCGGGTATTGGCGGTGATTTTCTTCTCAAGGTCACGCGGATCCATGTTCATGGTGGCATCGACCTCGGTAAACACCGGGATGGCGCCGACTTCCAATATCGCCTCCCAGGTGGCGACGAAGGTGAAGCTTTGGGTGATGACCTCATCGCCGGGACCGATGCCCAAAGCCGCCAAAGCCACCTTCAGCGCCGCCGTGCCGGAGGTGACGGCTTGGGCGAAGGAGGCGCCGCAGAAGGCGGCAAATTTTTCTTCGAAGCTCCGCACTTTGTAAACGCCCTGGCGCTCGCTGGGGAATTCATAGCGAAAGAGGACGCCCGTTTTCAGCACATCCTGAATTTCCTTCTCTTCTTCCTTACCAAATACTTCGAAACCGGGCATAGCGGCCTCCTTTTTTCTTTACGAAAAGCTGGGACGGACGCAGGCTTCATGCCTGCCGTCGAACGGACGAGTTCTTTTCCTCTTTTTAGCCGCCATGTCAAGGCAGGTGAGGGTAAAAGCAAAAAAAAGCCACCGGGGCATACTCCCGTCCGTGCTGGTGACGATCTGGCCGTCGGCCCCGAGTCAGGCGCGCGTTGGCGGGAATCGCCCCGGCGTATCCGAAATATCGCTTGCTGCGGATTTTCCCTTTAGTGTTTGAAAGAACGCTGGCCGGTGTACATCATCGCCACCTGGGGCCGGGCTTCGTTGCAGGCGACAATGGTCTCGAAATCGCGTAGCGAGCCGCCAGCCTGCAAAATGGCGGCGACACCCTGACGGATGCCGACATCAGCCCCGTCGCGGAAGGGGAAAAAGGCGTCGGAGATCATGACGCTGCCGGGCAGACCGGCGCGGTCGGCTCGCGTTTGCGCATCGATTTCCTCTTTCGCCGATGGCTTCTGTTTACCGGCGGCGATGGCCAATTCCAAATCGGCATAGCCAATGCCGTAGCGGTCAAAGGCGAGGATATCGGCGTATTTGATGTAGGCTTTGTGGACGGCGATTTCAGCGACGCCGACGCGGTCCTGTTCGCCCGTGCCAATGCCCACCGTGCAGCCGTCCTTGACATAGAGTACCGAATTTGAGGTAACGCCGTGTTCGACGGCCCAGCCAAAAATCATATCGGCGATTTCCCTTTCGTTCGGCTGGCGCTCGCAGGCGTAGTTTTGGCCCTGCCAGGTGGCGGTGGCCGGTTTGAGGTCGGCGGCGGAGCGGATGCTGTTGACCGCCGACTGCTGCACAATGATACCGCCATCGATCAGGTTTTTAAAATCGACGAAGCGGTATTTTTCGTATTCGGCCAGCCGGTCGATGCGGCTGATACGCAGAATGCGCAGGTTTTTCGCCTTTTCTAAGATAGCCAAGCTGCCTTCCTCGTAGTCTGGGGCGCAGACCACTTCCAGGTAATTGGCCGCGAGCAGCCCGGCGGTGTCTTTATCACAAGGGCGGTTCATGACCACGGCGCCGCCAAAGGCGGCAATGCGATCGCAGCGCAGGGCGCGGTTGAAGGCGTCGGCCAAATTTGTGCCATAGGCCGCGCCGCAGGGATTGTTGTGTTTCAGGATCACGGCCGCCGGTTTCCCCATCAGGTACTTGAGGATATTCAGGCCGTTGTCGACATCGGTCAAATTGATCTTGCCGGGATGCTTGCCGACCTGCGGCATATCGGCGACGGTCAGCCCCGACACCAAACCCTTGCCGGGTTTGATGTATTCGACGCCGCCCAAAACCAGATTGCCATTGACCAGTTCATAGAGCGCCGCTTCCTGGTTGGGATTTTCGCCGTAACGCAGGCCGCGCTCGTCGCTCGAACCATCGGGCTGGGGAATCGCCCAGGTGCGTTTGCGGTAGACCAGGGTCTGGCCGCCGAAGGAAATGGTCATCTCCAGCGGGAAATGATCGCCAAGGATAGTGGAATAGGCTTTTTTCAGGTCGGTCATGGCAAATCCATGTATGTTTAAATTCGGGTTTTCTTGGTCTCTTCCGCAAAAACAAGCGGAAGTTTTCCCCGTTTTATCGCGCTTGGTTACAATCGCCCACCCGCGTCCGTGTTCCGGACGCAAGCGTCACGCCGGTCAGGCAACTGTAGACGCCGATTTGACATTTTTCCCCAATTTGGCAATCGGTCAAAATCGCCCCCTGGCCGATGCGGCAGCCACGGCCCAGGCTGGTTTTACCCAACAGCCGGACGCCTGGCTCTAAAACGCAATCTGGTTCGACATGGGCCGACAGGGCGACGGCGATGCTTTCCGGCTGCTCCATGCTGACACCTGATAGCATCAGATCCCGGTTGCGCCGGCGCTGAATTTCCGCATGGGCCAGCGCCAGTTCAACCCGCGAGTTGACCCCCAGAACCTCGTCGGGGTCGGGATTGGCAAATTCCTCAACAATTTGCCCCGATTGCACGATCTTTTCAACAATATCAGTTAAATAAAATTCGCCCTGGGCATTATTGCGGTCAACCGAAGCAAGGGCGGTAAAGAGCGGCCCGCGCCTGACCAGATAAATCCCGGTATTGATCGTCCTGATTGCCTTCTGCTCCGACGTCGCGTCTTTTTCCTCAACGATTTTAACGACTTTCCGATCAGAAGACGTCAGCACCCGCCCATAGCCATAGGGGTCGGCGAGATTCGTCGTCATCAGGGTGCAGGCGGCGCCGGAAGCGCGGTGATGGGCCAGCATCGCCGTCAGGCTTTGCGGACGCAACAACGGTGTATCGCCGCAGAGAATCATCACCTCAGCGGTATCCGGCGGGATGGCCTTTTCGGTGAGCAGCACGGCGTGGCCGGTGCCGAGTTGCTCTTCCTGCACCACGGTTTCGGTCTTGAAGCCGGCAATCGCGGCGCTCACCGCCTGGCGCTGGTGGCCGACGATGACCAGCGTCCGGCCCGCTTGAAGCGGCGCGGCGGCGGCCAGGACGTGATGGATCATCGGCAGAAAGAAAACCTCGTGCAGCACCTTGGCCTTGTCGGATTTCATGCGCGTGCCTTTGCCGGCGGCGAGGATGATAACGGCAAGGTTCGGGTTCATGGACGCTTGCTCCGCTCAATTTTATGGCTGGGAAGACACTTCATGCGGCAGGCCATCTTCAAAGTATGGCGCCCGGTTATTCGGCCTTGGGTTCGTTGCCGACCGCGGCGATGCCAGAGGATGCCTTAGGCAAAAAGACGTGGAAGGTGGTGCCCACGCCCGGCGTGCTCTCCACTTCGATGCGTCCGTTGTGACGTTTGACGATGGAATACGTGACCGCAAGCCCCAGTCCCGTGCCCTTGCCCACCTCTTTCGTGGTGAAAAACGGCTCGAAAATGTGGGGAAGGGCGCTCGCATCGATGCCTTTGCCGGAGTCGCGCACGGTAAACCGCACAAAGGGGTCGGCGTCGCTGACGGATATTGCGATAGTGCCGCCGGGCGGGGTGGCGTGGATGGAGTTTTGCACGAGGTTGATAAATACCTGCTGCACGCGGCGCATGTTGCCGTCCACCTGGGGCAAATTTGGAGCTATGTCGAGATTAATGGTCAGGCCGGCCACCATGATGTGGTTTTTCAAGAGCGCCAGTGAACTCTGCACGATCATTTCCGGAGACAGGGGGCCGAAGCTGGCCCGTTCCGTGCGGGAGAAATCGAGGAGGTCGCGCACGATGTCTCTGGCCCGCTCGGCCTGGGCCAAGATGTCGTCCACGGTTTCTTTGCCGTCCTCGTCCAGTAGGTCTCCGTGGGTCTCACGGAGCGTATCGGCGGAGAGGACGATGTTGTTCAAGGGATTGTTGATTTCATGGGCGATGCCGGCGGTCAATGTGCCGATGGCGGCGATCTTGCGCGCTTGGAGGAGATCTTCCTGGTGCGCGGCGAGTTCCAGGCTCATGCGATTCAGGGCGTCGAGCAGGCCGGTCACTTCCTCGATGTGGTGTTCACGCACGTCCACGGGGCTGAAATCGCCTTTGGCCACGCGGTCGGTGATTTTGCCGATCATGGACAGGGGGCTGAGCAGGCTCTGCGTGATGAAGTTGATGAGAAAGACCATGAAGGCGAGAAATATTCCAAGATAGGCAAAGGGCAAAAACGATACCTTCGAGATGGTCCGCTGGATGCTGGCGCGTTTGGCGGTGGTCAGTTCGGCGGCCATATCCACCAGGCGTTTGCCGGAGGTTCGGATCGATTCCGTAGCTTGCTCATTTTCCAGAGCGGTAAAATCTTGCTGGTAACTGTCAAAGGCTGTTTGCAAGGCTTTCAGCGTCCGGGCGCCGCCGGCGCTGTTGTTTTCGACGATGTCCGGCGAGAGACTGGCCAGGGCTTCCCCAGCCTGGTTGAGATAGCGAATCCCTTCGCTCAGGCTTTCCTTACGGCTTTCGGCGTCACTGTAGATGAGGAGGTTTTTTTCGTAACGCCGGACCTCGAGGATGCAGTTCAGCAGATCGTCGTAGCGTTCCGAGAGGTTCAATTGGTGGCGTACGGTCGAGAGCGTCCAGACGTTCAGGATCGTCAGCCCCGACGCCACGACGAACGCCACGAGAAACAGGGCGATGATTTTGCCCTTGATGGAGTTTAAAAAAATCTTCAGCCGCGCTGTAACCTTCATTCTCCGCTGCCTCCGGATGCAAATATGCTAACTATTTAATTGAACATTGCCGTCAGTTGAATCGTTTGTAATGCCGTCAGGCCTCGGCGCTGATATGCCGCCGATGAAACAATGAGAACTTTTGTCTGTAAACGTTTTTCCACGGCTTGCCCGATTGTAGGTGTCGGCCATGGATAAATAATACAAGTCATTATCTCTCTTCGCTTGTTTTAAATTGAAGCTATCCTTGTTTTATTGTAGTTTGGCGCCGCCAAAGCTTAAAGTATTAACGCTGTCTGTTGCCATCGTCGATCCGGAACAAAGTAGGAAATGCAAGGTTGAAAATTTGGTGAGGATACCCGTGGGCCCCTGTTCCTTGGCGGAGCATGTCCCGCGAAACGAAATAACAGTGAAAAGGACGTGACCAGATGATTCCAATGGAATTTTACCTGCCTATTGCGGGTAACAGCGTGAATGTCGTGGCCGTGTTCGGCATGGGGGCCGCGGTCGGTCTTTTGTCGGGCATTTTCGGCGTGGGCGGCGGTTTCCTCATGACCCCGCTACTTATTATGCTAGGGATTCCGCCCACCGTGGCCGCCGCTTCGGATTCCAACCAGATTGTCGGCGCCTCCACCTCGGGGACGCTTGCGCATCTGCGGCTCGGCAACGTCGATATAAAGATGGGCCTGCTCCTCTTGATCGGCGGTATCCTCGGTGGCTTCGCCGGCGTTCGCATCATCCAAATACTCCGTCATGCCGGTAATGCCGACTTTCTCATTAACGTAACCTATGTGCTGATGCTCGGTTTTGTCGGCGGCTACATGTTCATCGAGAGCCTGCAAGCCATGCGCAAGGCCAAAGCGCCCGCCAAGAGCGTACCGGAAGAGCAAAAGAAATCCAGCGCCTTCGCGCGCTTCCAGGCCAGCCTGCCGATGCAGATGGATTTCGCCCGCTCAGGCGTCCGCATGTCGCCGGTCATGCCGCTGGTGCTGGGTGTTTTTGTCGGTATCCTTTCGGCGGTCATGGGCGTCGGCGGCGGCTTCATCATGGTGCCGGTCATGGTGTACCTCCTGCGTATGCCCATGCACGTGGTGGCGGGCACCGGGCTTTTTCAGATGCTCTTCACCTGCATCAGCGTCACCATCATGCAGGCGGTTTCCAACCACACCGTCGACTTCACGCTGGCCCTGCTGCTGTTGATCGGTTCTTCCCTCGGCGCGCAGGTCGGCGTCAAGGTTGGTAAGAAGCTGAACGGCGAGCAGTTGAAAATCCTTCTGGCATCGCTTGTTTTACTGGTCATGCTGAAAATACTTTATCAATTACTTGTCACGCCGGATGTTTTGCTGGCCTATGCGGGAGGGCACTAACCATGAAACGTATTCTGATTTTGTTAGTTGCCGCCCTCTTTGCGGTAGCGGCTGAGGCCAAAGCCGCCGATATCGAGTTGACGGTGGGGCGGGCGACCATAGATATGAATCTTTTCTATAATGGCGCCTCCGTCCCGGTTACCGGCTCGGTCCCGGAAGGTTCCCAGGTACTCGTGCGCTTTATCGGCCATGTCGGTGAACAGGCCATGAAGCTGAAGGGCAAGGCCATGGGGCTTCTGTGGATGAACAAAGACACGCTGCACTTTTCGAACCTGGCCGCTGTCTGTCTGGTCGAGTCGTCGGCGCCGCTGGCCGAGCTTGGCCAGGCGGGGGCACAGCTTGGCCTTGCCGGCGTCGCCGAATCGGTTGTTATCGAACCCGCTTCCGCCGACCGCCATATGCTCTTGCCCGAACTGCTCAAGCTAAAAAAGAGTGAAGGGCTTTACCGTGAGGACGCGGGCGCGGTGCGGCTCGAAGTGGCCAAGGACGGCCGCCAGGCCTTCAGCGCCAATATCGGCGTGCCGTCCCGCCTTTCCCACGGCGATTACTCGGTTGAGGTCTTTGCCATAAAGGATGGCCAGATCGTGGCCCAGGAGGTTAAGCACATTACCGCGCAACTGGTGGGCGTGCCGGCTTTTATGGCCAAGCTGGCCTTCGAGCACAGTTTGTGGTATGGCATTTTCGCCGCGGCCATCGCTATTCTCGCGGGTTTTGCCGTCGGCATGATTTTCAGGGGTAAAGGGGGAGCTCACTAACTACTCATGGCCTTGAAAGATATTCTCTTCTGGTGGCGCAAGGCGCCACCGGTGCCCTTTGCCGCGCTCTTCAAGAAATTCAAGAGCATTCTTGAGCGCAATAACCAGATCCTTGAGATCATGGCCGACATGGGCGACAAGCTGGGGGGGGAGTATATCTTCGATCAGCGGTATCTGACAGAATCCTGCGAAAAGCTCGGCGACCACGTCTTCAAACTCGTCTCGGATTTGAGCGTTCTGTGTCAAGAAAAGAACGTGTCTCTGTTCACAGCCCTTGAGCGCGTGCAGCATCAGATCGGGGAAGAGCTGGCCGGCCGCCGGGTTCTTTCCCGTTCCGACCATATCCTGCCGATGGGTGAACTGACCCACGACCTGGCTGATGAGGGCGGCAACAAGATGGCGTCGGTCGGTGATATCCGTAACATTTTGGGCTACGTCACGCCGGAAGGGTTTGTGGTCACAACCGGGGCGTATTTTGACGCCATGGAGCGCGCCGGTCTGAGAAATCGCGTGGCCGAGATCATGACGGCCTTGTGCGCGACCAAAGGAGCGGGCGTCAGCACCGGAGAAGCTGGGGTGGAGGAAACCGATGCCACCAAATGGCTGCTTGGCGACAACCTGAGCGCGGCCAAAGGAGCAAGCGTCGGGGAAGTCGCCCGCGCGCTTCAGAAAGCCGTTCTGGCCATGCCCCTGCCCAAACAGCTTGAAAAGGCCATTGTCCAGGCGGCGCGCAAGCTTGCGGAGGATGACGGCAGCCCGTTTTTGGCCGTGCGCTCCAGCGCCTGGGGCGAGGATGGCGAGTCGAGTTTTGCCGGCATGTACGAGTCGGTGCTTGGTGTCACCCCGAAAAACATCATCCCCGCTTACCGCCGGGTGCTGGCCAGCCTCTTTTGTGAGGAAGCCCTGCGCTACCGCATCCATCGCGGCCAATGTGACGAGGAGCCGGCCATGGCGGTCGGGGTCATGCGCATGGTGGATGCCTACGTCAGCGGCGGTCTCTATACCTATGTGCCGCTGAAAGAGTCCGATCAGTCCATGGTGATAAGCTCGGCCTGGGGGCTGGGCAAACCCATCGTCGACGGCGTCGCCGAGACCGATACCTTTGTCACCAGGCGCGACGCGCCTTTTACGGCTGTTTCGGCGGATATTTGCGCCAAAGACACGCGGCTGGTTCTGGATGCGAACGGCGGCACGCGCACCGAGGATGTGCCGGAAGAACTACGGGAAGCGCCTTCGCTGACCCCGGCGCAGGTGACGGCGCTTTGCGAGACGGCCATGAACCTCGAGCGTTTTTTCAAACGCCCTTTGGACGTGGAGTGGGCGTACAGCCAGGATGGCAAGCTGACCCTGCTTCAGGCCAGACCGCTTTCGATCAAGCCCACCTCGCGCGCTTTTGACGAGGACACCGGCCAGGCGCCCGATGATGCCCCGGTCATTTTTTCCGGCAGCGGCATCCCGGCCATGGAGGGCGTCGCCTCCGGTCCCGTGCGTCTGCTCGAGGAAGGCGGCGACCTCTCCGACTTCCCCTACGGAGCCATTCTCGTCACCCATCATACCTCTCCCCGCTTTGCCAAGATCATGCCCAAATGCAAGGGCATTATCACCGATGTCGGCTCGGCGACCGGGCATATGGCCACCATTGCCCGCGAACTGCGCGTGCCGACCCTCATCGGCACCGGCAACGCCACCAAGCTTTTGCGCGAGGGACAAATCATTACCCTCGACGTGGCCCAGATCACGGTCTACGATGGCGAGGTGGCGTCGCTGTGCCGCTATGAACTGACGCGCGAGGACCTGTTTGAGGAAACCCGCGAGTACCGCACCCTGAAACGGGTACTCAGGCACATAGCGCCGCTGACGCTCATCGACCCGAAAGATGACTCCTTTCGCCCGGAAAACGCCAAAACGCTGCACGACATCGTCCGTTATGTACACCAGCGGGCCGTGGATAAGCTGGTCGAACTCTCGGAAGCGCACCAGGAAATCAAGGAGAGCGCCCCGCGCAAACTGATTACCAGGGTGCCGCTGGGGCTGACCGTCATCGACCTGGAAGGTGGTCTCAATCCTGAAGCCGGCCAGGAGGTGCCGGAGGAGGATGTCCGCTGCCTGCCGCTTAAGATCATGCTCTCCGGACTGTGCGACACGGGCATGTGGGAGACCCGCGCCGTCAACGTCGATATGGGCAGCTTTATGTCCAGCGTCACCCGCACGCTGCCGCCCGGCCAGTCCGACCCCAAGCGCATGGGCCGCAATCTCGCCGTGCTTTCTGAGGAATATCTCAACCTGCATCTGCGCCTGGGTTATCATTTCAGTGTCGTCGATGCCTTTATCGGCGGTTCGATCAACGATAACGCCATCATGTTCCGCTTCATGGGCGGCGTCACCGACATGACCAGGCGCTCGCGGCGGGCGGCTTGGATCGCGGCGGTTCTTGAACAGTTTGACTTCGTCACCGAGATCAAGGGGGACATGGTCACCGGCCGCGTCAAAAAGCACCCAACCCCGGCCATGCGCGACAAGATGTTCATGATCGGGGGACTCATCGGCTACACGCGCCAACTCGACGCGCTGCTGGACTCGGAGGAGGCCAGCCAACGCCACTTAGAGGATTTCTTGCACCGCATCACAGCGGCGAGGGAGGCACAACTCGCATGACTAACACAACGATCGGCAATCCGGCGGCGCCCGGCGCTCAAGACGCTCACGGCCAGGCAAACGAAACGAATCCGGCGCAGACGGGTAAACGTCGCGTCAGCATCCTGGTTCTCGACGATGAACCCATTGTCTGCAAACGGCTGAAACCCTTTTTCCAGAAATCGGGCTACGAGGTGGAGACCTTCAACATCCCCACCGAGGCCCTGGCCAGGGTACAGGAACGCCGCTTCGACGTGGTCATCACCGACCTGAAGATGGAGGGGCTTGACGGCTTGTCCTTTCTCAGCAAGGTCAAGGCCCTGTATCCCGATACCGATGTCATTGTCATTACCGGTTTCGCCACCATGGAGATGACCAGGGAATCCTTCCACAAGGGTGTTTTCGATTTCGTGGCCAAGCCGTTCAAGCTGAGCGACATCCTCGACAGCGTGCGGCGCATCGAAAAGGAACGGGGTTTCAGCCAGCAAGGATAAGCCCCGCTGCCAGCCGTTTTCGCGGGCCCACGCCGCGGCTTCAATCGGCAGGTATGTTCGTAGGCGATGTGCGGCATAAATCAGAGCCGTATCGGGAGGAGACATTGGAGGACACAGCGCGGACACCGGGCGCGGAAACAGGGCCTGGCTCGGCCAGGTTTCTGCTGCGCTCTTTCAAGCGCATTCTTGGCTGCAACACCCATGTGCTTGAGCGCATGGCGCAGATGGATCGGGCCTTGTCGGGAGAATACGTCTTTGACAAGGCCTTTCTCGAGAGCGCCGTGCGTGAGGTATGCGCGCTTACCCACCGCAGCGTCTACCATTTGAACGGCATGTCCGCCGAGGGCCATGTCGATCTCTACGATACCTTTCTTGCCGTCAAAGACACCCTCGAGCGCATCCTCAGCGAGCCGCCAAGCGACGACGCGGCTGACAGCGGGCAGGCGTCGCCAGAAACGCTTTCCACCGATTCCGTAAATGACGGGCCAGTGAGCCAGACCGATGAAGCCGATGACGATGACGATTTCCCCGGCCCAGAGGACCTGCTGGCCGAAGGCGGCCAGATAGCTTGCGGCGGTGTGGCCGCCGGCCCGCTCATCCACCTCGATGAGGAGACGGCGCCGGAGTCCGTGCCAAAGGGAGCGGTTGGGCTGGTCTACGCGGCAACACCGGCCCTCTCCCGCATTGTGCCCAGGCTGGGGGCGCTTTTGGCCGAAGTCGGCACCGCCGCCAGCCATTTGGCTACCGTGGCCAGGGAGTATCGGGTGCCGGCGCTTTTTGGCGTCAAGGGTCTTTTTGATTTGCCGCCACAAACCATGGTCACCGTCGATGCCGGCGGCAGCGCCGTCTACCGGGGCGTCGCCGAAGGGCTTTTGCGCCTGGCGGCCCAGGAGGGAAGCCGCATCGATGCCGAGCCGGAATATATC
>Ga0209629_10002949_pt1 | contig 11892 bp, 12 predicted proteins | sample TergutCu122P5_FD_187286 | JGI IMG/M metagenome (GOLD analysis project Ga0209629, IMG submission 187286) | Cubitermes ugandensis P5 segment gut microbial communities from Kakamega Forest, Kenya - Cu122 P5 (SPAdes) (version 2) | ecosystem: Host-associated > Arthropoda: Insects > Digestive system...
CGGTGTATTGCGAAGTATATCCATCGATGATACGGGAACTGCCCTGCAAAGGTTTTTTAGTCTCTGCATCCCGACAATAATATCGTCCATCACCCAAGTTATAACACTCAATTTCATTTAGTTTGACTTCGCTTTGCGCCGTTGCTGATTGTACTGCCGTTAAAATAATGATTAACAGTGTTGATAAATAAGTCCGTTTCATAATTAAATTGTTTTAAAAAATATTTTACAAAATTAGATGAAATATTCGATTATTCCAAGTGCGAGGAATAAAAATCAAGACCACAGAGGCTTTTAACCACTAATCAACCCTATCGAAAGCATTGCGCCAAAAATAAGTACGTTTCTTGCTGTTTTTTCTAATGATCCAATCAAAGCTTTTCCTTGATTAATAGTAACCATTTCTTTCCATGTAAGGATATGAAAAAACAAATAAACGAGCGGTAGCAGGGACGCCCAAACCGTCTTTTCCAACCAGAAGTATTGGCATCCAACGACGGCTACTATTCCATTGAGCAAATAAAACCAGCGTCCGAATTTCTCTCCAAACAAAACTATCGAGGTTTTTTTGCCGGACTTGGCATCCGTAAACCGGTCGCGGTAATTGTTTGCTACCAAAATATTAATGATTACCAAGCCTGTGCTAATTCCACAAATTGTAACAGGCAAATTCCACTGCAAGGTTTGTACGTAATAAGTGAATCCTATCGGAATAATCCCGAAAAATATCAATACGCAGACATCTCCCCAACCATGATAAGCCAAAGGGTAAGGACCTCCAGAGTAGGCAAAAGCAAAAATAGCTACGAGCAATCCTACGAAAATCAATTGCCATCCGCCATAATACAAAAGCGCCAGTCCGAGCGCCAGATTCAGAACAAGCAAAGCCAGCGTTACACGCAACATGATTTTTGGGGCAATCCATCCTTCGGCGACCGCCCGCTTGGGACCTAAACGCTCATGATTGTCGCTGCCTTTTTTATAATCGAAATAGTCGTTGGCAAAGTTAGCAATGATTTGGGCTATCACGGCAAACATGAGGCAAATCAGCGCCGGTTTCCATTGGAAACTATGGTCGTGATAAGCCAAAGCGCAGGCGACTATGACCGGCGTCGCCGATGCCGATAAAGTTTTTGGACGGGCAGCTAAAATCCATGCTTGAGGAGAATTTTTTTTTATCATTATTTTTGTATTATTGCGCAAAGATAAAAAATCTATTCTATATTTGCAGTATCAACAAATCATTCACTTATGTCTTACCAAGCGGAAAAAATAATCCCTTACGAATCGAACGATGCGCCCAAGCATGTTCAGATAGAACGTATGTTTGACGAAATCGCCGGACAGTACGATTTTTTGAATCATGCCCTTTCGATGGGTTTAGACAAATATTGGCGCCGGAGGGGAATCTTATCTTTGAAAACTTTTTCACCGAAAAGAATATTGGACGTCGCAACCGGAACAGGCGATCTGGCATTGGAAGCCTATCGTTTGTTAAAACCGGATAAAATTCTGGGAATTGATATTTCCGATAAAATGATGGCTGTTGGCAGAGAGAAAGCGGCTAAATCGGGATTAACTGAAGTCATTCAATTTGAATGGCAGAATTGCACTTGTTTGCAGTTGGATTCGAATACCTTCGATGCGGCGATTGTCGCTTTCGGCATTCGCAATTTTGAAGACTTAGACAAAGGCTTGCAGGAGATTTGCCGCGTGTTGAACACCGGAGGACGGTTGATGATTCTTGAACTGTCTTCGCCAGAATATTTTCCGATGAAACAGGGATACTGGATTTATTCCCAGCTAATACCAAAGATTGGTCAATGGATTTCCCGCAGCAAAGCGGCTTACAAATATTTACCTAAATCCATTTCAGCCTTTCCTCAAAATGCCGAATTGGCGGCTATATTGAAAAAGAACGGCTTTTCAGATGTTGAATACCGGAAACTGACGGGAGGCATTTGTACTATGTATTTGGGACGAAAATAAGTTGGTCTGTATCATGAATTTGTCACATTTCATGACGATACGGCGCCGAGGCTTGCGCTCCAATCCGCGTTACGGAAATGGCAGCGGCTTTGTTGGCAAAACGAATAGCTTCAGGCAAGCTGCATCCTTCCGAAAGGGCGACGGCAAGCGCTCCATTAAAAACGTCTCCGGCTGCGGTGGTATCAATTGCTTCCACTTTGACCGTAGGAATATGTTCATTGAAAACCCCATTATAAAGAAAAGCGCCATTTGAACCTAAGGTAATTATAACCGTTTGAACTCCCATATCGTAGATAGTTTGAGCACAGGTTTGCAGCGAATCATTATCCGTAATTTTTATTCCCGAAATCATTTCGGCTTCAGTTTCGTTGGGCGTTATCAAATAAAGCGATTGCAATAATTCGCGATCCAACGGTTGCGCCGGAGCAGGATTCAGAATTACTTTCTTATTCAGTTCACAGGCAATTCCTGTTACATATTTAATCGTATCCATGGGTATTTCCAACTGCATCAGAATAATACCGGCTTTTTCAATGACCTCGCAAACGGTAGATAAATCGGCAGGCAAAAGGTTGGCATTTGAGCCTGATGCTACCGCAATGCAATTTTCGGCTTTGGAATCAACAGTTATCAGAGCCACCCCCGAAGGATGTTCTGTGTCGGAAAACATATAGGAAGTATCAATACCTTCTTCTTTAAACAATTGCTTGGATTGACTTCCAAAAATATCGTTTCCTGTTTTGCAGATAAATGTTACCTGCCCGCCTAACCGAGCAATTGCAACCGCCTGATTAGCGCCTTTTCCTCCGGGATTCATGAAGAATGTACCGCCGGTCACAGTCTCGCCCGGACGCGGCAAATGTTTGGTTTTAATAACCATATCGGTGTTGCTGCTGCCAACAACCAATATATTTTGCGAATTTATTTTATTCATTTCACGGTAAAATTAAGTGGGTTGACAAAGGTAGAAGTAATTATTGAGTTTTGCAAAAAAATATAGCGCCGTTACGCTTTTATCCAATCAAATCCCGTATAAGGCTGCAATACTTTAGGAATCCGGATGCCTTCAGGCGTTTGGTTATTTTCCAGCAAAGCCGCTACGATTCGGGGTAAAGCCAATGCGCTGCCGTTCAAGGTATGGCAAAGTTGTATCTTCTTGTTTTCATCGCGGTAACGGCATTTCAGGCGGTTCGCCTGATAGCTTTCAAAATTGGAAACGGAACTGACTTCCAACCAGCGTTTCTGAGCCGCCGAAAATACTTCAAAATCGAAAGTCAAAGCAGAGGTGAAACTCATGTCGCCGCCGCAAAGACGGAGAATCCGCCAGGGCAATTCCAGATTTTCCACTAAGGATTGGACATAATCGACCATTTCCTGCAACGATTCGTAGGAATGTTCAGGTTTGTCTATCCGCACAATCTCTACTTTATCAAACTGATGCAAACGATTCAATCCGCGAACATCCTTGCCGTAAGAACCGGCTTCGCGGCGAAAACAAGCCGAATAAGCCGTATTCCGAATCGGAAGGTCTTTTTCCTCCAGAATCATATCGCGGTAGATATTGGTAACAGGAACTTCCGCCGTAGGAATCAAATATAAATCATCAACCGTTGCATGATACATTTGTCCTTCTTTATCAGGCAATTGTCCGGTTCCATAACCGGAATCCGCATTGACCAAATACGGCGGTTGAATTTCCATATATCCCGTTTTGCGGGCGCTGTCTAAAAAGAAATTAATCAAAGCGCGCTGCAATTGAGCGCCTTTTTGCTTGTAAACCGGAAAACCGGCGCCAGAAATTTTTACGCCTAACTCAAAATCGATTAAATCATATTTCTTCGCTAAATCCCAATGCGGCAGAGCGTCTTCGGGCAAAACAGGAATCACGCCTCCTGTTTTTTCTATCCGGTTGTCTTCTGCATTTTTCCCTTCGGGGACGCTATCATTTGGAAGATTCGGTATTTGACAAAGGAGTTCGACCAAACGCTTTTCGGCGTCTTTCATGTCGATTTCCAATTGCTTATTGCTTTCTTTCAAGGCAGTTACTTTGGAACGCGCCGCTTCGGCTGTTTCTTTTTCGCCGTCTTTCATCCATTGCCCGATGGATTTTGATAATTGGTTTACTTCGGCTAAATTTTTATCTACTACCTGTTGCGAAGTCTTTCTTTTTTGGTCGGTTGCTAATACTTCACCGATAATTGTCCTTGCATTGTAATGCTTCTTGGCTAATTTTGCAATGACTTCTTCGGTATTTTCTGTAATGACTTTTAACGTAAGCATAATATTTGAGTTATGAGTTATGAGTTATGAGTTAAGAGTTTATTATATAATTCATAATTCTTAACTTTTAACTCTTAACTCTTATTTAAAAGTATGGGCTAAATGCGCCATTTTTATTGCAGATACAGCGTATTCCTCGCCTTTATTTCCGTATTTTCCTCCGGACCGGTCGATGGCTTGTTGCAGGTTGTCGGTAGTTAAAAGTCCGAAAATGCAGGGGATATCTCCTTCGGCATTCACCTGCGCAAACCCTTGTGTAACTGCCGAACAAACATAATCAAAATGCGGCGTATCGCCCCGGATAACACAGCCTAATCCTATAATAGCATCCGGTTTGACGCTTCCAATGATGCGGCGGGTGGCATAAATCAATTCAAAACTTCCCGGCACATCGACCACCAGAATGTTCTCCTTTTTAACTCCGTATTTAAGTAAAGTATTATAAGCTCCTTCCTTTAGTTGTCCGGTAATCTCTGGATTCCATTCGGAAACAATAATTGCAAAGCGCAGAGCGCCAGCGTCCGGCAGATTTTCCGGATGGTAATCGGATAACTTTTGAAACTGGGTAGCCATTATTTGATTTGCGAAGCGGCGCGTTCGATGAATTTATCTATATCAATCGCTTCCTGCGAATTGGGATATTTATCTTTAATCGTTTGATACGCTTTTTTAGCGTTAGCATAATCCGTAAGACTTTCGTAAGCAATTCCGGCTTTTTTCAAATAGATAGGACTAATCATTTCGCTGTTTGCGTCTGAAGCCGCTTGGTTGAAATACTTAATACCTTCATCTGCTTTTCCTAAATCTACATAGCAATCGCCAATCAATCCGTGAATTACCGGAGCAATTACATTGTCCTTTGCACTGTATTTTTTCAAATAATCCAAAGCGTCTTCCGGCTTATTCAAATGATAATAACAGATTCCTGCATAAGCCTTTGCCAGATTAGCCGTTTTGGTCATACCATAATCGTCTATTACGCCCAAGAAACCGGTATAATCTTTTCCGTCTCCGTTCAAAGCTAATTCCCATTGTTGATTAGCCAAATAATTTTCGCCCGGGAAAATAGCGGTTTGCGCTTCTTTTTCTTTGGGAAGGAAATAATACTGGCGAGCGCCAAGAATAGCTACTACAATCAGAATGATAGCTGCTACTGCGATTATAATGTGATTTTTGTATTTCTCAATGAATCTTTCGGATTTTGAAAAGATTTCACTTACATTTGCTTCTACTTGTGTAGGAGCGCTTTTAGCTGTTTTTTTTGCCATTGTGTACCGGATTTTATTTATTTTATTGTTTCGGAGTGCAAAAGTAAATCTTTTCTCGCTATAAATAAAATTTTCCCATATCTTTTTTTATTTTCTTAATGAAAAGACTTATATTTGTCTCGTGAAAAAGAAAAAAATCTAAAAGCGCCTAATGAGATTTTTATTTATAGTTCAGGGAGAGGGCAGAGGGCATCTGACACAAGCCATTGCTTTACGCGAAATACTGACGAAAAACGGTCATGAAGTAGCCGCCGTTTTAGTAGGCAAAAGTAACCGGCGGGAATTACCATCTTTCTTTTCGACAAACATACAATCTGAAGTCCTGCGCTTTGAAAGTCCGAATTTTCTTCCGGCTTCTAAGAATAAACAGGCAAATATCTGGACAAGCGCCGTTTATAATTTTCTCAAATCGGGCACTTATCTGAAAAGTATTTATTTTATTCGTAAACAAATAACACACCTGAACGTAGATGTTGTAGTCAATTTTTATGAATTACTGACCGGATTAACTTACGCCTTGTTTCCGCCGAAAATTCCTTACGTTTGTATTGCGCATCAGTATTTGTTCCTTCATCCCGAATTTCGATTTCCGCAAGAAAATAAAGTTGAACTCGTATTATTGCGTTTTTTTACGCGGGTGACCTGCGTTAAAGCCTCCAAACTGTTTGCGCTATCGATAAAAAAGATGGATAATGTTCCGCAAAGCCGGATTGTCGTAATTCCTCCCTTGTTAAGAAAAGACGTATTGGAAGCGAAAGTGAGCGATGGAGATTATATCCATGGTTATATGCTGAACGATACGTATGCCGAAGAAATTATCCATTTTCAAAAAGAGCATCCCGACGCTTCCATTCATTTTTTCTGGGACAGGAAAGGCGTGGAAGATATTACCGTCATTAACGACCGGTTATCATTTTATCGCTTGAATGACAAGTTATTTGTCAATCGGATGGCAGATTGTAAAGCCTACGCAACCACCGCAGGATTCGAATCGGTATGCGAAGCCATGTATATGGGAAAACCGGTTTTGATGGTGCCAACCCACATCGAGCAAGCCTGCAATGCTTTTGAAGCCTCTTTAGCCGGCGCAGGCATTGTTGCCGATAAATTTGACTTAAAGCAACTGTTGGATTATATTCCTGATTATCAAAAGAAAACAGATTTTCGCGACTGGGTGCAGCAAGCGCATTGGCATATCCTGAAAGAATTTCAAACGGAGGGAAAAGAACTTCTTGACAACAGGCTGGGCTACCGGTTTATTTTCAAAATTAGAGGTAAAAAATAACAAAGTGTCAATACAGGAGGAGCGGAGATAGAGTACGCTAAGAGCGCACTAAGAGTGCAGGAAGAGTGAAATACAAAAAGAAAGGAAATTTGTCCGTATATCTATCAAAATGTAATCGATTCATTTTAATTTCATTTATTTTTGCTTTTTTCTTGTTTATGTCATTTTTGATATTTATCTTTGTCACAATTTCAAACCGGCAAAAAGTTGCCAATGGGTTTGAAAATACATTTTGAGTAAACGTAAGCGTTTTTAATTTATTACTTTGCTTTTGGAAGTTCGCCAATTTCTAAATCGGAACAAGGTAATAGACAACAAAACGCTTGCGTCGCTTGTATATATAACAGGTATGTACATTGTGGCGCAGGTGCTGTTGTTTATTTGTTCCGATAGGTGTTTGGCGATACCTCAAAAGCAGATATGACATTAAAACAGTTCCTGCGCTTTGGTATTTTAAATAGTCAGACAATCGTCTTTTGAGGGAACGGAAAGGCAAAAAATATTTTTGTCATGGGGTGAAAATAGTTTCAAATACTGTGATATATGCGATTCCGGGATATGCTTATTTTCTGTATCTTCTGTTTCCTTTCCGTTTTTGGAAGCCGTTTGTGTTCACAAACCAAACGGAAATTGTTGTTGTTACCGTATTCTTTGCCTCTGTCCTGTTGTTGTTTACTTTAGTAAAAGCGTACAGAACTTCTTCTTTTCATTTTTCTACAATTGATTTAGTCTGGATTATTTATGGCATTTATCTGCTTTGCCGTTTCAGGTATCCGTTAGAAAAAGAGATTTTTTATCAGGCATTTTCAATTGTTTGTATTCATTTGTATTTCAGAAATTTTCCTGAAAAGTATTTGAAAGGATTACTCTTTCTTTTACCCGTAGCCGCAATTGTCCAAGCGGCGGATGGTGTAAACAGATTTAACATGCCTTGGCAAAACCTTTCGCATATTACCGGAATATTTCATAATACCGGCTTGTTTGGAGGATTTGCCGCCTTGGGGTTTATCGTTTGCGCAGGATTATTTTTATTCACTGATTCTGGTAAATGGTATTTAAAATCAGTTGTATTATTTTTCCTCTGCACTTTTTTAGCTATTCAGACTTATGCTTCCGGTTCAAGAGCATCGTGGGTAGCTGCGGCGGTTGCAATTGTATCCGGAATTAGAAAACAATCCTGCATTTCTGACCACTTATGGCAAAGCGCTGAATTTTGGCGGACATTGCACGGAAGCGGCAGCAGTCTTGGAAAAAGCCGTGAAGCGGTTGCCGCTTTCCCTGTCGTATATCGAATGGGGAAAGAGTTATGAAGCCTCAGGATTCCCGGAAAAAGCGCTTGCCTGCTGGAGCCGGGCGGGTCTGACGGTTCCTTCTCGATTTGCGCCTCTCTACCTGACGATGAAGCTGTATTTTAAAAATAAGGAATACGACAGGGCGAAAGAATGCGCTCGTCAATTACTTACGAAAAAAATCAAAATAGATAACCCGGAAATCGGTGAAATGAAACGAGAAGCCAGGGACATCCTGAACTTTCATCCACCGCCGGAATAACTCGTCATTGCGACTGCGAGGAACGAAGCAGGAAGCAATCCATTTGTTTTTCTGGATTGCTTCGGGCTAACGCCCTCGCAATGACGCGCTAAGATTAAATTTCCTGTAATGAGATAAATAACCTATTAATTATTAAAAAGATGAAAATGGAAAGCAAATTTTTTAGAAAAAAGAACGGATTTTTGAAAATAACAGCTATTTTTGCATTGCTGTTATTGATTGTGATCTACGCCTGCGAGAAAGAGTTTATCGAATCGCCGCCTGAAGTTTGGGTAAACTCTACTTACAAGGCGACCCTTGAGAATGCGAAAGCCTGGTACGATGAAAACAAACCGGAAGAGCTTTGCTTGCGCGCATCCGAAGAGAAAGAAAAAATTCTGATGAAACCGGATTGGAAACAGGCTTTTGCGAATCAAAACGAAAAGTATGAAGTGGTCGAATGTGATCTATCGATTTGGGGAATGTTTAGTTTTACAATGCCTGAGTGTATGGAAAAGTACAATGAAACGGGAGATATCCGCTACAAGCTGAGCTATACGCGCCTCGTGCTTCGAACCGACAAGGCGACCAAAAAGACGGTCGGTTTCCTGATGACGATTGTTCCGAATGTTGAATATTTGGAAAAAAGCAACTTCAAGCCATTTAAGAAAATATGTTACGTTGATCGCCTCAAAAACTTTGGCGGAGAGATTTTGTTTCATAATTTGGACGGCAGTTTTTCCAACGGCTATATTTATGAAAAAGGAAAGATCACCGGTGCTATCAAAGAGATGGATATGGGTCAGGCTGAATTTGAGCTTCGCTCATCCGTGTGTTATCGGATAGACTATTTTTTGAATACTTGGAATTGCCCTTATTGGTACCAGGGCAGCGAAGAGGGATATGCCATCGTTTGTACATTGGAAAGTCAAGCTCTTATTGGGTCTGAATACTATTGCTATGATGATGGGAGTAGTGGTAATGATTATAATAATCAGAATAGCAGCGGTGGTGGTAGCACACCTCCACCGACACCACCACCTCCTACTACTCCTCCCAATGACCCATGCGTTAGTGGCGTCGCAGGAAATAGCAACAATAATACGATGCTCTCTGACTCAAAAATTATTTCCTGTATGAATAATCCATTACAAGCCATGGCAAAGAACAGTAATAGTGAATATGCTGTATCTGTCGGAATGTCAAATGGTATATACAGCGTATCAGCTCTCAAGGAAGGTACAGCAACTAGCGGATATATTCCTGACCCTCCTCCGGGAACCGCTTTTGTTGCAACCGGACACAGCCATAATATAGGAAGTATCGGAGTGCCTTCTTCCGGAGATTTATACACGTTTCTTGAATTGGTGAGAGATAATCCCTCTATGCAGACCATGTATGTTTACGGGACGGGCTATCAAATTGTAAACGATACCACAGTTAAAGTTCCCGAAACATACGCCATAAATGTTTCTGACCGAGCGGCTGTTGCCGCTTTTTTGGCAAAATACCCACGAAGCGCCAACTTGATGAATGGACAAAACGGTTGGGTACCTGGAACTGAACTTTATACAAAGTATGAATTTGGAAAAAAATGGAGCAGCCAAGAATCATATCCTTTTTTGTCGGATGCTGCCGCCCTGTCCTATATTATGAGCTATTTCAACATAGGAGTAACGCTTTCAAGGAAAGTGAATTTAGATTCTTTCAAGATAGTCAATGCGAAGCAGGAAAGCCCCACCAGCACAACAGTCAGCGTATCAACATGCAATTAATTACTAATTAAAAATTAAAAATATGAAACAGATAATAAAATTAACAATTATTTTAAGTCTTTTTGCACAAGCAGGTTATGCACAAAAAGTAGAGACTGAAGAAGAATATAGAGCTTACAACGACAGCATCATTTGTCTTCTGAAAATTGCCAAGAAAGATGCGAATAATTTCGTAGGTAAGCCATTTTCGGAATTGGTAAAACATTTTGAAAAATGCGGTTTGAAAATAACTTTACTATCAATAAGCGAATATGATAACCAAAAAACATTTCCTCAACATGTTTATGGGATTTCTGTAAGATTTATATCAAAAGAAATAGAGAAATTGATGTGGATACACGATTTGTTTACTCCTGAAGTATATATAAGTTTCGAAGGAAGCAAACCTTATGAAAAGGCTTTGAGTTTATTTGAAAAAGAAGAAGGAGTTACTTTCACTAACAGAGGTCCTTTCACAAAAGAAGTGGAAGAGTTTTATTCAGATGCGGTCACCAAGGCGATAAAATTTGGTTTTATGGATCGTCAAATATACGCTCCTCGATATAAGCGCTTGCCTTTGACCAAAGCAGAAGCAGAAGCAGAAACAAAATCTCTGCAGGAACGATAATATGTAATCTCATTACAGGAAATTTTAATCAATTAGGAATTAAGAATTAGGAATTAGGAATTGAGAGTTGAATATGAAAAATAGAAGACAAAAATGAATGTATTGCAAACTAATCTCCGCAGGAGACATATATTGATAGCCCCGTGCAAGCGAAGCGCAGCTCGGGGTAGAGGATGCCCCCTACCTGTCGGGAACTGCGTAGTAGTTCAACCCACTACGGGGTTGAGGGGAGGAAGTGACGGCTTTATAACCCCGCGCTACGCTTCGCTTGCACGGGGCTATTCATATAGTCCTCTTCGAGGACAGAAATTACAACAGTTTTGTAAAAAAATTAATCAGAGAGCAAGAAAGATGTAATTTTACTAATGATTTTATGAAACAAACAAATTTTATTTTATTAGCCCTGTTTTTATTTCTGTCCGCAGGACAGCTATGGGCGCAGAAGCAGAAGCCGTATAAACCGGCAGCAACGTTCAAAGGAGATACCCTGGGGTATCTGGAATACAATTATGCCCTGCGTGGCGAGCAATACAAAGGCAAGGCTGTGGAGGTTATTCTTAAGGAACTGGAATATCCGGTACTTTATGTTAAAAGTATAAGGCTAATTGGGGAAGGACCATCTCGATTGGGAGGGTTATATTTGGTTGTCAGGGAAAAAATGAAACAATTCTTTGAGACAATGGATTACTACGTTGTGGTGTGGTTTGAAAACCCTCCAACGTTTGATGAATACACTGAAGCTCTTGGACGCAATCATGATGATGCATTATCTCAAAAATTGTATGATTTAATCAAAGATTTGAAAATAGCGAACGTTTCCACCAATTCGTTTCTCTTTAAGAATCCGGAAAATATAAAAGCATGGAAAGAACATCACAAACGAGCGATGGAAAAACAATACGAAGAGTTTAGACGAGCGGGAATGCCGGAAGCGGAAATAAAAAAATTAAAGAAAGGATTTGGAGATTAATCTGAATTTCATCTCATTACAGGAATTTTAATCAATTAGGAATTAAGAATTAGGAATTAGGAATTGAATATGAAAAATAGAAGACAAAAATGAATGTATTGCAAACTAATCTCCGCAGGAGGCATATATGGATAGCACCGTGCAAGCGAAGCGCGGGGCTATTCATATAGTCCTCTTCGAGGACAGAA
>Ga0209629_10002951_pt1 | contig 11887 bp, 9 predicted proteins | sample TergutCu122P5_FD_187286 | JGI IMG/M metagenome (GOLD analysis project Ga0209629, IMG submission 187286) | Cubitermes ugandensis P5 segment gut microbial communities from Kakamega Forest, Kenya - Cu122 P5 (SPAdes) (version 2) | ecosystem: Host-associated > Arthropoda: Insects > Digestive system >...
CTTACTAGCCATGATCACAACCACAGATCAACTGGGTGCGACCGAGAAACACATTCTTTGAAAGTCGATTCATAACCTACAGATCGATGCAATCTAAACGTATGATACACCAGTCGATAGAGTATTCCTTCTTCTTTCGAACAGTATAAGACATGTCATGCCATCTACTGACAGAAAGCTAGAATTACAAGCAAACGACAACGATGTCTCAACCGTCTCGCAGACGACTGCATATTGAAACGAATGGCGAGACCGGTCGCGTCAGAGACGACTGAGTGTTCCAATGGGTTAATGATTGTAAGACATCAATAAATATGAAGAGTGTGATCAAAAAAGTTTATAGCAGCAGCAATTAACCAAAGTGGTTCCTATCCCTCTGTATATTCCTTGGGATGGAGTTGTGCTCACTAATGGATGTACAAAGTATTGTAACCAAGAGTTTGGCATCTTAAGGCAGACGGTTACATTTTGTATTAATTCAGCATCTGTTCTTTGTTGGGCAAGATACACTACACAGTCAGTCCTGCTTTTGGTTGTTGTAAGCCATTGCTTGTGACTGCTGTTCTCGAAGTGGATTATTCTATCCAATGTCACCAAAGCTGTTGCACCATCAACAGTTGGTAGTAGTTCCTGTTCAAAATACAGCCCAACAAGCTGTGCTGTGTTTTGAACAACCGTCAGTTGAAAGCCTATGTATGAGAGTTTAGAACCATAGGACTCCAAGAGAATGTATCAGATTAGAATTGTGAGTTTGTGGAGATGAAACACAATGTGTTTGTCAGCATTTGGCAACTGATAAGAGTAGCTGTGAGCCATCATGTTACTTTCAGTTATGAAATTCATGTGATAATTGCAATCCCCTAGTATGATGGCTTCAGTGCATTTTTACTCTTGTCACAGAAGGTACCATTTTTTGGTAAATTAGGAATATTTGTCAGCATGTACACATGATCAAGAGCCATGAGTAGTCAGGCAAGGGTTGTGAGTAGTCAAGAGCTCCTGAGTAAGGGTTGCTACCTGGAAGATTACCAGGTGCACGTGGGTACCTGGGTGGTGAGGACTTCATGGGCTACGAGGAAAACATGGCGTAATTCACAAGGAAATGAACGAGTGATATTTTCCTTGGGGACTATGATTCTGTGTGTAACAACTTTAGCTGTGCTATTGGTAATTGGTGAAGTGGAGAAAAATCCTGGATCTGGTGTGGAGGCTGAGAAAATTTTGCAAGTTTTGTGTAGTGGGTGTGACAGAAATCTAAAATCGGTAACATAGTGTAACACGTGTGGACACTGGTTCCATAACAGCTGTGGTAGTGTTAAAGCTTAAGTGGCAGAGAATGGGAAATGGATCTGTGATAAGTGTAGATCAGAGAGACTCAGGCTGCTAGAGGAGAAACTGCAGAATGCTTTACTCCAAATTGACAATCTAACAAGGAACAACAGGCACTGGAAGAACAGTTACGATTGGCAACAGCTGGGAGGGAAGTTGGCAGGCGGGATACAGTGTCAGGTGATCGTAAAGGTGGAGAGTGCTTAGTGTTGGGTGACTCGATTATATTGAATGTTGGAACTGAATGTTCAGATATGAAAGTTGAATGCTTTCCGGGCATTAGAACAGAACAACTGCATAGAGTTATTGAATGTAGAGACCTAGGGAGCCCAGACCCCGTTGTTATCCATGTTGGTACAAACAATTTAAGACAAACTGGAAATCTCGATTACATCATGGGAGATGTCTGCGATCTTGTAAATACTGCAAAAAATAACTTTTCAACATCCAGAGTAGTTCTGAGTAGCATGTTGTGGAGGTGAGACATGTCATGGTGTTGTGTCGGCGTCATAAAGAGCAGATATGAGTGGCTAGCTCAGACGCTAGGGGTTGCTTTTGTAGACCCAAATAGTTGAGTGGATGACTGGGATTATGGTAGAGATGGCCTTCACATTAACCGAAGAGTAGTGAGACACCTAGGTGAACTTTAGTCCAGAGTCTTTGGTATCGGCAGTGGAAGACAGAAGAAGAGGTGTGAGTGACAGTGCCTGGTGGTAGGGATTTCCAGCAATGGGATATCTGGGGAGACAGGGATGACAACAATCCAAGAACATTTAATGTAGGCCTGGAAAACGGCTGAGAGTGATATGGTGACGACAAACTCAGTGAGGAGGGAGACTGAAGATGAAAACAAAGGAGGAATGTTTAGCAGCGACAGTGGCGCCCATGCTTGAGGGTAAACCTTTGGTTTTGCTGGAGGTAAACTGTAGGAGTATTTACAATAAGACTGTAGATTTCTGGAACTTAATTGACACATATAACCCTGATGTTGTAATAGGTACAGAGTCATGGCTTAGTGAGGAAATTAGTAATGAGGAAGTTTTTAGGGCTGATTACACAACTTTCAGAAGAGACAGACACACTCACAGTGGTGGAGTGTTTATGTGTGTAAAAAATTACATTACTTGCACCGAACTATAGGTTGACAAGATATATGAGATGATAGCAGTAGAAGTAAAAGGCAGGGACCCAATAAATACATGAGAAATTTTGGGCATCTACAGAGCTCCAAATGAGGGCATGTGGTTTTTAGAAGAATTGGCAGACTGGACTGGATATGTGGGAAGAACTACGAAGTGTAGCATCATTGGAGGTGATCTCAACTTATCTGATGCAGATTGGAATGGTCATGCGGAAAAATCTAGGGGGACCCAGGTATTTTTAAACAGACTGGTATGGGAAAATGGTTACACTCAGGTAGTAGATAGCCCGACCTGAGGGGATGCTTTGCTTGATGTTTATCTTGTCCGGCCTGAAAGTGTGTTCACTTCTTGCAGTAATATTCAGGGGATCAGTGACCATTGCAGGGTGCTACTGGAAGTAGAATGGGGAGAAAATTGCCGTGAGCATCAAGTGAAAAGATTAGTTCCTGAGTATCATAAAAAAAAGTCACAGGTCTACAAAGTTTCCTCAGGGGTAAATTCACAGCATGGGCAAGTAATGGTAGTATGAAAGTTGTCCCCTTTCATTTTCTTGTCTTCCAAAGTTTTCTGGCATTTCCATATGGTTTGGTCTGCTATCACAATGGTTTAGTTTCTGTGGAGAAGAAAAATTGTACACCAATAACTTACGGTCATTCCCCTTCACTTTTCTTGCCATCTCTTTCACTGTGGCATGGGTTGCTGTCATGTCTGGAATGGCACAATTCTGTCTTAACCCTTTGGCGCCGGAATTTCCTTTTAAATTTTAGCACACCCTGTATTTAAAATGTGAATAATACAGGAACCAAAAAAGGTAGCATTATGAAATAAACGGCATTTTGAAGGGGGAAAAAAAAACGGAGATTCTGCAGCATGTTTAAAATATTCAGTACGTGTAGTTGTTGAATAAATATATAAAATGCAGCATCTGGAGGTTAGCTGTGCGGTACGACCCATATAGTGGTCGTTAGGCGTCAAATGGTTAACATCACTAACGGCCATGTTGTTTGGCCAGTTGTGTGACAGAATCTGTAGATTTTTATTCTTAAACATGCGTCTTTCTTTGGGCTATACAATGATCTTGTCAATTGCCAGATATTTGGGAGGGTCATAAAGTTTAAGTTATATAACTTTGGGTATGTTAAAGGTTTCGCCAGTTTTCCCACAGTCAAAATTTTCATCAGTGTTGCCAGTGTGTTTATCATTGTCTGTGAAATGAAAGTAACATGAGATGTGTGAGAACTGTCTTGTATCATTGTACTGGGGTACAAATGGGGGAAGAAATGTTCCATTCTTGTCCACGTTTTGTGACCCATTTGTATAAGGAAAGCTGGAAATGGAATTATTTTATAATTTGTTATTTCAGGAGATGGAGAAAGTGTTAATGTCTGTCCAAACATTGGTGATAGTATTGATTTGCCCTGTAATCAGCAGATTTATAACACATGCAAAATAGAGCATGAAAATGGCTGGAGAAGATGAATATTTTCGTGCAGTGTTTCTTTCTGCTTCTTGTCTCTAGCACCATACCTAGAATGATGGACCCTCCTCTGGCCATTTGGAGACTGCAGCCCCCACTTCATAAACTGTTGTTGTTGCTGCTGCTGCAGTGTTGATGACAGTTGTTAATCATCACAGTCCTTTTTGTCTTCAGATTCTTTGTTCTCTACACTGTATATGTCTGAATTAGTATGATTGAACAGCTCAGATTCAGTTTCGTACTCTTGGGAGCCGTGGTTCTGAATATTACATACCTATGAATATAATATTAATACATATGAATGAAACATTCACTACACTATGTGACAAACACTTATGCTTGTGGTTTCCGAATTACCAGTTGTGAGAATGGGAAAAAAATGGTCGTTTTCTTTCACAGATCAGTTCCTTTTTTTGTAACTCTAATCCTCCGGTAGACCATAATATGAACCCTGTCCCTTGACATCAGAAAGAATTCAGAAGGAAGCCTGAATTTGAGGCTGAGGAGAATACAGTGTAACAGAGTAGTAAAGTTGTTCATTTTTCCTAATTTTTTATGCTACTTTAAACGATTTTATGTTAGTAACAGGGTGTCCAACATTATTAGAAGATATATAGATCATATGAAGTTTGCTGCTTTATCCAGTTTTTTCGTTTATCACATTCTTTCGTGTTCTTTTGGTTCCATTTTTTACCATTGTATATATGGTTGTATGTTCTGCATGCATTTCTTTAAATTTGTGAATTATGTATTTTTATTGTTATGTTTATGTATTGATCATATTCAAGGACAGTCTACATGCCATTGTTCTCAATGCTTTATTTGTATCAGTGCAAATACTTCTCACATCTGTTGTTATTATCCTTCAAAATTTTTCTGAACATCACAACAAGCGTTTAAATCCTTAGAGAAAATTCTAGTTGGACGACATTACAGGGTACTTAAATCCCAGGCATTTAAAGGTTACAAAAATACAGTACTTGGTGTTCCACAGAAAAAGGAAAGAATTTTGGTTCACATACATCCTTTTGTTTTCTGATTAGGCTAGCAGGTTTTTTGATAATTGTAATTATAAATTTGTGTAACGAATGATTGGGGGTGATAGATTTTTTCCAGGTTTTGATTTTATTTCTCACTCTTGTATCATATTTCTCACTCTTGTATCATACTGTATGTACATTGTTCTCCCTATGACATTTTTCACTGGAAAAGCAGGTTTTAGCCAGCAGTTCTGTCTAGTAACACGCGTCACGGGATTTTACGTTATATCACGCTGTCTTCTCAGTGAATGGCGAGATTGTTATCAAGGACTCTTGATGCTGATGAGATGAGGGTGGAGTCCATGTGCTTTTATATTAACTCGGCAATACTAGGCAGGAGCGTCTTTTGGTTTCCAGCGCTCGATGAGATAACTTGATTTTGCAGAGTGGTCACCTCCATGTCACATGTAGAAGAAAATACAAAAGTTATTTTATTTGGTGATAATGCTCATCTCCATCATAGCAGGTAAGCTGACGTGGATTGACTAGAATAAATTGTGAATATTTTATTATTTACAGGGAACCAGAGTGAGTTTATTCCTGGTTTTGAAATTTATGTAACTTTGAAATTTAGATAGTGAATGTGACCATTTTATGGGTAATACCTGTGCTAATGCTATAAGGGACGATAGGAATCTGTTATTGTCAATATTGTTGTGTAAATTGGTAACATTTACTCTGTGCATCAGTTCATTAGTAGGCCGTAGGCAGTAGAACGGTGATAGACGTGGAAGTTTCATAACTGCAGTAAGCTTGCTAAGCGAATTCCAGATACCAACACATCCCACTTGGCTCCCTAACGCTTTGCCTTGTCGTATGCAGCTAAGAAGATGTTATTAAAACTTTATTTGGTGACAGCGAATCTACCCTCCCTGCTCCAAATTCCAAGCCAAGCTAACCAAAAACTAGTGGTCAGACTCCACTGGCCACTACATTTGTAGTATATTGAGTGAAACTTGTTTAAAATTACCCTGTTGAAGACATTTTCCCACATTTTAAAACAACTGGATTCAGTGCAAATGCAGTAGTGGGTGGAAAAGATGACAACAGTGGTGGAATAAACTGTGATTTTTGGTAAGAACTTCAGGTGACATGAAACATCACCAATACTGATGAAGAGTTTGTTCAAGCTTGTAAGGTGATAATACCTGTCCTCCAGAGGAGGATATCTGTTAGCTCTGCTACCTTGTATCAGACACGGATGAAGAAGGTGATGACCCACAGCTGATAATTCCAAACCACACCACATTTTGTAAGGCCATGGCATGCATTGAGGACTACAGTCATGTTCTACAAGCCACCTCTGATGTCCCAGACCACATTGATAAAAAGCCTGTGATATCAGCAAATGTACACTTCATTAAATTTGAAAGTGTAAGTCAAGCAATTCTGGGTAATATATACTTAAATTGTGAACATGTGTGGCTGCTTAACTTCGTACGGATTGTGACACTGCGCTTATTGATGTAGGTATATGTTGTATAGGTTGTGGACAGAAAAGAATGAGCATATTATAACAAGTGTGTTGTCTTGTGTTGAAGAATATCGCAAAATCACTGAAGAAGGTAAAACATAATGAACTTTGATGGTAAAAATAAATCAGTTATTGCAGACCTTATTTGAAAGAATGTTCTAATAAGTGAATGTCAGTTTTATACGAGATTATAAAATAACATATGTAGTGGTTGTTGGTGGCTTGCTTTTAGTGTGACAATAATAACTGATACAACTTCCACTCAAACTTGTTATATGTGAATGAGCAACCATACATGATCTGCTTGACTGCAATGCTAGTCTGAAAGTGCATGCTGCATACTGGTTGGTGCCAGTGTGTGAAGCTGGATGGAGGTGCCAGCCATGCAGTGATGTAGGCTTAGTGAGCGTCATCTAGTGATGCCACTGGCCGAGTGTGCTAGTAGGTTGTTTCCAGCTACTGCATTGAGTGCTGCTAGTCTTCATGGAACTTCTTGGAAGAATGCATTGTTGCTGTAGTGCTGCTTGGTGGAGTGAATGCACATCAGTGCTCGGAATTTTAGTGTCTTTATATGCTGGTAGCACTGGACTACAAGCTGTTTGGTTGGTGGGTGAGCAGAGCTTGTCACACTGGTGGAGAGAATGACTGTGAGTACTTTCAGCAGTGCAGGAGTTGCAAGGGGCTACTGTCAGGTTGGAGATGCTGTTCAGGTGTGTGGGTGCTGTGAGAATAACTGCAGTGTTGGCCCTGAAATGGGCCACTATTAAGCTGGCTCTGGGGCTGTGGTGTAGAAGTGGGAAGTACCCAGACATATATAGGCTGAACCTCATAAGAAGTTCTCCTTGTTAATGAGAGCCTGATTTGTTGCAAATTCTCTAAAAATATTTTGAGGGGTTTTCACTATATATATATAAAATTTTCATGTAAGCATGAATTTGCCCTTATGTAGCCCACAAGATTTTGATATGCATCCAGAATTCTTCAACAACTCAGTATTCTGCAGCCATAATTTTCCTAACCTCAGTCTGATATATAAAATTATACTTTGACAAGTAGTTATTGTATACAATTTTATGTTTCAGTCTTTTACACATTGTTACTTACAAATATGATAAATACCTATAGCCATAAGCAGTAGATCAAAGAGGGATAGTGTCACAGAAGTTGAAATTTATTTTTCCCCTGACATAAGTTTTTATGTTTAGAAACACTGTAACATCAATTTACTTTGTGTGTGTATGGCAGTGGCATAGCATAGTGTCCTCAGATGCCCTACTGCCTGCAGGAAATATATGAGGTTGGTGTGGAGGAGGTGATGTAAAATTACATGCAAATGTTAGTGTTATGATTATATAAGAATTTTGTGAATGTGGTTTGGTTATATCTGTGCACATTAAAATAAAAACTCAAACTAGAAAATTCCACTTGACATGAAACATTACTAATGGAAAAGTTGCTGCTGTTATGATGTACTGTATGTGTCATGAGGATTAGATCAAGGTTTTTTGAAGCTCTGATGCAAATGATTCTGTGCAGAGATACTTGTGCATATATTGTGCATGGATTCATTTGCCTTGAATGGTAACTTCAGGATTAGAGGGTGTGAGGAGAATATTTGGACCTGTGAATAAAATTACAGAACTGAGAGTGCTTTAACTTACATTCTTTACTGAATGACATGTTTTTGCAGGGTCCTCCATCCAGGCACAGAGCAGAGTGGACTTATGTCAAATGCTGTTTAATTCTACATTGTCCACACAGTTCATAGCACTCAGTCAGCATATTGAGCCACCAGGAATTGCTGTGTATTCATCTGGTATGTGTGCAGTCTTGACAAATTGTAGAAATATGAAAGTTGTTTGGGTTGCTTTGTATGTTTTAAATGTTAGAATCAATTTAATGTGTCCAGAGTACTTCCTGGGTTGCTTTCCCTTTTTTCTTGCCTGCCATTGTTAAGGATATCTTTCATTCTTCTTTCTCATGTCCATGCCCGTACCACAGAGTTGTGAATTTTCAGATATCCCTTGGTGATTTACTGTGTATTGGTTGCTGGTTTTCTCATTTCCAACATTCTTGTCCTTAACTGTTGTTACCTAACAGCTGTTAAGCTTTAGGTGACCAAGAAATGCAACCTTAAAGCCCTGGTTATCAAGCATCCCACATCCATTAATGTGCAATATGTGATGTGCAGCTTCATAATTTTCATTGCGTAATGGTGGTTTTTAACACATGTCTTATCTGTGTATCACAGCATCATTTTCATTACACTGTGTAACCAAAGAATCCTCAACAGGCCAAGTTTGATTCTTAGGATTGTGAATTGAGTAAATAAAGAAAACAAAAGTTAATGTCTAGGAAATGGTATTCAGGTTCTCACTACATTAGTCAAAGTGTTGAGAGTTTGATGCCTTCACACTATGGTCCCATGATCTGTTCCATACAATACTAACTTTTCTGACTCATCTGGTGCAGAGTAGAATGCATTCACACAAAATCAGTTACATTTTTTAACTAAAATATCGCCAATGGATTTACATTCCATTGCTGAATCATGTACTGCTTTATCAACAGCCCTCTGTGGTACATACAAATCGAGTGAAAGGCAAGTGGGATGTGACACAGATCAGTGATAATGCATATGTGCTCACATGACTTTTAACAAACCACAATCATACAGTACGCTTCATTCAACTTATGTATGAGTAAGGAATAACACATCATTTTCTGTACATTCACAGATGCATGGTTTTTGAAAACCAAGGCTTAATATGACTAAAACTGTACTGTAAAATCAGTTGCCTTTGTACACTCCAAGTCTTTGTATTTGCAGAGGAACATAGAGAGTTGGAGTACAACAGTTCTGTTAACACGTCTGCCCAGGCTCATCTGTACCTTCACACTCATCCAGACTTTCTAGATGCCTATGGCCATAACAAAGTTTACAGTAAAGTGATGTCAAATGAGAGGACAGAGTTTGAAGGAGATGCAACAGGAGCATCTAGTTTCCGTCATAGAGGGGATGACACTGTTTTGGTGAACAGTGTCAAAGGAAAAAGTCCCAGTTATCCCTACAGTGAGGGTGACTATGTGGTAGCCAGTCAAGCACAGAACAGAATTTCGAATGATGCTGGTGAGCAGGAAGAGATGCTGACAGCTAACTTGCAAGGTTATCTTTGCATCAAATTGTTATGTATACAAAAAGTCATTTACAATGAGTCCATGATTTCACATTTTACAGTCAGTTTAAGGCTGCTGATGACTTGCACATTTGTGCATCTGAGGGAGTCTTGTATGTGGTCTAACAATAAAGTTCGTGAACTCATTGCGGTAAAAGTGCTACATACCTCACTGCTGAATACCACCATGGTCGCTTTCAAAGTACTCCCCTTGGGAAGCTATGCACCGATGCCAGTGCCTAGTCCACCCTTCAAAACAATTTTGGAACTGGTTTTGTGAAATGGCCTTCACAGCTGCTGTTGTATTACTCCTGATTTCATCAGTGTCATCAAAATGCCTTCCTTTCAATATTTCCTTTATCTTCGGGAACAGAAAAAAGTCACTGGGGGCTAGATCCGGTGAATAGGTAGGGTGTTCCAACACAGTTATTTGTTTAGTAGCTAAAAACTCTTCTTTGCCTTTGTTCTTCAGTGAGCTCCTTTGGGACCATTTTTGCACACACCTTCCTTATGCCAAGATCTTCAGGTAAGATTTTCCTAACCATTTCTCTGTCGATGTTCACTTGCTCTGCTATGCTCCTGACAGCTGACGATTTTCACGCACAATTTGATGAACTTTTGCAATGTTTTCTTCAGTTTTGCTTGTTGCTGGCCGTCCTGATCTCTCTTCATCAGTAACACTTTCTCTTCCCTCAGAAGTATATTTCACCTACTTGTAAACTGCTGTTTTCTTCATAGCATTATCCCCATAAACTTTCATTAACATCAACATCAACTAACAACAAGAAATTTAATGTTCGTTCGTTGCTCTAATTCAAGCTCCGACATTCTTGTGGCAGCACACCAAAACACATGCAGACTGTAATAGATGCCACTCAGAAAGAGACTGCCATAGATCAACAACAACACATCTGTGAAACGCTGATATGTCAACATCATCAAACCATACTAAGGCTTTTGTCCAGTGCTGCCACGGCAAATACACGGTGGCGAGTTCGCGAACTTTATTGTCTGACCATGTACATTTAGTGAAACCTATATCCATAATTCCTGTATGCACCATTTTTCTGCAAGTATCATCCCCTTCTTCTTGTCCTAACTAATCACTTGTATAAAGTCATTCAGAGTGTTTGTCCCTTACCCACAATATTTATTTTTAGAACAAATGTAGCAAAAATAATGTGATGACTTTGGAATGTACAGTAGCGGTAACTTGCCTTTACCACTGTGACTCTTAACTTACAAAATGTTTCCACACTGTGGCCAAGTGTTAATGATTGTTGAACGATGGTGGTGGGAATACTTAGTTGTAAGGTGGCAAACCTGTGAACGGTACACACAAGTTTATTCCTAACTAATTGCACATTTGGTTTTTAATGCTTATACATATTTTTGCTGCAAATTGCAGCCATCTGCAGGGAGCTACATGTGTTGCAGATGTGTACAAGATGCCATACAGGTTGTCAAATATAAATGTTAAAATATTTATACATATTAATGTCATTCCTTAAATATACATTGTTATTAAAACTATGACACAAGTGAAGTATTAAAATTGCATAAAACGTAGTATCCAGACTTCTGGTGACAGAGGATTTTTCTCCAGTATATAGTAGAGCAGAGGTCCTATTACCAGGTGTTTGGATATTACATTTTACATAATTTTAAAACTTAACTTCACTTATAATGTGTTTGTAATAATAAAAAGTAGAGATAAAGTTCACTGTAGAACAGGTGATGAAGGCCCCGAGGGGAGTAGAGGTATTGCTGTACTCTTTCTCTAACCTCAGGCTAGATGGGTATGGTTGGTCAATGCCATGCCCTGGCCTCTTCACCCGTGGGAAGGAGACCCAGTACCCATTGCACAGGAGCCTGGGTGGCCCCCTGGGGCCAGTCTGCGTGAATGTGTTTGATCCCTGGACTGTCCAGCCTGTAATGAGTCACGGTATTGACTTCACTATTCCAGCCCATCATTTTTAATAATACACCATATTTATGGAATGACAGTAATATGTATAACTGTTTCGCATTTTCTGTTCCATGCATTACAGTTCAATTGCTATAATTGAAACTTGCAAATGCACACAGTTGTATTAGATTTACAACAGTATTATAAAAACCACTAACTCCTGTGTGTTTTGGTAAGGTGTGTCATCCCCGTTGTGTGTGTAACTCGTTGGGAGGGAGGAGGATCGTCAATACAACACAACTAATTAGAAAAAAGGTGTATATTCTAATATGTATAAACT
>Ga0209629_10002953_pt1 | contig 11886 bp, 8 predicted proteins | sample TergutCu122P5_FD_187286 | JGI IMG/M metagenome (GOLD analysis project Ga0209629, IMG submission 187286) | Cubitermes ugandensis P5 segment gut microbial communities from Kakamega Forest, Kenya - Cu122 P5 (SPAdes) (version 2) | ecosystem: Host-associated > Arthropoda: Insects > Digestive system >...
TATCTTTATTAATGTTTGTAGTTCAAAATAGAACACTTTTTTTTTAACAAACACTGAAAACTACAGTTTGGATACTAGACAAAGAAATAATTTATACTTACCTCAAGCTAACTTAACTATTTTTCAGAAGGGAGCTTATTATTCAGGGATAAAAGTTTTTAATAATTTACCTTTGGAGATTAAGAATGTTGCTGGTAACCAAAAAAAATTTAAAAGGGTTTTGAAAAATTTTTAAGTACTTATTCATTTTACACTTTGGAAGAATACTTTAGTTAGTTATGAATTGGGGATTATACTACAAAATTTGAATTATAGTGGTATAAGGATTTAAGATTTTGATATGTATTAGATAAGCAGCCCTGAATTATAGGCAAGTTTTATTTAGTTATATTATATATATATATATACTTAGTGATTGTAAATTTTAAACTGATTATATTCTCTTGTATAAACTTGATTTGTTTTAGTTATGTCCTATACTCACAACTTATTTTTATATGTATCTCATTGTTGACACTTATTTTTGTACCCTGTTTATTGTAATCAAATGACGAGTTCTATATCCACTCTGGTGGATCTCTGGAATAATAAATAAATTATTATTATTATTATTAGAATCAACTTAGTTTATTTCCGAAGGCTACTGCTAGCACGCGTTCAACTACCTGGTTTATGCCTGCTGACTGTAAGAACGGAATGGTAGAGGGATTCGGCCTCCACTCAGCTCAGGGTTAATGACTGTATTGTCAGTTTTCAGCTTTTGTTAATTCCCTACCCTCCTTTTCAACCATGAATGGAAGACAGAGAAACGCCACGAATGTGCAAATATGGGAAAAGTAAAACGACTCGAATTATGATGGCAACTGTACGTCATGTGACTTCCAATTCGGGACTTAGAAAATTTCAGGCCAATGGATTTCTGTTCGACAGAGTGTAAAAATGAATAATGTCTTAATCTAAGGAGAATTGTCAGCTTAAAAAAGAACATCTTTTACCCATTTCATAGGTGGTTGGGTTTGCTTGAAACACACCTGTGAAATATAAGGTTCTTGCAGTGGTGTTGCTGATGATTCAGGTATTCTGGTTTGTTATGCTGCATCAATAGGTAAATAGTTCCTAACATTTTGAAGGATCATCACGTCTTCAAAACATCAGGAAATATGTACCCAACAACACAGTGTAACATACCAAAAACTTGAAACTTCAGAAAATTTCCTGCCCCTGGTCAGAACCAAACCCAAGCTATTTCAGCTCCATACAAGCAAAATAATGTTCACAGAAAAGCACATTTCTCATCATATGTGGATTTTAACGGTTGCTGTCCAGCTCTAAGATGGCACACCACTGTGTTTTGATATGGCCTGCTTGATTAAGTGTTGTTAGTCCTTCAGAGAGTGTGTTTCAGTGCTGTTTAAAGAGACAAGCTTGTGAGATGCTGTATGACCTGCAGATAACTTGAGGTGGAAAACAGTGTTAATTTTTATAAGTAGACAGGGAAGTGAAGTTTCACTGCCCTCTATTTGTTTTCTTTTCTCATTGCAGCCACATTAATAGTGTTTCATGCTTTTTGTTTTGCATAGTGCTAAACTTGTCAACGGTCTGCCAATCCTAAAAACTGGATATCAGTAGACAAATTTATGTGCCTGAATTGTGGGTTCTTATTTGGACTGGATACACATTCTTCAGCACTATTGGAATTACATTTCTTAGTTTTGAGAATACACACTTAGATTTTCTGAAAGCATTCGTTGTGATTTTCTATACCTCACTTATCTTGATATTTGTTTGTTGCAGACACAAATATATTTTTTGAAAAGTTAATGAATGGTAGAGACATTGTAGTACATAAAACCAATGCAGAGCAGTGCTGGTGAACAGTTTTGAGAGTGTCACAAAAACTGTAAGTGTAAAGAAAAGCATGTAATGTGCCATAGGTTTGTGGCACAATGGTTTGTTGCTCCAGGCATTGTTAGTCATTGATTAATAATAAAGTTTATTGAAGGAAATTAATTAGAAATATATATATAGATATATAGATATATATAAAACATATAAAAAATATATAAAGATATATATAAAACAGATAGGTTTTTAAAAGTAGTGACAATAATTACAAAACAGCAACAATAATATAAACAATTTTATTTATAAATGTAAATATTAACAGAGTTTAGTCAGTTGACCCTCTGTTGCACCAACAAAGGATGAGTACATGCATCTTTGTTACTCTTGTCTTGTAATGACTCAGTTTTCATATGAAAATGTGGCAGTACTTCAGGTATGCTTATGTTCCAAGGAAATTTGTTTTGTGTCCCAAAGGTTTGCCATGCCTAGTACAGGAGAAAGTTGTGTCTTGTACCTATATAATGGCACCATCCTCTGTTAAGTGAGCAAGGGTGATCTAAACGACAGGGTTATAATACAGGGAATGCCGTTACCAAAGTCCAGAAGATTGAATTATAGAAGTACAACCATCATGACAAGGAAATGCCAAAATGAAAAAGTTGTGTAAATTTTTTAAAGCTATTTTTAACATATAGAAAATTCATGTCAGTGTAAATATATTTCATGAGGAGGGCTGCAGGATACACCCTCTTTTCGAGTGTGAAGGAAATGAAGACTTGATGGAGCTACAAATTCCACATGTAATACTGTTTACAGAAAAATATGGAACAAATTTGTTAGACGCTGATTGATAGGAATTTGGAAAATATTCTAAAATGTCAACAAAACAGAAAAACAAGAGACCTGTGAAATGATGGTGTTTCATAATTTCTGTAACCAGTATCAATATTTAATACTAAGTACATTTAATATTATTCATTTCATGCATGGTGATTGCAATTAATTATATATAAAAACATATTCATATAACTGTATATCAAATATCACAAGTTATGTGAACATATAAATAAACACAAATTAATTAATTGGTGTCATCAACTCCCCGAAGATTGTGTTCACTTACTGAAACATATAGGAGAGCTTATATGTGCAAATAACTTGCAGATTATGTTTTTTAACGTTTAGATTTGATTTGGTTATCCCTATTCCATGCCATTTAAATTCACTATCAATTAACACCATCAGATTAATTAATAAATGAAATGTCCCTTACACAATATATTTCCTATGGTATTTGGAGCAAAATACTGACGAATTCACTGTTCATGCCTCATAAAACATGCAGGTATGGTCGTGATGTGTCTACAGTGAGAGCACTTTACGTGGGGAACAAAGTACCTTCTCAGTTCTATTTCATCCTCCATTTGAGAGACTCTCCTGAAACTTCATATCTAACACCCTGCACCCATGTTGTTTAAGACGTGTAATTTCGGTTGTGATCAGTAAAAAGTGAAGAGCGCTTTACTTGGAGGACTAAGTACCTTCTAGTTCGTATATCTTCTTCAATTCGAAGAAGTTTCCTGGAACCACATAACATTTTGTCACCATGCCCTACATGGCATATAATTTGGTCATGATTGGTAAACAATGAAGTGTACTTTACCAGGAGGAGCGGTTGATAATGAAGGGCACTTTACTTGGGGAACAATTTACCATCTTGGATGTTTTTCATCTTCCATTCAAGGGATTTTCCTGAAATTCAATTTCTATCACTCTTTTCCATGCCCTACATAACATGTAAGTTTGGTTGCGATTGGTCAGTAATGAAGAACACTTTACTTGGAAAGCAAGGTACTTTCTCAGCTGTGTCTCGTCTTTGATTTGAGAGATTTTCCTGAAATCCCATATCTAACACTCTGCTTGCTTGCTGTACATAGCATGGAAATTTGGGCATCATCAGTCAAAAATTAAGGGCACTTTACTTGGAGAACAAGGTAACTTCTCGGCTGTATTTAGTCTTTCATTCAAAGGATTTTCCTGAATCTCCATTTCTAACACTCAGCTTCTGTTCTGTACAAGACTTTGAAGTTTGGTTTCAATAGGTCAATAATGAAAGGCACATTACTTGGAAAACCTATATTATGAGCCTTAAAGTAACCGTGTTTCTTTGGATGGCAACAGCCACCTTTAGTTTATGAACTGTTATGTTCCTACCTTTTTCACAGGAATACAATGTGATTCCACACTTGCATCATATCTGTTCTTCTATGTCAACTGTCATGTTCCTACCTGCTTTATAGGAATGCACTGTGTTTCCATGACCCTACAGTCACATTTGCATCTTACATGTTCTTCTACGTCAACTGTCCCACAAGTCCATTTTTCTCCATCTCTTCGGCGTCTAACCTACACAGAATAGTTACGACAGTATCACCTATTTTCATACATGTTGCTGCAACAGTACTGATTGATTCTTAAACTAAATAACAATGGCAGTGTAAGATGGAAGGCTCATTTGAAAATTAAATCAATATCTGTCCAAACACAACAAAGATCTATTTATTATATAGAATCACAATTTCAACCTACCTCAGGTCATTTTCAGATTCAAAATTGGTCTTTAAAACACACTGAGGATGAAATATACATTATGTCTGTACAATGGATACGCCCATAAAACTTCATGAAAATTATTATGGACTTACATAATGTTTATTGCTTCCTAATATGTTTTAAAGACCTATTGTGAACCTGAGGATGACCCAAAATAAGTCAAAACTGTAGTTCCTTGTAATCAATAGAATTTTTTTTTTGTTTGGACAGATACTGGTTTAATTTTTGTGCTATTAACAACACATTGGAATGACATTTGTTAAACATGGAAAGGTCATGATAAACGGTAAGTAGGAGAGAATTTAGAAGGTGTTCTGTTGTAGTGTCTTCCTGTAAAGACTAATGAAGACTATGTACATGAAACTGCAGCTCAGATTCAAAGAACCTCCTGAGTGTATTGAGGTGAAATCATTAAACATATCACCGTGTTTATGTCAATCTTGATTTTCTTAATTCATATTCTTATCATGATGAGTTTCTCTTTTTCCCTAATGCCATCCAAGAATGGAGATGATAGTTTGGTGTGGGATGTCATGTTACACTGTAGTAATTTTACTCTTTTACTCCTTTATTTTACATGCTACTCTGGGGCTCAGATGGTTGTATGCTTGCTGGTTAGTGTGAAATCTCCAGTTCACTCCTGGGTAACTTCATGATATTTCTAATGATGAAATAAAACTACAGGAAGTTTTGTCTGAGTTTCTGTAGCACCTCCCCGCCCCCCCAGCTAATCAGCATTCCATCAGTGCTCCATGTGAAAGACTGCTCCATGAGATGTGCATGTCCTTGAGCAACAGGCAGCACATTGTCACAGGACATTACGTAGCAAGCTTAGTCTCTGACTTGGCACTATGTTGGTGGCACATTAAGGAAGTTGATTTAAATAACATGCAACAAGCAAGATGTGCTCGGCCATGATATCCCAGTTGGTATAGTAACCCACTATGGGCTAGATGATTCAGGGCTTGAACCCATGTGGGGCGAAGAGAATTCCTTGCCTCCATGCCAGTCCACACTGGCCATGGGACCCACCCAGCCTCTCCCACATTGGAAACCAGGTCTTTTTCTTGAGGTAAAGCGGCTGGGATGTGGCATTAATGACTAACCCACACCTAGTGTTGATGTTAAGAATGGCTGGAGCTACTCTACCACTGTGCTTGCACTGACATGTTATGGTGTGATTTTCATAAGACATGCCATAATTTGAGGTTTTGTCTGCATTTAACATTTTAGCCACTGGTTATGATTGATTTAGTGTGGTCATAAGTACTTGTTTGTCTAAATGCAGGAGTCTGCTCAGGTATTGGTAAAATAACTAGAAGCATAATACTACATGCAGGCATGAGGACATTGACATTGCAACAAGAAATCTTATGCTTGAATTAACTTCCTTAGTGTCTTTCCAAGACATAATCTCTTCATATATTTGTACGTTTGACATAGCTAAACATCTTTACTGAGGAATGGTTTCACCTTTCACAGTAAAACTGTATCTCTGTCCATAATCACAGTCACCAATGTGCAGAGCACATATTTCAGTGCAGCTAATATATTAGCCGTATGGGAGAAAGTTCTGTCATACTCACACTGAATGGAACCATCCTTTTCTCTGTTGGGATGCAGGATAACTGGTGTAGGCATGTTCCACCACATCTCTTGACTACCACTGCATTTGGTGTGAACTGCAAGTAATCATGTTAAAGATATGTACAGCTTGTGAAAAGTAAAAAGGTTAGATATAGCTATGAGCATACACCACATTTCAGGACCGAATTTCGTTCATACTGTTGAATTTGGAATGAAACAACATGCATTTATTTTGTTGTATTATAATTCAAGATTATAATGACACAACAGATGTGTGGCAGGACAACATGCCATTACAATATATCGCATTACTGAGAGAGGTTCCAGTTTTGAAATTCATTGACAATTGTTTGCAGTGCTTGGGGAGAATGACTACTCCTGTCACCATCAAGTGGGTGTGAATTATTTGTGCACTTTTCAAGTCTGAAATCCCTCTTCATGATTTACGTTGCACACATTGTAGTCACTGATGTGGACATTGGGCACATTATGACCTACACATACACATTATAATAATTGAAGATTTGGAAGAAGTAGCATGGGAAGTGCTCAGCACCCTCCTTTTAGACATACCATTGTGTCCCAGCAATTTCCATCTGTTTGGTCTGCCCAAGGATTTAATATGAGGACCAGATCCACTAACACACCATTCATTTCTTCTGAGGGCTTTGAAGAGGCTGTATACAGTTTGCTTTTCAGCTCATAAAGCAATGAATAGATTTGGAAGGTGATTTTATACAGAAATAGATGTATTGAAACCTTTGTAACATGTTTATGAAGTACAAATTGAAATAAAGTTCAGGAACTTACTGTATATTCCTTGCATTTTCAAGGGGCTGGGATAGCATAGTCAGTATAGTGAATCACTACGGGCTGGGCCATGTGGGGTTCTAATCCCAGTGACAGTGAGATTTTCTGTACACATCCAGCCAACCCCTAAAGCCGACCCAGCCTCCTGTCAATGAGTACTGGCTCTTTACAGGGAGTAAAACGGATGGGTTGTGGTATTGATCACCATATCTAGCACTGAGATTAAAGAAATAGTAAAGCTATATCTCTTGTCCCCTTTTGGGTCTGCATGGCATGTTGAGGGAGAACCTTACCGTTTACCAAGCCTTTCTTGTGGACTGAGATTTGTGGTTCTCATGGCAGTGACTATGAAGTGTCTTTGCCTCCCATACATCCTACCCCTTGTCCATACCTCAGGGTTATGTGGATTCATACTCTACTTTACCCTGGGTAACGTGGGAGTCGGAAACAGATGTGGAGGGGATACTCTGATGATGGTTACTACGACTCATGCTGGCTAACGAGTCTCTGGTCTACCCAAGCCAAGGTGGAAGGTATCATGCATGGCACTAGGGTAGTGATAGCAGTGTTGTAAACGATCCCCTTGGGGAACCAGGCCGCACCCCATTGTATGTAAGACTTCCGTCCACGTGGGGCTCCATGGACGGTGACCATATGATTTTCCCGTTTTCGTGGGAGGGCCCCTTAACTGGGGACTTTGCTGGAAATAAATGAATGAATAAACCATGGTTTCTGGAGAAGGAGCATCTCTTTCCATAGAGACCCTGTTGGGGAACGAGGAGGGGGGCTCATCTACCGCGGACTTCGAGGGAAAGGCGAATTATTAGGGGACAGGTAGAAGAAAGGTCTAGAAACGGGTGTCTCTTTTCGTAGGGGCCCCGTTGGGGAACCTGAGTGGGGGGGGGTCTGTTTACTCGGAATTTTGAGAGATAGTGAAGGAGGACTCCGGAAAGGGAGCATCTCTCTCTGCGGGAGCTCTGTTAGGGGAACATGGAGGGGGGGCTTCTTTGCTGGGGATCCGGAAAGATATGTGGAGGAGGATTCAGGGGATTGGCATCACTCTCCGTGGGGACTCTGCTGGGGAGCCTGGAAGGGGGCTCGTCAACAGGGGACTTGTGAAGGCTCTGGAGACGTGCATCTCTCTCCATAGGGGCCCCGCTGGGGAACCTAGAAGGGGTCTCATTTACCAGGGACTTTGAGAGATGGATGAAGTGGGCTGTAGAAGTAGAGCGTCTCTCTCTGAGGGTGCTCTGTGAGGGGGAACCTGGAGGGGGACTCCTTTACTGGGGACCCTGGAGGTTATGTAGAAAAGGCTCTGGAAACGGGCATCTATCTCCATAGGGGCCCCGCTGGAGAACCTGAAAGGGGGCGCGTATACCGGGGACTTTGAAAGATGATTGAAGGAGGGCTCTAGGGATGGGGCATCTCTCTCCGAGGTAGCCCTATGAGGGGAACCTGGAGGGAGGACTCCTTTACTAGGGACCCTGAAGGATATGCTAAGTAAGGCTCTGGAAATGGGCGTCTGTTTCCATAGGGGCCCCGCTTTTGGAGAACATGGAAAAACGTTCCTTTCTTAAGGCCTTTGAGAGAAGGGAAAAATTTCTTTATTTACGGAAATTTTTGTGCGGAGTTTGAGATATATGTAAAGAAGGCCTTGTAAACAGGCACCTCTCTCCATATGGGCCTTGTTGGGGAACCTGGAAAGGGTTCGTTTACTAGAACTTTTGAGAGAAAAAGAAAATGCATATCTGGATTCCTTTTTCTTGGACCCAGAGGACATTAAATGTTTAGTCTGAGGGCCATCTGGAACTTTAGCAAGGAACAGGGCTCCCCTGAGCTGATATCAGATTATGGGGCACAAAGGGCCCGTTTATAAGGTCTAGGTACATCGGGACCGTAAGGGCTGGAATCCAAATGCGAATCAATCAGTAAATCAATGAAGGGTCATTTCATGTGGGTGTGATATGATGACATGCCATTTGGTAGAAGTTATTGATGTGTGGAAGAAACGTGTTGCCGCCATCTTGAAAGTAAAAGTTGCAGGTGGAAAAGTACTGATACGGGCAGGGTGGACTGGGTGGGCTGAGTGAACCAAGTAATTTTAATTTATTCTGTGTATTTAATTTAACTTTTCCAACTAGATTTATTTTTCTCTTCTCCTTCCTATGTCTCAATTGTTATTTTTATTTTAGTGCTAAACATTTAATTTTATTTGTTTCTGACTTCTTTCACGTCTACTCAAATAGAAAGATAAAAAGACAAATTGTAATTAAATTATAAACTAACCTGGATGTCTGGATCATCTGGTGCAATTAGTACAACTGTATCTCTGGGTTGTGCACATGTAACAGCCATCATGCCTTCGTAGAAATGTGATGAGAAGGTTCTGTTTTTGCAGGTTGTGACTATAAATGTAACAAGAGTGTGCACTTAGTATGAATATTTGCGAGGAATTTTCTGTTTGTTTTAGAAACTTAATCTGAAAACTTCACTTGCACCTTAATGAAAATAGTTTTGCAATGGCTATAATTCTGTGAGTTGCTGTTGATAGGCAATTATGATACAGGAGCACTATAAACTGTAACAGCAGCCACTGGTGTTTGTCATGAGTTGGGTTGGAATAAATCCTGTACAGATGTGAAGGTCGGTGAGCACTGTACTATTCCATGGCCAAACTCATGACAAATACCACTGACTGCTGTTACAGTTTATAGTGCTCCTGAAGATGGACGCAAAGGGCGTCCGAAACATGTAGAGCATACTTTAGTTTTTAGTAAACACAATACTGCCAGAGTTGCATCTTGTTGGTTTATTATATATTATAGACTTGTGATGCACGGAAACTCAAATATAAAATATGATATAGGACTACATCAAGAATGCCTTCTCTACACACATTCAAACAAAACAAACCTACCAAAATATTGTACATTTTCACTTCACTTACTTTAAATAACTAGATACAGCCATTTCCCTGACTTATGAACATCTTCTTGCTTATGACCAACTGAAGTTACAACCAAATTTCATTAAAACGTGTTAATTCAGACTACTATAAAAATGTAACTAAAATTTAATTTCAAGCTACATATCTATATTTCGTTGAAGAAACTCAGTTCATGTTATTATGCAACAGAAAAACTACTCATATGAATCACCCTTCACCTGCTGGAGGGTGTACATTCCATCTCATTCCATATTTTTTACTTACAACCAATTTGACTTATGGCCATGTGTTCAGAACGTACTTCCTTCATAAGATGGTGATTACATATGTTTACTATAGTTTGTGTTCTGTGTGCAGTGAAATTAATATCAGGTAACTAAGATACACTCACGCTCTTCAAACGTGTTTACGACTTCTGGCTGGCGTTCACAGTCCTGGAATCAAAATGTTACAGTCCCACTTCATTGCAATGATCAAGGTCAAGTCACATACATGGTTCAATTTACCATAAGAAGTAGCACAATTAAATTGGCTCTTCCTCTTAATTAAAGATGTTAGGCAATAAGAACCTAGTGCAAGATATTTTGCATATTAGCTCACATTTTTTAAATTATCTAACAAATCATACAAATTACAGAAAAGAAAATTTTGCCTTAAATGTATGTGTTGCATCCTTCTCTGCAAAGTATGAATCTACAGAGTTTTGCTGTGATAAATATTTTTGAAGCTAAGCTGAAGATGTGCAGTGAAACATGTAAAGTGCCCAGCACTATCGTACAATTGTAGACAAAACTGGAAAGGGTAAACAAATTTCAGTTGAATTACTCTGTATATAAAATTTTACAAAAATAGGATGCAGAGGGTTTTGAGTGATATAATGTGTACAGACGGACAGACAGTGTGATTCTAATTAAGTGCACTGCAAGAATGGGAACACACCTGAAAACACTGCATCATATCATGATATGTGACATCATGCCTTGACAGAATTTTTTTTTTGTTCCACAAATGCAGCCATAACATGGTTAGAAATTTGTACGACAATTCTATCCAAATACCTTGTAATCTCAATACCAAAATAAAGGGTGTGTATTGTGATGCCATGAAGGACTTTACACTTGTGAAAATTAATCAACACTTTCAGTCTTAAGTGTTGTCTCTTACTGAGACTTGGAAGTTTTGATCCATGCATACTTTCTAATACAAAACCTCTTTAAGCCTAAAAAGGAGTGGTTTGAAAATCAGAATCATTTAACACTAACCACATGCTGCATGCATACTTAGTGAGGTATAGAATAAGTGACTTTTTGAATTACTGAAGGACATTATCAACATATTTATGGAATATAACAACAACAGCAATAACAACAACAATAATAATGATGATGATAACAACAACAACAAACAAACAACGATGACAGCAGCAGCAGCTCCGAAGGGTTAGGCTTAGTGCCTGTTCTTTAACCCTCAAGGTGAAGTTGATCCTTCCATCTTTTTCTTGGGCATCCTATGTTTTTCCTCCCTTCAGGTTAATTCCGTTTGTGACCATTCTCTGTAAGTGCTGTAGCCACTCTTGTTGGTACTGTTGTATTTCCAGATCTACTTTAGTAATTCCCAATACATGTCATAAAAATTTCATTTGTGATGCTTCCAGTCTTTGTTTTTCTTTTCTTCAGCACCCAGGGTTCACTACCAAATTTCATTCCAGGCCGTTTTGGCTGTAATATTGTGGGATCTTAGTTTTGTTTCTTTAGTCAACTGCTTTATAAAATGTCGCCAAATAATGCAACTTATTTGGAATATGACATATGTGTCTGAGTGTGTGTGTTTGTGGGGGGAGGGGGGGGGTCAAACTAGGTTGAAACGCTCGTCTATGAGTGTCAAATATTCTGTGGTACCAAGTAATTACTTTCATGAATTTCTTACTATAAATGTCTATGGAAATGTACAGTTTTAGTTGAGTCACTTTGTTCTTCCTAAATTTTAATGCAATTTAAATTTAAAAGAAATTACACTGTAAACATTTAAGTACTGTCCCTACAGGCCTGTATTTTGCCTTCAAATTACCTTCTTTTTTTTTTTTT
>Ga0209629_10002954_pt1 | contig 11885 bp, 10 predicted proteins | sample TergutCu122P5_FD_187286 | JGI IMG/M metagenome (GOLD analysis project Ga0209629, IMG submission 187286) | Cubitermes ugandensis P5 segment gut microbial communities from Kakamega Forest, Kenya - Cu122 P5 (SPAdes) (version 2) | ecosystem: Host-associated > Arthropoda: Insects > Digestive system...
TTAGTGTAAGGGGCTATTTTAGAGATATTTTCCGTTTTTATTTTAGCATCCATAAACATATTTGACAGCAAAATTCCGAAAGTGTAATTCTTTTTCTGATATTGAATCCCTATATAATTCCCTGAACCATAGATATATCGAGTCTCACCGGTAAAACCGGCTCCCTGATCATACAGCAATGCGTACAACTGCCAGCTTTTGTAATTAAACTGAGTATTAAGCATATAGTATGGAACAGTATAAATATAATCCCCCGTAGAAAACCGGTGCATCCCGTAATTTGCGGAAACAACAAATCGGTTATTAAATAATGACAGCCGTGAATAAAGATTAAACGTAAACCGCTGGAAATTATCTGTATTAACGTAAGTCCTGATCACTCTGTTATCTTCCGGCATGGTTCTTTCCTGTATAAAATTGGAACTGTACCAATGTATTGCCTGCAAGGAAAGATAGAGTTTATTGAAAGTATAATCAATCATAACCGTATTGTTATAGGACATTCCGGGCTTCAGTGCCGGATTGCCCCGCCTTATTTGCAATGAATCAATCAATACGTCAACATTCGTGAGTTGAGCCAAGGAAGGAACATCGTTATAAATATTTAACCTATAACGAAATGAACCCTTATCATTCATCCTGTAAAATAGACTGAGCGTTGGCTGGAAATTATAGTAAACATATTCGCCGGCGCCTTCATTTTGCGAATACGATGACCTTTTCCCTCCTACGCCAACCGTATAATTCAAGCGTCGAATATTGCCTGCATACTCGGAATAAAGATATGTTTCGCTTTGTTGCATCGAACTTTTGGCAAGCGCATCTATCAGATAATCATTCTTTGTCCATTTCTGTGAATATTTTATTCCCATATTCAGTTTTCCTTTCCCTAATTCATTTTCGTAAATTCCTTCAGTAATAATGGAACAGGCATTTGAAGTAAGGTGGGTAAAAAAAGCATACAAAGAACTGTCTTTCTTTTCTTCATATCTCCGTTTTGTATCCTGATACCTGTTCGTTGTGACGACATTCAGGCTCAATTTTTGTTTATCGGTTAAAGACTGTTCAAAATAAATATCAAGGGAAGGAAGATGTACATCATAAGATGAATAATCTTTCATTGCGACAGTGACAGGATCATTTGATATGATAATCAAGCTGTTATAATCTTCATGGGGAGATTTTAGGTTTTGGTATCTCAAAGAAACATTCAGAAAGTTATTTTTGCCTGTCAAATTGTAATTGAGGACAACGTTATGATAGATATTGGAATATCTGCTTTTATTGCTTTCTTCAATTCGCTTTAGTGTATAGTCTTCAAAATAAAATTCCTCTGAAGTATGTCGTTTGTAATTGTAATAGTCCTGAAAATCATTCCCGTAACTTATTCCAAACTCAGATTTTTTGTAGTTTATTTTAGCAGCAAAAAAGTCATTCCCAAAAACACGAATGAAAGAATGGTTCAGTTCCATGCGAACATTGCCTCCGGATAGCTGGCGTTTGGTAATGTAATTGATGACTGCATTCACATGCTGATACCTCAAGCCGGGATTATCAATGTATTCAATTCGTTCAATCGTATTTGGAGGCAATGCACGAATCTCATCATTGCCTGCCACAACCCCATTTATACGTAACTCGACCGTTTCGTCACCCGGCAAGCTGACAGCGTTAGTAGCCTGATTTACAATAAGACGGGGGATTGCCAATGATGATAACAATGCAATACTGTTGGTTGCAGATGCAGTTTGTTCCTGTGAGGGGAATAATATCCTCCTATCGGCTTTGGTTATGCTTGCGGCAGCGCTGACAGTCACTTCATTCAGTTGGATAGCATCTTCATCCAGGTGGATAATGCCTAAATCCATGTCTCTTGAAAGCCCTGAAACAGTGTATGAAAGCGAATTGTATCCAATGGAAGAAATGCTCAGGTAATAATTCCCTGAATTTATACTCTTTAATTCAAAGGCACCGTTTTTGCCGGAAGCCGTTCCTTTGATCAACACAGAATCTTCGCTCAACAAGGCGACAGTAACAAACTCCAAAGGTTCATTCTTCTCATTGAAAATTTTCCCTATAATTGTATGCTGGGAAAAAATCATGGCCGGAAAAAGGAATAAGTTGAGAAATACAATCAGACTTTTCGTGCTCATTATTTGATTTTTTATGAATTAATTGAACGGAACAAAGTTACGGACAAAACGAGTGAGAATCGATTTGTATTGACAACTTTCCGTTCTGAATCAGTATTTTTCAATACACTGACAATCAGTTTATTGAAACTTTCTTTTTAGCGAAAAGTTTGTATTTGTATGTTGGAGATTTATATCGGGTTCAGTGGGGGTCAATTTTTTGCCGGAAAAAATCAATAATATCGTTTTTTTCGTCCATTTTCACTTTTTTGCGGATAGCGGTTTTTCGCTGGTAGATGGTATGGGTGCTTTGCCGGGTTACGATACTGATTTCTTTGGTCGAAAAACCGGCTCGCAACAGGCAACACAACTGGATTTCTTTATCAATCAGCAGATTGCCGAATTGATCAATCAGACGGGTATAAAAATGATCATAAACATTGTCTATCAGTGGATACAATTCGTTCCAGTTTATGATGCTTTCGGCCGGAATGTCCTGATTGCCGATCTCTGCTATTTGCCTGATGAGTTCCCGGTTGTGCACCGAAGGGGAAGAAGCAGCCAAGCGTATGATACCCAACTGTTTTAAGAGAATTTTTTTTACAAAATTATTGTCTGTGCTGTCACTGTTCCCGTTTTTCTCCGTATCGGCAAGCATACGGTTTAATGTTTCAATGCGTTCTTCGGCTTCCATTAACTTTATTTGCCTGTTTCGGTTATACAGCCATAAAATCCCTGATAGCGTGACAAATATGAAACCGGCAAGCCATATCCGGTTACTGGTTCGCTGTTTTTCGATTTTCAGTTTGAGGTATCTCGTTTGTAAGGTGTTCTGAGCCTCCATTTGACCGAGGATAATCTTGTTATGAAGTTGGATATTATTAAGGATTGAATCGTTGTAACCTTTATCTTCGTCTGGATAAATCCCTGTTCGAGCATAAGTTATCGTTGTTTGCATGGTTGATATCCAATTTTTTAAAGAAAAATTTTCTTTTGTCGCCCTACCTCCGAGACTTGTTTTATAGCGTGTGTCTATTGCTCTGTCCAAATAGTATTGCGCCGAATCAAGATTGTGACGTGTCAAAAATATCTCTGCCATCACCATGTGGTTTGCGGTAAAATCTTTGTAATAGTCTGATAACGTATAAGTACGGCGTATTTGCTTTACGGCTTCATCTAACAGTCCTCTCTCAATCAGCATACTTGCATAGTTGCGAAGGTAATGGCAGGCAAAAAGCGTGTCTTTCTGTTGCAGTGCTAACTCCACCCCTTTTTCGATATAGTAATCTACTGAATCACTGTTCATTGCGCTTTTACAAATCGCACAATGATAGTAAGAAACGTGGGCGGGGGAATAAAGCAAACTTTGACTATACGCTTGATATGCCTTCTCATATTGCTTTCGCTGAATCAGGTAATTTCCTTTGTCCGCGAAGCAAAATGCGATTTGAGCGCTGTCATTCAGTTCTTTGGCAATAACAATCGCTTTGTCGTAAGTATCTGTAACACGTTCGGGTTGTTCTTTCCAAATATAATACTCTGCAGCCAGTTTACAGGCTTCCAATAAACTGACCGTATCACGCACTTTGCCGTAATAGTCAACGGCAAACCATATCAGTGAATCTTCAGCCATAGACATCCCTTTGCAATCATGTATCCGGGTAAGTGTCAGGGCATAAGCAGCCAAATCCTTCTCTTTCAGTTCGTCCGGAAAATCAATTTGCTGCAATAAGTTCAGCGCACTGTCCGGGTTACTGCATATTGAAACCATGTCCCAGGCCATCGCAATGATTTTGGGGTGATTGCTGTTTTGACATGCCAACATCACACACAAAAATAAGCCATAAATCATCTTTCTCATGATTATTTCCTGTCAGAATAATTGTTGCAAAATTAATCTGATTTAATGATTTTTGCAAGATTTGACGGGTTTAAAATAATTTTAGCTGCGTGGAAATTCTTTTGAAAAAATCAATCAGCCGGGTTGTAAGCCCCACACACTCTGCATCCTACGAAACCTTATCTGTTATGCGCAGGCATTTATTACATCGGCTTCAGGTTTTTATTTAACCGGTCAATGATCCATAATAAGCGTTTTTTCCGCCCCTCCTCTGTTTTAGCATCAAAATATGCCCGTGTATATGTCTTTTTGACAGAGGGAGACATTGCTTGAAAATTCGTACAGGCCAATGGGTGTTCTCTCAATAAGTCAGCTAAAATGATGATTTGTTCATCCGTAATTGTCAGTGGATTAGATGCTTCCCATTGTCCGTTTTGCTGTGCTTCCCTGATTTTCGCTCTTCCGAAATCGGTCATGAGACCCTTTTTTTCGAGCGTTTCAACCAATGCCTTGTTTTTATCTGACCACTTACTGTTTTTGCGGCGTAAAGAAAAATATTTCAGGTAAGTTTTATCGTCAATCCGCTGCATTTGTCCATCAATCCAACCAAAGCAAAGGGCTTCTTCAAGCGCTTCGCTTGCCTTTATTGTTTTGGGACTGTCTGATTTACCGAACAATAGCCAAACACCACCGCTGGACAGGCAATGCTCTTGCAACCACTTTCTAAATTCACCTCTCGAAGTAAATAATAAATATTCAGTCATATTCTTACATTTTTATTAAAATTTTATCGTTTTCCAAATCAAGCTGTCTCTCTCTGCGCGGCACACTGAAACCGCTCGTTATCTGATGACATTCTGTTAATTGCACTTTCTGTCGGTCAAAGTTTTATTTCAAAATAAACCCACATTCGGAAATTGTGTATTTTGCATGTTCTGATTGTAACCATTCATAGAGTTTGTAGGCCTTCAATTCCGACAAACTTTTTTTCTCGCCCCATTAAGTTGTCTTCGTCCTTATTACAACCCGTACAAGCAATCAATACACTCAAAACTATCACAAATCTATTCATAGCTATTTTAAATTAAGTATTCAGTTCCTGCAATGTATCTACAGTGTCTTCAGTCTTCGTCTGTTGGAATATTTTTCTCTTTACAATACCGCTGTACTTCCGTATCATTCTCAAAATAATCGTCACAAAACTCGTCCAATTCCTTTTCTGTTGATTTGTAATAACGTTCTTCGGCGGTCATCAACTTTTCTATTTGCTCAATAAATTTTTCAAATTCATTGTTGAGTTTGCACAACTTGTCAATAGTTTTAAAGTCTAACTCTCTGTATTTCGCTTGATACAGTATTTTGCTCCGGTATGGATTGGCGTTCAGTTCAATGATTCCTATTCCAAAAGATTGATTGAGCCTTGCCATTTCATCAGCCAAACTATCACTTATTTCAAACGCTACCAAATAGCCATAATTTGCCCAACTTGAATTTGAAACCGCCTGGAAAAATGCTTTTTTAAGTTCACTGTCGCTGTTAAGTTCTTTCTTTAATTCGTATGAACTCAACTTGAAAGTTTCAATACGGTTAATTGCTTTCAAAAAATTCTGGCTCGTTTTATTTTGTAATTTAAGAAAACGAATACCTACCATATCAGGATGGGTCCAGATTTGATTATTGTCTTTTCCACTGGACTGCTCGTGAAAAATAGTTTTGGTGTAAATATCTGAAACTTTCAAATAACTACATAACAACTTATGTAAATCCCTTTCTAAATAAGTGATTTCCTTTTCTTTTCTGACATTCTTTCTTGTCAGTTCCTCTTGAATTTCCTCAAATTTATCAACATCAAGAGTTTGCTCGTTTTTTGTCAAGTAGTAAAGATAAGTTCCTTTTTCTTTGATTCGCTTTACTCTTGAATCTCCATTTCTAATAAAATCCCCACATAGAGCAGATACTGTACTATGTGGTGTCGCGCCTCCAAACTTGGCAAATTCATTTTCAAGAATATAGTTCGTTATGTCTACAAAACTTGATGGAACAACCAATTCTTCCAAACTTTTTAATATTGCTTCCTTTATTGTCATATTTTTATTTTGTTATATTTATATCTTCCGTAATACCACCGGCAAAGGTATCTTTTTTTCTCATTCACACAAAGTTTTTACGCATGTTTTTGTGTTGGAATAGACAATGTATTCCCACCGACTTGTTTGATAAAGAATCGAAAATGAAAACCGGCATGTAAAAGAACGTTTTATTTGCTATGATTATTCAGGAGGGTTTGTGCTTTGTATCTTTGCAGTCCGAAATATTCAGAGCGTGGGAAAAAATAATTCCAAAAAATATTGGCAATATCAAAAAGAAATATTACTTTTGTCGCCGATTTTAATGGTGTGGTAGTTCAGTTGGTTAGAATACCTGCCTGTCACGCAGGGGGTCGCGGGTTCGAGTCCCGTCCATACCGCAAACTGACAATCAGGCACTTACAAAAAATGTAAGTGCTTTTTTTATGCGTTTAGCGCTTAATTTTCTTTGCGCATACCCGCAGGCATTTCCTAATCTTGACCATTCCATACGGTCTGAACGGCTGCAATTTTCCGGCTGTCTTTTTCGGAGAGGATGAAGTGGGTGAAAGTCAATTCATTTTGAAACGTTTCGATGAAATATGTTTCGCCTAAACTTGATTCCGACAGGAAATTAACACTTATTTCACGCAGCAGATGTTGTTTTTGAAAATCAAAGGAGATACTATCCATCGCCCACTGCACATATTTCGTGTTATTGACATGCTGATTCAAATCTATATCGCCGGGGTGGACAGTATAAACCGTACTTCTTTCAGAGTCTGACGTAGACGGTTTGATTTTCTGCGGTTTATCTGCAATGGCATGACGGTCGACAAATGGAAAATCATCGGCAAAATTCGTCAGTGTCTTAGGCCGGTGTGTTTGCATGTCCAGGATATGCCATGACGAAGTGGCGCGGATCAGAGGCTGATTATTCGCGTCGAAAAACTCAAAATCACGAAAAGCCGTCAGCAATTCAGGCGCTTTGCCCCAGGTCTCGCAGCGTATTTTATCCGGCCAGGTTGGCATACGGTCGATGAGTACGTGGACTTTGGCCAATACCCAATACTCGTTTCGTTCAGCTAAGCGCTCCCATCCAAAACCTCTTGAATTGGCATGACGCCATGCGCTTTCCTGTAAGAAGCCAAACAAAGACACAGGCGTCAGTTGCCGCTTAAAATCAACATGATAGGAAGTAATCTCGTAATAATCAATATGTATATTATCCTGTTTCATTGTATATCTTTATATCTTTTGAAAGTGAAAAATTTATCGTAAATATCTTATTATAAATAATTTGTAATTATAAGTGAAGATTATACATTATGTCGGATATGCAGGATATCACCGTCTTGAACGACATAATTTTTGCCTTCTACGGTGAGTTTGCCGGCTTCTTTACATTTGTGTTCGGAGCCAAGCGCTACAAGGTCTTCATACTTAATTACTTCGGCACGAATAAAGCCGCGTTCCAGGTCACTGTGGATGGCGCCGGCTGCTTGCGGCGCTGTCATTCCTTTACGGATGGTCCAGGCGCGATTTTCTTTGCCTCCGACCGTAAAGAACGAGATAAGATTCAGCATCCGGTAAGCCTGCCGAATCACTTTGTTCACGCCCGGCTCCTCAAGTCCGACATCGGCAAGAAATACTTTTCTGTCTGCTTCATTGTCCAGCTCCGCAATTTCGGATTCTATCTTTCCTGCGATAACCAGCGGCTCCAAACCTAACGGCTTCAAATAATTCCTGACGGCATCCACGTATTGATTGCCGGTGGCGGCATCTTCGTCATTCACATTGCAGACATACATCATCGGTTTGTCGGTCAGCAACATCATGTCACGAACCATCTCTTTTTCTTCTTCGCCGGTTGCTAATGTCCTCACATTTTGCAGGTTTTCGAGGTGCATCTTATACTTTAATAAAATATCGAACTCACGTTTGGCGTTTTTATCGCCTACCTTCACGATTTTTTCCACTTTTTGGATTTTACGCTCAATCTGTTCCAAATCTTTCACTTGAAGCTCAAAATCAATGATTTCGATGTCTCTGACCGGATCGATGGAGCCTTCGACATGCGGGAGGTTTGGATCGTTGAAACAGCGAAGCACATGTATCAAGGCGTCGCATTGACGGATATCCGCCAGGAAAGTGTTGCCGATGCCTTCGCCCTGATTGGCGCCTTTGGCCAATCCGGGTATATCTACCACATCCATCGTCGCATAAATCAGTTTATCGGCCTTGACAAACGTGTTGATATGTGTCAAACGTTCATCAAAAACGGGACAAACGCCTATGTTTGATTTATTTGTGCTATATGCAAAATCGGTAACTATTGCCTTTGTGTTAGAAATACAATTAAACATCGAAGTCTTACCTGCGTTGGTAAGCCCCACAATGCCACATTTTAAACCCATATTATCTTCTTTATTTCTCTAATGCTTTTGTTATTATTCCTTTACCTGTAATTGTGATCCATCCGAAAAGTAATCCGATGAAACCGTAAGTTAATTCTACACAGGCTGCCGTGCCAAAAGTTGCTTCGGGTACATACGTCATAATCCCGAAATAGCATCCTGACGCAACAAACATGGCCGGAATCAAGTCTACCCAGGGTACTTTTTCAAGATAAAGTACGATGAATACGACGATAAACACGGCGAGCGGTACGGCAACAAAACCTGTTGATTTAAAAGCGCCTGCAAGCAGCATAATCCCAATCGAGAACGTAATCCCCACTACATAGCCAATTGCAGCCCTGATCCCGCCTTTACCGGTACATCCTGAAAAGAAATAGACAGCCCATGCCACAAACGCAATGTAGGTAAATCCTTTTTCTGCGCCAATGGGCATGTATTGTTTGATTAACTGATCGATACATACGATCACAAAAGCCAGCAACGCAGTGTAGGCTGATCCTAAAGCAAATGATAAATTTTTCATATCATAATCTATTAAAAGTTAGTAAATAGTTGTCAGTTTTCAGTTATCAGTTTAGTTTCGATCTTTGTAACTGTGGGCATTGAACCCATTAAAATGCTGAAATATACAAATACCGAAATATCGAACTGTCAGTTATTTATTATTGATTGTCAATTGATTGATTACCGCCTGGTTCGCTGCTCTCACTTCGGATTCGATCAGTTTGATTTCTTTCCGGTCGTAGGTCATCAGGCCGTTGACTTCGCCTTCCACGTCAGTAGTCTGGGTATAAACGGCAGCGGAAAAGCCTCGTTTCACCAAATCCTTCAATTCTTTGGCATATTTCACATACTGGTCGGTCACTTCGCGTTTATCTTTAAACTGAACATAGCCCCAATTTCGTTTGTCCCACCAGAGATGTCCTTCGAGCGCCAATCCGATTCCACCATATTCGCCTAACACATTGACACGTTGAGGATCAAATAGATACATTTCCGGGCCGGGGTAATTATGGAGGTCTAACATGTCGCCGCAGTCACGGTGATTGCCACCGCTGGCCGGATTGACTAAGCGCGAAGGATCGTAGCCGGCAGTCTGGGCAACAACCTTTTCGGTATCAAACTGTCCCCAACCTTCGTTGAACGGCACCCATACCACAACGCATGGATTGGAAATACATAAATCCATGATTTCTTTCCATTCCTGATAATAGTTGGCGACGGATTCAGGGCTGCGTTTTTTGTCTGAACCGCCGTTATACTGGCGTGGCGCCCATTGATTTCCCAAATCTCCGCTCGGCATATCTTGCCAGACAAGGATTCCTTCCCTGTCACAATGATAGTACCAGCGTGCAGGTTCTACTTTTACATGTTTTCGTATCATGTTGAATCCAAAGTCTTTAGTCTTCTTAATATCGAACAGCAAGGCTTCATCGGTCGGCGCCGTATACAATCCGTCAGGCCACCAGCCTTGATCCAAAGGGCCATAGTGAAAATAATCCTTATTGTTCAACTGCATCCTGACAATGCCGTTTGCATCGCGCCTGGTCGAAATCTTGCGCATCGCCGTGTAGGACGAAACTTCGTCTATCGCTTTTCCGGCACGAAGGAGCGATATTTTCATCGTGTAGAGCACAGGCGTTTCAGGACTCCATAGCTTGGGATTGGCGATGGGCAAACGCAGTTTCTTTCCGGCCAACCCTTTGGCAGTTGAAATAGCTTTTCCTGCATCCAACACCGTCACTTCAACCAAGTCATTGCTTTGACAGTCAGCGGTCTGAATCGTTACTTCCACGATGCCTGCATCAATATTCGGGATACTCTTGACGGCAGTCACATGATTCGCCGCAACTGGCTCTAACCAAACCGTTTGCCAAATACCGGTCACGGCCGTATACCAGATGCTGTTGGGGTCGAGCACCTGTTTGCCACGCGGTTGAAAACCTTTGCTCGTTGGATCCCACACGCGTACAACTAATTTCTGTGCACCGTTACCTGTCAGGAACGGGGTGATATCGAACGAAAATGGCGTGTAGCCTCCCTGGTGCGTACCGATCAGGATGTCATTGACAAACACGTCGGCCAGCCAGTCGACAGCCCCAAAGTTCAGTTTTACGTTTTTGCCTTTCCAGGCAGCAGGCACGGTAAAGGTGCGTTTGTACCACAATTCCTGTTTTTCGGTCACATCTTTTTGAACGCCTGACAAGGACGACTCGATGGCAAAGGGCACCAATATTTTACCCTCATATTGAGCCGGTTCGGCCAATCCTTTGTCGCGGATGGCATACTCCCATTCACCGTTCAGATTCATCCATACCGGACGTTCCAGCATTGGACGGGGATATTCCGGCCACACATTGGCAGGACTTACCTGCTCCGCCCAAGCCGTTTTCATCTTATCGCCTGCCGGTTTCCACTGTGCATCAGCACATAACGCAACGGCGATCAAACAACATAGCATCAAATTTCTTCTCATTTTACTTTATTTTAAATCATTTATAATTTTATTCATTACCGATAAAGTCATATCACTTGCAAACATAGTTATTTTTTATCAATTAATGCTTTTTTAACATGAATTTCTTATTTTTTTTTGCTTTGTTCACGGTTTTGAAAAAAATTTTTGTGTTTTTGGAAAGAGTTGGGATAAAAATTCAGCCGAAGCCATCAAAGATGAAAATCGGTTAATAAAATTTGTCAAAAAAAATTGCAGGACAAAAAATAAAACGTAAATTTGTCGCAGAATAAATAACAATATCGCGTTTTGAAATAAAATCAAATGTATGAACCTGCAAATACTCAAGGAAATACAAACATTGAAACGGCAAATATTACCGAATGAAAAAGTAATTCTTTTCGGTTCGCAGGCACGTGGCGATGCACGTCCCGACAGTGATTGGGATTTGCTTGTGTTGTTGAATAAGGAAAGCAAAATAACATTTGAAGAAGATACACGATATGGTTATCCTTTCGAAAAAATCGGTTGGGATTATGGTGTAGCGATAAATACATTGTTATATTCAACAAATGATTGGGAAAAAAGAAAAATTACTCCATTTTATCAGAATGTTGAGAATGAAGGTGTTGAAATTATATAACTGTCAGTATGGGGCTTACTCAAGATGTTGTAATAAAAACGGTACACGATTACGCGAAAGAGATTAACAAAAAAGGTATCAATCTGCGTAAAGTGATACTTTTCGGCTCGTTTGCGAAAGGAACGCAACACGAATGGTCGGATATTGATGTGGCATTAGTGGCTGACGACTTTGTAGGAGTTCCTTTTTTAGATGGTCAGCGCTTTGCCGGCATCGGCATCAAAAAACCCTACATCAGAATTGAGGCATTAACATACTCAACTGATTATTTTAATGAAAGCGACCCTTTCATCGAAGAAATAAAAAAAACAGGAATAGAAATTATTTAA
>Ga0209629_10002955_pt1 | contig 11884 bp, 5 predicted proteins | sample TergutCu122P5_FD_187286 | JGI IMG/M metagenome (GOLD analysis project Ga0209629, IMG submission 187286) | Cubitermes ugandensis P5 segment gut microbial communities from Kakamega Forest, Kenya - Cu122 P5 (SPAdes) (version 2) | ecosystem: Host-associated > Arthropoda: Insects > Digestive system >...
CGCCCGCCGTAAACGGCTGGCCGCCGGCGGTGGTATAGGGTATGTAACTCAGCAGATAGATGATAAACGGGATAACGATAAAAAACCCGGCCGACGCCGCTAAAGTCCGCCATAAAAACGTTTGATACTCCTTTTTCCGGCCCGCGGCGGCCTGATATGCGCCGCGCCCGACGAGGCAGGTTATGTACAGCGCCGCGAGCCCAAGACCGGCGAAAACGGCCGTCCACTTTGAGGCCACGCCCAGCCCGAAGGACAGCCCGCACAGAAAAAGCGCCGGCAGGGTCTTGACAAATGGCGTTTCATACCCGGATAAGACATACCGATACATAAACAGATACATGGCTATGATGAAAAACACAACGTATGTGTCGATTGTGGCCAGATGCGTCTGCGTGAAATGCATGTTCTCAAACGCGAACATTACAGCCCCGCATACCGCAACGGCCGTATTGTCAAAAAGATTCTTGATCAGTATATAGAGCAGCGGCACCATCAGCACGCCGAACAGGATGCCCGCGAAACGCCAGCCGAAAGGCGTCATTCCGAACAGGCCGATGCCCGCCGAGATGATTTCCTTGCCCAGCGGCGGGTGCGTTATCTCGCTTGGCGGGAGGTTTCTGACGAAATCGTAGGCGGCTCTGGCATGATAAAATTCATCGAACAACATACCATTGTTGTTATCGGAGATTGTGCCCGCGGCTGTCTCGACGCTGCTGAACCGGCTGTACATCGCGTTGTTGCTGAGGTTGGGCAGGGGCGGCGCCAGGCGCTGTTCATCGAACAGGGCGGCGTATTCGGGATACTTCGCCGCCAAAGGCGCGGCGTCCAACAGCGCGCGCTCGTTGTTATCATCGAGTATGTACAGCGCCAGTTCGCCCAGTTCCGTGCCGTCCGCGTCGTTCCTGCTGTCAGCGCTGTCCACGCCCGGGCCAAAGGTCATGCGGATGAAACGGGTGGAAAGGGTGTCGGCTTCTTTCAAAAAAGGCATTTTCCATCGGAATACTTCCCAGTAGTACTGCGAAAAGTTCGGCTGCAAACGCCAGCTCCGCCCATCGGCCGACAGTTCAAGCGTTATATCATTATTCCCCACGCCGGTGTAAAGCAAAATGTTGTCCAGATGCACTTCCTTGCCGATATCCAGCGTCAGGGAAGGCTGATTGTCGGGCACGCGCCAAAAAGTCTGCGGCGCTTTGGTATCGCCCGCAAAGGAGAAGGCCAAAACCCCATAAATGACAGTGATTGCAAGGGCAAAAAGCCAGTCCCGCTTGTTCATGCGGCCCAGCGGGCGCTGGGTAAGCGCCTGTCCGGTGATACGCTTGCTGATCCGTTTGTTGATTCGTTTGTTTTTTAGCTTCCCCGCGCCGGGAGGGGGCGCCATATCCGTTTTGTATATTCCATAAAAGAACGCGGCGAACATTATAAGAGCCGCGGGCCAGATCAGCGCCGGCCCGTTAAAGTTATCCATGATTCCAGCATCCTTTATCAAAAAGTGGCCTTTTCATCATAATATTATTGTAGCATTTTTGCTTATTTACGTCAACGCCGCTAATCAAAATAACATTTCAAGGAGGTAGGGTTATGTTTGAAAAATCAGCCGCGCCCGCCTATCCCGGCATTGTGGAGTATACACAGCCGGGCGGCAATGTAATCAGGATGCGCCGGTACGGCGACGAACGGCGGAATTTCGCCGTTGTGCTGCACGGCGACGAAGAGTATGTCGTTAAGGAGGACGGCAACGGAACGTTTAATTATGTGTTCGGTGCGCTAACAGGCAAGCTCCCGGATAAATCCGCCAGATTGCCTGTGCCGGCCGACAGCCTCCCGCCGCCGCAGGCGATTAAGGCCGGAGAGTACATGAAAACCCTGCCGCCGCCGGGTGAACCGGAGCCGAAAGACCATGCCCCTGCCCCGACCAGGGTAGGGGCGTCTCCGCTGAACGGGAAAACAATCGTCGTGCTGGTGGAATTCGACCCGGCAGACGGCGCTAAAACGCTGTTCAGCCGCAACGCGAATTTTTACGGCGCTAAAACGCCGGAGCAATATTGGCATGACGAGGTATTCGGCATTCTCAGACGCCAATTGATAACAGACGACGTGGAAACAGGCGGCGGCCTGATCAGACCCAAACCCTTGCCCAGACCCATATTCGCGCTCGTACCCAACCGGGAATCGGTGAACGGTTTTTATTACGAGAATTCAAACGGCCGGTTTCAATTCACGCCGGAAGAACTGCCCAACAGCGGCGTTAAAAACGGCGTCTACCGCGTGACCCTCCCGGTGCCGCACCCGAACACGTGGTCGGCCGATCTGGGCGACACGGTGCCGCTGGTTATACAGCAGATGCAGGATACTTACGGCTTTTCTTTCAGCGATTCTTACCACGATTCCTATACGCCGAATGTATTCAGCACCGCGTTACATATTGTATTGGTCATAGCCGGGGGAGAGGCCGCGTGCTTCGGCCCCAGCCCGTGCATTTGGGGACACAAGGGGCGGAGCAGTTTTTCCGGCGTCAGCTACGACTATGTCGCCGTCGGGGAGCAGCAAAGCAGTGTAAATCTGGCGACAATAGGCGTGATCTGCCATGAACTGGGGCATTCCCTGGGCGCGCCGGATTTATACCACGTCACCGGTTATCAGCCCGGAAACCCGGATGACGAGAAAAGCCCGGGGTACTACTCCCTGATGGACGTCGGATGCTGGGGGCGCAATCCGGATACAGTCGGAGGGGAACACATAGGCGAAACGCCGACTCATTTCGACGCCTGGAACAAAATAGGCCTCGGGTGGTATGGCCCCGTCGCGGCAATGCCGAAAACGCTTGCGCCCGCCGGCAATCCCCGGGCCTATCAAACCGTAAAAATCCCCTCGCCGGATGCGAACCAGTATTTTTTGATTGAAAACCGCCAAAAAATCGGGTTCGACCAGGGATTGGGCGGCAACGCGGCCGACGGCGTTCTGGCGTGGCGCGTCGATGATTTTATATGCGGAGGGCCTTATAATTATAATTGCTATCTTGCGCCAAATATTCAGGGCCGCCACGGCATGACGCTTATCCCCAAAGACGGCGGCGCGTATTCAGGCGGTTACTTTACCGCGGCCGCTTACGGGCCGGGCGACGAATTCTTTTTAACCTACCACGCCGACCCCCGTTCTTCAACCGATTGGAGGACAGACACCTCCAAAATCGCGTATCCCCGCGCCTGCAAAGTGGTTTCCGACGGCGCTTCCGGCTTAACCGCCGAGCTAATGGGCGCGCTTTTGAGCGCCGTACACAATCTTCGGACGCGTTCGTTTATCATTCGGTGGTCGCCCGCCGCCACCCGGGATTTCGGCTTCACTTATAAAATTTACGCCTCACCCGATGAAGCGGATCTCAGCGACCTGTCCGCTTTGGCTTCCGGTTCGTCCGCGGCCGTTCTTATCGGCACGGTTAAAATTTCCGGCCTATTACCAAGACCGCCCCTGCCCCATAGCTTTGTCTGGCAGCCCACCCGCAATTTCCCGCTGAGCAAAGGGGTTTTTTTCAACGTGCTGGTGGAAGGCCCGAGCGCCGGGCTGCCCGCTAACACAACGGCGGGCAAGGCCATTTTTGAGCCCATCGCGGGCGCGGGTTACGCGAGTTGATGTTTGCCGGCCAAAAAACAGAAAAGAGGTTATTATGGATAATAAAATACAAATAGTAGAAGTAAAGGTTCGGGACAAGGCCACTGTCAACGCGATGATGTATGAGCTTGATGTGATTGATGTGAGTTTTGACGGGAATATGTACTCTCTGAAAATAATGGCAAAGGACAAAGAGCGAAGGTACTTCGCGGCGAATAACGTCAGATACGCCGTTGTCCTGGAGGACGCCGTGGCAAAGGTTGAGTGGCGCGGCTATAAAAAAGCCAGGACACTGAGGGGGGTGATACCCGGCATCTCCGGGCAGCCCGGCAGCGGCGACCCGGGCTTAACAATCGAGACCGGCGGGGTGTTTGATCCCACGAACGTTACGTTTAACGCCGCTTATGGGTACCCCGGCCGGGAGGGCTACAGAACCGTAACCGAGTATTATTCCGAAATGAATTACTTGCAGAAGCATTACCCGAATCTGGTCAAGCTTCACCAGCTCGGCCTGTCTTTTGAGAACGTGCCGATATTCGCGCTTGAAATCAGCAGCGCGCCCGGCGCTTGCGACGGCAGGCCCGGCGCGCTGCATATGGCCGGCAGCCACGCCAGGGAATGGCCGTCGAACGAGCTGTGCATGAACCTGGCCTGGTATCTCGTCACCCAGTACGGCAAAATAAGCGAAGTGACAAACCTGCTCAACACAACCGCCTGCTGGCTTTTGCCGGTGGTAAACCCCGACGGCACCCATTGGGATCAGAGGAACTACCCCGGCACATGGCGAAAAAACAGGGTAAAAAACAGTGACAATACGTTCGGCGTCGATATCAACAGAAACTGGCCCTACGGCTGGGGCGCGAACAGCGGCTCATCCGATCTGGCCTATGCCGAAACCTACCGCGGCACGGGGCCGGGAAGCGAAAAAGAAGTCCGGGCCGCTTCGTGGGTTTACGAAAACAACCAGATTATTTCGTCCATTTCCGGGCATACGTTCGGCCAGACGCTCCTTTACGCCTGGGGGCACAGGTCGAATGAACCCGGTTCGCACCCCCTCCTTGTGAGCCTGGGGCGGGAGCTGGCCGCCCGGGACGGCCATACCCCCGAATACAGCGAGCAACTGTATTACGCGAGCGGCGACCTTTGCGATTACGCGTACGGCGCTATGAGGACGCTGGGCTTTACGCTTGAATACGGCAGGTACACCGCGCTTTATAACCCTTTTATACCGCCGTATATGGGCACGGACGCGCAGATGACCGACTCCGTGGATGAGGAGTTTAAAAAACAGATCGGCGCGTTTATGGACAATATGTCTTTCGCGCGGACATACGCCGCGCATATCAAGGGCAGAATCACGGATTCCGCGACCGGCGCGCCGGTCAAAAATGTTACGCTCCGGCTTGAACTTGAAGTAACCAATATCACTTTAAACGCCGGTACATATAGCTCCGCGCCTTCGCTTAAAGGCACGACAAAAACGACCCAAACATGCGTATATTTTGTAAAAGACGGCGTTTATGACTGGTCTGTGGCGCCCTCCGCGCAGCCGGAACTTGAGTACTTTGGGATTCCGAATGTAAACAAGGGATACACCGTCACGGCCAGCTGCCCCGGATACGAAAGCCAGAGCCAGAACGTCAAGGTGGGCTGGTACCAGGATGTGGCCGGCAACGTCAACTTTCAGCTCCGCAGGACCCCGCCGGCGGAGGACTGTCTCCCTATCGACTACAGCAAAGTCTCCGTGGCCTTAATAGGAAACCGGTATAAAATCGTGCAGGGCGCGGCGTGGCTGCTCGATTTCGGAACGGACCAGGCATCCGCCGATAAAGCCCTTAATATTATCAAGTTTTACAAATTTACCAGCCAATGTTTTGTCGGCAGGCCGAATCCTTCGATGCAATATTTCCTCTGTAACGGCGCGTCCCCCGCCGGAGCGTTTCCCGGGGAAGACGCGATCGGCTTCAACCCTTCGGCCGTTACGGTAGAAAAAATCAACAACAGCTGGAAAATCGTGGAGGGGGCCCACTGGATACTTGATTTCGCATCCAACGAAGCCGACGCGCGCAAAGCTTTCAGCATCATCCAAAAGTACGGATTCAACAGGATTTGCTTTGTCGGCAGGCCAAACCCGCCGATGATGTATTTCAGGAAATAGCAGGAAAGAAGGCCCACGCGCCGTGGGCCTTCTTTCTTATTCCGATTAACCAAGAAATTCCAACTATTTAATTACGGCCCTGAAAGTGAACTCATAGCTCGGGAACAAATCGGGCAGTCTTACGCCGGTTATCTCAATCTTTGTGCCGGCCGGCATAAAGTCGATCTGGGCGCCGTTGATAAGGAATGACTTGCCGTCGCTGCTTACGGTGCTGGTGTTGGCCGCCGGTATGGAAACGCCGTTGGCTTTCACGTCGAAGTTGGGGGAGGAAAGGGATATCTTTGTGTTGAAGGAGGCCACAACCGCGTTGCTTTGGCTGCTGATGGCAACAGTCCAAATCGACGGGTCGTACGCCACCGCGTTGATCTGTTTGGCGGCCACCACCGCGAGCGACGGATCGGTCACGGTAACATCAATGGGTCCCGGCGCGGCAACGCTGGTTTTATCCAGGTTGACCTTCGCGACGCCGTTAGCGAACGTGGCTTTTCCGATATCCACGCCGTTCTTGACGAGCCGGGCTTCGTATCCGTCCGGAACGTCGGCGCTTACGCTGATGTTCGCGTTAAAGCCGGTCACGATTGTATCGACGTCCGTGTTGGCGATGACGGCCGTTCCGCCGGGGGCGGCTATGTTAATTGAGCTGATTGTAAAGCTTGTGCATGCCGACGTCATATCCAGGCGGAGTATATGCTGGCCTGCCGTCAGCGTGACGTTCTGGGCGGGAATATTGGTCTGCGCGTTGTATGTAGCCATTAACGTGCCGTCGACCGAAAGTTTAAGCCCGTTTGTGACAGCGGAGCTTCGGTTTGAGGTAAAGCCGATGCTGTAATCGCCCGGCCTTGAGACATATATCTTGTACGAGGTTGAAAGCGGCATCGTGCCGACCGAGGAACCGGTCACAAACGTGGTCGACGATATGATTCCGCTCCTTTGATAAACCGGCTGAACGATCGTCGGTTTAGCGTTGGAATTGTATATGGCGCCGTTTTGCGTGTAGATGGTGCCGCTGATAGCCGTGGTGCTCGTCGGGCTGATGGCGATAGCCGCGCCCTGGCGGTCCGGCCTCGCGGGCATTGCTTCGCTTTGGCCCTTCTTGAGGCCGTGGCCGACCGGCCACATAACCGGCTTCGAATAATCGCCGGCCCACTCCGGGTACCAGGCCCAGGGGTACGTGTCCTTACCGGTGAAATCATACGCCGGATTAAACAGGACGTCCGCGATTCCCTCGCCCTCTGTGCCGGGCCACCAGGCCGAGACGAAGCCCGCCAGATCGTCTATAACGTTCTCAACAATCATTGGGCGGCCGAACATGGTGACAGCTATGATCGGCGTATCGGGGTAGTTGGCTTTCACGTTTTGTATGCAGGCGTAGTCGGCCTCGTCCAGCTGCAAAGTGCCGCGGTTTGTCGCGGCTGTTATGCCCGCGTCGCCGCTGCCCTCCGCGTAAGGCGTTTCGCCGATAGAGACGATAACGGCCTTGTACTGATGCGTGTCGCCCGTGTTGCGCACCCCGGTGGCGTTATAGCCGGTGCCCGTTCCGGTGAACGGTTTTTCGGCCCGGATAGCGTCTAACAGATTGGTGCCGTGGTAGTTGTTATAAGTGGTATCGCCCGCGCCCTGCCATGAAATCGTCCAGGAGCCGACCTGGTAGCCGATGTTGTTGGCGAAGCGGCCCGCGACCATGATGTCGGAGCCGTCCATGCCGGCAAGCTTGCCGACGATGTCGTTGTCGTTCTTTTCCAGAACGAGCGACTCGCGGACGGCCTGACGGGCCACGGCGATATGGGCGTCGCTGCGGAGCATCGCCTGGTACGCGGTTGTGTCGGGTTTCGGGTTTTCGAACAGGCCCAACTCAAACTTGACGCGCAGAATCCTTGAAACGGCGTCGTTAATGCGGGACAGCGGAACCGTGCCGTCCTGCACGTTCTGGATCATGTACTGATACCAGCCGGTGCCCGTCACTTCGCTGGCGGCGACGACCATCGCCAGATCAATGCCGGCGTTAAAGACGTTGGCGTCTTTAATTTTCTGGTTTGCGCCCGTGATACCGTTTGTATGCGCGTTATAGTCGGATACGGCAAAGCCCGTGAAGCCCATTCCGCCCTGATCCTTCGGAAGCTTGATAAGATTCTGGATAGAGGTGAACTCGGAGAGCTTAAGGCCGTTGATTGAATCGTAAGCCGGCATATATGTGCGCGCGCCCGCAGCGACCAATTCCTGGTAAGGAAGAATGATCTTCTGTATCGTCGGGTTAGCCAGCAGCTGGGCGGGCGTGAGGTTTTTCAAGGCGTTGATATTGGCTGTGTCGGTGGCGCTGGTTACGATCGGAAATTCCGGGATAACCGCGTTGCCCTGGTTGGTGCCGTTGACCGAAATGGCCTCGGACACATAGTGCTTCATGCAAACCGCCACATGAGCGCCGTCGCCCAGGAATGAATACTGGTTCGGATGATTGGCGTCGGTGTTAAGCGCCAGAGGATCGTTGGGAAGCCCGCCCTGCGCGCCTTTGGCAAAAGCGGCGGCCATCATGCCGTTGTACCCGAAATCGTCGCCCCAGCCCTCATGCGTGCGGCCATAGCGGACGTTTTGGGAAGAGGCCACGCACGGGGCAAAGGTGCCCTGATAATCCAGCGCGCGCATTTCCTCGGCAGTCGCTTTGGCGTACTCCGTTACAAGCGCCGGGTCATGCGTCGCGCCCATTCCGATATTGTGCGGGAAAATTGTGGTGTGGGCGTTTGTGTTGTTCGAATTCATATGGGCGGTACCGTGAACCGCGTCGATCTGATAAATTACCGGGATTTGCAGCGGCGTCGCCAGGGCCGCGTCCTGCATCCTGTTAAAAGAATTTACCCAGCCGTCGGGCGTGTTGCCGCCTTCGGCGGCCGTCGGGACGTCGCCCCCGCCCGATAATACCGAGCCGAGGTAATAATTTGTGATGTTCGGATAAGGCGCGGTGGCGGAGCCGGCGGCCGAATACGCGCCGATATTGGCCCTTGTAAGCTGTACCGTCTGGCCGGCTTTCTCCTGAAGCGTCATCGCGTCCACGAGCAGCTGCACGCGCCATTCAATCGGCAGTGAGGAATCCATCCACGGCCTGCCGCCGGGGGCGTTGAGAACCGCGAGGCGCGCGGGGTCCAGGGGATTGGTGTCATTGGCGAACGCCGCCGCGGGATTGGCGGGGTACCCCGGCATACCGGAATAATCCGCCGCCGATGCGGCCGCCGGCGTGAACACAAACAGGGAAGCCGCCATGAGCAGGCTCAATGTCAGCGAAATGACCCTTCTGAAAATTTTCATGCGATGTTTCATATTGTATATAACCTCCCAATTGATATATCGTTTTTTACCCGTTCCGGGGTCAATCGCTTATTACGGGGCAAAGCGGGGCAAAGTCGGCGTCCCAGCAGAATACTTTCATGCTGTACGCGCCGGCGGGATATGCCGAAGTATTCGCGCCAAAGCTTACTTGCGCGCCAAGCGGCTTATACTCCGCGTAAACCAGCCTGCCGGCGCTGTCATAAACGGCGAGGATCAGGCTGCCCGCAAACGCCTTATCGGAATAATTTGTAAACGAAGCGGTGCCGGCGGCGAAATCAGCCGTGACATCATAGAGATACCGGAACGTGTGGGTGAACACAACCTGCGCGATTCCGCCCTGCGGGACGGCCGTAATGGACAGCGTATAGCTTGGCGTACCCCAGATGCTCGGCGCGGGAACGGGGATAATCATGTCGCCGTTCGCGTTCGCCACGATTTTTGTGCCAAGGTCGGACGAAGCGTTGATCGCGGCGACAAAAGCGCCGTTGGTCAATGGGCCGTCAAAATACGAACCCACCGGGTTGTTGTCCGCCCCGGCGTAATACACGTCAACGGGGAAGCCGCCGGCAAACGTATAGTAGTAATCGGTCCCGGCCTGCGCGTTGATTATGTAAGCGTTTGTGGCGGCATCGGTCGCCGTTGCGCCGCCGTTGGCGAACACGGTATTCGCGCCGTCCGTGACAACGATTGGCGCGTTGGCGTCAATGAATGTATGCGTGTAAATGGTCGAACTATCGCTGCCGATATACGCGGCGACATACAGGCTGACCGCCTGTTTGTCCGCCGGGGCCGGAACGGTTATTTTATAGCCTTCCGCCGCGCCGACCGGCGTTCCGCACATCAACGTTTTAACGAGATCGCCGCTTACCTGCGAACCGTCAAAATAAGATCCGACGGGGCTGCCGGTTTCGCCCGCGTAATACGCGTCAACCGTGACGTCGGCGAACGCGTAATAATACGTGGCGCCGGTTACGGGCGTGATGAACACGTCGGCGCCGCCGGTGACAACAGTCCGGCCCTTATCGGCCAATGCCGCGCCGGAGCTGTCGGTGACAACGGGCGCGGCCACAGCCGCCCAAACCACGGAAACGTTAAACGCCGACAGGGCGAGCGCCGCTCCCAAAAGAGCCGCCGCAAAGCGCGGCGCCCCTTTCCCGGGACATTTTAACTTCTTCAAAAACATCTGATTATCACATCCTTAATGTTTTGTTTCACAAAACCGAACTTCTTTCACCGTGTAAACTTAAGCCGAACCATCCGCCACCTCGGCGCAAGCCCGCAATATCCTGCATGACCCAAACCTTAAGCCCGAAAAACGTTTGTCCCTCCTTATTCGAACAACGGATTATTGAGCTTTGCGCCGCGGCGGTTTCTCCATTTCAGCTAAATTTACACCCCGCGCGCGTTGCGCTATTGACGCCGTTAACGATACGCGGGAGAATCAAAATCGGCAAATTAAAAAAAATGCACAATTCTAACCCTGATATTAATCATACATTATTGGCGTATTTAATTCAATTCGCAATTACTAACAAACTATCGGCTGAAAATTGTTAAATATATCCAAACGCAAAAAAACGCTACTGCAATTAGCATAAAATACCATCGCTGCTTTTCCATTTGTTGGTTATTTTTTATGTTATGGTTATTTATTCGAAGGCTTGTATGTACACGCCACGATGCGGTCAAAAACCCGCGCGCCGGTATCCGGGGATATGGTAAACCTGGGCAGGGCATAAACCCCGCTCCTCGCCGTCACATAGTTTTCAACGGTGCCGAAGGCCATCTTTACGCCGTCCTGCCTGAGCAGCTTGTCAAGCTTGGCGTTGTGCTGCCCGAACGGGAAGCAGAAGATGTCCTTCGTCTGGAGCTTGGAAAGGCTCGCCGTTATGTCCGCCTGCGCCGTGGGCAGGGGGACCTGCGTCAGCTCGGATTTATTGCCTGTTATTTTATGTAGGTTGTCGGTATGCGAGGCGAACTCGAAAACGTCCTTCATCGCGCCGATCTGGCCCCAGCTCAGCGACGTCGCGCCTTTCCGGTCGTAGACCTGGTCGCTGTCCTTGACATAGGCCGTGATCAGGAACATGACGGCGTGCATGCCGTATTTCTTCAAAATCGGGTACGCGTAGAGATAGTTGCCTTCGTAGCCGTCGTCAAAGGTTATCATCACGCTCTTGGGCGGCAGCGGCTCGGCGCGGTAGAGGAAGCCGTAGAGCTGGCCGACGGTAACGGTGCTGTAGCCGTTTTCGTGCAGGTATTGCATCTGCGCCTGGAATTCGTCCGCCGCGACGACGTACGGATTGCCCTTATAATTCGCGGCGTCTTCCGCGGCCACGGTATCATGATATGTAATAACCGGCAGCTTCTGCCTGCCGGCGGAACCCGAAAATACGGCGCCGATAAGCGCCGCCGCGATCACGGGAAATAGCAGGATTTTCGTCAGCATACAGGCCCCATATCGAAACGGAATTTCACACTGTTTACATTATATCATACATAATCTCATTTGGAAATACCTTTCGGCGTGGGAAATATTACATTTTGTTAACATATGCCGTCAAATTCATCCAGCAGCTTCGCGAACGTCTCCAGCGCGGCTCTGACCGGCGCGGGGCTTTCCATATCGACGCCCGCGCTTCTGAGCAGGTTTAACGAATAATCGGAGCTGCCGCTCTTTAAAAATTCGATATATTTGGAGACGGCGGGCCCGCCCTCTTCCAGTATGCGGCCGGACAGCGCGATGGCGGCGGAAAAGCCCGTCGCGTATTGGTACACATAAAATTCGGTGTAGAAATGCGGTAT
>Ga0209629_10002957_pt1 | contig 11882 bp, 12 predicted proteins | sample TergutCu122P5_FD_187286 | JGI IMG/M metagenome (GOLD analysis project Ga0209629, IMG submission 187286) | Cubitermes ugandensis P5 segment gut microbial communities from Kakamega Forest, Kenya - Cu122 P5 (SPAdes) (version 2) | ecosystem: Host-associated > Arthropoda: Insects > Digestive system...
TTTAATGGCTTTATGTCACTCACAAGTTACTTTGATGTTAAGTACAGATATTAACATTACAGAAACCACATATTCCTGCCAGTTTGAATATGTATTTGGTAATCTATAAGTGTGTAACAGCTGTCGAAGTTTCAAACTTCTCTGACCATTATCTCCGTAACCGTTCAACTTTGGATATAGGTGTTTTGGGTTATATCGGTATAGTTTAACATAAGGAACATCCTCCCGAAGTTTGGTCCATTCCTCCTGTGACACCCTGTATATATATACACACACACATACATATATATAAATATAAATATATATATATAGTACACAGTGAAAAATATTTAATTTTAAAATTGTCTTAAACCTGGTTTAACCAGCCATGGACCACACATGAATTCTTCGACAGACTTCCAAAGATGGGATAACAAAGTGGGAACTGTGTCAGTAAATCCAGTTCATCTAAAAGAACACATGTGTCCTTACAGCTTTGATTCACAAAGGCTCCATCTCATTAATCAAAATCATTACTATCATAGAAAATTGTTTCTTTCTTAACATGCAGCAGGTGTTCAAGCATGGCTGACATCAAGTTGCTGCAGCATATGTGACTTCAACAGCGAAAATACAGTTTTCTCTTGTTGGCAAAATAATAATATAATTCAAGTGTTACAATGCCAAGGAATCTGGATCACTTGGCACTGCTGAAAACCAATCCCATTTAATTCTGCTTCCCTGCACAATTTCAGGGTGTACAAACTCAGCAATGCTGAACCAATAGAAATTCAAAATTTACACTTCGCCAGCATTGTGATCATATTTGATAGCATCACCATAGCATGTTAAGATATGTGAGCCTGGGTGCCCTACGAGCACACTACTATATTATAGCCTTGGTATTGACAAGTGACCGTACTTCTATGGGGTTGTACTAAGGAACGCCTACTCCACACAGAAGCAACAGATTTACTACTTAACAGAACGTTCGGCCCGGCTCTGCAGCCCACCCAGCCTCCTATTTAATTGATATCGGGTGTTCTTTCCCCGGCTATAAATCGGATGTCAGCCGGGGCTATAAATGAACTCACCTCAATCCAGCGCGGAGTCTTGCCCTCTCACCTACATGCCTCCATGGCGTGTATAGGGACTTTTTACCTATTTCAACAACCGGTGCACCAAATGTCAACAAATATTAATCTCTTCTAAGAATAATATAACCATCCCAGTATTTCCTAGAACAAGGTCAGAGTCACAACCAATTCCACGATTCACAGCAACTGCCTTATATGAAACTACACGATCATGTGTCCCAGTGTTCTGGTATGGAATACTATTTCCCTTCATACAGCTTCTCTATGATACGGCATTTTTAAACCATGCACACGTCAAAAACGTCATTCTGATAAACAAGAAAAAGCTCACCACACTATTAATTCAGGATGCAACGAAACAAGCGTCTTTCCACGCCGAACGGCTCAGATCACAACCACACGAATAGTTCATATTTGACCACGGGTCACATCATACAGAACAAGGTAGGATACTCCGTGGCGTTCGTCGGTCATCAAAACCACAGATCATCTAGTTCAGAACAAAACAGACTTACCACGCAACAACCTCAACCCTTAAGTCAAAAGTAGGTACTAACACAAGACCTAGGCAACAGTATATCACTGGGCATGAAAGCCAACTGCCATTACAAAATTTCGTTACCAAGTATCATATATACCAACAACACACTATTATTTCTGCCGTTTATTGAGAGGCTCATTTCGAAGCTTACTACTGCATCACACATACATCCGCTCAAGGCTAATATACAAGTAAACAGAGCAATCTTACAGAAATGAATCACTATTAAATACTAAACATGGCAACATATATAAGAAATCCTGTGTCAGTGCAACAATAAGGAGCAGCCAGTACAACTATGAAAAAAATTAAAACAAAGACAGAACATATCACAACATACAACACGGAAAATGATGAAATAGACGGGATGAAAATGCACATATCAATCAACAGGACATAAATAAGTTCTTGTAAATTTAATATAGATTTGTACTCAATGTACAAAATAAACTTCGCTATTCTGCCTCAGTGTCTTTTCTGGTATCAAACTAATGAATAAACATGCAATTCTTGACATTGTACATCTGTTGGATAAATGTCTGTACATGTGCTGTTGGTCAATGGAACACTTGTAAGATTCCAGCATACTCAAAGAAAATCAATTTTGTCTTCATTAAGCCAACACTTAATGCACTATCTTTCATACACCAAATCGCGCTGTTTGACTAATACTCTCATGCTTTTGGCACTCGTCAGCACCATCTTCAGGGAGTACCATCTCAACTGCTAAGTTTCCAACACATCAAATGGTTTCAAACAACTATTCAATCATGTGTTGCAGAAATGCAGTCTTCACTCATGATACACGATTTCAATCATGGCGAGCACCAAAACGTGATGGAGTATTAATCAAACAGCATGACTTGGTGTATGAAGGATAGTGTATTAAGTGTTGGTTTAATGAAGGCAAAATAAGTATGAACATGATGCATGGTAGGTACAATATTAAGACACTCTAAGAATGTTATAATATACTTCACAACCAGATATTTCATGATTCAAGGGAATTTATCGCAGAGTACTGACAGACAACGAATGCAGCAATACACTTGTCTGCAAACAGCACAATGCAGTTTGCAGTAACCCAGAGAAATCCAATACCAATTCACACAGTTATCACAACCTGAGGAAATAATTTTAGTACTTAGTTCCTATATACACACAGAACAGTAATTAGAAATGGCATTGGCATGCAACAGTAATCACATATTTGTGACATATTTACACACATATATACAATAGCAAAAATGCTGCACACATCATTGATCACCACACACACATTCTTGTAGGAATCCAGTGACATATATGTTCCTCGTATCACCTCCCACCAGCCATTATGACAGTACTGTGTACATCATGATGCAGTGAACTTGTATGGGCATGAGAGTAAACTGTTCATTCTGACACCACATTTCAAATAAAAATGAAGAGACATCCCTTTCCTAAGGACTCACTTATGTGACAGAATTTTTAGCTTCCTCTGTATAGCCCTCTGCCTACTTGCTTCAATCACAGATCTCTTTCTTCACTTGCACCTCCATGGAACAGATATTCTTCTAACATTTCTCAATATACCATCCCCTATCTCTTGGTGGTGAAACAATCAGAAGACCAAATCCATTAAAAATCAGCTGTGTTCTTGATGGAAATTGTAATTTTCTCATCAAGTGAATCTGGGTGAGCAACATCTACCATCCAGCAGAGTTATTGAAGAACTTACTGACTGTACCACCCTTTCAGAAGGATGGATTAAAGACCGTCCCTCCTTCTCATGCTCTCTGAAATATATGAAGACATTGGTTGACGCCAGCATTAGGGATGTGACACACGTCTTGCAGTCATCACCTGTGACAGCATATGGCACATGCCTGATAATGACACCACTGACATATGCAACATTTCCGTTCCCCTGCACTTGCTCTGCAATACAACAGCCACTGAGACCATCATGAACGGTCTTCCCACCACAACTTCTGGATGGATCTGATAAAGAAGCATTCTACTCCTCAAGGAATGTAGAGTGTCTAGAAGCTTAGTGTCACAGTCCTTGCAGTTTACATTATGCAAACTTGTAGAAGCAAGCCCATTGGTGATACTAGTCTTCACGGCATCTACAAACTGTTCCATAGTTAAATTATTGTTTGAACCAATGTGCAGATGAATAACACATGATGTGTTCTCAAGGGGATCTTGACTCAGGCATCAGGTCTCAAAATGGTCAGAACCTGCCCCTTTCGACATTCTCTGCACATGATGGGCAGCACAAATATCAATAAGCCAACAATTTTGTGGTGGAGTAGGTTTCTTGCAGGCAGATTTACTATCCTTCAGGAAGATTAAGCTCTTTATACCCATATGTATCTTGGTCCAGTGACCTATATGAATACTGCTCCTTCTAACTGGGGCAGGACAATTCAAACTGCTGAAGCTATCAAAAAGGATAATCAATGTAAACATAACAAGTTTAGAACTGGAAAGCACAAGATAGGTAGCAGATGCATTTCATGCTCCCCCTACATCAGTGACAAAGCTAGGATAGATAAAGGCATTACACACCAAACCTCTGGCAAAAACCCAGACATGAAGGATGTGATGGAATGGAATAGTGTATGCATCATAATTCCAAAACTTTTGGGCATGAATTTTACCTGTTCGTTCATTTAGACATCCCCCCCACCCCAGCAAACATCTCCAGTGTGTAAGTTTTATTCAGATGAAAGGGGGGGGGGACATTTAAATTTGTAGTCTAAAATTTGTTTATAAATAATAAAAGAAATATGACACCAAGGAAGTAAATGATATAACAATATGTTAAGATTTATAAGGATAACATACTCTAATACATTATTGAACTGTATTGACTTAACGATGCCCAAATCCCATTCATATTAATATGGGCTTCCAACAAAACAGTTGGCTGTCCTAGATACATTAGTAAAATGCTGGACAAATCCTAGACAAGTTACTTTTAGAAGAAACTGCTCCATAATCTACTATCTCTACAGATGATCAGCTATTACATGCATAAAATCACAGGGTCTTACAAAAAGAATGAAATAAATTTATTAACAAATATAATATAATACTGCTGTTGTATGACCAAAAAACACTGATGGCTAGTATGCATTCTATCAAAAGGAGGGGGAAAAACAGGAGCAGAATGGGGTGCACAGATATAATTAGCAGACAATATGAAGCAGATAACACTGTAGGAAAATCAAAGCCATGGAAATGATCACTGGCCCTGACCTTGATAGTACAAACCTCTTCACAATTTTATTAGCAGCTCATTTAACCTCACAGAGAACTTGATTTATCTAATACACTGTAAACCACACACTCATGGGTGCAGATGTGCACTTATTGCAACTGTGAATGAGCTACTGAGCATTTCTTCAAAGTTTGGTTTTCAGGATAACCATTACCACACACTTGACAAATGTAAGCCTTTTGTACACAGTGTTTCTTCATCATGTGGGGTTCTGTGATTTCTGGCAAAACCCTTTTCCACATAATGAGCACATATATGGCTTATTGGCACTGTGTATGAGACCATGTCTTCGTAGGTCTTTATTTGTGACAAAACCTTTACCACATATTGAACACAGGTACAGTTTCTCTCCAGTATGCACAAGAGAATGTGTTTTCATATGACTATGTGTAAGAAAATCACGACCACATACATTACAGATGTAGGGCTTCTCACCTATGTGTGTCCGTGTATGGACCTTGAGGCTTAACGCATGACGAAAACCCTTACCACATATACAACACATGTGTGGCGTTTCTTTAGTGTGTATCAATTTATGAACCTTCAAATCCCCACGTGTACCAAAGCACTTCCCACATATATCACATGCATGGGGCTTTTCTCCCGTGTGTGTTTGCATATGAATCTTCAGAGCACTAGACTGCCTCAATCCATGCCCATATACAGCACACAAGTATGGTTTCTCACCAGTGTGTGTCAGAGTATGACTTTTTAAGCTGAAGAGATTCTTGTACATTTTTCCACAATCCTTGCAGGCAAAGAACTTATCAAAAACTCTCTTTTGAAGTTTCAGGCTCCGTCCTTTCCCAGTACACTCACCACAATCTTCTGTTCCCATACATTTTGGTTCATGAACCAAGGATCCTTCAGAATCATCACCCTAAGAATAACGTATGTACATTAGAAGCATTGTAAAAATGTCAAATGAGTATGGTTGGAATGCATAATTAAGCAACACACCATCAAAGCATGTCAGGAGTGAAGGTGTAGCTCCACACATTCCTGATTGAAACACTAACTGGAGAGGTGTGGTTAGCTTCATGCTCTGGCCACTTAAATCCAGAGCAAAGAGGCATCAGTGAGTGAGCCTTACAGCTGGTTTGGAGGCTTAAAAAAAAACCTTGCCTCTGCCAGGAATTCAACCACCAATACACAAATGCAGTGCAACCTAAGGAACTTGGTTCAGCTGCAGACTCACGTCTATCAAGGTTACAGAGGCTTAGGAAGTACTGATAGTTCCTGTAATACTGGAAAGATGCAAGTAGTTTAGCTGGTACACAACAACCACAAGAAATTTGACAGCTTTCAACCAGACCAGCACATTATATCATTTATGTGTTGGAGGGAAAGGCTGTTTTTTTATTAAACTGATAAAACTCAAAACATTCATCCTAGAATACATGGATCATAGTGACTGCATGGCATACAGTAACATGAATGTGTCAACCTCTATGCAAAACTTCCATAAAAAAATTTAAGTAAGTCTGTTAATTTACATTAGGGATTCAACTTTTGATCTTCACTGTCACAATGCTCTGTTAGTGATTAATTAATCTTTCCATGAAATACAGCTCTTATCTTTGTTGCTAATAATTTTATCATCACATTTCAAACAAGTGGTTCATTCTCAAGGCTTGCTCAGACAACCTTCAACATTTTACACATCGTGCAGTGTTACCACAAGTGATGTAGTTGACAAATGTGCCAATAGGTGTACACTATATAAGGAGTGAATAACTGTCACACAGTTCCCATGACTGGTCTGTTTGACAAACAAGAGGGTTATGAGGGAGAAGTAAATGTAGATACATGGTAAATCTCACACCTATATCCACATGGGTCACATTCTTTGAAAACACTGTACTGTACTCATGAATACCGGGCTTATTACAGGTATGACAGCATAGCTTCCTAGGCACCAGGACTGTCACATTTCTCATATCTGTGGGTTAAAATGATGTTCATCTTAATATTTACACACAGTATGGTTTTGTAGGGCCAATTAATAAATTAGCGTGCAAACTGTGTAACTGAAGTCTGAGTAGTCAAAGTACATACAGCTAACAGTATAACAGTACAGCACAATAAAACAACTGATTATATTGTAATTTACAATCATTACATTGCATTTACACTGTACTAAAAAACAAAGTATTATATATTTTTTTCTACTACAACACTCTCTCTTCCTCTGCCTCCATCTGCAGGTTGTCTACAATGCTTTCTCGTTTGAAATCTTCTTTTTCAATATGTTTTTTCCTCAATGTTTGGCAACAATGCCTGAACTTGTGGAAAGAAGAAGAGCAGTACTGCTGGCAGGTTTGAAGACCTCTGCTTTGTCTGTTAAGACTAACTTCTGACTTTCAAATGTTCAACAAAAGGGAGGATTGCAACTGTAAAAGCCCCCTTAGATTTTAAACTTGAGCTTAAAACATCACATTCAAAAAACTCAAATTAACATGGTATTGAGTGTACTTAATAATGATGAAACTTTAGCAGACTTAAATGCTTTTAGTTTCAGAGGATCACTGTTGTCATTGTCCTTTTTCACCACCTTTCTGGAACTGAGTTCAAAAGCAAGTAACAATGCCAAATGAAGTGCATTAAATGCAAGATCTAAGAGCAATTCCCAAATGGTAACACTATGCACATACAGACAAGTCAGTTACAAATGATCTGGCACATCTTGGTTGTAGCCATGAATAAAGAAATTTAAGAGTCACAAATAGTGAATACGACTAATAAACTTTTAAAGCAACTATGCATATTTTACAATACTGAGTTCATAAATATGGCAGGTGTGGTTACTATAAAGACCACCTGGATGACTGGAATATGGTGACGGAAAGAATTAAGGGCTTCGTTTTTGCATTTTGGCACGGAACATTAAGTTGTTGATTTCATGCATAACAATTTCACGCATATTTTCATCTAAAGCCCTTAATTTCTTTGCAATCAACTCTGCATATAGTGAACATTCATCTTCATCAGGCTTTTCAGACACATTTTTAAACATTTTGTACGCTTTCTCCATTTGGTATTGAATTGTTTCCAACTTCATTCCTTTTCGTTTCCTAGTAGTTCCTCTGTCTGCTGGGGCCTTGAAGGTACTACTTGGATTAGGAGGTATTTCTCTGGATGGTATTTCAGTGCCATCACCATCTTCTGTACAGTTCTCAGCTCTGGAGAACTCACCTTCTTCTTCTTCTTCTCTTTCTTCATCTTCATTCTGCACAGTACTGTCAATGCTTGTAACATCTTCCAACTCCTACAGCCAACAGCAGACAGTTTTAAATAAAAACAGTTCAAATTATTAGAGTTAATTAATATAATAATTAAACAAAGAATTATTTCCAAGCACTGTTTTAGCATATCTTTCTTCTAGATCTTTGTTACTTCACCAGAATGGTTGCAAACAGTGAAAGAGAATAACAAGAAGTGGAATTTTCCTTATTGTGCAGGCACATGTAGTGAAAAACATATATTAATTCAGAATCAAACTCAAGGTGGGTCCAACTCACAAATTACAAAGGCACTTTCACCATGGAACTGACAGCTTTGCTGGATGATAATTACAGTTTTATATCTGCCAATACCGGATCCCAAGGAAGAATAAGCAACAGTGGCATTTAGTGAAATACTACTATGTTCAAGCAACTTAATGAAAACTGATACTCCCACCAGACCAACTATTTGCCTGAAAAGAAATACATACCCCATATACGTTTTTGGGAGAATATGCCTTCACCTTAATCTCAAGTCTAGTGAAACCATACTGCATAATTTATAACAGGAATGGCGAAGAAAGATTTTTCAACAATTGTCTTTCACATACTCACCAGGTACTTCATAATGGTTCCATCATAATGGCCACTATGTTTACATATTCAGAAAAACAATGTTACTCACACATAATAACATTTCAAATATTGCCATGGCCCATATTTTATGACACCATTTCTTCAGAATAAATGAAACCCCTCCTTAAAGATATTTACCCCCGAGGTTAATTTCATAATGAAACAAGGGGCAGTTTATTCCAGGATTATGGTGACAAGATCAGAAAGACCTGCCCTCCTGCTTCCACTTCATAAAGTGCTTAGAACATGAGGCCTTAAAGCTCAGGTAAAGGTAAAGGAGTCCTGTAACAGGCCCGGTGTGGCCCAGAGGCTTCCAGGAGGTTTAGGCTCCCAGATTTCATGACATTCGGCAGATGAAGATGGTGAGGTTGTCAGCCTCACGCACCAGCCGCCTTTACCCCCAGGTACTCATTTTCACTAGGGGCTGAGTCAACCCCAGGGCCAGGTGCGGTCGGAGGGAATATGTCACTGAAAATTCCAGTGACACCACCGGGAATCAATCCCAGGACCATCCGACTAGTAGCACAGCGCCTTAACCACTATGCCACCCCAGGCCCCCTTAAAGCTTAGAGCTTGAGAAAGCAATTAACTTATATATGCTTTTTGCTACTGCAATAGCAACACTCATATTCTCCAAATATACTGGTCAACAAAAATTTTGTCCCATGAGGAAGAATGTCTGTTTCTGATGTATTTTTGGATGCTGTATTCAAATATGTTCCAGAATTTCTCTATCACCCACACCTTTCGCGTTGCATCAGACTATGTGAAAGCACAAGCCTACATATGTGAGTCACTGGGGGCCTGTAGGAGGTAGTCTGACATGTAACAAGCAAACAGTCATGTATCATATACATGTGACTGACAGTCCTCTGCCGGTTGCTGGCCAGAGGTCAGTGTGTTATTGTCTTAGCAGCACATTGTGTTTGTTCCACCATTAATATGCAAAGAAAGTGCATAAATTCATCAGATGCATTCTGCTACATCTGCGATGAGGTGACATTCAAATCCCGCAGACGGTCTTTCACACCCCTATGAGCATTATTTTGGCTGCAAAGTGGGTGATCAGGACAAGAGTTGGGCTCCACAGTTTTGTTGTGTGACATGTGCCAGACTTCTTGTAGAATGGGCAAAAGGTTCACGCTGTAGCATTTTGCCATTCCTATGGTCTGGAGAGAGCCCATGGACCGTGTTTCAGATTGCTACTTCTGCCTGACCAGTATCACTGGTGTAACAGCAAAGTCCAAACACACTGTTCAATATCCTAATATACCATCTGTGATGAGGCCAGTACCTCACAGTGTGGAGTTGTCTGTGTCAAAGCCTCCAACAAACATGACGCTGAGTGACAGTCAGTCAAGTGATGAAGATATAAGCCAAGCTTTCAACAATATGGATTTTCAGGTGAGACATCCCTGTTGTGTTGTATAGAATCACAAAATATATAGGTAAATATAGTCAAACACAACTTGTTTAATGTTTTTATTACTAAGATGTTCTTACATAGCTTCTCTCAACGGCATGTTTCGGCCCTTCCACGGGCCATCTTCAGGCTGATCACTTTTTTCTTTACAAGGCAAACCATACAATTAGCAATGCTATGTTACTGTTATCGACGAGATCTCGTGTAACTTATATAAAATTGAATTAAAAATTTATCCCACTGTATAAGAGTATTGAAATAATTTAGTGGAAATTAAAATGTTATTACATAAAAAATATAAAGGTGCAGGATATCACAATCACGGAGGGTAGTGGGGGGTACCAAAATTAGGAAAGTTATTTTCTATTTAGTTATGTTGTGATTTCTTCATTCGTTCATTTCTCATAGTAGTGTAATACTGGGTCTATGGAAGACGATGTATGGAAGTTGAAGTTTGGACGTTGATATATCTATATGTATCGTTGTTTAAGAGATGAGAACTGCATTAAGATGTTACATTGTAGATTGTTTATTTTGGACGTATGATGTATGATGAACAGACTCCATCGAGTAGGTCGTACACTTGTTTTGTTTGTATTACATATTTTTGGAGTATGTGTTGATTGGTGTGGGCTATCGTTTGTGGTGAAAAGGATAATTTCTTGACTTCTTGCATTATTGCTTCACTTTGTAATAATTCACTCTTTGATAATTTCTCGAATTCTAGCAGTGAATTATCACAAAGTAAAGCAATACTGCAAGAATTTAAGAAATTTTCCTTTTCACCACAAACGATAGCCCACATCAATCAACACATACTCCAAAAATATGCAATAAAAAGAAACAAGCATACCAGCTACTTGATGGAGTCTTTACATTGTGCCTAAAGTCATGGTCTGGTAATATTTACACTTACTGCACTGTATTAATATATAGAAATAAAACATACTTGCAAGTTTACTGTACTTCTGGGCCAATAATTCCATGTAAAAAACTCTGCCATAGTTTCAGAGGCGAATCAGTTCTGCCTGCACACTTCATCTGCACCACTATCCATTTTCAGTGGGATAAACAGTAGCCACAACCTTTTCCTATTTTTTTTTTATTCCTTCACTGAACTCTTTATGCTTGATGAACTTTCAGGTGTTTTCCATGCATTAGCTACAGTACTGTAATTTTTATGCCAAGGTTTTTCCACATTCCAAATGGCAGGCTCTGGTTTATATAAACCAGAACTTTCAAGCTCAAGGAAAAAAAATTACAGGCCAAACCCGAAAGCCAACTTGACATATTGGGCCACAACATGTAATGTAACATTCCATCAATGTTCTTCCATTGAAATGTTTTTAATGTATAAAAATGGGTGGCTGTAAAATCTCCACGTTTTTTATTTTTCAAGATCCCTTGGGGGTATATGCAATAAAAATAATGACAGTAAAACTCTCTCTCTCTCTCTCTCTATATATATATATATATATATACACAGTCAAACCTCAGTTCACGAACTTAATTCGTTCCTGAAGGTCGTTCGTAAACCGAAATGTTTGTAAACTGAAACTATTTTCCCCATAGGAATTAATGTAAAATGGATTAATCCATTCCTGGACCCCAGATGATTGCTTATTTAAACTTTTACAACAGTACTTTGTGCACAAGTTCTTAACTTCTTCTTCAATCGTCTGTGATCTTTGTTTAGTAATAACTGTCACTC
>Ga0209629_10002958_pt1 | contig 11881 bp, 7 predicted proteins | sample TergutCu122P5_FD_187286 | JGI IMG/M metagenome (GOLD analysis project Ga0209629, IMG submission 187286) | Cubitermes ugandensis P5 segment gut microbial communities from Kakamega Forest, Kenya - Cu122 P5 (SPAdes) (version 2) | ecosystem: Host-associated > Arthropoda: Insects > Digestive system >...
ATATCCCGATTCGGCGCTGGCGCTTATGGATTCGATTGAAAATCCCTATCTGTTGAATCAGGGACTTCAGGCAAAGTATTGGACGCTTTTGGTAGAATCAAAGTATAAAGTGGGAACAGATATTTCCTATGATACCTTGATTTTCAATGCAAAAGCGTATTTCAAAAAAACGCATAACATCAAATATTTGGCGCTATCTACCTTTTATTCCGGGCGGGTATTGGAATCGCTGCAAAAACCGCAGGAAGCGATGAGCGCTTTTATTGAAGCCGAATCCATTGCTACGGCAGCAAAAGACACATCTCTTACCGGTTTTATCCGGTATAATATTGGCGATACGTACTACAAGAAAGGATTATATGATGAAGCTATTGTCAAATTCAAACAGTCTGCCGGAAATTTTGCCAACCGGCAAAACGATTACAAAAAAGAAATCATGGCCTTGGATTATATAGGGGCAAATTTTGTAATGAAAAATAATATCGACAGCGCGCTTTTTTATTTTAACAGCGCTTTATCGAAGGTAAACAACTCTAACGATTCAACAGAAATGACTAATATCCTATTAAATATGGGCTCGGCTTTTTTAAAATTGAAGAAAACCGATGAAGCTAAAATAAAACTGATTGAAGCTAAAAAGTACAGTAAAGACCCCATTCAGCAAGCTAAAATAAATCTTAATCTTGCTAACGTGTATGTTTCTGAAAACAGATTGGATTCTGCCGATGTTTATATCAGGCGTTCAATGGAACTTGCTGAAAAGACAGAGGATAAAGCGTTGCAAGTAAGCGCATGGTATTATTTATCAAGGATAGATGAAAAAAGAGGGAACTACAAGGCAAGCTTGGATGATTACAAGAAGTACGCTGTTCGGTTATCTTCAGTATATGAAGAAGCAAAAAAGGTAAATTATTTAGATGTTCAGAAAAAATATGATTTTGAACTGATTAGAAATGCAAATGAAGGGTTATTAATTGGCCGGCAAAAAATGCTTATTCTATTTCTTACAGCAACATTGGCTTTAATGATTGTAGCATTTCTGTTTTATCGTAAAAAGAAGAGGGATGAGAAAGTGATATTGTCGGCGAAGCAGGAAATACTACAGTTGAAAGAAATCATCAATGATTCTGTGCATAGAGAGGCGGATTCTGCCAAAATTCGAAAAACGCTGGCAAGCTATTTTGGTATCTTCAAGCGAATCGCTTTGTTGGAAGATGCATTCTCAGAAAAAGAAAAAGAAAATGAAAAAATAAAAGTTGGAGACTTATTGAAACGAATCTACAACATTGTCTATGGACATTCAGGACGTTACGATTGGAAAGTATTAGTGGATACGCTCAATGATTTGTATGCAGGTTATGCCGATAGGCTTCGGGAAAAAGCGCCACAACTGACAGAAATAGAATATCGGATTTGTTGCTTATCCAAATCCGGATTAAGCAATTCAGAAATAGGCAGTTTGTTAAATAAAACAGAAAATGCCATTGAATTGCAAAAAACATGCATTCGCAATACATTAAAATTGCAAAAACAATCAAATTTTAATAAGGAATTAGACAAATTTGTTGAAAAATATTGATTTTTTCTTTCGTAAAACCGTGAGAATACCGTAAAATGAAAAATGAAAATCGTTGATTGATATAGAGTTTCCTCTTTTTTCAGATAGAAAAAACCGTTTAATACCTTTTTCCTATTGCAGAGTATTGTAAAATGAGTTTACTTTGCAGCATACAAAATTAAAAAAAATTTATTAATATGAAAAAGCAATTAGCGACTATTTTATTAGCAATATGGATTTTAGGATCTTTTATATCGCTTTCAAGTTTTACATCTTCTGCGAGCACATTTACTGATGATGATACAAACGATATTGTATTACAGGGTACATTAGGCACCGGGACGTTAAGATCATCGCAACAGGATTTTATTGTCACTGTTGGCGCTAATTACATCGACATTAGCTATTGTAAAAATTACGCCAATATTACAATAGAAATCATGGATGCAAGCGGACAAACGGTTTATTCGGAGAAAGTAAATCCGGTTGCCGGAGAAAGTATGACAATCGACATCTCAGGCTGGGCGGTAGGGAGCTATCATATCAGTTTCACAAACACTTCCGGCGGTTGTGTTTATGGGGATTTTGAGGTGGTGCATTGAAAAAGGATTAAAAATGTTTAACTTAAAATATTGGTATTTATGAAAACAAAAAATTTATTATTTATTAGTGTATTGTTATTGTTTTCCCAATTGAGTATTGCACAACTTAAAGTGGAATCTACAGGGAAAACTTCAATTGGAACTGTCCATACATTGGATAACGGACGATTGAAAATTGGAAATGACGGAATCAATGACGGGATTTCGTTTTATAACGCTTCGACCGGAGGAGTGGATGCAAGAATTTTCCGAACAAGTAATATCTGGTATTTCACTCGTGGAGCCGATATGAGTAATGGCATAAGGATAGACAATTCAGGAAAGGTTGCGATGGGTGTTGACCAGTACAATTCTAACACTTTTTTTGACGGTCAACTTTCGGTTTTAACGAATAGTGAGTATTCAGCTTTAGTAACGAGAACTTATCATACTTTTGATTATGGCACCGCTATAAAATCAATGGTGTACAGACCTCTGACGCTGGGATTATCCGTTTTTTATAATAATGCTGCCACATTTCATGTTTTAGGTAATGGACAAGTATATTCGAATAATGTACTGATTACTTCCGACGCTTCATTAAAAAGCAACATTGCCGAAATTGCCAGTCCATTAGACAAAGTTATGCAGTTGAGAGGAGTAACATTTGATTTGAATTTCCCTGTTATTGATGAATCCTCTGCTTCCAAAGATAATTTATCCATAGAGCAGCAATTTGAAAAAGCAAAGTTACAAGCGCCTGAACTTACTATGGAAACTTATAAGCAAATACAATCCGAGAGTTCAAGAAAACAGATGGGAGTCATTGCTCAAGAAGTAGAGAAAGTAATACCCGAAGTTGTTCGGACAAGGTTTGACGGATTGAAAGCAGTATCATATACCGATATGGTGGGTTTGCTAATTGAAGCCATGAAGGAGCAACAGTATGAAATTGAAGCGCTAAGATTGGAGGTTGCTTCCATGAAAGGAGAATCCGTAAGTTTTCGTTCTTCTACCGGCATTTCCGAATTAGCACAACAGTGTGTTTTATCTCAAAATGCACCAAATCCTTTTACAAGTCAGACTGAAATCAAATATTTTGTGGCTGCCGGAGTGAAAGAAGCATCTATTTGCATTTTCGATATGCAGGGCAAGATGTTGAAGAAAATAAATGCTGCAGCCGGTCAAAACAGTGTAATCATTCAGGGTTCTACTTTGCAGGCAGGAATGTATCTGTACTCTCTCATCGCTGACGGACAGGAAGTGGATACGAAACGGATGATTTTGACGAAATGAAAAGAAAAGAAGTATGAAAGCAAAATTGTTTTTTATTTTGATATTATTATTTTTGTGCCAGTTTGCTTATATGCAAAATACAAAATTTTATATCCGTTTTGAAGATGAAAAGCTGATTCCTATTGAACAAACGCAATTAAGAGGAAGTGATACTGGCTATATAAGTACAAAAACAGGAAATGAAGATTTTAATCTCGTGCTCTCGAAATATAAATTAAAAAAATTTTCACAAGCGTTTCCTACTGCAAAAAGTGAGTGGTTGCAAAAAGTATATATCATAGATGGTGAAACAGCATTATTTGAAGATTTGCGAAACCAAAAGTTTACGAAAGGGATGGCTAATATTGAGCCTCTATGTGAGCCTGAGCTCCTTTATACTCCCAATGATTATGGTTTAGTAATTTTGCAAACTAATTTAGATTTAATTAAAGTTAAACAGGCATGGGATATAGTTGGTGATTTACCAATAATCCCAATAGGAATTACAGATACTTATTTTGACACCAATCATGAAGACCTTAATAATCAATTTCTAACTATCAGAGGCGCAAATAATGACGCAACTGAATATCATGGAACAGCAGTAGCAGGAATACTAGGAGCTATAACGAATAATGGAAAAGGGATTGCCTCAATATCATTAGGTACAAAATTATATGCATCAACAGATTGGGCAAGCGATAATGAAGTTCTGCTGTTAGCTCAGCAAGGATATCGTGTTATAAATTGCAGTTGGCTTAATGCTTGTTCACCGTCTACTGTACAAGAAAATCTTTATAAAGAAATAAGAGATGTATGGAATACCGTAGTGGTTTTTGGAGCAGGAAATAGCGCTAACCAGTGCGGAAGTTTAGATGCGAAAATATATCCGGCTTCTTATTCTTCGGTTTTGTCGGTTACTTCTATTGGTCATACAAATGATATCGGCTATATCGTTCCAGGATATGGACCTATTTATTGGAAAGATTGTCATATAATGGATATGAGTACAGGTGCATCTTATCATCATAATGATGCTGTAGATATTTGCGCTCCTGGGTATGCGGTTCCAACAGTCGCTCCCAATAATCAATATAGTAGCGGTAATTGGGGTACTTCTTTCGCAGCTCCGCATGTTGCGGCTACTGTCTGTTTAATCCTCAGCATAAATCCTTGTTTATCTGCTGCACAAGCTATGGATATGGTAAAAAATACTGCAGACGCTTCAATATATTCAATTTCTTATAATGCTCCGTACATAGGGCTATTAGGTACAGGACGGTTAGATGCTGCTACTGCTTGCATAGCAGCTTCTCAATCGGCGACAAGGACATTCTCTACTTCCACGGTTCTCTCAGGAACGCAAACAATAGAATCAAATTATGCTATTAGAACAACTGCCCCTGTACAAGTAACATCCGGAAGTAATGTATTGTTCAAAACAAGAAAAGAGGTAGAACTTAATTCAGGATTTGAAGTTGCAGCCGGCGCAACATTTGAAGTAAATGTCAATCCAAACAATACTGTAATTTGTAATTAATAATAATGAAAACAAAAATTCTTATAGTTATATTTCTCCAGTTATCAATTCCTTTTTTACAAGGGCAAGATTATGTATATGCCCCTTTTGTCGAAGATGGTATGCTGTGGAGTTATGCTTTTATCCGACAAGTTGGGATTACAGATTTTAAGGCGGATTATTCCATTTATCATTTACAGGGGGATACAGTTATTGACGGCTTAAATTATAAAAAATTATTTTCAGATTGTTCCGAAAATTACATAGCTGCTTTGAGGGAAGAAAATAAAAAGATATTTATTGTTAAAGCGCAAGAAGAAGAAAAACTTTTATATGATTTTAATTTGCAAGAAGGAGATTGGGTGGGTTATTCGCATCAGGTGACAAAAATAGATACTATTTTGATTGGTAATACCAAACGAAAACGATTTGTTTTTGATTCAGGGTATGAAACATGGATTGAAGGAATTGGATCGCTCGAAGATTTTTATCCGTTACGAGGTCGTTTGTTAGGTTACGAGGAACAAGGTATAAATTACCAAAAGAAAGGCGCAGAACTTGTGTATAAAACCGATAAATGGTATTTCAATGAAAATGACTGTAACCCGGTACCTTCTCAAACAATGAAATTATTGGATGAAAATAATCTGTGGAGCGTACTGGAAAAAGATAACAGCCCTCCCGGATTTCCCGACACAAACCCCTACAAGCTGTCGCATTGGCTGAAAACAGGAAACGATACTATCCTGAATGGAAAAACATACAAAACCATGTTGTATTCGATGGACGAAAATCATTCAACATGGGAAGATCGCGGGTTCTTCCTGCGAGAAGAAGAAGGTAAAGTATATTGGCTTAACATAGACGAAACAAGGGAGGAAGAAACACTGCTTTATGATTTCAATCTTCAAGAAGGAGACAGCATTTCCCGTTATTTAGCTCCCTTGTGGAACATAAAAATAGTTTCAGCTGTGGACTCAATTCGATACATACAGATAGGTAACAGTCTTCGGAAGACATTCTACATTTCAAATACGTTAGATTCAGGCTGGTGGAAAATACCTGAAATTTGGATTGAAGGCATTGGAAGTTTGTGGGGATTAGAACGGAATAATATTTGTTCTTTTGTTACCGGATGCCAAGTGATACGAAATTTGCTTTGTTTTTATCAGAATGGAGAAGAACTATATCATTCCCCTGATTTTGATAATTGTTATTATCATTGGACTTGGTTGGGGATTGAGAAACCCGAATTAATTCCGGATTTTCAGATATATCCCAATCCTTCTTCGGGTAAATTTACTATCACAACAACTCATGGCGATGAAAATTCTCAGATTCAAATCTTTGATAGTTCCGGGAAGCAAATTCGGTCTTTCCGGATAGGTTCTTCCAATCATATAGAAGTAGATATGTCGGATGTTCCTTCGGGAGTTTATTTTGTAAAAAGTATTTTGCAAAATGGGAATACTAAGACATTAAAATTTATCAAACGATAAACTGAAAAGAAAATGAGTAAACGATTGATAATATGGGAGCTATTGTTGACAGACAGGAAGCGGATACTAAACGGATGATTTTGACGAAATAAAGTGAACACAGTCATGAAAAAGTTATTATTTATAATGTTTCTTCTTTTGAACGTTAATATTATTTCTTATTCTCAAGAAATTTTTCCGTTAGCTAATGCAAAATGGACTGAAGTTTTTTGGGATGGCTCGGATTTAATACAATATTCCAGTTATGTACTACAAGGAGATACTACAATTGACGATGTTTCTCGATCGAAACTGTATTACATTTGGGATATCAATCGCAGGGATTCTTTATTAGTGGGATTTATTCACACACAAGGAAGTACGGTATTTTACAGGCAAGAATCTGATTATATGGGCGCCGATGCATGTGATGAGTACTATCGGAAGGATTATCCTTTATATACTTTCTCTTTATCGGTAGGCGATAAACTTAATGGTTGTTACCATGATTGTTATGTTTCGAATATTGATTCTATAGAGTTGGGCGGAGTCAGTAGAAAAAGAATAACATATCGAGATTCAGACTGTGAATATTGTCAAGATTGTGATCAATGGATAGAAGGAATGGGGAGTATTAATGGTTTATTTTACGGAAAAAAAAAGGTGAAAACATCTGAGACCAGTAATAATTTTGTTTGTTTTACTCTAAACGACGAATTGGTTTATTTGAATCCTATGTTTTCGGAATGTCCGGTTACTCATTTTAATTCGATACCGGAAGTAAAAAAGAATTCGTTAATTGTCTTTTCCAACCCGATGAATTCGACTGTCACTGTTCAATTCGGTCAACCTTTGAAATTGATACAAATATTTAATCTAAACGGTATTTTGTTGTGTGAACGACCTTGTAACGGCGAATTGTCAGTTGTCGTACACAATCAATCTCTATCTTCAGGCATATATTTTGTAAAATGTATTTTGCAAAATGGGAATGTTGAAACAAAGAAATTATTTATTCAATAAACTGAAAAAAGAGTGAGTAAAAGATTGATGTATGGGAGCTATTGTTGACAGACAGGAAGCGCAGAGAGACAATAAACTTCTTTCACGCCTTGCCGAGATACGAAAAATGGCGTCAATGATTTAATTGACAATTTTCTCATTTCGTTTCCGTAACCCTCCTCACCGTCCTAAAACTCCGAAACAACTGACGAAATGTTTTTCCCTCCCTCCGGTACATAATTCCGGCGCCTTGCGTCATTCTCGCTTTTTCGTAAAATTGGTTGTTGGTAATATTGAAAAAGCGAAGCAAGACATTTCCCCTCGGAGATAACCGGTATTCCAAATCAAAGTCGCCGGTGAAATTATCGGATTGATACACAGTATTGTGATAACCCAGTGTGCCGCGTAATTCCAACCGGTCGTTGAACAATTTGGTAGAAATATTAACATCCATATCCATTTTCGACATGTTTCCATCTTTGCTGTATAAATAGGTTCCGATTGACCAGTTGTCGTTCAAAACGCCGGACAACAAGTTGTTCAACTGCGAATTGACTGAAGAAGATGCGATAGTAGCCCAAATATTGGAACTGTTCGGCAACTGGATCCCTGAACTGACCGGCATAAAAGAACCAAAAGCCAGCAAATAAGCCATTTGTTTGATTTTTATATCGTCGGTATAGAGCAAACCGTCTAATCTTTTTTGAATTTCGGCCGGTTGATTAGGTAAAAGTATCATGTACTGCAATTGCATGTCTTTCATTACGCCACTGGCAGATAAAAGACAATTCACAGGAAGTTGGTTTACAGAAGCTATATCGGCAAAACTCGGGTCGAGCGAGGATAAAGACGCTCTCAGACTGTAAACGGCAGTCAGGTCGAAACTCGTATTCATCGGGTCGCCGTTGAAAACCATTTTTCCGCCGTTTTGAATTTGGAATGTTTTTCGGGTAATATTTCTCAAAGAAAAAGTACATTCTCCATCCTCAACCGTATAATTGCCTCGCAATGACATATTCATGTTGTTTAAGTCATACAATAAACTAATTGCTCCACTACCCTGCACCTGTGCAAAGTCGTGTGTCGAGGGATTGTAAACGACTCCGGCGCTCAAACCCTGATTGACCGAAAGCGAAAGGTTAATTTTCACCGGAAGAGAAAAACCGGCGCTTTCGGAAGCTGCCGTATTTTGTCTGCCTGCTTCGGTTTTCGCTTCTTCATTATCTACGAAGGTAATCCAACTGTACCTTTCCGCTTCGACTGTTTCGGGCATATTAGCCATAACCGAATTTAGCCTGCCGTGAGTCAGATTCCCTTGTACAAACCAGTTATTGTTTTGCAGGCTTACGTTAAGCCTTCCATTCACGTTCAGAGTTCCGTAAAACAAGCTGTCGGTTTGTTGGGCATTGTCTAAAACTAAAAAGTTATTTAAATCGATCGTCAATTTTGGATTCAGATTGGAGAAACGCTTATGGCTTACTGTTCCGTTGATTTTTCCGGCATGCTTTTTTGCATCATAAATGGTGAAATCTTTAAAAACAATTTTATCCGGCTGCAATTCAACCGAATCCGAAACTTGATACACAGCATTGGTTTTGGTGATACCGACTTTTGCCTCTTTTAAAAAAGCCTTTCCCGACAGAACAGGATTAGAAATTTTGCCATCCATCTTGATTTTTGCGCCAAACTCTCCTCTTAATCCAAAAATATTTTCCCCGCCGTAATCGGCAAACCATTTCAGCTGAACTCCTTGAATGGTACCGGTTAAAGCAAGCGTGTCCCTTTCGGGAAAGATAAATCCGGAAATAACCGATTCGGGGAAGGTTGGATTACTCAATGTCGCTCTTAAAAACAATCCTTGGCGAGCAGAACTCCAACCGCTTGTCAATTTGAGATTTCCGATTGTATCTTTATTAAACATCATGTTATCAACTGTAAAATTGCGGGTTACAATACGCGGGGCGCTCAATAGCCTGGAAAGAGATATTTCGCCCGAAGCGAGTCCCGACAAAGGAATGTCGTATTTCAATGCGTTCAAAATATTCTTAATTTCAAAGCGGTTAATATCAACCAATAGCGAATCGTCTCTATTCTCCGAAACAGCGCCGTCAATTTTCAAGTATTCCGAAGGAGAATGTTGAAAGGAAAAATTACGGATTTCATATTGTTTATCGCGAATATCAATTTGTGCCGGAGGAATTTGAAATGCCATCCCGTTCAAAGAAAACAAACCGGAATTCAGATTAATATGAACATCAGGAATTTGCCGTTTTGGATCGGGTGTAAAATGAATGTCCGCAGCCATATTTCCAACAACATTGTGTAGCATCGAACGGTTATTTACATTCAACCTGACGGACAAATCATCTCGATTGCTTGACAAATTCAGATTCAGTTTACTTGTATCCGTTTCAGTAAAAAGGAAGTACGCAGTAGCATCAAAGTTCGCGAGCGAATCGCCGGCATTGTATTTTCCAATGAATAAAGCCGAATCGGGAATTTGGGTTTTCATTCCGAACAGGCGTGAGATTGTATTCGCTTGATGAACGGCAACATAGAAATTGAAATTTTCCGCCGGCAAAGGATTCGTTTGTTTCTCTTTGGTCTTCTCCGGAAAGAAAACCGGAAGCGCTTGCCGGATCGAGCGCTCGACTCCTGCAAAAGTGAATTCTCCCTTTCCTTTCAGACTCAAAAATTTGGATTGAACGGTTAATTGCTTATGGTTGTTCGTACCGGTATTATATGTGATTGCAACCGGCGAATCGCTAAAAGCGTCTGTTAGCGTCGAAACATGCAAACTGTCTATAACGATTGAAGCGGTCATTTTTTCGGGATTAAATCCTTTGACATGCGCTTCGACTATTCCTGACACTTTCGCACCGGGGTATTCAGGCAAAAGATTCAAAGCGTCCAAATGTATTTCTCGCACGTTTGCCTGCACGGTTGCTTCCTGATTGATATCATTCAGATTGGCGCTCCCTTGTAAAGCTAATTGAAAGTTTCTATCCGCCGATTTTACGTCAAACGTTACATTGTCTCCAACATAATTTCCTTTAATAGAAACATTTTGATAGGAATATCCCCTGAAATCGAACCGGTTGACATTAGCATCCAAAGTAGCGTTTATTTTTCCTTTTCCGGTAATTTCTCCTCGTGCCAAGGCTTGAAAAGAAGCAATCCTATACGCAGTATCCGATAATAAATGTCTCATATTGAGATTGGAAGCAACGGCGCTCAAATCGAAGGTAATATTTCTCGAAGCTGGCATATATCCTCCGGTTCCTTGCAGGTTGACGGCGCCCTGATCGCTTCTCCCTTGTAAGTTGAAGCGTAAGTTCGGCAGCGTACCTTTCAGGTTTCCTGTTAAGTTTATTTTAGTTAGGGAAACCGGATTTTTAATTTTATCTAATTGACAATTCTTTATGTGTAAGGCAAAAAATGATTTTTCCCAATCGTATATATCAGAGATTTTGACGTTGTCAACCGCTATGATATTTTCGCCATAACTCATCTCTGCACAAGGAATAATCAAAGCGGGAAATTTTCCTTCCAACTTACCTGAGAAAGTCAATTCATCGGAAAAATCTTTGAGGGGCGGGAAAATACATACCAAATCCTGAGGCTTTATTTTCCCCTTTGCGTTCTGAAAAGCATAACCGGCTTTTGATAAAATATCTGAGATGTCCAAGCCTGTATAATCCATTTTTGCTTGATCAATTTCTAACTCCGAATGAGGCAATTTGACGGCAAAATTATTCAAAGAAATGATTTTTTGTTTTGTTTCCAAATCGAAATGCAAATCATCTACTCTAAAACCGCTTTTCTCTGTAAACGAAAGAGTAGCGACATTCGTTTTAAGATTCTCTAAGTCTGTGAATTGCAAATGAATTTTCGTTTGGATATTTTGAATTGAAATATGATTATAATCAAACAGGCTATCGGCTAAATACGGTTCGGACAAAATATTATAAGATAAATTTCCGTTTTTCAAAATCACTTGATTTAATTGAATCTGCAAAACAGAACTGTTGGACGGTTGCGAATCGGAAGTGAAAGCATCCATCAGAAATTGAAAATTGAAAGGAGAATCAATGCTGTCTTTAGAAATCCGGACAGAAAAATTATCCACATTGACGGAACGGATTAACAATTTATTATTAAGTAATTTAAATAAATCAAAGTTGGCTCCTAAATTTGCGGCGTAAAATAAAGTGTCTCCTTGTAAACCAGAAACAAAAACGTCTTCTAATTGAAGTTTGTTAAAAGGAGTAAACCGGAGGTTCCCAATTTGTATTTGGTTGTTTGTTCTTTCCAAAATTTTCTGTAAGGCAAAATCCTTTATCTTTTGTTGTACCGGCGGGAGCCACAACAGAAGGTAAATCAGTAACAGCAGTCCGAAAATGAAAAGAATTACTTTTAGGATTATGAACAAAATTTTTCTCACTGATTTTGTCATTTATGGTGATAA
>Ga0209629_10002959_pt1 | contig 11879 bp, 9 predicted proteins | sample TergutCu122P5_FD_187286 | JGI IMG/M metagenome (GOLD analysis project Ga0209629, IMG submission 187286) | Cubitermes ugandensis P5 segment gut microbial communities from Kakamega Forest, Kenya - Cu122 P5 (SPAdes) (version 2) | ecosystem: Host-associated > Arthropoda: Insects > Digestive system >...
GCGCGACCATCGTGAGGCAGTCCGGTGGACTGCCGAGCGAGGGAGCGCGCTGAGGCGAACGGTAGTGAGCCGCAGCGGGGCGGCTTCGCCGGAGGCGAATCCCTCCGTCACCGCCACACGGGGCGACGCGAGTCGCCCCAACGGTGCCTCCCAGCTGATTTGAACCCGCGAGGGGCTCAGACCCAGCCGCGTTCGCGCCGGGCGGCCCGGGCGGACCTGATCTCGGCCCGGCGGGTTGCCGCCCGCTCGCTCGCCGATGCCGGCAGCTCCGGGAAAGACACGGACCGGTTGAGTTCCCGGTCGACGCGCCCGATGATGGCGAAGACCACGAAATAGATGACGTACACGATCCACCACCGGTCCCAGGTGGTGAGGAGCAGCAACAGTGGGGCGGGCGCCAGGATGATCATCCAGCGCTGGACCATCCGCAGGGGCCGGGTGCGGGGCTTCTCGGGCACGGGGGCACGCCACACGCTGAGCCCGCCGACGGCCTCGGGGTCGCGCGGCAGATCGGTGAACAGCGGGATGAGGTCCCCGGCCGTCGTGGCGGCCAGGGCCTTCCCCATGCGCTCGTCGAACTCCTCGACGGAAAGCCGTCCCTCGGAGAAGTGCGCGCGCAGCGCCTCGACGGCGGCGTCGCGTTCGGCGTCGCCGATCCGGTATTGAGGGTCCGGTCGCGCTACAGGAGCCATGCCCCCATGGTATCCGGGGACGTCGCACGCCGGTTGCTCGACGGCCCGCGGTGGGGTGCACTCGGCCGGCGGGGCAAGCCGCGAGCCGCCTTGCGACACGCCTCAGGCTAGAATCGTCCGGTCGAAAGGGGGTTCCGGGTGGGTCGGATCGTGCAGAAATACGGCGGCTCGTCGGTGGCCGACGCCGAATCGATCCTGCGGGTCGCCCGCCGTATCGCCGCGACCAAGGCGGCCGGCCATGAGGTTGTCATCGTGATCAGCGCCATGGGCGACACCACCGACGACCTGCTTGACTTGGCCAAACGCGTCTCGCCGCACCCCGAGCCCCGTGAACTGGACATGTTGTTGACCACGGGTGAGCGCCAGTCCGCCGCCCTGCTGGCGATGGCGCTGTCCGACCTCGGCGTGCCCGCCCTGTCGTACACGGGCTCGCAGGCGGGCGTGATCACCACCGGCACTCACGGCAACGCCCGCATCATCGACATCACCCCGACCCGCATCCTGGCGAGCCTCGACGAGGGCAACGTCGTGATCGTCGCCGGCTTCCAGGGCATCGCGCAGGACACGAAAGACATCACGACGCTCGGACGCGGCGCCTCCGACACGACCGCTGTCGCGCTCGCCGCGGCCGTCGGCGCACGCTACTGCGAGATCTTCACCGATGTCGACGGCGTGTTCACGGCCGATCCGCGCATCGTCCCCTCGGCCCACCGCATCCCGGCGATCAGCTACGAGGAGATGCTGGAACTGGCCGCCTGCGGGGCGAAGATCCTGCACCTGCGGTGCGTCGAGTACGCGCGCGCCGAGAACGTCCCCATCCACGTGCGTTCGTCGTTCAGCGAACGTCCCGGCACGTGGGTCACCGACCAGGCGATCATCGAGCAGCGCCGAGCCCAGGAGGGTCCGAACATGGAGCAAGCGATCATCAGCGGCATCGCGCACGACGCGTCCGAGGGCAAGATCACCGTCGTGGGCGTCCCCGACCGCATCGGCAAGGCCGCGCGCCTGTTCCACGTCGTCGCGGACGCCGGGATCAACATCGACATGATCGTGCAGAACGTGTCCCGGATCGGGGAGGGCCGCACCGACATCTCGTTCACGCTGCCGCACGACTTCGCGCCGGCCGCCCGGGCGGCCCTTGAGGCGGTCCAGGAGGAGGTCGGTTTCGAGGGTCTCGACTACGACGAGGACATCGCGAAGGTGTCCGTCGTCGGCGTCGGCATGCGCACCCACCCCGGGGTGACGGCCCGCTTCTTCGACGCGCTGGCCCAAGCGCAGATCAACCTGGACATCATCAGCACGTCCGAGATCCGGATTTCGGTCGTCGTGGCCGCCGCCGATGTCGAGCGTGCCGTACAGGCCGCCCACACGGCGTTCTCCCTCGACGTCGACGACGAGGCCATCGTGTATGCCGGGACGGGCCGGTGACCACCAGCCCGGATGACCCTTGGCCGCCGGGCGTGCCGCGAGAGCCTCCTCCCCCGCCGCCTCCCCCGGTGTATCAGCCGCGCCGGGCCGCCGATCCCCCAGTCGATCGCGTCGAAGCGGAGGCCACCGCGCTGACCGCCCGGGTGGCCGACCGGATGGCCGACGTCGGACGCAACTCGGCGGTGCAGGCCGCCGGCACGTTCGCCAGCCGGATTCTCGGTTTCGTCCGCACGGCGCTGCTCGTGTGGTGTTGCGGCGGCATGTACCTGTCGTACGACTCCTTCACCGTGGCCAACACGCTGCCGAACCAGATATTCGTGCTGCTGGGCAGCGGCGTGTTGACGGCGATCCTCATCCCCCAGTTGACGAGGGCGATGCACCGGGACGACGGCGGGCAGGACTACATCGACCGGCTCTTGACGCTCGCGCTCCTCGGGCTGGTGGCCGTGACGGCGGTCTGCCTGGCGGCCGTCCCGGCGTTGACGCATTTCCTCGTGAACACCCACACGATCCAGCAGGGCCACGTCTCGGCGGCGTCCGTGGCCGGCTACTACCGCCTCACCTTGCTGTTCTGCTTCTGGTTCATGCCGCAGGTCCTGTTCTACGGCGTGTTCGCTGTCCTGCAGAACGTCCTCAACGCGCGCGGCCGGTTCAAGGCGGTCGCGTGGGCGCCGGCCTGGGCGAACCTGATCCAGATCGCCTCGGCGGTCGTCTTCCTGGCGGTGTGGGGCAGCCAGTCCGAACCGGTGTTGTTCTCGCCCGGGATGATCGCGGTGCTCGGCGGCGGCACGACGCTCGGCATCGCCGTGCAGGCGCTGTGCCTGATCGTGCCGCTGCGCCGCGACGGCTTCCGGTTCCGCATGCGCTTCGGCTGGCGTGGCTACGGCTTCGGAGCGGTGTCACGCCTGGTCGGCTGGTTCCTGGCCACCAACGCGGTGTCGCAGGTCGTCGGCATCTACGTCAGCAAGATGATGGTCGCCGTCCGCGGGGATCTCATGGGTGTGGCGGGGCCGGGCTCCCAGGCGAACGCGTTTCTGCTGTTCATGCTGCCTCATTCGCTGATCACGGTGTCGATCATCACCTCGCTCTATCCCCTGCTCGCGCACGCCTGGCAGACCGATGACCGCGACCGGGTCCGCGGACTCATCCGGCGCTTCCTGACCGAGCCGGCGGTCCTGGTGATCCCGGCCTCGGCCGCCCTGATCGCGCTCGGCTCGCCGATCATCCGGACGGCGTTCCTCTCGATCACGCGAGCCGAAGTCGGCAACGTCTGGCTCCTCTTGACCGTCTACGCCGTCGGCCTGGTGTTCTTCGGCGTGGGTAACTCGGCGATGCGGTACTACTACGCGCTTGAGCAGGGGCGTACCTACTTTTGGTTCAACGCCCTGGTGCCGGCTCTGCAGCTGGTCGCGTGCTGGCTCGCCCTGTACGCGGTGCGGCCCGCCTGGGGTGTCGCCGTGATCTGCGGCGGCAGCACGCTCGGCTGGATCCTGCAGGCCCTCCTCTTCATGGCGGTGACCCGCCGCCAGATCGGCGACTACGGCCTGGCGGGCGTGCTGCGTCTGTGGGCGCGCCTGGCCGTCGCGTCCGCGATCGCCGGCGGGGCGGGATACGCGGTCGTGGCCGTGATGGACCCGCTGAACGGATCCCGCTGGTTCGCACCGGCGATCCTGGCCGCCTCTGGCGTGATGTTCGGCGTCGTGTTCTGGGGTGCCGCGGCCGCCCTGCGCATCACGGAGTTCACGACGCTCATGCGGCATCTGTCCGCGCGTGTCCTCCGGCGCTCCTGACCAGGCGACCCCATCGATTGCGACTACACGATGCCATTGACATCATTTCGGTCGTCACAATAGGCCGTTGGGTCGAGTTCGCCTGTGGCTGATCGCCCTTGTCGGGCTCATTGCCCCGATGACCGTGCCGGGCGGCGCGTTTCTTCCTCGATTCCGCGACCGGCGGACGTAGGCCGATCCGACGACGACGGCACGTTGTATTGCCACCAGACCATGCCACGAGTAGGGTGTGTCCCATGGATGCGCTAGCACTAGCTCGGTGGCAGTTCGGAATAACGACTGTCTACCACTTCTTCTTCGTCCCGATGACGATCGGCCTCATCTGGCTCGTCGCCATTATGCAGACGCGGTGGATGCGCACTGGTGACGAGAAATGGCTCAAGCTGACGAAGTTCTTCGGAAAATTGTTCTTGATCAATTTCGCTGCCGGTGTCGTCACGGGCATTGTCCAGGAGTTCCAGTTCGGCATGAACTGGAGCGAGTACTCGCGGTTCGTCGGAGACATCTTCGGCGCCCCGCTGGCCCTGGAAGCCCTCATCGCGTTCTTCCTCGAGTCCACTTTCGTCGGCCTTTGGATTTTCGGATGGGATCGCCTGCCGAAAAAGGTCCACCTGGCCACTGCCTACCTGACGGCGGCCGGATCGACGATTTCCGCGATCTTCATTCTTGCCGCGAACAGCTGGATGCAGAACCCGGTCGGTGCGATCTACAACGCCCAGACCGGCCGCGCCGAGCTGCACAACTTCCTCGCGCTGATCGGCAACCCGTTCTTCCTGACGACGTTCCCGCACACGATCGCTGCCGCCGCCATTCTGTCGAGTGGTCTGGTCGCCGGTGTCAGTGGCTGGTGGCTGGTGCAGGCCCGGGCCGCCGCGCAGGGTGACGCCGCCGTCAAGGCGGCCGACGACGCGTGGCGCCAGCCCGCCAAGATGGGGGCCTGGATCCTCCTGGTCGCCTGCATCGCCGCGATGCTGTCCGGCCACTTCATGGCCCAGGAGGAGGCCAAGTACCAGCCGGCCAAGCTGGCTGCCTCGGAGGGCCTCCAGAACACCACCACGCACGCCCCGCTGTCGCTCATCGCGGTGCCTGACGGCAAGGGCGGCGTGAAGGACGTGATCGCGATCCACGGCCTGCTGAGCTGGATGTCGTTCAACTCCACGTCGGCCACGATCCCGGGCATGGAGGAGATCCGTGCCAGCTACGCCACGAACGGCTACCAGATGAGCGACGGCAAGGGCCTGGTCGCCCCGACGGGTGGCCTGCAGGCCAGCTGCGCGGGTGACACGGCGTGCCAGGCCGTCGCCAAGGCGGCCACGGATCCCGTGCCGAACTGGTTGGTGGCCTACTACACGTTCCGGATCATGTTCGCCATCTCCGGCGTCGGCCTGATCATCGCCGCGATCATGTTGTACAGCCTGCGGGACGGCAAGGCGCCGACCCCGAACAAGGGCTGGACGGCGATGATCGTGGCCTTGCCGCTGCTGCCGTTGATCGCGAACTCGGCCGGCTGGATCCTGGCCGAGATGGGACGTCAGCCGTGGATCGTCTACGGCGTCCTGCCCACCAGTTCGGCGAACTCGCCGACCGTGTCGGGCCCCGAGATCTTCATCACGATGGCGTTGTACACCCTGGTCTACCTGGTGGTCGCCGTCATCGTCGTGAGACTCTTCCTGCAAACGATCCGTCACGGCTTGCCGGAGGTCGCCCCAGCTTCTGAAAGCTCGGACGCCGCTCCCTTGGCCTTCGCGTACTAAGAGAGGGTGAGTGACGATAATGTTCATCGCATTGCAGACTCCCGTTCCGGTTGGTGGCTTGCAGGCCCTGTGGTTCCTGCTGGTTGCCGTGCTGTGGATCGGCTTCTTCGTGCTGGAAGGTTTCGACTTCGGCACCGGCATGTTGTACCAGGTGCTCTCCCGGAAGGACCCGGAGGAGCGCCGCGTCATGGTCAACTCCATCGGCCCGATGTGGGACGCCAACCAGGTGTGGTTGCTGACGGCGGGCGGCGCGACCTTCGCGGCCTTCCCCGGCTGGTACGCCACGCTGTTCAGCGGCCTGTACCTGCCGCTGTTCCTCGTCCTGGTGGCGCTCATCATCCGTGGCATCAGCTTCGAGTACCGGGCGCTCAACCCGTCGACCCAGTGGAAGAACACGTTCGACTGGCTGAACTCGATCGGCTCGTTCATCGTCATGCTGGTGCTCGGCGTGGGCTTCGCCAACTTCGTGCGCGGCCTGCCGACGTACGCCTCGGCGGCCAACGGCATGAACCCCAACCTGATCGCGGGTGACTTCGCCCACCGCTTCTTCGGGCTGTTCATGCCGTTCTGCCTGCTGGGCGGCGTCATGATGGTCGTGATCGCGCTGGCGCACGGCTCCATGTGGCTGTCCCTGAAGACCTCGGGGGCGGTGCTCGACAAGGCGAAGGCCTTCGCACCGAAGGCCGCCTACGTGGCGACGGCGCTGATCGCGGTCTACGTCGTCTGGGGCAACCTGATGTACGCCACCGACAACCCGTTCCTGAACGGGTTCGGCACCATCCTCCGGTGGGTCTTCGGTGTCGTGGCGATCCTCGGCATGGCGGCCGCGGCCTACTTCGTCGGCCAGAGCCGGTACGGCATCTCGTTCATCGCGTCGGCGGTGTCGATCGCGATGCTCACGGCCTGCTCGTTCACGGCGATCTTCGGCACGCTCGGGTTCGTCGGCGACGGCCAGCCCTACGCGGCGGTCAACATCGCATCGGCGTCCAGTTCGCACCTGACACTCGTCCTCATGACGGTGTTCGCGTGCATCCTGGTGCCGATCGTGCTGCTGTACACGATCTGGGCGTACACCCGGTTCACGCGCCGCCTGGCGGTCACGAACCTGCCCAGCGAGCACGGCGCCTCCAAGGTCGGCGCGCTCGCCTGAGCCGCACCGATCCCACATTGACAACTGGTGGGGGTCCGGGGAGTTCGTCTCCCCGGGCCCCCACCGCGTACCATGGGTGGCGATGGCTGCACCGATCGATCGACGTCTTCTCACGAGGGCGACGGCTACCAGGACCTTCCTGGTGGGCGTCGCCCTCGTTGGTGTCGCCCAATCAGTCCTGGTCCTGCTGCAGGCCACGGTGCTGTCCCGGGCGATCGCGCACGTGTTCGACACGCACAACCTTGACGGGGTGGCCCGCGACGCCGCCCTCGTCATCGCGTTGTTCGTTGGGCGCGGTGCGCTGACCTGGCTCACCAGCGTGCTCGCCCATAAGGCGTCCGCTGCCGTGAAGTCCCAGCTGCGCCGGGATGTCATGGCGGCCCACCTGCGCAACCCCTTCGCCTCGCGCACGCCGAGCGGCACGCTGATCACCGTCATCACCCACGGTCTCGACGCCCTCGATGCGTACTACAGCAAGTACCTGCCGCAGTTCATCCTGGCGGGCATCGTGCCGGTCGTGATGGCAGTCGCCGTCGGGTTCCGGGATTTGACGAGCCTTTTCATCATCGTGGTCACCGTACCGCTGATCCCCGTGTTCATGATCGTGATCGGCTGGACGACCCAGGAGCGCGTCAAGCGCCGCTTCGCCGTGCAATCGCGGCTTGCCAACTACTTCGCCGACCTGGTCGCCGGCCTGCCGACGCTCCAGGTCTTCGGACGGGCCCGGGCGCAGACCACGGGCCTGTCCAAAGTCGAGGACGCCAACCGCACCGAGACGATGGGGACGCTGCGACTCGCCTTCCTGTCCGCCGGCGTGCTGGAGATGGTCGCCACCTTGTCGGTTGCGCTTGTCGCGGTCACGATCGGCTTCCGGGTCGTCGACGGCGGCCTCGACTTGAACAACGCCCTGTTCATCCTGATCATCGCCCCAGAGGTCTACCTGCCGATCCGCATGGTCGGCACGCACTTCCACGACTCCGCGAACGGGTCGGCCGCCGCCGATGCGGCGTTCGCGATCATCGACGCTGTCCCCCCGGCCGTTGCCGAGGCGGTCACCCCGGCGACGCAGGCCACCGGGTCCGCGATGGTGAGCTTCCGGGGAGTGAGCTACCGCTACCCGCCGCTGCCGGGCGCCGCGCCGTCCGCGACGGAGGAGCCGCTCGTGCTCGACGAGGTGAGCTTCGATGTGGCCGCCGGGGAACTGGTCGCGCTTGCCGGCCCGAGCGGGGCCGGCAAGTCGACCGTGCTCGGCCTGGCACTCGGCTTCCTGCGGCCCACGACGGGTGCCGTGCTGGCGGGTGGCCGCGACCTCGCCCACCTCGACGGGGGCACCTGGCGTCGCGAGGTGGCATGGGTCGGCCAGGAACCGGGCCTGCTGCCGGGGACCGTCGCCGACAACATCGCGCTCGGCCATCCGGGGGTGCCCGAGGCGGCGATGCGCCACGCCCTCGACCGGGTCGGCGGCGGACCGATCGCCCTCGACCACACCGTCGGCGACGTCGGGGAGGGCCTGTCCGCCGGGGAGCGCCGGCGTGTCGCCATGGCCCGCGCGCTGATCCGCCTGGAGTACGGCGGGGCCCGCCTGGCGATCCTGGACGAGCCCACCGCCGGCCTGGACCAGGTGGCCGAGGCCACCGCGCTCGCGGCGCTGCGGCAATCCGGGGTCGCCGTCCTGGTCGTGTCCCATCGGCCGGCCGTGCTGGAGATCGCCGACCGGGTGATCCGCGTCGAACCCCACGATGTGGTCCCTGCCGCGGAGCCCGAGGCGGTGAGCGCATGAGTGCCGCCGAGACGACGACGGCCGCGCCGGCACAGCCGAGCGGTTTCGCGCCGACGAACGTCCGCACGCTGCTGACACACCTGCTGCGTCGTGTGCCGGGCGGCCCCGGGCGTCTCGCACTGGCCGCGCTGTTGTCGGTTTGCGCGACGGGGGCGTCCGTCGCGCTGCTGGCCACCTCGGCCTGGTTGTTGTCGCGCGCCGCCGAGCATCCGCCCGTGATGTTCCTCCTCGTCGCCGCCACCGCCGTCCGAACCTTCGGCACGAGCCGGGGTGTGTTCCGGTACGCAGAACGGCTGGCCGGCCATGACGTGGCGTTGCGCATGCAGTCGGCGCTGCGGCTGGCGACGTACGACACGTTGAGCCGGACGACGCTGCTCGGCCGCCGGCGCGGGGACCTCCTGATGCGCGTCACCGCGGACGTCGAGGCCATCATGGACGTGATCGTGCGCGTGGCACTCCCGTTCATCTCGGCGACGGTGGTGCTGCTCGGGACGTCGCTGATCCTGACCGTGTTCGACCCGGCCAGCGCAGCCGTCCTGTTGGCGTGCTCGCTCGTGGCCGGCCTCGTGCTGCCGTGGCTGGCGGGCCGCTGGTCGCACCGCGCCGACGCGTCCCGGGTGCCGGCCCGCGCCGACCTGGCGAATCAGGTGGCCCAGATGTCGACCTCGGCGCTGGATCTGGTCGCCTACGACGCGGCCGCCGCCGAACTGGACACGCTGAGCCGTCTCGACGCGCGGCTGCGGGCCGCCGAGGCCCGCTCCGCCTGGACGCAGGGGCTCGCCGCCGGGGGCCAGCTCGTCGTCATGGGCCTCGCGGTGGCGGCCGCGCTCCTCCTGGGCGGCCAGGCGGTGCTGCGTGGCGACATGCCGGCCCGCGACCTGGCGTTGCTGTGCCTCACGCCGCTGGCCCTGCACGAGAGCTTCGGCGACCTGACCAAGGCCGCCCAGACGCTGACCGGCGCCCGCTTCGGCCTGGCACGCATCGTCGAGCTGCTGACCAGCCCGCCCGTGGGCCGGGGCGACCGCCCCACCGACGACGTCCCCGCGGCCACCACCGAGGTGGCGACAAGCGCAGATGATGGCAACAGCGCTGCCGGGCCGGCGATGGGCACTCCTTCCGTCCTGTCCCTGCGCGACCTCACGATCGGTTGGCCTGGCCACGACCCCGTCCTGTGCGGCCTGAATCTGGACGTGGCCCCGGGCGGGCGCGTGGCGGTGACGGGGGCGTCCGGGATCGGCAAGACGACCCTCGCGGCGACCGTCCTCGGCCTGATCCCGCCGGTCGCCGGCGACCTGGACGCGACAGGTCGCATCGGCTACCTTGCGCAGGACGCCCACATCTTCGGGACGTCCGTCGCCGAGAACGTGCGGATCGGCAACCCCCACGCGACCGACGAGCAGATCGCTGCCGCCCTGGCCCGGGCGGGGCTGCCCCAGCTTTCGCCCGACCGGCTGATCGGCGAGGGGGGCACCGCCCTGTCGGGTGGCGAGGCCCGACGCGTCGCCTTGGCCCGCCTGCTCGTGGCCGAGCGCTGGCCCGACCTCGTGATCCTGGACGAACCGACCGAGCACCTCGACCAGCCCACCGCCGCGGCGCTGCTCGACGACCTGTGGGCGGCCCTCGGCGAGACGGCCCTGTTGGCGATCACGCATGACCCGGACGTCATGGCGCGCTGCACCAGCGAGTTCCACCTCGCCTGACGCTCAGGCGGGCATGGCCGGTGTCACGATCCGCAACCCGTCGAAGCGCCGGAAGTCACGATCGAACGTCGCGACGGCGGCGCCCAGCTGCAGCGCGACTGCCGCGATGTACGCGTCGGTCACGAGATTCCCGCGGGCCTGTGCACGGACGACAGTCCCGAAGAACGGCTGGACCCCGTCGGCCAAGCCGGCGATGCCGCAGTAGGCCGGGGCCCGCGTGACCGCCTCCGCGAACAGGGCCGCGTCCTGCGGCGTGGCCGGCGGGTTGAAGGCGTGGAGGTTCGTCGTCACGCGGGCGAAGCCGGCCCAGACGATGTCCGGCACGACCACCGACCCCGTGGCACCCGACAGGTGATGGCTCAGCCACCGCGCCGCCAGGTCGTGGTGGGCATGGAGGGGCTGGTGCGCCGCCACGAGGATGTTCACGTCGAGCACCACGGGTGTCACCATCGCGGCAGCCGCCCCTCGGCGAGATCGGCGGCGTCCAGGACATCCATGATGGACGCGTTCGACGACCAGTCGATACCGGGGTTCGGAACGCCTCCGCCCGCAACGGGAAGAGCCACCGGCGCCGGCGCGGGCCTCGGCGTGGCGTCGTCCAGGATCGTGTGCTGCAGCGCCTGGCTGATGTACTGCCCCAACGTGCAGCCCTGGCGCCTGGCCGCAGCCTTGGCGGTCTGGAGCAACCCGGAGTCGATGGCGATGGTGGTGCGGGTTGTGATGCTCATGACATCAATTCTAGAGCATCAGTTGCATCACATCGTCGAGGGCAGGGTCCCTCTGGCCCACGGCCCTAGACTGGGTGCCTGTGAGCACCACGAACACACCCGAGACCGGCCGGCCCGGCGGGGACGACACGGCCGAACATGACCTCGACATCTCCGAGCAGCAGCAGGTACGCCGCGACAAGCGGACGCGGCTGCTCGCGTCCGGGCAGCAGCCCTACCCCGTCGACCTGCGGCGCAGCCACACGCTGCGCCAGGTGCGCGACGGCTGGGGCGACCGCCTGGCGCCGGGCGAGGAGACCGACGACGAGGTCACCATCGGCGGCCGGGTCGTGTTCGCGCGCAACACCGGCAAGCTGTGCTTCGCCACGCTCCAGGACGGCTTCACGCACGCCGACAACGGGATGCGCCTCCAGGTGATGTTGTCCCTGGCCGAGGTCGGCGAGGCACGCCTCGACGAATGGAAGACCGACATCGACTTGGGCGACTTCGTGTGGGTGCGCGGACGGGTGATCAGCTCGAAGCGGGGCGAGCTATCGGTCCTGGCCCGCGAGTGGCGGCTGGCCAGCAAAGCGCTGCGCCCCCTGCCCGTGCTGCACAAAGACCTCACGGAGGAGGCGCGCGTGCGCTCGCGCCACACCGACCTGATCGCCAGGCCCGAGGCACGCGAGATGGTGCGGACGCGCGCGGCGGTCACGGCGTCCGTGCGGGCGACCTTCGAGCGGCTCGGCTTCATCGAGGTGGAGACGCCGGTGCTGCAGCTCGTGCACGGCGGCGCGGCGGCCCGTCCGTTCGGGACGCACCTGAACGCCTTCGACCTCGACATGACGCTGCGCATCGCCCTGGAGCTGCACCTGAAG
>Ga0209629_10002960_pt1 | contig 11877 bp, 11 predicted proteins | sample TergutCu122P5_FD_187286 | JGI IMG/M metagenome (GOLD analysis project Ga0209629, IMG submission 187286) | Cubitermes ugandensis P5 segment gut microbial communities from Kakamega Forest, Kenya - Cu122 P5 (SPAdes) (version 2) | ecosystem: Host-associated > Arthropoda: Insects > Digestive system...
GGCGGCGGCCGCTCTGTCGGTATAGTTCGCTCGCGGACTAAGGCCACGGAGTTTTGTCATGCATATTATATGAAAATTGTTGCCTCTATTGACTTGTTCTGTTGCTTGTATTTTATTCATGGACAGTTTAAATTTCTGTGAGTTGTTCATTTTTATGACAGGGAAATAACAGAGTTCATGTAAATTGTAGAACATGAACATGAAACCTGTTTGAACAGCTCAGTAAATGTTATGCCCATCTGAAGGTAGTTTATCCCAGTTGTGTTCGCAATATCACATCATAATGTAGTCGTATTCCGTTGACAATACTATGTTACAAGATGTAACCATACAGTGGCAAATAAACTTGAACTTGAACTTGAACCTCAGCTTTATTTTTAGAAGTCAAATATAGCTACATGTTTTGGCTAACTAAGGTAGCTAACCACAGGCTGAATATACAGAAAATGTTACCATTGAGCCAGATCCACAAGGTTCCAAATAACTGCATATATGGCCTTCTTCTTGTAACGTTGCTTAAATTGCCCTCAGGTTAATTATTGGAAATATTACAATTTTATTGCACTTAACATACAGCTACAATTATTTACCTATATATACATTTATAACATTTTATCTTATTACATTTGAGCTGCAAATCTTTTACATGTTTTCTGTGTATTATATAGTATTACCTACCACTATAAAGTTTGAGATTAAAACGATACATTGCAGCAGTAACCACTCGTTTTTTGGGTGGAGACTATGTGGCAACATAGAGTGTGGAGTTGTTACCATCACTGCATTATGCGCAGTTTTTATATTTAAGAATAATTATTTACTTACACCATGGAGCAGACTCGTTCTTGAGAAGCTAACAGGTTTTCAGCTAGTCAAGAAATTCCCTGCATTTTATGGAACCTGAAGGTTTATTACTGCAGTCACAAGTGCCCGCCAACTGTCCCTATCCTGATCCAGCTCGATCCAGTCCATATCCCTACATCGCACTTCCTGAAGATCCAGCTTAATATTATCCTCCCATCTACACCTGAGTCTCCGAAGTTGTCTCTTTCCTTCAGGTTTCCCCACCAAAACCCTGTATATGCCTCTCCTCTCCCCCATATGCGCTACATGTCCCACCCATCTCATTCTTATTTACTGAGAAAAAGTATGTAGCACTGGTTTTGGGGTAATCCTCATTCACAGTGCCGTGGCTGTGTGTGTTTTATTTTTTGATGATGAATAATGTGACGACCAGAGTGCTGTGAATCTGAATATCAGTTCTGTGTGGGTAGGCTACTAGTGTAATTTATAAAAAAGTGAGAATGCCCTGCCATAAGTTTGAACCTAAAGTAATATGAGTTGTGCAATGCAAACAGGCCACTAGCACACCTTGCACAAATGCAAGAGCACAGTGGCATGCAGCTTGAAATTACAAGAATGTAAGTTCTCAGAGGAAACATGCCGGTGCACATCTCTACAGCCAGAGTGTAGCATTTGTGATCAAATTCTGCACTTTTTGCTAAATACACTGTGAAGTTTCTGCTTTTAAATTCTGCACTAAATTGATTTTGTGGCAATTTGAGTGCTGTATTTTGTTCACGTGTGAAATACTCTTACATTGCTGAATACGCATTCTGTCTTTTGCTTTTAAATTTTGTATTTCTTTGTATAGAGCATTTTAGTAAAGCATTATCATAACTTTTACAGGACAGGAAGTAACAGGAGGATGGATGAGAAACAGCATAATTAGAAGCTTCATAAGTTTTACTCTTCACTGAATGTTGGGGTGATCAGTAAATAAAATTAAAACAGCATTGAGGAGCTACTTAAATACACATTGCGTTTACTCTTTAGATTAATTTTGAATGTGAAAAGATGATCCATAACACTGTGTGTGTGATTGTGATGAGCAGGGTATATAGTACATGTGGGGAGAAAAGTGGATATAAGTTTTTTACATGGAGAAACCTGACACATAGGCAAAAATGCATACATAGTCTAAAAATGTATCTTAAATGTAGCAGAACATTGGTACTGGAGTCCAGAAGCTTTGGATAGGGTCCATGGGTGGGCTTTCATGAATGTGGTGTTGTACTGTACAATTGTCTCTGTAGAAGTAGTTAGCATGTCATGACTGTAACTTCCTTTGTTTAGTGTTGAAGAGGTTCATTCCTGGAAAGGCTCGAACTCGCCCTTACTACCTTGAGGTGGCTCTGAGGCTTCCTGCTAGGTCCACAACTGAGATTTGTGTTGAGTTTGATTATGTGTTCCTGAAGTGGCAAGAATATCCTCCTGATGCCAATCATGGCTTCTACATTGGTGCAGCTGTAATTACATCCCTACTTCCAGTGGGAAGAAATTACACAGGACTGCCACAGGATGGCAGCACAATAACCTCAAGGTATTTTATTACTTCATACATAGTGAGAAAACACTACACAGGTGGTCTTGTGAGTTGTGCCTCCTTGGGGTTTAACTTTTTAAAGAAATGCATTCACATATGCAAATGGGAAGGTCTTCAAAACGTAGGAAAACACTCCTAGAAATTCATTTTATATATATTAGTAACAAGTGGGCCGGGATAGCTCAGTCGGTATAGCGACTTGCTACAAGCTGTGGATGGTCAGGGGATGGAATCCCAGTGGAGACGAGATTTTCTACACCTGTCCAGACCAGCCCTGGGGCCCACCCAGCCTTCTATACAGTGGGTGCTGGATCATTAAGGGGCCAGGGCATGGCGTTGAACACCCACCCTCCTAGCGCTGAGGTTAAATAAAATGTAGAGCTATATCTCCATCTCTGGGCCCTCCTGGACTGTTCTGTGGTGACCTTTACCTTTATATTTAAGTAACAAGGAAATTTACTGCACTTTTAAGACATGCTGCATAATCTCTATTTTATTTCCACACAGTGCTTTTTATGTCATAAATTTATCTTTTTTTCTCTTCAAATAATACGTTTTTCATTAACAATGTGCTAAAATTTGTAGGATAAAGTCTGATATATGGTTACTAGCATTTTGGTGGGACCTACTGCATCTGTCTTTGTAGTAGACGTGAAGGTGGAGGCAGTGGGTTCATCTGAAATGTTGATGTCATACCCCAGAACACATTACTGCAGCAATTTCCATCAGGTCAAAATATTAAAAATCATGTTTCTAAACGTCACCAATAAAAGAGTTATGATGTAATCTATGACATCAGCAATTGTTCCCAGAATTGCACCTTCACTAGCAGAACATATGAAACGTTAATGCAGTTATTATTATTATTATTATTGTTGTTGTTGTTGTTGTTGTTGTTGTTGTTGTTGTTGTTGTTGTTGTTGTTGTTGATGATGATGGTGATGATGATGTTGTTGTTCAGAGACTGCCCTTTCCTTACCAAAGCACTCACAAGCACTTCACTAGGGTTTTCACTCATAATAGTGCCTGCAAAGTTTTAAAGCATCTCTTTCCATCTTAGTAAAATAGAACATTTACATAGCTTCTTTTTCTGTGAAACAAAGGAAGTAGTGAGTGGGGCAGCAGATGCTAATATTTCTTGATGTTGCAAAGTAGTAGGGTGATTGGTCTGAAAAATGTCAGAATGGAGGTGGGAAAGAGCTAAGTCATCAATATTTCTTTCACTTACTGTCTTTTCCTAATTCATCAAGGGGTTTACTTCCTAATTTCTTGTGGTTTATGTTTTTTTACAGCTTCAATGCCTCAAGAGATGGTTATTTGGTACAGTTCCGGACAGAAACACTGATTGTTACCATGCCCACGCCAGACTTTAGTATGCCTTATAATGTCATTTGCCTTGCCTGTACTGTCGTTGCTTTGGCATTTGGGCCTCTTCACAATATCACCACTAAAAGGTATTGATGTGAAACTGAAAGCATTCATATAAGTGGATTCCTGTTTGTGTGAAGATTAAGGTTCCACCTCACACTAAACATATAGCGAGGTAAAAACCAGACTGTGAATTCTCTTTACTCCATCACCACACTGCAGGTAGAGTTGTTCCACCAAATGCAGAATTACATATTTTTAATTGTTTTCTTATGAGAAACACGGATGCACATAACCTTTAACATCACAAAACCTGAAGGAAACGTACCATTTGGGAGATATAGGTGTAGCACAGGGGTGCACAAATTCAAAGTGACTACATTTTGTATGGTGACACCTAACGTTTGTGGATCCTTAGCATGGAACTTGCCTAATGTCACCTTCCTAGCACCTAGAATTTTTAAGTGGTTTCTAGATGTTTGGAAAATTTGAGCACCATTGTTTTGGGATAACTTTAAGTAAGGTATGTCCATAGACATTGTGTGTGTGTGAATGTGTACTGTGTTCATCTGACTTGGACAGGGCCCAATGGCAGACTGTTGTGAACATGTTGCATGTTTGGGTTCTGTGAAGAACTGGAAATTTCTCTTCTTTGATGACATCCCATTGTGATACGCGGACTGTCAGCCACAACTTACTTCTTTATCATTTTTTATTGCTTGCTACATGATCGCTTTTCCAAAAGGCAAAACATATAGCAAGCAATAAAAACTGATGATGTGTGCTTCCTTTCTACTGGAAATTTCTCTGTAAGCTTAGGGACTGTTAGCTTCTCCGTGGAGTTAATTTTGAAAAATTACATAGTAAAAAAAGAAATTGCTGAAGATGAAAATTGAATTTTAGAAGGGAAATGCATGCTGCACTTTTGTGTGTTAGGGGTGACTCTGAACTTATATACTGTTCACTGTCACTTGCACAGCAGGCATAGAGGGGACTAGCAACATCCATTTGCTGCATTGATTGTAGATTTATACCTGTCTACATATGAATTTATTTCATTGCCATTGATTTCTTAACTGCTGGCCCCACACTGTGTGAATTGCCTGTCTTAGTTTACTAAACAACAGAAAGCTACACTGTATTTGCCCCAATACCTACATAGATGCTGTAAATGTGGTATTAGGATGCTTGTGTTTCCATTTGTCAAGGTGTGTTGAAATCATTGTTAAATTCATTGAGAGTAAGAATCATGCATATGTTTTGTGAAGTGACAGTATAAATATCATGTAGAATTTGTACCTGTATTTGAAACAGTTGTGTTGTGTTTGCATGTCTGAATCTGATAGGTGTACAGATCAGTTCATAATGCTTAATGTATTTTCTTGTTTACAGGTTAAGACTGAAGGATAATAAAGGACAGAATTACATTATTAGTTGGTTAAAATCTAAGTTGAAAAGATCATCAGGAACTAAAGAGAAACAGAACTGAAGGTAATAGGTAATAGTTTAAATATGTTCCATCTAGTCTGGTATCATTTTTAGTCACAAACATTTGAAAAACTGTGAGCAGTTACGAGGTTGGTAAGCAGTATTGTAATCATCATCATCAAGTCCTCTTACTCCTTGTGGAGCATAGGGTATCCATGATGAGCTTCCAGGCATTGTGATCTCCAGCTATTCCCTTGACCTCATTCCATTATCTTCCTGTTCCTCATATTTTATCCTCTATTGTCCTTCGCCACATTCTCATCGGCCTACTTTTTCTTCTGTATCCCTGAGGATTCCAATTTAATACTGTTTTCTCTATTGCTCCTACTTCTTTGCGTAATGTGTGTCCAATCCAATTCCATTTTCTTCTTTTTATCTGATCTTCTATTGGTTTCTGTTGGGTGATTCTCCATAGTACGTCATTTGTAATCTTATCAGTCCATTTTATATTCATTATTCGTCTTAAGCATGTATTTACAAATATCTGTAATCTTCTTGTTATTTGGTTAGTAGTTTTCCCAGTTTCACAAGCGTATAGTAATACTGACTTTACATTTGTATTGAATATTCATATTTTAACCCTTTTTGATATATTGTGGTTTCTCCACACAGGATACAGTTGAACAAACACACCAGTTACTTTCTTAATTCTACTAGCTACATCTTCCTCTGTTCCTCCGTTCTCTGAAACCACACTCCCCAGGTATACAAAGGATCCAACTTCTTCAATTTCTGTGTTCTCTATTCTAAATTTCTGTGTTAGATGTGTTAACTCTCATCCCCTTTGTTTTGTTTGTGTTAATATATAAACCAGCTGATTCTGTTTCCTCTTTTAGTCTCTTTAGCTTTTCTTCCATATCGCAAAATCTCTGGCGTAACATACAGATATCCGCCTAGTCCAAATCTTCCAGTCTTTCTTTCATACTCCATTGTTTTCCTCTTTTCCTTAAGCCTTTCACTCTTTTCATCACTCTGTCTAATATTAGCAGAAAAAGGGTTGGGGATAGAATACATCCTTGTCTTACTCCATATCTGACCTCTATAAATTCAGAAAACTCCCCTTCATGGGAGATTTTGCACTTAAATCTGTCATACATTATCTTAATTATTTGGATAATCTTCCTTGGTATACCGTATTCCTGCAGTGTGAGCCACATTACTTCTCTCTTCACAGAGTCAAATGCCTTTTCAAAATCGATAAAAGTCACATATAGAATATATAAATTTTTTATTGCCTTCCAACTTGTTTCTGTGTCTGTATCTTCATTCTGGGTGGATAATATCAAGAATCTGTTTTTCAGTTCCAATTTGAATTTTTCCCTTATACTTGGCTTTTGAAGTTTTTGTACATTGTATTTCTTTCTTCTTGTTTCAAGCTTCTTTCTTGCGGCCAGTATTTTAAACCTAAAGTTTGCAATCATGAGATGGTGGTCACTGTCTATATCAGCTCCTCTTTTGTTTCTCACATCTAGTAGAGACCTTCTAAATCTTTTACTAATTGCTATATGGTCAGTTTGGTTTTCCGTTATATTATCTGGTGAGACCCATAACACTTTATGACATGTTTTATGAGGAAATACTGTTCCTCCTGTGATCAGGTCACAATTAGCACATAGCTCACTAAATATTTCACCATTTTCATTCATGTCTATCCATGACATCTTCCAAGCCTTCGTTGTTTGGTCCAATTTTGGCATTCATGTCCCCCATCAGTATGATTACATCCCTCTTTTAACTGTGGTTATTGCTTCACTCAGTTGCTGGTAGAATTCTTCTTTCTTATCCTTTTCTGTCATCTCTGTTGGGGCACAACATTGAATAATTGTTAGATTGCGAATTTTTGTTTTAAAACATGCTAATATTATCCTTTCCAAAATTGGTGACCATTCCATTAAGCTTTTTCGGTCTTCTTTGTTCATTAGAATGCCTACTCCATTTTTATGCTCTCTATCTTCACCGACACCTGAAAATATCAGTGAGTTTCCATTTTGTGTTTTTATCTCTCCATTGTATTTCACTCAGACCCATAATATCCAGTTTATAGTTTGTCATTTCTTTCTCCACTTGCTTTAATTTGCCATATTCTGTGAATGTCCTTACATTCCAAAGCCCAATTTTCATTGTCCATTTCATGCCAAATGGGTTGCCTCTTGTGTCAGGCCGTTTACTCTTTATTTCAGTTTCTTTAATAATAATGTTTAAGGTGTGCCAGTTAATATGTGGAAATAAAATGCCAACTAGATGCAACAGAGGTTTTTATTGCAGATCTTATATCACATCAAATTTGTGTGCCGGTTACTAGCCTACAGTACCTGATCACAGTGATGGGGCTGCCATCTAAGCCTCTGAACAGGCTGATTTTCTGTCGGGGTTTCTTCCCTTAGCCTTTGAAGGTCCCCCTTCTCCACAAGGCAGTGGTGCTGGTTTTGGTCCACCCTGGCTATTTTATTTCCCCAGTACCTACCATATCTGGTGAGCCTTCCCCTATCCGCCACCTGGGGAGGCACCCGATGGGGGACCAGCAACTCCACACAGGAGTATTATGATAGCAGCAGCATATTTCTCCAAGACACCAATAATTTTAATTGAATTGCACCTCTTTTTTCACCTTTTATAATGCATTTAATTTATGATCCAGAATGTTCTTATGACCTTTAGAAAGATAAAAGTATTTAGATATTAGACATATCTGAGCCACGCTTAGCCCTTTAACGCCGAACAACTTCTAAAGACATTGCGCAGTGAGCCCTTTAAATAGCCGAATGACTTCTATAGACATCGCAAACTGTGCCAAAGTTTGGAGGAATTTTGTTAACTCCTATCTGAAATACTGCAGTGTTTTGGTAAGCTGCAAGACCCATGAAGGTCACGGTTTCTCTGTGTAGCCAGGATGTACCCCCTCCACTTCCTAAACCCCTTCAAAAACCCTGATTCATATGTCGACACATAGCAACTGCACAGTTCTTTCAGAGAGTAATGCTGTTCGAGGCACAGCTCGCCTTGTTTATCACTTGCCCTTCAGTTCACTGTGGGTTGAAATATCAACACTGGCTTATATAATGAACTCTGGTTGTTGACCAGAAAGGTTGTCAGTGGTGTACTGTACCCATATAATTCAGACAAAACTAATGCTGAAAAATCGGAGATACCCACAAATATCGATGTTTACAGCTACAGGAGGGCCCACAGACCTGCCTGTTGTAGTGCTGGGGTAATCTGTAGGGGTTGTGGGGTAGTAACATGCAACACACAGCCGTCAATCTACTAAAAACTTCTTGGGCACCCTCGAATAGCTGGAATTTTAAATGCAGTCACATTGTAGCTTTAAATCTGTTTTGCTGACAGGAAGACTAGTTGGTGGAAAAGAGTGGAAGGAAAGGGTATATAACAGAGGAATGGAGGAAGCTCCGGAGAATGGCAAGGAATTGTTGCATTCTGCACGTGCAAATGGAGTGAATATTAAATTATTAATTTAAATTTTAAATTTCATTGGTAAATATTGTTTGTGTTTGAATTAAATAAATTTAATTTGTTCTTCAAATTTCAAGATAAAAGTGTGTGTATGTGTGTGTATGACTACTGGTACCCCTCCTGTTTCTCACTCACTTTGTAGGAAGTCTCCGAGGCTTGAATGGTCAAATTGCATGTCCGAGCATTAAGTTGTGTGATGCAAAATAAGTAAAGCAAATATACCAGTATAAGAACACCAAAATAAAATTGTGTAAGAATAATGCAGCCACTTGGTATAACAAAACATGTAAGGCCAAACAATTAATACCATCCCACACCAACGTAAAGGGCGATAATCTAAGATGCCAAAGAACAAAAAATGTGGCCATCCGATATAGAATAAACCAAGAGTTAAAATTCCAATACGCCAAAAAACAAAAACTCAATGGACAGTTTTACAGAATTCATCTGGAATGTGCATCCCTCTGGCCAACTACCTGGCACCTCATCCAGTTAGCAATCAACAACAGTATTCAACAACAAATGGATAGACACTACAAACACCTGAATAAAAAGCTAGACCAACTACTAAAAAAACCGAAACGTTCGACACAACCACAACATAAAGATGACTGCCACTTCTATACATGAGTGGAAAACCTAACAAACATCAGATTCACCCAAGAAGAAATGCAACTACTTAAATATGGATTGAACTATAGTATTGAAAAAGCAGCTTCAACCTATGCTGCAAACCTCATAGCGGAAGCAGAATGAGCAATCAGGCTCTTGGACACAAAAATGCAGAATACATACTGTGTTATGGCAGCAAAAAAACTGAAGCAGATCATCAGTTCATCCAGTCGATCTAACATGCAACAAAAAAGACAACTATGTAGTGAAAGTACTTAACAAAAAAAAATAGCTACAGAAAATGCAATAGTTACGCAAGCAGATAAAGACAGAACTATTGTAATCATAAATTCAAAAGAATATTCCAAGAAAGTACACTCCTTTCTTACAGCTAATAATTTCAACACACTGACCAAAGATCCTACTGAGAAATTCCAAAAACTGATATACAAAACAATGCAAGAATGTAATCTAATTATAGACAAATGCCAGATAAAATACTTGACACAAAAGAAGGCCGCTCCACCTAACCTTAAAGTCCAATGAAAGTTACATAAAATAGGTATCCCTATACGTCCAGTTATCAATAACAGAACAGCACTGGCATGTAAGCTAGCAAAACATTTAACTAAGATACTAGGTCAACATATCACATTGCATAACCACTATATTGTCACCAATTCCATTAACCTTGCAAATGACCTAACAAAATTAGGAATACATGAAAACCACAGACTGATAACATTTGACATTAAAGATTTCTATGTTAACATACCCATAACTGAAACCATAAACATCATAAAAGAAAAACTGTTACAGAATAATAACACCCAAATAATGCATCAAATCCTCGCCTTACTCAAAGTAGTCCTGGCACAGAATTACTTTAAATTCCAACAAAGAATTTATCAACCCGAACAGGGCATTTCTATAGGATCACCAATATCAGGTCTAATTGCAGAAATATTCTTACAATACAACGAAGATGCAAATATAAAACACCTCTTAGATACCAAGAGCATAGCATTTTACACACAATACGTTGATGACGTCTTCATCATATCTGACATGACAAAGACTGATCCACACTCCATCAATATGTATATAAATAATAACATAAAACTTAACCCCATGCATGAAGAACACGGCTCTGTAGACTATCTTGACCTGACTATCTTAAGAAAACACAAGAGGCTTGAAGTAGACATATACAGAAAACCGACCACTATGATACTACAGTTAATTTTTTGTCCAACCACCCTATAGAGCAGAAAATGGCAGCAGACAGATTCCACATAGCTCGTATGCATTTCCTAGCATTGGACGCCAACAAAAAACAAAAAGAATGGGAAACAGTACAATCCATAGCTATGAACAACAACTTCCCACAACACCTACTTCAAAAAATCAACCGATAGATACAGAACAAACCTAATCTCATATACAATAGAACAATAGAAAGACAATAAAAGAATCTGGACTACTTTCACTTACCATAGTCCCCAAATAAGGAAGATTACCAATCTGTTTAGAAGCACAAACATAGGAGTAGCATTCAAAGCTACTACAACCTTGCAACAGCTCATAAGACCAACAATACAAAACCAAAAACCACAGTATGAAAAAAGTGGTATACACAAAATCTCATGCAAGACCTGTTACAAATCATATGTAGGACAAACTAATCGTAATCTAAAACTGAGATTCCAGGAACACATGCGTTATATTAAAAACAATGATACACATTCAGCCTATGCACTGCACATACTCAACTGCAGACACGAATAAGGGAATATCAATGACACAATGACTCTTCTTAACCCATTCAAACACTAATTTTTTACGCAAAAAGTGATTTCAAGATCTATTTATAACCTAAAAATCGATACAATCTATATGTATGATATACCATTCGATAGATCGTTTCTTCAGCTTTCAAACGGTATAAGACATGTTATGCCATCTACTGACAGAAAGCTAGAATTAACAGCAAAGACATCGATGGCTCAGCCCGTCTCACAGCCGGCTGTGTGTAGCAATGGGTTAAGCAGATTAATAATCTGTCCCTCTTACTTCCATATAAGCAGCTGTATATACAGTCATTCCATCATAATAATGAACTCATTCCTGAACAGCATCCAAACGAACACAATCCCATGTCGAACTCTTTCAAACTGAAACCCGTACGTCACAAACCAACAAGACAGCTAATCAATAACCTTGCCTTTCCAGTTCAGTCCTCTCTCAACCTGTGTACTGCACGGCCACCACGTCCACTTATAGAGGGAAAGTAATACAAATATTGCATTTTCTGTGGTCCTAATAATATCTTTATATAATAGCCTTTTAATACTATTTATATATATCTTTTTAGTAACTTATAATTAAACAGATAAATAGCATTTTATATAGTTCTAATGTAAAGATAAATGACACTCCGCACATAATACCCACTAATCTGCACACCGATCAATTACCCGGTCTTATTACTACAGACTATATTTTAATAATATTAGACCCCTCACTTGTTTTCAGTGATGATACCAAATGCT
>Ga0209629_10002961_pt1 | contig 11877 bp, 11 predicted proteins | sample TergutCu122P5_FD_187286 | JGI IMG/M metagenome (GOLD analysis project Ga0209629, IMG submission 187286) | Cubitermes ugandensis P5 segment gut microbial communities from Kakamega Forest, Kenya - Cu122 P5 (SPAdes) (version 2) | ecosystem: Host-associated > Arthropoda: Insects > Digestive system...
CCGCGTCGAGCGCCTCGGTATCGCCCAGCAGCAAGCCCAGCCGCGAGAGGTACTGGGCCACGCCCAAGTTGTCCATGGCGTGATACATACACGCCTGGGTCAGGGTCGCGCCGTAGCCGTAGCCGCAGATGAACGTATTGTTTTGATTGGCGCCCCAAGCGGCGTGCCGCAGCGGAACCAGCACCTTGAGCGCCACGTCGCGCAACGCATCGGGCAGCATGTCGGCCAGGCCGCGCGACTCGACGAAATTGAAATTGGCCTCGGCGTTTTCCTGCTGACGCGCGCGCGCCACCGTATAGGTGTTGTAGTAGAACTGGCGCGGATCCTTCAGCGCATACCAGTCCTGCATCACGATCTTGGTGATCTTGGTGTCGTAAAGCGCCTGATCGGGATCCCAAGTCGGCTTGTAGTGCAAATTTTCGGTGGCCTGGATGTCGTAGCTGCCTTCCTGGTAGCGCGAAGCCGGCTTGTCGCCGAAGCGGCGGACCAGATGGTCATACGCTTGGCGCTGGGGCTCGATGGTGACCGTGCGAAGGTCGATTGTCATGGTGTCTCCTTTTGAGTGGTTGGCGGAAAGTGGATTGCGAATCCGGCAAGAAAAACTGATCCGCGCGCATGTCAAACCCGGCGGAACAGCGGACTGCGCACCTGCTGGGCATCGGCCGCCGAGATGAACTTCTCGTAGTAGATGTCGCGCTCGAACAGGCGCCCCTGCATCAGCGTGGTCAGGCAGGCGTCAATCATCGCGGGCGGTCCGCACAGATAAGCCTGGTGGCCCGTAAAGTCGTTGTTGAAATGCGCCTTCGCCGCCTCGTGGACAAAACCTTGCGCAACCCCGGGCGTTGCCGCACCCGCCGGATCGGAAAGCGCGGGCACGTAGGTAAAGTTCGGATACCGCTGGCTGAGGGCGCGAAATTCGTCGTCGTAATACAGCTCGGCTGCCGTGCGCTGGCCGTAGACCAGCGTCATCGGCGTGGTCACGCCGCTAGCGAGCAAATCCAGAATCATCGAGCGCGGACTTGACAGTCCGGAGCCGCCGGCCATGAAAATCAGCGGCAAACCGGCCGAACGGCGCACGAAAAAGCGCCCATACGGGCCGGACAGATGCAGGCTGTCGCCCTCCGCCAGCTTTTCGTGCAGATACGTGGTGCCCATGCCGCCGGGCACCTGGCGCACGTTCAACTCGACCGTGCCGGTCGCCACAACGTCCGCAGGCGCGTTGGCAATCGAAAACGCCCGGGTTTCGTCCGTACCCGGAATCTGAAGCTGTATGTACTGGCCTGCTTGAAAATGCAGCGGCTGCTCAAGCCGCAGATGAAACCCCTTGATGGTCGGCGTGAGCTGCTCGATGCGCACGACCTTGGCGCCGAAGTCCTTGACCGGAATGATCTCGGCGTCCGGCTCTTCATCAACGTCCGCCTCGATCACGGCATCGGTCTGCAAGGTCGCGCAGCACGCCAGCGCCTTGCCTTCCTCGCGTTCGAAATCCATCAGCGCAAACGGACTGGCCCTGCCCTGATCGACCTCGCCTTCGAGCACCTCGACCTTGCAGGTGCCGCACAGCCCGTGGCCGCACGCATGCGGGATATAGATACCCTGGCGCAGCGCCGCATCGATGATGGTCTGGCCTTCCTCGACGTCTATGGTCGCGCCCAGAGGTTCAATAGTAAGCTGGTGCGTCATGCAGATGGTTTCAGGTCTTTGATCTGGACATCGAAGTTCTGTATTCAAATTGAGCACGCACCCAAAAAGAGCCAGCGCAAGCTAAGCAACCAGTGGCAATATCCATTTGGCTGTCGTGGGAATGGCAAGCGCTCAACCGCCGCTTCAGATTCAATCGTGTCTCCTTTGTGGTATTTTGGGCCAGGACGCGCCTTGCGCGAACCAGCCGCCGTTAATACTTGCTTGATATCGGTCCGACTGTGGAGGAAAAGACCGATGCCGTCCAATACTATTTGGGTCGCGCGGCGATACCTTAGAACGTGTTTGCAATCTCGGCGCGAGGTGTGCGGGATGCGGATTGGGATGGGCTGCAAGGCGCAAACCGCAGCCATAGCCGTAGCTATGGCGAGGATTTGCAACGCCGCAGACCGCCCAGGATCAGGACAGGGCGGCCCTCTCTCGCAGCGGCTCGGCAGTCCCTACACATGCTTTGCGCGGTAGTTGCGGACCACGGCGAGAAAGGATTTCAGCAGGGGCGATGAATCGGTGGCGCGATACAGCACGCTCAAATCAACGGTGGCATCAGGGGCATCGGCCAGCGGCCGGAAGGTGACCCCCGAAAACGTCATGGCATTGGCCACCGACATCGGGATCAGGGTGAAGCCAAAACCGCGCGCCACCAGCGCAATCCCGGTTATCGGGTCTCCCACGATCTGGGCAATCTCGGGCTCGAAGCCATGCTGTTTGCACAACTCCTTGACGCGGTCGACGAAATTGGGCTGGCCCACGTTGGGAAACAGCACCAGCGGCAGGCTGGCCAGCGATCGAAACGGCACCGCCTTGTCAGCCGTCAGAGGATGGCCTTCCGGCAAAACAGCGAACAGCCGTTCGGTGGTGACCAGTTCCTGGCCAATGTCCGGCTCCGGCCTGGTCATGCGGTTGAAGGCTATCGTTATGCGGCGCTGCCGCAGGGCTTCGATCTGCTCGCTCTTCGTCATGGTATGGAGTACCACGCTGACGCCAGGCAGGCCGAGTTTGAATTCCTGAAGCAGTTTCGGGATGATTTCGTAGATGGCCGAGCCGAAGATGCCGACATCGATGCGCCCGAGCTTTCCCTCCCCGACGCGCTGCACGCGATCGACGGCGGCTTCGACCAGCATCCGGATGTTGTGGGCCTCCTCCTTGAACATTTCGCCGGCCTGCGTCAGCTCCACGCCTTTTGCCGTTCGCACGAAAAGTTCGACCCCGAGTTGCTCCTCCAGCGCCTTGATATTCCGGGTAAGCGGCGGCTGAGAAATATGAAGCCGCATGGCGGCGCGACCGATATTCAGTTCTTCGGCGACGGCAAGAAAATACTTGAGGTGTCTGAAGTCCACTGATGTCCGCGCCCGGTGTTTTCAAGTTCCACGGATTATCCGCTGAAGCTTGCCGATGACGCGCAGTTGCAAGTTACTCATGGGATAAATGCAGCACGCCAGCACGCGCTGCTCGGTTTCTTCGGTCTCCGACACATGGGCGCGGCTCATCACGCGCTTGCTGTAGGAACCGGCCACCACCTCAACCTTGCAGACGCCGCAGCCGCCGCCGCGGCATCCCACGGGTATGCCGCGCTTACCCGTGCGGGCCAGCGCTTGCAACGCATTTTCGTGCTCGCCGCAAGCGTATGTCTCTCCAGTGTCCAGGATATCCACTTTGTGCACGCCTGGATTATTCATTGTTGCTTACTCCTGTCAACCTAAAACGGCAGTTGGGTGCGTCTGCCGGAAATATTTCAGCGGTCCCTATCCGGCAACTCAGGATGCCTTTTTCAACAGTCCGCGCGCCCTGGCCATCGTCATCGCCGTGTCTTCGATCATGTCTTCCTGGCCGCCGATCATTTTCTTGCGCCCCAGCTCGACCAGGATGTCACGCGCCGGAACCCCGAAGCGTTGCGCGGCGCGCTTGGCGTGCAGCAAGAAAGTCGAATAAACGCCCGCGAAGCCAAGGGTCAGCGATTCCCTGTCGATGCGCACCAGGTGATCCATCATGGGCACGATCACATCCTCGGCGACATCCATCAGCTTGAACAGATCGACGCCGGTTTCGATACCCATCCGGTCGCATACCGCGACGAATACTTCCAGCGGCGCATTGCCGGCGCCCGCTCCCAGCCCGGCGACGGAGCCGTCGATCCGGCTGGCGCCGGCCTCGACCGCCGCAATCGAATTGGCGATACCCATGCCCAGGTTGTGATGGCCGTGAAAACCGATCTCGGTCGAGGCATCGAGCACCGCCCGCATCTCGGCGATGCGCGCCGTGACATCGGCCGGCAGCATGAAGCCGGCCGAATCGGTGACATAAACCGTTTGCGCGCCGTAGGACTCCATCAGCTTGGCCTGCCGCGCCAGGCCCTTGGGATCATTGAGGTGCGCCATCATGAGAAAGCCGACCGTGTCCATCCCGAGCTTGCGGGCATAGGCGATGTGCTGCGGCGCCGTATCCGCCTCGGTGCAATGGGTGGCCACGCTGACGCTGCGCGCGCCGCAATCGTAGGCCGATTGCAGTTCCCGCATGGTTCCCAGTCCCGGTATCAGTAGCACCGAAATTTTGGCCTGCTTCATCTGGGGTACGACGGCGCGAAGGTATTCCTCGTTGCTTGCCAGCGCAAAGCCATGCTGTAGGGAATTGCCGCCCAGCCCGGCGCCGTGGGTGACCTGGATCAAGGGTATGCCCGCGGCATCGAGCGCCGTGGCCACCTTGACCATCTGCTGCACCGGAATTTGCTCGCGCTTGGCGTGCATGCCATCGCGCAAACACATATCGTGGAGGAGAACCTTGCGCCCTTTCAGGCTGGCGCCGGTAGTGGTATCGGGAGGGTTCATGACACGGCTTCCATGGCGGGCGCGGCTTGAACGGCCCTGAGCTGGAGCTTCCCGTCCAGAATTTCCTGCGCGAACATTTCGGCGGCCCGGCAGGCGGCGGCGGTCATGATGTCAAGGTTGCCGGCATACCGGGGCAGATAGTCGCCCAGGCCAGCCACTTCCATGAACACGGAAACGCGCTTGCCGTCGAATGCCGGGCCGTTGACGAGTTGGAAACCCGGCACGTATTTTTGTACCTGCCCGATCATGTCGAGCACCGAATCGACGATTTCACGCTGCCGCGGATCGCCCTCGGTCAGGCAGTTGATGGTGTTGCGCATGATGAGCGGCGGATCGGCGGGATTGATGATCGCCAGCGCCTTGCCCCGCTTGGCTCCGCCGACGCTGACCAGGGCATCGGAGGTGGTGTAGGTGAACTCGTCGAGATTGGCTCTGGTGCCCGGCCCAACCGACTTCGACGCCAAGCTCGCCACGATTTCGGCATAGCCGACCGGCTGCACCCGCGATACCGCATGAACGATGGGAATGGTGGCCTGTCCGGCGCAGGAAATCATGTTGACGTTCATGACCTGCTTGTCGGCATGTTCGCGCAGATTGACCGGCGGCACGCACAAGGGGCCGATGGCCGCCGGGGTCAGGTCGATCACCATCACCGCCTGCTCGTTGAGCTTGCGCGAGTTTTCCGGATGTACGTAGGCGGACGTGGCGTCGAACGCGATTTGGATGCCATCGCTTTTCAGATGCGGCAGCAGCGCATCAATGCCCTCCGCCGTGGTTTTGAGGCCCATCGCGCGGGCGCGCGCCAGCCCCTCCGACTGCGGATCGATGCCGACCATCCAGACCGGTTCCAGCACCGGGCTGCGCTGGATCTTGTAGATCAGGTCGGTACCGATGTTTCCTGAACCGATCAAGGCGCATTTGATCTTTTTCATAAAAGCGTTTCCTGGAAAGTTTTCACGGGAAGGCGCGCGGCTAACGCCCCAACTCGACCGCGGTTTTGCCCCCGGCGCCAAAGTGCGTCTTGGGTACTTCGGTAATCATCACCCGCACGCTCTCGCGCGGCGCGCCGATGGACTTGACCGCGGCATCCGTCAAGGCGCGGATCAACTGCATTTTCTGTTCGTCGGTTCTGCCTTCCATCAGGAAGACTTGCATGATGGGCATAAAACTTCTCCTTGTCTGTTTCAAACGAACCGTGCCGACACGCTGCCCAACTCTTGGTAGCGCGCCGCGACAAAATCGCCCGGCTTGACGGCGATGGCCTCGGTGATGCCGCCGCTCATCACGAAGCTGCCGGCGGGCAGCGTTTCGCCCAGTTCGTACAGCACCTTGACCAGCAGCGCCACGGCATCCGCGGGATGGCCCATGACCGCCGTGGATGCGCCCAGGGTCGCCATTTCACCGTTCTTTTCCATCACCACGCCGAGCGTGCCGATGTCGATGTCGCGCGGATCGCGGGCGCGCCCGCCGGTCACGTAGCGCGCCGACGAGCCGTTGTCGGCCACCACGCTGGGCAGGTCGAATTTGAAGTCTGAAAAGCGCGAGTCGATGATCTCGATGGCCGGAACCACAAAATCGGTGGCGGCCAGGACTTCTTGCCGGCTGACCTGGGGGCCGGCCAGCGGCGCCCTGGTGACGAAGGCCACTTCGCATTCGACGCGCGGATGGACCAAATCGTCGGTACGCACGGCGGCGCCATCCGGCCGCGCCATGTCGGCCATCAAAAAGCCGATGGAGGGTTTGTCCACGCCCATTTGCAGCATTTTTGCCCTGGAAGTCAGCCCGGCTTTCCAGCCGGTCTGGCGCATCCCTTTGCCCAGCCAGCGCTGCCGCAGGCTCAGTTGCACGGCATACCCGTCGGCCACGGTCATCGCCGGGAAATCGTTGGTCAGTTTGGGAATCGGCATGGCGCCAAGCTGCGCGGCCTCGATCCGGTCGGTCAGCAAGGCGATGTCCTGGCGGTTGAGCGTGGGTTTCATACGGCGCTCCGTCCAAAAAATCGAACCTGGCAAGACCCAACGCCGCCAATCACGCAGCGCAGTTCATCGCCGTCCGCAACTTCCACCAGCGACGACTGCGAGCCCGACAGAATCACTTCGCCGGCCTTGAACGGCAGCCCCAACCGGCCCAGGGTATTGGCCAGCCACGCCACCGCATTGACCGGTGAGCCTTGCACGGCGGCACCAGCGCTGGTGGAATGCAATTCGCCATTTTTGTACAGCGCCATGCCGGCCAGGGCGAGATCGACCTGGCGCGGATCGGCCTTGGCGTCGCCGAGCACGAAAACCCCGCAGGAAGCGTTGTCGGCCACCGTGTCCTGTATCTTGATGTTCCAGTCGCGGATGCGGGAATCGACGATTTCGAAGCAAGGCGCAACGTAGGCGGTAGCGCGGATCACGTCGGTGCTGGTGATGCCGGGGCCGATCAAATCGTCCTTGAGCACAAAGGCCAGCTCGGCCTCGGCCTTGGGTTGAATCAGCCTGTCCAGATTCACGCCGTTGCTTTGCGAGCAGACCATGCCGGAAGTCAGTTGCCCGAAATCGGGTTCAAACACACCCAGAAAATCCTGCACCGGCTTGCTGGTCACGCCGATTTTTTTGCCGACGATGGTCTCGCCCGCCCGCAGCCGCAACCCGACGAAACGCTGCTGGATCGCATAGGCGTCGGTGATGGTGATGGCGGGTTCAACTTCGCGCAGCGGGGGCAGCACGCGCTGCTCGCGCCAGGCGGAAAACAAGGCATCGCCATGCCGTGCGATGGTGATTGCGTCCATGTCGCGCCCCTCAGATCTTGATGCAGATATTGCGCAGTTCGGTGTAGAACTCCAGCGAATGCACGCCGCCTTCCCGGCCGATTCCCGACTGCTTGCTGCCGCCGAATGGCGTGCGCAGATCGCGCAAAAACCAACTGTTGACCCAGATGATGCCGACCTCGATGGACGCGCCCACCCGGTGCGCCCGGCTCAAGTTCTGCGTCCAGATGGTGGTAGAAAGCCCGTAGCGATTGGCATTGGCCAGCGCCAGCACTTCCTCTTCCGTATCGAACGGGCGGATATGGCAGCAGGGGCCGAAGATTTCATCCTGCACCACCGCCGCCGTTTCCGGCAAGCCGGTCCAAATCGTCGGTTGCACCCACGCGCCTTCCGCCAGTTCGCCCGGCATATCGGGAACGCCGCCGCCGGTGACCACCGTCGCGCCTTCCCTGACCGCGCTGGCGTAATACGACAGGACTTTGCTGCGGTGTTCATGACTGATGAGCGGACCAAAATTCACGCCAGGGTCCGCCGGACGCCCGAATTTGACGCCTTCACAGCGCGCCTTCAGCGCCGCCACGAAACGCTCGAAAATCGGGCGCTCGACATAAACGCGCTCCGTGCCCAAACAAACCTGCCCGGTATTCATGAACGCGGACTGGAATATGCCATTGACGGCATCGTCGAAATGGCAATCGGCGAACACGATGCCCGCGTTCTTGCCGCCCAGTTCAAACGAAACGTCACGGATTCCCTCCGCCGCCGCCTTCATGATCGCGACTCCGGTGCGCGTCTCTCCGGTGAAGGTGATGGCATCGACCCAGTCATGGCGCGTCACGAATTCCCCGGCCGAATCCGGGCCAAAGCCATGCACCACGTTATAAACGCCGGGTGGCACGCCCACCGCGTTCATCACTTCGCCCAGCAGGGTGGCCGTCATCGGCGTTTCTTCCGACGGCTTGACCACCACCGTGTTTCCGCAGGCCAATGCCGGTCCGACCTTCCAGGTCATGAGCAGGAACGGGGCATTCCACGGACTGATGACCCCGATAACGCCCTTGGGCTTGCGGATCGCGTAATTGACCGCGCCCCGGCCATCCGGCGTTTCGGTTTGAAACGACTCGGCGGGAACGTTCTTGACCACGTCCGCGAAGATCTTGAAATTGGCCGCGCCGCGCGGCACGAAGGCATGCGCAATCACAGGACGCGGCTGGCCGGTATCGGCCTCCTCGGCCGCGACGAAATCATCGAACCGGCGCGTGATCTCATCGGCCACCGCATGCAGCATGGCCAGCCTCTTTTCAATGGGCATACGCCCCCAATCGCCCCGCAGCGCATTCCGGGCGGCCGTTACCGCCGCATCGACTTCCGGGTGACCGCCCTCGTGCACACGGGCCAGCACGCGATTGTCCAAAGGGGAGCGTTTTTCGAAGGTCGATCCGGATTCCGATGAAACCAAGCGCCCATTGATGAAATGCTGAATTTCTTTCATTGCCATAGCCTGTCCACCTGCCGTGGCAGGCACATCAAGTCCATCTTCTGTGTTGCGTGGCACCGCCGATTCCGCTGCCGTCACGCGGACAGTAACCCGCGGCGCTCTTGTTTCAAGCGCCGCCTTCGGTTGTCAACGGGGCCTAAGTTCAATGCTGTTCAGTTAAGCACAGACCCATGATCTCGTCATTCCCGCAAAAGCGGGAATCCAGGCAGCGCATCCATCTTCCGGCGATAACCCAGGCCCACTGGATTCCCGCTTTCGCGGGAATGACGACTTGAAACGAAACCTCTTAACTGAACAGCATTGGGCCTAAGTTCTCTGCCGCGGCCTCGCATCAGGTCGTGATGCTCAGGAACGATTCGTGCAGCTTGCCCAGTGAGTAATCCAGACCGTAACCCAACTCATCGAAGGTCCAAGTGATGGGCTCAAGGTCGGGATAGGTTTCGTAGTCGCCGGTAAAGGTTTCAAACCTGTTCCCCGAGGGGTCCCAGGCATAAATCGTCTGGCCGCGCGTGATGCCGTGCCGGGTGGGGCCGATATCGACAGGCACCTTGTTCATGCCCAGAATGTCGGCGGCGCGCTGTATCCGTTCGCCTGACTGCAAGCGGAATGAAATATGGTGCAGCTTGCCCGGCTCTTCCTGCTCCACGAAGGCGATATCGTGCGTCTTGATGGAGCACGAGAACCAGTTGGCGATTTCCGCTCCGCCGACCGGCTCGTTCGGGGCCAGCACCCGCTCCACCAGAAAGAAGCCCAGAACCTCGGTAAACAGTTTCTTGGTGGCGGCAAGATTGGGGCCATAGAGCAGGCAATGGTCGAAGCGCACCGGCGCAATGCCATGATCGGTCGCCGGCCCCCAGGGGTGCGGATTCAACAGGCCCAGCCCATTGCCGACACTGGTCTTTTGGGCATAAAGCTCGAACGCATGGCCGGTGGGCAGTTGGAACCGCACCCTTTCCCCGGTCTCCATCAGATCGCCAGCCGGGATGCGCTCGGTGCTGATGCCATAGGCGCGCAAGTCGCCATCCAGCCGATCCAGGGTGGGTTTATCGAGCACCTTGAAGCCAACGAAATCGACACCGGCCCGGTCGGCCTGGCGCAGGATGAGGCTGTTGTGGTCTCGTTCGTCCCATGCCTTGAAGTACACACGGCCTTGCCGGTCCGTGCCGGTTTCCACCAGGCCAATGATGTCGCGATAAAACTTTCTGCTTTTTTCGATATCCAGGACGCGCATTTGCAAATGTCCGGGGCGTAAGACGCCAGTCATGGTCATGTTCATGTCTCCTTGAACGGGTAGATGAGATCGATAGTCCGCTTGCCGCTGCGTGTCCCGCGCTCCCGAGCAGTCCACCAACCGCAGGGCCAGCTTACAAGGCCCCATCGCCGCCGTCCAATACCGATGCGCACCGCGCCCTATACCTAAAAAGTATTCTTGATCCGCGCGGCGCATGAAACAGTTTTGCGTCAAGCGTCCGGCGTTTGGCATGAAGTCCTCTTTCGGCGCGAAGCGCAACGCTGCTATCGGGCTGACGCTCAACTGCGGTTTCTATCGCCGCGCCGCGCTCACACAGCAGCACGCCGCGATGACAGTGCGCTGCATCCTCGCAATAGCAACCAACCGAGAACGCGCCGTGGTGCGACAGCGCGGCCAGCAGATCAAGGCTGCGGCTGGCTTCGGGTGCGGCAGCCCCTTGCCGCTTACGTTCTTATTGCGCGGCGGAGGCGGGAGGCGTGGCGGCGTGGCGCGGCCAGCTTCGGCCCTCGGCCTTGAACTGCAAGGCTTGGGTGACCAGTTTCACCGCGTCGGGGCGCTCGTACTGCTTGGCAAAGTCGAGCGCGCTCAGGCCCAACTGATTGCGCTTGCCGATGTCCGCGCCCGATTCGATGATGAGCTTGACGGCCTCGGGCGAGCCATAGCCCACCGCCATCATGAGCGGCGTGGAACCGTTGGGCGAACCGGCGTCAATATCGGCGCCCGACAGCAGCAGATAGCGGATCATGTCCAGTTGTCCCTTGGTCGCCGCGTAGTGCAGCGGCGTCCAGCCGGATTTGTTGACCGACGCGCCCTTGGCGACCAGTTTCTTGGCGATTTCGATCTGGCCGGTGAAAGCGGCCATCATCAGCGCGTTTTCGCCCGCGTTGTTGGTTTGCTCGACCTTGAGCTTGGGCGAATCGGCCAACGCCTTGGCGGCCTGAAACGACCCTTCCAGTAACGCCATGACGATACCCAACTGCCCATGCTCGTCCTTGGCGTTGGGATCAACCCCCTGGGCCAGCAGCGATTCGATGGCCGAGGCGTTGTCCTGTTTGATGGCGCGCACGAGTTGGCCGTCCACCTGCGCTTGAGCGCCCTGCCCCAGCGCCAGCGCTGCCGTGAACACCATGCCCATGAGGCCGCGCTGAACCAGCCCCTGCACGCTGGCGCGCCCGGTTTTGGAATGGGATGCAACGCCGCGAACCGCGCCCAGCCAGGATGCGCCAGCCGCGTGCGATTTGTTCAGCGTTGCCATAAAAGCCGATTGCCATTTCATGTCAGTGGGTTCCCCGTCAAAAACAGCGCCTCGAAGTTCGCGCTGGTGATGTTGCCGATAGCCTCCGGCGTGGCGCCGCGCAACTCGGCCAGTTTGGCCGCGACGTAGGGCACATAGGCCGGAGTGTTGATTTTGCCGCGCATGGGCACGGGCGCGAGATACGGCGCGTCGGTCTCGATCAGGATGCGCTCCAGGGGCGCGGCGCGCGCCACGTCTTGCAGCTCGCGCGCGCCCTTGAAGGTAACGATGCCGGAAAACGACAGGTAAAAACCCATGTCCAGCGCGGCGCGGGCGACGGCCTGGCTTTCGGTGAAGCAATGAAATACGCCCGGCGCCTTATCCCACGGGCTGCCGCCCTGCCCCACGCCTTCTTCGCGCAGGATGCGCAAGGTATCCTGCGCCGCCTCGCGGGTGTGAATCACCAGCGGCTTGCCGGCGCGCCGCGCGGCGCGGATGTGGGTGCGAAAGCGGGCGCGCTGCCACTCCATGTCGGCAATGGCGCGACCGCCCTTGCGCTGTTCCATCTGGTAGTAGTCCAGCCCGGTTTCGCCGATGGCGATCACGCGCGGATGCGCG
>Ga0209629_10002966_pt1 | contig 11873 bp, 7 predicted proteins | sample TergutCu122P5_FD_187286 | JGI IMG/M metagenome (GOLD analysis project Ga0209629, IMG submission 187286) | Cubitermes ugandensis P5 segment gut microbial communities from Kakamega Forest, Kenya - Cu122 P5 (SPAdes) (version 2) | ecosystem: Host-associated > Arthropoda: Insects > Digestive system >...
TTCCTTGGTTCTTCTTGAAGCGATGAATTACAGACTTAACGTTTTGGTCAGTAATATTTCAGCTACGCGGGAAATGAAACTTCCTGCGGACGCTTATTTTCAGGCAGGAGATAAAGAAAATCTTTTGGAAAAGCTAAGTCAAAAATTAGCAGAACCTTATTCAATAGCTGAATATGACCTATCGGCTTATCATTGGGAAAACATTGTCGTCCAAACGGTTGGTATTTATCGACAATTGTAAATCATACTCCGGATTGCTTCGACTATAAGCTTTTAATTATACTGTCCAATTCTTCTTGATTTACAATTATTATCGGATGCAAAGTTAGTCTATTTTTTTATATTTCCAAGCGAATAGGGGTAAAAGTTATTGAGAATAGCTTCTCTAAGCCTTTAAGAACAGGGACTAAACACTAAGAGATACTGTTCTCAAAGTTGTTGCCTTTAGTAAGGGAGGAAACTCGCCTTACGTAAGGGGAAAATGCTGCCTTACGTAAGGGAAGAAACCTGCCTTACGTAAGGCAACTCCTTTGAGAACTATTATTGAATGCTTTTAGAACTTATTCTCTTCGACATTATGTCGGTATTGCTTGGGTTTGCACTTTGAAAAAAGACACTTTATAATTAACTTTGTATTATGAATAAAAGGTAAAAAGGAGGACTTTTTAATGAAGAAAAAAACTTTTGCAATTTTGTTCTACGTGAAAAGAACAAAGCTATTGAAAAATGGGGAATAATTATGTCCCGATACGATAGCATCTGATTTCAGCGGACTGCTCGCCCCGTTTAGGTACAGCAAGATACAAGTGATGACCATCAAAAAAACAAGTTCGCGCTCCGCTTTTGGTTTTAACGGATTGTACAAGCTCGTATTGGTTCTCATCTTTTTGTAAAATTACGTCAATAAAACCTTCACCGCAAGAGGCATAAATCTGCTTTCTATTCGGATCGTAAAAGATATCATCGCAATCGCCATGCAGCGTGAGTGTTGTAACTTGTTTCCCTGATTGCGTGTCGAAAACGAGTAATTGTGCCGGAACACGACAGCCGATAAATAACCTGTGATTTGCTTCATCATGCGCCATTGGAAAATTGGCTTTGGCTGTTTTAACTGACCATGTAGTGAGAAGCGCCCTTTTCTCTCGGTCGATAACAGCGATTTGACCTGCATTCGGCACGTTTACGAAAATTCTTGTTCCTTTTTTCTCAAGTTGAAAAGATTCAGGATGCGCTTTGAGAGGGATTTTGAAAATAATTTTTCCGCTTGTAAACCGTTACTTTTTATATAATAGAGTAAAAAAGCAAAGCCGTATACAAATAGTAAAGCAATTACAACTTCCAATGCAACTCTCATATTTCTCACTTGAATGTACAAAAGTAGTGATTCTTTGCTGAATGCTGATTAAAATAAACATAATAACGATAATTTGTTTTATCTTTGTTTGTTAAAATTTTTATGTATGCTACTTGACAACAAAACTCAACCACGTGAAAATGAATACTATAAAGTATTTGATTTCATTAAAAATTATACTGAATTCGGTGAATTAGATGTTGTAACCGGATTCTTTTCAGTTACTGCTTTGTCTCTAATGCAAGACCAAATGAATCAAGCCAATCGCTTCAGGCTTGTACTTGGAAATTTAATGCAGGATGAATCCCGGGAAAATAAAATTATTGATTTGTTGATTGATTATTCGGGTATTGACAATACACTGAAATTAAGTCTATCAGCAAAAAAAGCTGTTGAGTTTTTACAACAGGACAAGGTGAAAATCAAAACTGTACAAAAAAACTTTTGCCACGCCAAAGCTTATATTTATCATGATGCGGATAAACGAAAGGATTATCACGTCGTGGGCAGTTCCAATCTTACGGATGCAGGACTTGGATTGAGGGAAAGCAGTAATGTTGAGTTGAATACCGCTTCAACCGGTGAAAGTAATGATTGGTTAGAAGCACACGAATGGTTTGAACAACTTTGGAAGCATACCGCACAAGAATATATTGAATTGCCGGACAAATCAAAAATTGCTGCGAAACAGTATATTATAAATTTGATTACCAATCTTTTCAAACAATACTCTCCAAATGAATTGTATTACAAAGTTTTGTACGAGCTTTTTAAAGATGACTTGAATTCGCTTGTATTGGATAATGAATTTAACAAAGAAATCAAACATTTGAGCGAAACGATTATTTATCGCACATTGTATCCTTATCAGCAAAACGGCGTTATCAGTTTGGTAAAAATGCTGCAAAAATATAATGGCGCAATTCTGGCTGATGCCGTAGGTTTGGGAAAAACATGGACGGCATTGGCTGTAATGAAATATTTTCAATCAAAAGGCTATGAAGTTGTTTTGTTTTGTCCTAAAAAACTGGAAAACAACTGGAAACAATATCAATCCGGGCACGACAACCCTTCCAAATTTGAAAAAGATGAAATAGAATATCTTGTTCGTTATCATTCTGATTTACAAGATGAAAGATTGGATTCGGCGCATTATCCCGATTTTCCCCTTTCAAAAATTCAACGAAAACAAAAACTTTTGGTTGTTATTGACGAAAGCCATAATTTACGAAACGATAAATCCTCTCGTTATAAATATATGGTTGATAAAGTTTTACAACCAGAGAAAACAAGCCGTGACGTAAAAGTGCTACAACTGTCGGCAACGCCAATTAACAACAAACTGCTTGATATTCGAAATCAATTCAAACTGATGACCAAAGGACAAGACAAAGGATTTATGGATAGCCCGCTTGAAATCAACAGTCTTGAATATATTTTTCGTAAAGCGCAAACGGACTATACGCTTTGGGCTAAAAGACCAAACAAAAAAATAACGGATTTTATCGGACAGTTAAGCGAAAATTTCTTTAAACTCACTGATGCTCTAATAGTCGCACGCACTCGAAAACTTATTCAAAGTGAATTTGGCGAAATGAATTTCCCCAAAAAAGAAAAACCCGAAAATATTTACATCACGCCTGAAAATATCGGCAAACTAAAATCATTTGACCAAATACTTGAAGCGACTGATATTGAGATGACTGCCTATCAGCCATCAAAGTATATCTTGGAACGTCGAAAGGGCGATTTTTCGGCAATAGAAGATGAGGTAAAGCGTGAAACTTTTCTTGTTAAAATGATGCAAATTCTGATGATAAAACGATTGGAATCAAGTTGGTATTCATTCAAATTAACAATTGGAAATATTTTGAAACATCATGAAGATGCACTCGATAAAGTTAATCAATTCATTGAATTTCAAAAAGACGAGGCAATTTCAGATAATTTGGTGGAAGATGATTTGGAAAATTTGGAAGAGGCGGTTGATGAAACTTTATTGGAAGAAGACGATTTTACTTTGGGCAAGAAAAATCCTGTAAAGTTATCGGAAATAACAGCATTACAAACATTTAAAAAAGATTTGGAACGCGATGTAAATAAACTTCGCCGACTCAAAGAAAATCTCAATGAATTTGAAGAAAAATTCAATGAAACTTCCCTGATGTCGAACAATACTGTTGATCCAAAACTCAATCGTTTGCTTGAAATTATTATAGACAAGCAGAAAAAAGAAAACAAAAAAGTATTGATTTTCACAGTTTATTCCGATACTGCAAAATTTCTTTACAGCGAATTAAAAAAACGCAAATTCAAAAATTTGGCTTTTGTTTCGGGCAGTCAAAGCGAAACGACAGACGGTTTTGCCGGCAAGAACTTTGAACCGGTGTTGGAACGATTTGCACCATTTACCAAACTGTATAACGAAAAAGATTGGACGGATTTGTACGAAAAAGAAGAACTTGGAGACGAATATTTTGTTGAAGGAAAATGGAAAGTTTCTTACGAAAAATGGCTGGAATTGATAAAAAAACACGATAAAAAGACATATCAAAAGTATGAAAATCAAATAGATATTCTCATTGCAACGGATTGCCTTTCCGAAGGACAAAACTTGCAGGATTGTGACCTGATAATCAATTACGATATTCATTGGAATCCTGTTCGCCTCATTCAACGAATGGGACGCATTGACCGTCTTGGCTCGCCGAACAAAACAATTTACGGCATCAATTTTTGGCCCGCAAAAAATTTTGAAGATTACCTGAGACTCAAAAACAGAGTCGAAACCCGTATGGCAGCAATGGCGCTTGTAGGCAGTGAAATTGACGAAAATATTACCGCCGAGTTTCACAAAATGGTGGAAGACAATCCGCTCATTTCCGAACAAACACAAAAAATGCTGCAGCAGATGCAACTCACTTGGAACGATATTGAAGACGGCGAAGAAACGCTTGGATTAAACGACTTTTCGCTCGAACAGTTCAGGCAGGAATTATTTGCATTTTTCAAGCAAAACGAGGATTTTTTCAAACGTATGCCCAATGGAATATTTACCGGTTTTCGCTTTGTGCCCGACCGAAATTACGCCTCAATGCCCAACAGTATTGTTGCTGTTTTAGGTTATCCTAAGCGACCGGACGACCTGAAAGATTATATTTATCCCGAAATTCATATTTTGCACCAAACCTTTGGCGGCGAAACAACAAAAACAGTTTTGCAAAATCGCCAGGACATTTTGAATCTTTTGCGCCGCCACAAAGATGAAATTCGTTATGTCCCCAAAGAAATTGATAATTGCGACCCCGAAGTAATCCGCCAATTAGCAAAAGCGCTTGAAACGTGGATTACATCACAGGCAAATCCAGTGGCAGTGAATCAAATACAGGATTTGTTTTCGGGTAATCTTTCCCCTGCTGCCATCTCTGCCAATCAACCAAAAACAGAAGAAAAATTTTGCGCCGGCAATTTTGATTTGATTAATTGGTTTGTAATTTCTAAGTAATGTGATATGAATCTCAATATTTTCAATGAAAGCAACTTATTTAAGGCAACAACAGACTTATTCGCTCAGTTGGATATCAAACTCAATTCAAATACAGGGCAGAGTTTTGATGCAAAAACGATTTTGAAAGATTTTTACAAAGACAGGGAGCCTTTTATCAATATCATGCAAGTCAATTTTGTAGGGATAATTGATAACAGTATTTTCGAACATTCTCTTTTCAACGGTTATTCTTTGGAAGAAGCAACACAGCAAGCAAACAAAACTTACGAAGGTCTGATGCTTTTTGCACTCGAATTGTCGAAACATCCCAATCGTACAGAGATTTCCGAATTGACTCGTGCCTTTAATCGGATTAGTCAGAAGATGCCGGTAGCATTGTTGATAAAATATGAGAATATTATTTCTTTCGCTCTTTCCGAACGTTTTCTTTACAAACAGGAATGGCGACAAGGAGAAAAAGTGGGTAAAATTATCATTTTGCGCGATATTAATACTGAACATCCACACTCCGGACATTTGCGAATCTTACAGGATTTGGCAAAACGGAATGCTACAAATTACGATGAACTGCATAAAGCGTGGCTTGAAGTGTTTAATATCAAAGATTTGAACAACGATTTCTACAAAAGATTAGTAAAATGGTATGAACTTTGTTTTAATGATATTTCGATTGACTTAACCGCTGCAAGCCGGATTTTAAATAAGAAGATAGATGACGAACTCAAACCGCAAGCCGTTATCCGTGTGATTATCCGTTTAATGTTTATCTGGTTTATGAAAGAGAAAAAATTGATAAAACCGGATTTCTTTACCAAAAAATTTGCCAATGATTTCTTAAAAAATAAAGATTCTTATTACAATGCCGTATTGCAAAATGTGTTTTTTGCAGTGTTAAACGCAAAAATTTCAGAACGCCGTTTTCGTTCTAAAAATGAAAACAATAAATACGACACCGAAGGAAACGAATACGGGATGTTCCAATTTTTCAGGTATGAATCGTTTTTCAAACAAGGCAAAGCAGAAGAATTTAAACAATTGACCGATACCATTCCGTTTATTAACGGCGGACTTTTTACTTGCCACGACTATAAAGTAAAACGAAGTCAATCTGAAAACTATATCATTGACGGTTTTAGCGACAACCCTTACAACCGTGCAAAAATCAGCGACAGTGTAATTTTTGAACTTATCGACCTGTTCAACGACTATGTTTTCACCATTGAAGAGTCAACCCCGATGGAACAGGACATTGCGCTCGACCCCGAATTGTTGGGAACAATTTTTGAAAATCTGATTGGTTTCTACAATCCTGAAACACGAGAAAACGCCCGCAAGCAAACAGGAAGTTTTTATACCCCGAGCGAGATTGTGGATTATATGTGTAGCAAAAGCTTAAAAGAAAGTTTGAAAACAAGATTTCCCGACCTGCATCCACAAATCGAACAACTGATAAATAACAATGAAGATTATCTCAATTTTCCCAACAAAAATAAAATGCTTGCCGCCATTACCGATTTGAAAATACTTGACCCTGCTTGCGGTTCCGGCGCTTTTCCAATGGGTATGTTCAACCTGATGGTGCGAACTGTCGAGAAATTACAAGAACATAAAACTACCTACAAAAATAAATTGGATATTATCGAGAATTGCATTTACGGAATTGACATTCAGAATATAGCAGTAGAAATATCAAAACTGCGATTTTTTATATCATTGCTTGTGCATTACGAAACCCCCGAAAATATTGAAGACTTTGAAGTATTACCCAACTTGGAAACCAAATTTGTGGTGGCAAATACCCTTATCGGAATCGAAAAGAAAAAGGCGGGCGAACAACTCTCGATGTTTGATTTAGACAAAGAATTTCAAGACCTTACAAAGATATTTCTTCCTTTCACAACCGCCAAAACACCTCTTGAAAAGGAACAAATAAAAAACGCCTTCAATAAGAGAAAAGATGAGATAATCAATAACCCCGATTTTGAATTAGGAACGGATGCAAAAGAAAAAATCCGTGCGTGGAATCCTTTTAATGTTTGCTATTGCTCGCCGTTTTTCGACAGTCAAATTATGTTTGGTATTAAGGAGGGGTTTGATGTGGTGATTGGGAATCCGCCGTATGTTTCTATTGAGGGAATGTCATTAGAAGATAGAAATCTGTATAAATCATTGTTTATATTTTTCTATCACCGTTATGATTTATTTGGATGTTTCGTTGAACAAGGCATTAAATTTTTGAAAAATAATGGAATACTCTGCTTTATTCAACCGTCTGTTTTTCTTAACAGCAAATCATTTATGAAAATTAGAGAGTATATTGTAAAAAATTGTTCTTTGAAAAATTTAAATTTATTAAAAGATGGAATTTTTGATAGTGCAGTTGTACCAACAATGATTATATGCCTTTCAAATAATAAAATAGAAAACAATAAAATCAAATGCAGTCAAGGAAAATTAAAAAATTTTTACGAGATAAAACAAGTTGCTTTTGAAATGACCGAAGCCAATGTTTTTAATCTTGATTTGGATGACGATGCCGCAGATTTTATCAAAAAAACTTCCGAAAATACTATTTTGTTAGGTGTTATTGCAAGAATCTCAAATGCGATAAATGTTGGTAGCCACGAAAAATTTGTTGTTCAAGGTGCAGAATACAAAGAGAATGATAATTATGTAAAATTATTAAAGGGAGGTTCTATTCACAAATGGTATTTTGAATTTAAAGGTTTTTATTTGAAAAAATCCTTTGAAGAATTCGTAAGCTGTGGTGACAAAGAAGTTCTGAAAAAACCAAAATTAATGATGAAAAGGATTGGTAAATATCCAGATGTTTGTTATGATGAAAGTGGGATAGCTGCAGTTCATACGGTTCATACAATCAGAATATTGAATGATAATTTTTCACCAAAATATATTTTAGGTTTGCTAAATTCAAAATTGATAGGATATATTTTCCGCTTGCGAGTCCCATTAAAAGGAGATGTTTTCCCCGAGTTTCGTGTTTTTGATTTGAATAAACAGATTCCAATTAAAAATATTTCATTATTGGAGCAACAACCCATTATTAGCCTTGTCAATCAAATTCTTTCCGCCAAAAAAGAAAATCCTTCGGCAGATACTTTCGAATTGGAAAAGCAGATTGACGCATTGGTTTATGGGTTGTATGGGTTGACGGAGGAGGAGATAAGAGTAATAGACCCTGATTTTTTAGGAGAGAATGACTACAAAACAATTAAAATCTGATTTTGCCGTTTTAATATTGTATTAGAAAATTATTATGCAAAATACATATTTCTCTTATAATCAAGAGCAAAAATTGTGGAGTTATTCTTCAATTTTTTCAAGAATGTCGCTATATCCTGTCATTGAAAAAAATGATTGTTCATTGTTGGATATGAAAATCAGCCGATTTGACAGTTGTAATGTAGGAAAGAAATTTTCTTCTTATCTTGATTATCTGAAATTTGTTTATGCTGAACTTCGCAAAAATTACAGATGCGAATATGTCTATAAAAATACGCTTTTAGATTCGCTCATAAAAGAATATGGAACAAAAAACAGTCTCATTGTGAACGAATTTAAGGTTGGAAATTCGGTTGCCGATATGGTTTTGTTCAATGGTACAAGCAAAGCGTTTGAAATAAAAACTGAGTTGGATTCAAACAAACGACTCAACGGGCAATTATCCGATTATTCAAAAGTTTTCCGGGAATCATACATCGTAACACACGAATCTTTAATAAAAAAATATGAAGAAGTTCACGAGTCTGTAGGGATAATAGCATTAATAGAAAACAACGGAAAGTTAAGTCTTAAAAAAATTAGACCCGCTTTTGAGAACGAAAAAATGGATGTTAATATTCTGATGCGTAGTATCCGAACAAATGAATATAAAAATATTGTACAGGCTTTTTATGGGCTATTGCCGAATGTCAATAGTTTTGATATGTTTGAAACTTGTAAGGCAATGATATGCCAGATACCATCAAAAACATTACATGAACTCTTTATAACTGAAATTAAACGGCGAAAGTCAAATAATTCATCACTTGAAAAATATCATAAAGAATTAAGACAATTTTGTTTAAGTATCAACATCAACGAGGCTCAATATGGTGTTTTCAACGAACGATTAAATAACTTAATAAATATTTGAATATGTATTATCCATATCTACGAGGAAAACAGTTTGAACTGATAGCGTTGCGCGAATTTGCCGATGCGTATAATAATTACAAAGTGACGCCAATTATTGAACCTGTAAAAACCGCGTTCAACAGTATGATTTTGGCTATCTCGGTAATGAATAATAAAGGACTTAAATTCGCTTTGATACTTAATCCGCAAGTAGGCGATATTATTGGTCAAACGCAAATAATTGAAACAGGGCTTGCCGGTGTATTGGCAGACAGAACGGCTTGGAGTCCTTCCTTTATCGTAAATAATACCAATCATCGACAAATCTTCACACATATAACTGACCAAAACTACCAAGACGTTTTTCTTATATGCAATGATAATCTTGATACATCTGCCGCATCTCTGGCACAAATTATTCAAATGGACAATGTTACGCATATTATCATCAATGCCGGTAATAGCCGGTTAAAAAGGCTTGCCAACAGAAGCGGAAAATCTGTTATTCGTCTTGACGATAATTTCGTTCCACAAAGAAAGAACAGTGATTATCTTACCGTACCCGATGAAATGTTTACCGAAGAGTATAATTTCTTTGAAGATGATGGTTACGATGGAATATCTGACTATACAGTTCTTCCAAGCGATTTTATCGATGGCGGAATGTTGCCTCGTGCTCTCGCCATTCATTGGACATACGAAAAAAATACTGATTCAATTTGGATAAGACATTTTGTTTCGGACACAAACGATGACACCTCTAACGTTCAGGGAAAATTTTCCGAAGCAGCAATAAAGGCTGTTGCTTTTTTTGAAAGGAATAATATTGTTAATTACGCTGTTGAAGAATTAAAAAGATATGTGAGAGAGGGACAATATCCGGGTTTAGGGGTAATCAAGAAATTGTCAATCAAAAACCACATTGAAATAATGAACCAAATATTTACACGACGAGAAGTATGAAAATCCATGCTTGCTGTTTTAATGACGAAGAAATAAAACAATTCATTATTTCCTCTGCCTCTCAAAAGGGAAAGTGTTCAAATTGTAGTTCAATTTCCAAATATGTAGAAATGAAAGAATTATTGGATTTTTTCTCTGATTTTCTTTCAGTTTTTACAAAAGATGATGACGGTATTCCATTATATAATCTTATTCAACAAGATTGGAATATTTTTTCGGATAATTTTAATTGTCAAGATGTTTTAAATAAGATGTTGAAGTTGCTAAACATAGATTTAAAGGCAATGGATGGAGTATCCTATATACCGGAAATAAAGGAATGTGTTGAGTATTGGGATTTTTTAAAAGATGATATAAAATGGAATAGCCGTTTTTTGGCGAACATTGAACATTTGATTGAACTTGAATGGGATAAACTGTTTGGAATCTATTCTACAATTGATAAAGACAGGAATCTATATCGTGCAAGAATTCATCATGATGGGAATAAGAATCCTTTGGGATTAAATAAAATGTCTTGCCCGCCAAGAGAAGATGCAACTGCCGGACGTGCCAATCCACAAGGAATACCCTATCTGTATTTGTGCAATGAAATTGACACAACTCTCTATGAAACTCGTGTTTTATACTTGGATATAGTCAGCATCGGAATTTTCCGGATAAAGGATATTGATGAAATAAAGATAGTTGATTTCACATTATCTCAAAGTCCATTCAGTAATGAAATTGCCAATATGATTGATTTTGTGAAAGGAAAGTTACTACGACAAAGAATAAGTGGAGACTTGTCAAAACCAATTCGCAGGTTTGATTCGGAATTGGAATACGTTCCAACTCAATTTATTTGTGAATTTATAAGATATATTACGGGAGCGCAAGGCATTCAATTCAATAGTTCACTTCATCGAGGGGGAGTTAATGTTGTTTTATTTTCCAATGATAACGTTCAATGTGTTGAAGAACAAATACATCAAGTTATCGAAATAGGAATAAAATCTTCGAAAATCGGTTAGATATGAAAACAACAAAAATTGAATGGAAAGACAAAACTTGAAATCCTATCACAGGCTGTTCCAAAATATCGGCGGGTTGTGTAAATTGCTATGCAGAAGTTATGGCTCGTCGTCTTCAAGCAATGAAGGAAGATAAATATGCTAACGGATTCAAGCTTTCGGTACACGAAGACGCGTTAAAAGAACCGCTTCAATGGAAAAAACCACATACTATATTTGTGTGTTCGATGAGCGATTTATTTCACAAAGACGTACCGGATGAATTTATCAATAAAGTAATCAACACGATAAAATTGACGCCTCAACATCGCTACCAACTGCTTACAAAACGAGCAGAGCGAATGTATGAGTATTTTCAAACGCATCCGATTCCGGATAATGTATGGTTAGGCATTACTGTGGAAAATAAAGATGCAAAAAAACGTATTGATTATTTGCGAAATCTAAAAGCGCCAATTCGCTTTATGTCTTGTGAACCACTTTTAGAAGATTTGGGGGAGGTGAATCTTGATACTATTGATTGGGTCATTGTAGGTGGCGAAAGCGGTAAAAGCGCTCGACCAATGAAACAAGAATGGGTGCTCTCAATTCAAAAGCAAACAGAAAAACAAGATTCTGCTTTTTTCTTCAAACAATGGGGAACTTGGGGTAGCGATGGCGTGAAACGTAATAAGCACGAAAATGGGAAAATGATAAATGGGAAGGTTTATCAGCAAATGCCGAAATTTTCAAGTACACAATAATTAAAAAGCCCAACTGACTGATTATCAATTAGGCTTTTACTTTTAAGGTACCCGGAGCCGGGGTCGAACCGGCAAGGAAATGAATCCACCGGTTTTTGAGACCGGCGCGTCTACCGATTCCGCCATCCGGGCAGGTCGAAAAGACTGTGCAAAGG
>Ga0209629_10002967_pt1 | contig 11873 bp, 8 predicted proteins | sample TergutCu122P5_FD_187286 | JGI IMG/M metagenome (GOLD analysis project Ga0209629, IMG submission 187286) | Cubitermes ugandensis P5 segment gut microbial communities from Kakamega Forest, Kenya - Cu122 P5 (SPAdes) (version 2) | ecosystem: Host-associated > Arthropoda: Insects > Digestive system >...
GTGATTACATTGAAGGACAGTAAAACTTCGAAACATGTATCTATTTTGTATCAGTTGTAAATAAATAGTTGCCACTATTAAAGTTCCAACCCTCGTATGTGTATCAGATTAGGAAGATAAGTTACTACTGTTACAATTAACAGTACACAAAAGGCGTTGGATTAAAAGGCGCCGAAAGTAGCAAGGAAATTTCAACGTCTTTCTTTCTTCTTGCTTGCGATTTTTTCTCTGTTCAAGGTTTACGTGTTTTCAGCCGTTGTGTGTTGTCGGTTTTCTTACCTTTTTGATGTTGGCGGAAGGTCACTGACTGATCGATATTCTTGAAAGGCGTGGCGAAAACGAAGTTGGCGTGAGTTCGGTGTTCTTAGTGTATGCACTGATCTCTAGCTGACCCTCAAGTGTGCTGGCATATGCTGTTAACGGTAGTCCCGCGACAGGACTTATAAGCAACACCAGGTGTCATGCGAATTTGGGTACCCAGATCGATTGGTCTTAATTGATTTATTTCATGAGTGTCAGATTGCGGCTGTTTGAGTCATGTTTCTTCTGTTGGGCTCCAGACAGTGAAGACTGGAGTGAATTTATGGAAATTGGGTAGGGAACATGTCGTTTGTAGTACAATAATCCAGCATGTTTCGGTCTTGAAAAAAACCATTAAAATTCCTATAAACCTGCTTTCCTTGTTAGAAGGAAAGATATATATGTGTCATCATAATCATGCCCTCTTTCCAAGGAAAAAACTTTGAACCAATTTATGGATTTTTATGAAACTTTGATGTGATGGTGTTGTAGAGGCTGCCACTCTATGTCATTTTTGTACTTTCAAGTTCCTGACAGCAGTAATACCAACATGGCAATTGTGCCTACTTATGACATTGTACTCTAGTGCCTAATTTGTTGAGCATTTTTGAGAATGTAAAAACAAAAGTATAAGTAAGATTTCATTGTTATAGCAATGGAATACACCATTACAGATGTATGAAAAGTGGCATCTAAGTAAATCATTGAAAAGTGATGTCTGAAAGAAATTGTAAGTGTACCTACAAGTACTGTGTGAAATTTTTTTTTTGTACATTAAAGTTTACAGGCATTTTGGCTAAAAATATTGAGCTTATGTCATGGAGCTCCAATGAATATGAAGTTTTCAGGAGCAAGAATAATACAGAGATAAGACATATAGTTTATTACTTAATCATACTATCTCTTCGTCTCTCTGTACATAATTACTTTTTGGTTTTACACCCCATCACATTATTTGTGTCAGGCTGGCCCCTGTTTGGGCGTTGATTGATAGTTTGCCCTCTGCTTTTGTTTGGGTGTGTTAGTGAAATGGTGTCATGGAAGTATTTAATTGGCTTACTCTGGTTTCCCTAAGGGTAGAGCTGTGGGATGGAGACATTTGCGAATATTCCTGGTGAAGCTCTTAATGGGGCAGGCTTTACCGAATCCCAGAAGGATAATGCAGGCAAGACCTTAGAAAGTTGTTGATGCTGGTGGACAGTTGCAATATAGTAACGCTCGTAATCACTTGGAATGTCACACATATCAAGTAAATTTGGTTCGTCATAGGAGGGTATCATGTAACCCCTACACATAGGTTACTATTCATGTCTCCACCCATTGTTACCACTGGACTGGCAGTTTGGAGGTTTTTGATTTTCAATTCTTACTTCTTACTGGTTACAGTGAATATAAACATTGTCCTTTGCTGGTCTTTGGGAATCATTACCAAGGTTCATTTTACACTTGAAATTGCAGCCGCTGAATATTCAAGAGTGGATTATTGAACATCTTCTTTCACACCCTTTGTTTGAAGCCTCAAATAATGGTGGTGCTGGTAATCTTTTGTCTACTCTCGACACATGTCCATTATTCACTATGATTATCATAATGTACTGAATCATATTGAGGTTTTAACCTCCGAACTCTTTATTACTATGCATTTGGCAATGACAGTTATTGTTGGTCATTAAAGCTCTTTCCTGAGCATAATTATGACTTATTTCATGATCAAATGTTAATTTGTGATTGTTCAACTTGTGGCACTATTTAGGGCTTCTCACTTTTCAAAATACCAAACTAGTATTAACTTCAGCTTGTTGCTGAGTCATGTGTGTCTTCCCCCCCACCCCCAGTGTTTTGTGGACCGTGCATCGTGACATATTTGTGCAGTAAGAACCAACAGGATGCACTGTTTAAAATAGTGCGTCCTGTTGGTTCTTACTGCGCAAATAGATCATGTGTGTCTTGTTTTCCATTTGAAAGTTTCCAGGTCAGAGTCCCTCCCGTACTTTCTGATAAACAGGACATCGTGGATGAGGGGCCTTTCAGAAAACAAGTGTATGAAACTGTGACTCAAAACTTTGTCCTTCCTGTTTTAACCTCCATTGGAAATTGGTGCCCTGTGGAAGAGTTGAGCATTAAAGACTCCTCCATGTGAGCACAAGCATCAGTTACGTACATGTGTGATCTCATTTGTTCCATTAAAATTGAAAATCGTACAAGATGGAACTGTTATAGTTTGTTGGCAATAATTGATGCTCTGTTGCAGTTAGATATAAAACTTAGAATGTCAGGGTATAATTAGTCTGCTAATTTTAGGCAGCACATGCGTAATATATATTATGCTTAACTTTTATCATCCAGGCACTTATGGACAGAGCTTTTTTTTAATGCTCATACCTGCACCTGTGCAAGACACAAGCAATCTGTTTGGCTGATAAAGGTTAAATGTACAAGTATAGTGTCATGAATAATTTGTGGTTTTCTTTCTGATTTGATGTTTACAGGCAGTAGTATAAAATGTGTCCCATGCTCACATATGGAATGGTCTTCTGTGTGTGGTGGTGTGTGTATCAGAAATAGACACAGCAAGCACAGTCACATATTCAGCATGACATTTTATTCGTTGCTTGTAAAATGAATGAGATTAAGTTGTTTATGACTGTAGGTTCTTAATTACTCTTATTATGGATTATGGCATAATTTTCAGACATCAGTAGTGTTCAGTAAATATTTATTTCCTGCAGTTTTTCCCTTTCCCTCGGTTTCTGTTTTCCTGATGATAATGTAGCCGGAAGCAGACGTGCTGGAAGTTCGGCCACACCCAGCGTAACAGAGGGACCGCAGTAAAACAAGATCCTACCTGAAATTATAAAGTTATATGAGACCTCTGCCATAGTAATGCATATGACCAGTGGGTTTGTTCATTTTGTGAATTACATAATAACTCATTTTTTCCTTTCCTTCATACACATGCTGGCTCTAGATAATCAATTGTCTTTTAAATAACATTTTTGTTCTTTTGTTCTTCTAGGGACAGGAGAATCGGGGAAGTCAACATTCATCAAACAGATGAGAATCATCCATGGGTCAGGGTACTCAGATGAGGACAAACGTGGCTTTATCAAGCTTGTGTATCAAAATATTTTCATGGCAATGCAAAGTATGATACGAGCAATGGATTTACTGAAGATCCAATATGCAGAATCATCAAACATAGTAAGTAATGGGGAGGTTTATTTTTTGCTTACATGCCATGTTAAAGAGCAAAACTGGACCCACCTTCTTGTGTTGTACTGTGGTGTATGGATGTCTGAATAAAGTATCATACATGATGAGTTTAATCTGGTTTTGTAGACTGTTCTGTGAGCATACATGTGCAGGGGACATGTATCTGACAGCTTGCAACACTTTTCACTCAAACTGTTGAGTGTGATAGCAGGTGAAGGCACTGAAAACTTTGTCCTCTGGCTGAGATATGTGTGACATCGAACAGATACATTGTGCATTGCATATCGAAGTTTTATGACTTACATGAACTGATTTTGGGAAGTTACCAGTGGAAGTTGTCAGATAAAAATGTTTGTGTGCATGCAGAAAGTGTTAATTTAGAAGGTGAAAGCATTCTGCAGAAATTATTTTTTTATCTAGTTTACATATTTTATTAACAGCAGGCATTGATAAAATTATTTATGAGTATGCCATGAACAGCCATAATATAACATCAGTTAATAAATTATATCAAATGTTTCATCATTTTGCACCTAGTTCTTTGAAGTAACTGTGACAAGTAAGAATGAAGTTTCTTTTAAAACATGAGATAAATAAATTCAAAAGAATTTTTTTGTGTTTTCGTGTGTGATCTTTCACTTCAGTGCACTACAGTTCAAGCTGCATATTTTAACATTGTTGTTGGCTGTGCTGTGCCTCAAGCCATGTATTAGTTTTTGGCCTGTCACCACAAAGGCCTGGTTTTAAGTCAAAACCAGTTCGTAAGGGATTTGTGGTGTACACAGTGACACTGGGATGTCTTTATCTCTTGAGTGCTTCAGTTTTTCCTTCCCACTGTCATATCAGTCCTCTGTATGTAATTAGTTTATATATATAAATTAATATATATATATATGTACACACCTCCATCCATCATTCCAACCCATGACACAGTGATGCTTTGTAATCTTAGTAATTGAATATGTTGTTAAATAAAACACTTAAATTCAAACAGTACTGTTTCATGAAGTATGTGACGTGTGTAACTTACTTGTAGGGCAGGTAACAATATCATCGGCAAATTTCAGAGTATTTCTCCTCCCATTGTAAAAGGAAGCTTTAAAAATATGAACAAGTACAGTGATGTGGAGAACTATGTTGTTATTTTATATATGCGTGGCACATGGATAGCAGGTGGTACACGCGAGACTTCCATGTAGTCACCATTGACATATAAGTTTTTGTACCACCGTGGCATCAAGGGTTGTATTCCAGTGTAGAAATCAGTCTGTTTCTGTAGCCAGGAGGTGACAGTTTCCTCGGAGTCAGCATGTGTTGCAAATTGCCTGCCAACCAGGTGGTTCTTAGTAGGTTCAAAGAGATGGAAATTACTGGGCCTTATACTGCTAACTGGATTCGTGACTGATTATGGGTGCTATGACTGGGAAGTCATGGACCAACCTCCTGAGGGGCCCATTCTCATGCCTTCACTTACTCACTCACTCACTCACTCACTAATTTACTCCATGGAGCAGAGTCCTTCTTGAGAAGCTAACCAGCTTTTAGCTAGTAAAGAAATTCCTTGCATTTTATGGAACCCGAAGGTTCATTACCACATTCACAAGTGCCCACCACCTGTCCCTATCCTGAGCCAGCTTGATCCAGTCCACACCCCCACATCCCACTTGAAGATCAATCTTAATATTATCCTCCTATCTATGCCTGGGTGTCCCAAGTGATCTTTTTCCCTCAGGTTTCCCCACCAAAACGCTGTATATGCCTCTCCTCTTTCCTATACATGCTACATGCCCCACCCGTCTCATTCTTCTCGATTTTAGTACCCGAACAATATTGGGTGAGGAGTACAGATCATTAAGCTTCTCATTATGTAGTTTTCTCCACTCCATTTTTACCTCATCCCTCTTAGGCCCAAATATTCTCCTCAGTGTCCTATCCTCAGACACTCTCAGCCCGCATTCCTCCCTCATTGTGAGCGACCAAATTTCACACCCATACAAAACAACAGGCAAAATTATAGTTCTGTATATCTTAATCTTTAAATTTTTGGATAGCATACTGGAAGACAAAAGATTCTGCACCAAATGATAGCAAGCATTCCCTGACTTCAATCTGCTCTTCATTTCTTCCTGAATAGAATTTGGTTTGTTAAGTTTGTTCCCAAATATTTGAAATCTTCCACTCTTTCAAAGAAATTATTATCAATCTTTATATTTTGACTTGGTCCTGCATTCTGATCTCGAGACATGACCATGTACTTAGTTTTATCAGCATTTACTTCTTGTCCATTCTCCTTACTAGCCACTACCAAAGCTTCTGCGTTTTCCTTTGTAGTAAGTACACTCCCTCCCAATATGTTAACATCATCAGCATGAGCCAGAAGCTAATGTGTTCCATTTAATTTCAACCATCCTGGTTCACCTGAACCTTCATAATGGCATACTCTAAAACAAAGTTGAAAAAAATGGCGACAGAGCATCTCCTTGTTTCAAACCAATCTTAATAGGAAACATGTCAGACAAGTTCTTGCCTACCCAGACTCTGCTATTGTTTCAGTCAGACACATTTTTGTTAGCCTTACCAGTTTCATGGGGATACAAAACTTAATGAGAATATTATACAAGACCTTCCTTCTAACTGAATCGAAAGCTTTCTTGAAGTCTATAAAGAGTTGATGCACTGCTTTGTTTTATTCCCATTCTTTATCAAGTATTTTGATGATTGCAGAATATATGTTAAGCAGTTGACCTGTTGCATTGAAATTCACATTGATGATCCCCAATAATTTCCTCTGCATATGGAGTTAACCTTGACAGCAGGCTGTTGAATAAAATTTTGTACATAGTTGGCAAAAGTGATATGCCCCTATAATTACTACAGTCTGTTTTAACACCCTTGTAGATAGTTACAATGATCGACTCCTTCCACTCCTCAGGCAATTCCTCCTTATTCCAAAGAGAAATAATGAGTTTATGGATCTCATGGTGACTTGTTCTAATCCCAGCCTTAATCAGTTTTGCTGGGATTTGATGAATACCTAGTTAATTTTTTAGCTTTTCAATAGCCAACTCAAACTCAAAGGCACTTGGCTCAGGCACTAGTGGTTCTGCTGTGTGTATTTCTGTCTGCCTAACATCATTAACCCCATGTACATTCAGTAGCTGGGAGAAATGGTTCCTCCACCTAGCCAAAACATTGTGGGAGTTTGCAACCAAATCACCCTTCTCATCCTTTACTATATTAGGTCTAGGCTGATAACCCTTTTTAAAGTCATTGATGCCCCTATACAAGTCCCTGATATTTTTTATTTTACTGTTAGTTTCAAGTTTCTCAATTTTAGCTTTCAGATATGCCTTCTTTTTGTTCCTGAAATTTCTGCTAGTTTCACGTCTTACATTGTTTATATTATCTACATTGTTTTGGCTTGGATTCTGTACCCTTTTGTTCTGCTTCCTTTGATCTAAAAAAACCTAAAAATTCTTCATTAAATTACAGTTTATGCTGCTTCAGTTCGTGCAGATCTGGACTCTCTTTAACTGAGGTTTTGATATTCTCTCTAATGTTCTCCCAAGCCCTATTTATGTCCTTGCCATCTCTTAAGTTCTGCAAAGCTGCAACCTGTTTGTAGTCTCAATCTGATACTGTTTCATAACTTCCAGCTCATTTAGCTTCCTGAGATTAAATCTTTCCCCATCAAACTTCTGTGCTGCTTGTTTACTTACTGCCAATCTTTCCCTAACTTTTTAGACAACCAGATAGTGATCAGTATCATAATTGGCTCCCCTGAAACTTTGTACATCTAGTATACTCGAATGCCATCTCCTGTCTGTGAGTATGTGATTAGTCTGGCTGTGAGTCTTCCCATCAGGAGAGGTCCAGGTGTACTTATGAATGTTTTGATGCAGGAACATCATGCTCTTAACAACCAGATTTTTTGATTTGGCAAAGTTTACTATTCTGACACCATTATCATTACTATTATGATGATGACCCTCTCATTCCCAGTTGTTGGTTAGAATACATTCTCTCCCCACTTTTGCATTAAAATGTCCTAATACAATTTTCGTATGGTATTTAGGAAAGTGATAAAAAAAACCTGCTCTAATTCCTCATAAAAACTGTGTTTTGAATCATCACTTTTCACCTCACTTGGTGTGTGCACATTCAGAAAAATGATATTACACCAGTGACCTCTCAGAAGTATATACGTGGTGTTGCTATAAAATAACCTGACTGATGTTAGAACATTTTTAATTAAAAAGATTACCCAATAGGAATGTTGTCATCCCCGATGTACTCCCCTCCCTGATCCTTACATCGCTCCATGCAAATCTTCCACTGTTGGAAGCAATGCTGCAGGACGTCTTCTGATAGCTTATTCTTGAGCTCCATCTCTTTCGCCTTCACTGCATCTACGGACTCGAACCTGGTTCCTTTTAACGCAGACTTGATCTTTGGAAATAAAAAAAAGGTCACATGGGGTTAGGTCAGGTGAGTTTGGTGGATGTTCCAACACGGCGATCTTGTGCTTCGTCAAAAACGTCTTGACAGACCGGGTGTTGTGTGCCAGTGCGATGTCTTGGTGAAGAACCCGTGAGCCATTCTTCCACATTTCAGGTCTTCTTCTCACCTGTTCTTGAAGGTTTGTCAAATGGTTTAACCTTCAGGCACCCAATCCATGTGAACAATCCCTCAGATGTCAAGAAAAAAGGATCATCATTGCTTTGAATTTGGATTTGCTCTGCCGTGCTTTCTTTTGCCTTGGTGAACTGGAGCTCTTCCAGTGTGTGGATTGGCGCTTAATTTCTGGGTCGTATTGAAAAGAAACCATGATTCATCACAAGTTATTACATTCTCTAAAAAGTGTGGGTTATTTTCAGTGTTTTGAAGAATCAGCACAAATGTCCATTCGAATTTCTTTTTGTTCAGGAGTGAGGAGTATCGGCACCATCTTTGAACACACTTTTTTCATGTTGAAATTGTTATGTAAAATCTGTCGAACAGTTTCCTTGTCAGTGTTAATTAACTCAGCAACTTCTTGAATGCGCAGGTGATGGTTTTGTTGAACAGTTTCACCGACTTTCTCGATGTTAGCATCTGTTTTTGATGTGCTGGGATGACCAAGGCGCAGATAGTCTCCGATCTCTTCCCTTCCCTCTTTAAACCTTTTAAACCACTCGAAAACTTAAGTATGAGATAGACACTCATCACCATAAACTTTCTTCAACAAATCATGTGTTTCTGTTGTGGATTTTCCAAGTTTCACACAGAATTTCACATTGACGTGTTGCTCCACGATAACACTTTACATGATTCCAACGGAGAACAAGAACACGATCCACTTCAAGCAAAGGCTACTGCCAAACTGTTTGCCGCACAACCTTGAAATTGTAACCGTGAATGGAAGGAGAGCACAAGCCAGTATCACACACTGCTCGCTGTTGCCAAGTTTACAGCGAAGTGGAAAATAATTAAATCCGGTTATTTTATAGGCACACCACGTATGACACCCTGTCACTAACACTCTACTCTCTTAACTGCTGATACGGTTCTGTGGTGTACAAAAATCCTGTCCCAATTGATGATTTTTGTTTCCTTGTCCATAGAAAAAATTATAATTCCCTGCTCTTACTGTGCTCCCTGTGTCCCACCTAACCTCCTGCACACCCACTGAATCTATATCTTGCTAATCCCCCAGCTGCTACTGTAAGTGAACCTGCCCCATACAGGCTCCTAAAATTCTGTGTACCATATCTAATGTCCCTTTTTTGTTGCTTAAGTTGTACCACAGTATCAGTCTAGGACTGAGGCTTACTGTATGAATGTTTCGAAATGGAATACGTTTTTATGGTGAGGAGTTGTTAGCACCTTGCCCAACCCCCAAGCTGGAAGACCACCCCTTGTCGACTGTCTGCTACTGCTTATTCAATATATTCGCAGCCACCCTCCATATTGAAGGCCATTCCTCCATTCTCTGAGGACACGCCATGCTGTGGTAACAGGGACCCACTTATCACGGCATTCTCATGCCTAGTGACTTGTAAAGTTGCCTTGTACATGCCATGAAGGCACATAGGGGGAGTAGGTGTATGATGTGATGTATTCTTACCCTTTTGCACTTGATGGAGGTGTTCCAACATGGCTTCTTTGCTGTCAGTAAAGAACCCCAGTACCCACAGAATAGGAGGCTGGGTGAATCCCAAAGCTGGGCTGGTCATTTTGTAGAAGAAGAAAATTTCCTGCCCCTGCAAGGATTGGAACTGCAGATTGTCCAGCTTCAGCCTAGTCACTATACTGACTGCACCATCCTGTCTCATACCTTGATTTATAAGCAGAGTAATATGATGAAATGGCATTTGATAAAATCTTAATTTTTTTTTTTTTAATAAGCGACACAAACCAAGCAGGTTGTGGGTGGTGCACCTGGAAGATGCATTTCTGTCTCAGCCAGGAAACTGGATATCCCGACTGAGGTTTTTCATGGGTTTTCCTGAGTGCTCAGGCAACTGGGAGGATACCACTGTGATTAGGCCAGGAATATTTCCTTCCAGATCCTTTAAAATTCATTGTTCAGGGTTGATCTTACCATTGTTGTAACACAGACAGGGCATTGCAGTAATATAAATGTCTTCCAGGATAAGGCAGAACTTATTCGCACTGTGGACTATGAAACGGTAACAACGTTTGAGAGTCCGTATGTGGAAGCAATCAAGGATCTTTGGGGAGATGCGGGTATCCAAGAGTGCTACGACAGAAGACGAGAATACCAACTAACGGACTCTGCCAAATAGTGAGTTGTTGCATCCACAAGTATTAGCCATTTTCATTCAGTACCAAAACAGCCTGGAAAAGTTGCACAAAATATAGTAGGTATGACCTAAATCAGTTGTTGCAATGGATGGTATATATACATCACTCTTGATTTGTGTTCATTCTTTAACCCTTCATTATACTCAACATAATCATTATGTTAGTTCACTATGTCAGTAATGATGCCAAATTTTGGTGTCCTTTTCATAATTAATTTTTAATATGTTCAATATGAACTGAAAGATAAAAGCCTGAAATTTCTGTTATGTTGCCTTTAAGTACCAAGCATGGTTTGGAAAATTAAATGTGTATCCTGAAGTCTTTTGCAGCCAGAGTTTCCCATTCTTCCTTGGGGCATCTGACCACATGAGTGGTCAGAGCTTGTATGTCACAGCAGCTTTTGCAGCTGAAAGAACATTGGCAGCATATATCAGAACTGTGATCAGTCCTTGTCATTGTGTATGTATGATCACAGTTATGTTGTGGGAGAGAAAGGTTTTGTAACATTTTGTTACATTGTTTTGGTCGGATACTGTTCTACAAAAAAGGTAATGTTTGTCAAAAACTCTTACATGTACTGGATAAGTTCTGGTTGTTGTTGAAGTGTAAGCCATGGTAGTCACTGCTAGTGGAAGAAAGTGGCTGTTTGAGTTGTCAGAACAATACTTTTCTTTAAAATTTAGATGTGAATGATTCAGGTATTGACAATTAATATTCTGTGAGTGGGTATGTGGACTTATTAATACAGTGAAGAGTGTTGACGGTGATAATGAAGAGGTTAAAGAATGTTGGTATTGAAGAGGTAGAGTACATATCAAAATACAGGGGAAGGAGGGAATTTGTCTCTTGGCACAGGTGATATTCTTGGAAATTTTTAACCTTAAATCAATAAGGGTTGCAGTAACCAGGGATATTATGCTGCAGATTTCACAGTAATGACACAGCCCAACTTTTATGTAGCACAGTAAAATGAGGTGAGAGATGTGATCAGAGATCTTCGTTGTGGCCTAAGAAACCAGTAAGATTGTGTGATTTTATCAGCCATTGGGGATGTTGGCTTCTGTTTTTGAATGTTCTGAGGGCTACAACACCTGGTTGGAATACTGAGGTAAAGTAAATCACCCTGGAATTTTTTGCTGATATTCTGCATGACTGCAAAATCTGAATGCGATGTAATTGAAACTAGAAGATGCATTAATGATTTTTTTTATGAATTTAATCTCCTCCACTTCTAGGTTATTTAAATTGCTTTTAATCCTAGTGTGTTGAATACCATGTATAAGCAAATGTTGTGTGGTTGTTGTTTGCCTGTATGAGTTATGACTGAAAATATTCAAAATTGGTAGGTGGGAAGCTGTTGAGCACATGCCTGCCAAAGGTTTGCTTTCTGTTCCCCCCCTCCCCCAGTCTGATGTGTAAAATTGATAGGATTGTGCATCACAAAAATGAAAGAACTTTGATGCAGGTTTTCTGGAGTAACATAGAGTCTTGTGTATATATTCCCCTTAATACCTGTGCTATCTAAGGTTTGTGAAGCCACAGTTTTCCTTTGC
>Ga0209629_10002968_pt1 | contig 11873 bp, 6 predicted proteins | sample TergutCu122P5_FD_187286 | JGI IMG/M metagenome (GOLD analysis project Ga0209629, IMG submission 187286) | Cubitermes ugandensis P5 segment gut microbial communities from Kakamega Forest, Kenya - Cu122 P5 (SPAdes) (version 2) | ecosystem: Host-associated > Arthropoda: Insects > Digestive system >...
ATTCGGTGGTAACCATCCTCTTGGTTTCATTTCAGTGGCCACGTGCTGTTGTCACAGTAGGGGTTGGATGACCTTCGGGTGATGTTTTTTCCCGTCGCACAGTTCCTTTCCGTTTGGGCACAAGTGGAGACCTTGTAAGAGTCTTACAAGGTCTCCACTTGTGCCCAAACGGAAAGGAACAATTCCTGGCAAAACCTCAAATGCTGCTGGTTTCTCAAGGTGACATAAAAGCGGCTCGCCTACCCCATACACAAGAATTTTCCAATCAATAGATATTTTATAGGTTTATAGACTTGCTACATTCTAATATAATAATACAGGTAACCATATACACTATAATAACATACATGTACCCACAATACTATTGCACCAACTACTGTAAGCGCTACGGGATCCCAGAGTGCACTAGGTATTAGATAGTCTTGGGTCAGTTCATTAGAGGGCCTGATGAGGACTCTAAGGAGTCGAAACATGTAGTCCAGAAGTGGTAGAGTATAATAAATTTTGGTGTGTTTTGATGGTATTTGTATATCTTTATTGTCTTTAGTAACACATCAGGATGTCTTGCATTAAACTATATTCTATACTCAAAAGGAAAAAAACAGTTTTTCAGTTAAGCCCAACTATTTTGACACAGCTACATGTTTCAGCTAAACACAAGCCATCTTCAGGCCATAAAGTAATATAGAAAGGCACTGTACAAAATGAATAATTAACCTTTAAACATCCCCCAGTTGTATATACAAACACATGTAAAAAAACACCCCTAGAAATTCATATTAGACATTTAGGAAACAAGGAAATTTGCTGAGTTTTTAAGAAATGCATCTCTGTTTTATTTTCCATAAAATGTCATTCAATTCATAATATTATCTTTTTAAGTTTGAATAATGTTTTCATAACCCAAGCACTAAAATTGAAATACCAACCCAGCCATTTAAATGTTGAGCAGAGTATCAAATAAAACCAAGCATAAGCTCCATGTTGCATAGCACATATAATAGTACACTAAACGGCCTGAGGTAGCCGTATGTCTCATTAATGATTTAATAGTTAAAATTAGTTAAATAAATCAAAGTTTTATTCTTATAAACACCACAGCATAAAAACATGTTGCCAAAAATCCACACTACCTCAGTGTAAGAGGTATGATTTATTCAATTAATCTTAATCCCCTCAACTCCCCAAGACACACATACTGGCACAAAATTCTCTACATTGACAATTTGCTTTCCTTTCTCACTTTTCTTCCTTTAGCCTAAACTTCTTACTTTATGAGGAAAGATCAGGGCATCATCATGCCCCCATTCAAGTCCCCACCTCAAATATGTCTAAACATTTCAATGAAATGGGAAATTTTCACAAATCTTGGCAATGACATGATGCCACCACAGGGCATCCAACACACTGCTTGACTAAACATGAAGTTAACAGTAGCTTTGCCCACTTTACCTATCTCCACCTGAACTAGTAAAAAGTGCCATTCTGTCACCTGTCACAACCTTCAGTTTTCGGTAGATCAGTGTGATGTTTTAATTTCCTGCCACGAATAATACCAAAATGTCAGTTGTGCAAATTTTTTATTTGGAAACAACATCAACATTGCTCACATGGGACATTAAATTTTTTGTGGTAAGAGATCAGAGAATATGCAATTTTCTTTCAGTTTCTTTTTTCTAAAATGTAAATGAACAATATACAGACTATGCAAAATATCTATTTCTGTTTTGGTTAAACAGTGGTAACTAACAAACCACTAAAGCCAGACATGCGATGTTTTGGATACAAATCACAAATGTATGCACAGATTCTGAAATAAACTTTTTTTATAATAATTACAAAAATTTACAATGCAAAACCTGAGCTTATATCTGACTAATTTTTATGAAGGCGGAGTCTGTACCAATATGAATTACAGACAAAAACAGATCACTATTAATCATCAATTTATAGTAGTCTGCTAGCCTCACAGCAAGTGAGGCTAGCAAACATGCATCAAAGTTCTTCCTTCAACTTCATGTTTATACTACCCTCCAACACAAGTGACGCAGTGCCCATTAAATACTGTTAGTTACACCAACTATTCATCCAGAATTTACCGTATATTCTCGAATCTAATTCGCACCCTTTTTACAGTTTCAGAGGGCTAAAAAATCAGATGCGGGTTAAAAATTGCATGCGGATTAGATTCACAGTCGAGAGCTGGATTTTGAAAAAATGATAGAGCTGCTGTACGTGCCGTAAGAACAATACAATAATTTATTATTTATAATATTATATAATACTTATAATTTATTATTCATCAGACTCACAGTCATCACTCATAACTGAATCATTATCCATCACCCAGTCACTACTTCACACACGGTGCGTTAGTCGGATAACGGTTAAAGCATTGGTAACATCCAATATTATTCATCAGTCTGCCTTGTAGGCAAGGGGCGGTTGAAGGAAAGGTGCAGATTAGAACCGTGAACTAACATTTTTTTTTCATTCAAGAAATCAGCAAAAACTAGTGTGGATTAGATTCGGGTGCGGATTAGATTCAAGAATATAAGGTAATAGCTTGCATTCACGAGGACAGCATTAAGAATGTAAATGTGGCAAGTACAAGGTGGTTCAAATATGACTGGGACTGATTTGTGTGTAAACAATATAAATCAGTCCCGGTCATATTTGAACCACCTTGTAGAATACCTGCAACTGTACTCTAAATACAACAGTGAACACATGCTATCAGAACATGTATAATGTACTGACTTCTACAGCTCGTAACTGATCACGCATGCTGATGCTGGTGTTTCGATGCCAACACACATGTACTGTAGTGTTACTGCGCTGGGTGGCTCCTGCTGATTTCTCCCGTCCTGGTCCATTGGTATCATTAGTACCATCACCACCACAAGCATCCATCACCTCATCTGATGAACCTGCAAGAAGTGCACTCTTACAAATTGATAAACCTAGACTCAACAAATGTATGATTTTAGCAGCATTTATGGATGTTTGATTATTTTACAATATTCATATTCTTGTACCATGTTTGTGTTGACAATCAATTCACAGTTTCACGAACACAGTCTTCCAAGTGTCCAAATCCAAAGGCTCACCATTCAGATCTGATTTATCAGAAGATGAACAGACTCCAATTAAATGTGTTATGACCTTCATTATTTAGAATTACACTGATGACATAAAACAGAGGAATTTATTTTCAATTTAAGAGACAAAAAAAAATTTGGAATATTACACAGTGCACTGTAATCTGTCGCACAATCTTCCGTCAATGTATTAGCATGTACGCCATGTACCCCTTTGTGGACAAAGAGTTTTGGCTAACAGTTAAAATTCTGAAATTATACTTTATAGTGGACTTGTAGGTTAAAAAAAAAATTGTGATGTAACCGAAAGGTTCAACATTGCTAAACCTGAAGTGTTCCACTAAATATGGTCCTGGGAAGGTGAAGGAGCAGCAACCGACTTTAATGGACATTTTGAAGAAGTGAAGTAGATTGCATTTTTAACAGAATATAGTATTACTTTAATATATTTAATTTCAACAAATCCATAAAATTTAATTTCCTTGACTCTGCATTCAATTAAAGTGGTCCCTTCAGAAATGTAAACTCCAAGTTTCACTGCACTTACTGCATGACTTCAGACTGAGGTACTGAAGCTTGTTATCTCCCCTCTCTCTGGCAGTCTGGATGGTAGCTGTAAGATCTTCCAACCACTTGTCTTTCTCCTCTTGGCTGCTTGCTGCCACAGTAAGTGCTCTGTCACAATCACCATTATTACAGCACATCAATAACCAAAGAAGATACCAGATTTTAATTATAGCTACTAAAACTTGTCAATATCCCTCTTTTATTAGAATGTGCACACAACATAATCATCTGTATGAAATTTATTGAACCTACAGAGTACTTACAAGGTCTGTATGAAAATTAAAAGGAATGAGTTAACCAAACAAGAGTTAAAGTAAATGGTGTGGATACTAAAGAAGTGTCACTATCAACAACTCCTGACAGCTGAATTCCTCCTGCACAATTTGTCATTTTGTCTTAGTTATGACAGAAATGCTTGTTTGCACTATGTTTAAATTACACATCATGGTTTAAAATGGCTAACGGGAAAGACAACACTCTATCTTCACATTCTAGGCCAAAAAAAAAAAAACAGACAATTAAATCCACAAATGCAAAAAAACTGATCACCTAGGTGACACTCTCAACAACTTAAACATCTAACTGGTTTATTTTCATTCTAGAGGCAAAAAGTTCCATGGAAGATGATGCAAAATGCATAATAAGAAATCACCTGCTTACATTTATGATTAAATTTTACATACACAGCAACTGGATATGTAAAATTTCAAATGAACTTTGTAAATTACATATGGTCATTAATGTAAGGTGCACAACTGAGGAGAATTGTTGCCAGATCACTCACACACTGTAACATCTCTCAAAACTCATATTACATGAATCCTTCATTAAGCACCACTGTCCAATAGTTTCTTACAGTTTGCATTTAACAAGAGTTCTTGGGTAGCTAATATATTCTTTGATAGTTAACAAATTCCCTGCCTTTTATGGAATGTTACCACAGTGGTAACTGGGTGTGATGCTCTGGATGACAAACCTGGGGACCAGATCCATATACATGGTCAGCCCAGAAGTATATCACTGACACTATCACTGACATTGGATGGAAACGGTATGTAGAAACATGTACCCTGCATACCTATAGAGCTTTCAGTCCAAATGTAACTGTTATGTAGTTCTAAAACACACAAGAGATGGCAACATTGGTCTGAGGAGAATGTGTGCATGTAAAAGTGTAAATTAACATAGCCTGCAGTCATCAAACTACATCAAACTATGCATACTGTCGACAATGTGTTCAGGTTCATTATTACGTTCATAAGAGCCTGCCAGCAAGACCTTATTTTGAGTTAAATGACTCTATCCTCATAAGCTCTTTCAATAAAATACTTCTTAATAATATCATCCACCTAAGTCTGGGTCTGCAAAGTGGCCTCTACCTCCAGGTTTTCAGACTAAAACATATATAAATTTCTCATATCTCCAATGTATGCCAAATGTCCTGCCTATCCCATCCACCTCCATCTCATGAGCATCATACTACAAAGAATACAAATCACGAAGCCCCCATGCAATTTTATCCATTCTGCTGTAACTCTCCCCTGCTCTGGTAAAAATACTTGGGTCATCATCTTGTTCTCAAACGTCATCAGTCCATAGTCTTCCTTTAGTGTAGGAGATGTAGTTTAATACATATACAAAACAGTAAACTACAATTCATATACAAGAATTCTGATGAGGGTACATGGTGATAGTCTTGACTGAAATTTGGGCAGTCTTATCCTCAAGCTAAAAACACCCACAGTAGCAGGGGCTGGATGCACCTCAATTTTCAGGTGAAACAGGGAAAGGGAGAACTTATTAGTAAGAGTGTCTCAAATCCCTTGTCCCTTGGTCAGGGATTGAGACTTGATTCTGAATCTATGATCCAGAGATTGAGACTAGTTCTTTCTGATATCCTGACATGACAGAAACTACTGACAACTAAAAAACAGATTGCAAAGCATACAAATACATGCCCCTTACACTTAATTGCATAGCATCACTACCTGTTCCCACCATAAATGGTGAAGCAATAGTTTGCTCCAGTCTTATTGTCTGGGGTCTCTTCCACCATAACACCTCTCAGAGGCAGCTGACCATGAACTTTGAACTGTGGGCTTGGTTGAACAGTGCGGTTAGTATACAGCAAGAGGTCTGAAAACTGTCAATACAACATAAAATACAGAAATTAGAAGCAAAAACAAAAGAACATGCATAGCGGCACATGTTATTAGTACATTTATGGTACAGCAACAGCTGCAAACTAATGTGTATAAATGCACCTTAATAATACAATTCCAAGCAAGCACAACAGACAAGATGAGTGTAAAACACAGTTTCTGAAAACAGAAGAATTACAGCCAGTGAACTGCAATGTAAGTTGAGTCTGACACATGGAATGGTTGTCAGTATTACTGAGGGGCTAGAATTCCAGAAGGCACGTGCGTGATGGGTGCCGAAAACTACATCGGAAGACCACAAGATGCAGAGGATGCCTTGTGTCATTTCATTCCTGCAACAAAATGCTGTTAGTTGCCACATATTTCTTGAGCGCATTGTCACTGGAGATGAGACATGGGTCCATCATCATGCCCTAGAGACAAAATGTTCAAGCATGGAGTGAAAACATCCTGGGTCCCCAAGAATAAACAAGTTCAAGGTTCACTAAGAGAATAAAACCAATTAGTGCAAGCACTCGTATTCTCATAGTGAAGCATCTGCGCATGGTCACGAAATATTTAAAATTAAAAAAGTTCAATGTTGTGAAGTCTGCTGGCAAAGTGTTGGCCACTAAGTTACAGGCCAAAAAAGTGTGTTGTTGGTAGACTCCACGCAACAAGCAGCAATATTCAATGCAGACGCATATTGTACGATACTGGAACAGTTAAGAACTGTCATCAAGCAAAAATGCCCTGGGCTGCTGACAAAAGGTATTTTGTTTCTGCATGACAATGCTTGGCAACAAAGTGCTAATGTGACATGACAACTCCTCAAACCCCTGTCTCTCTACAAAAAGTTTGTGTCTATTGGAAAACTCTGCTGAAACTCTTCCCACTAGACAGCAACACCACTTACTGCATACTGTTACTCTGTCAAGTTTGGTATCTCAGTGTAAATGTAACTGTTTTTTCAGAAGCTCCAGAGTTATTCAGAACAGGTATTTTTGGCAAAGTTTGTTGTTAAAACTTTCCTATTAAGATTATCAAAGGCTTTATTGTAGTACTATGTGATTACACATCTCGACTTACTAGGAAGAACATGCGTTGTTGATAGCCTTTACGGGAATGCTTCAGAAGGCACCCCTGTCGCACAAACTCCCTGTCAGGCTGCACCAGACTGTCAAAGCCATTTAGATCACGCTGCAGCTCACAAAGTGCTACAAAGTTCTCCTGTCATACAAAGAAAACAACCACAACGTTATCATACAATAATTACACTTTAAGTATTAACAATATGAAATCACATACATACCAAGCAACCAACCAACCTAAATAATTTTAAATGTTTTTCCTTCACTTATCTACTCCTACCCACTCCTTCTTTTCTTTTGGCCTAAGACCTCTCACCATACAAAAACTACACCATGTTGTGAAATGAAAAACAATATTCACAAACATGTATATTTCACATATTTCATTCTTGCACACAACAGATACAAAAATGTCATGTTATCTGAACAGCAGCAGGAACAAAGTGCACATAACAAAATACGACAAGAATTATTTTTGTTACCTTATTTTTGTTTGCACTGTAATGTGGGCTGTACTCAGTACTTTTTATGTTACATACTGCATGACGTGCAACATAATCCAGCAGTCATACAGATGCGACCGAAGAGACTACAGCATATGTCAATGATTTACTTTATTATTTAAAAAGTGTTAGTAAAAACATTTTCCAGAATGTAAAAAATTTATTAAAATGAAGAAAAACTGTTCTTATATGAATAAAACCTACGGCCTACCAAGTTTCTTTGTAGAAAATGCTTCAACATGGACAAAATTACCCATGACAATCCATTTTCAAAAATTCTCAATGAAAACACACATCCTAATTTTTTATTATAAAGCTTTTGGGAAGACATTCTTTCTACAGCTCTTACAACAGGATATGCTCCTTCTTCCTCCACCTTGACATTATAACCTCCAATCTGAATGTGGTCAAGAAAGGCTAAATAAATCAAAATATTCCTTACTTAAAACTGTTAATCAAATCTCAATCTTGGCTGCGAAGAATGATTATTCTGAATGAGTTTTCTTCATAGCTTTTCTCAGATTGTCTAAGAAAATGGAGAGACAGTATCTTAAAACAGACCATCAATTCATCTTCCAAAACCTTGCTTATGTACTGAACACTGTGCATTGTCTAAATAAAAAACAGTTATTAGAAGCTCAAAAATAAATCATCATTGTAGTGAAAGGGAAATACAGTACAGAGAGTTTTTTTGTTACTGAACTGAGCACTGCAGAGTGGGCAACAGGACTGATCACTATGCAGCAATAATATTGTATGCTCTAGGATAAGCAGTCCATTGACAACAGACACTCCTTGTATTACGTTAGTAACCATGTGCCCATCAAAACATGTGTTGGCATAATATTGATACGCTAATCCACATCTTCTTTTGCCATTTTTCCTAGTTTGTTAAAACTGATTAACCCATTATATTAATGGTTATTCAATCATTATTGTATTTTAGGCGCATTCACAAAATTGCAAAAAGTGACTATTAGCTTCACTGTGTGTCTATCCATCTGTCCGTCCATCTGCAAGGAACAACTCTGCTTGCACTGAAAGAATTTTCATGAAATGTGATGTCTGGGTATATTTCGAACATCTACTCAGCAAATTCAAGTTTCATTAAAATCTGACAAGAATGTGTAATGAAGACCTACATACATATACGATAATATCTTCCTCAGTTCTTCTTCAAATGAGAAATGTTTCAGACAATAGCTGCACAGAAAATCAAAACATACATTTTATGTCCAATTCCTTTAAAAAAAAAAAAGTACTGGTTATGAGATAATATGAAAAAATATGGCACAGCCAGACAGGCCACAAAAAACAATACAGCACATGCACATTGCATGCTAGATAACTACAGCAACAGACAAACACTCAGAATCTGTAATACTTATTGCTTTTTCACAGCAACAACGGTTATGTGAACGCACCTCAATGTACATTGCTGGTCTTTGTAACATTTATGATCCCCTAAGCTCTATATGTAATGTAGCATCACTTTATAATCAGGCTGAACACTGTGACTGATCCTTTCTTCATTATTCGACATGAAATATTTCAACCACATTCTATGAATAACAACAATTAACCCTATTAAGTACAATCCTAATAACCACTTAAACATGATTCATACTAACACTTCTCCATATTATGAAGCCACAACCTGGTAGTCATGCAAAAGCATCAAACATGCCAACTGAGGTGTGACACCATAATCCCATAACCTGGCAGTCAGGTTCTGATGTCATACTCCAGTAACCAGACAACTGGCAACCACAGCAATTCAGTCTGATGTCAAAACTGCCAACCATGGAAACTGGTAGGCATGAATACTTAAGTGTTGACCACACCACAATCTAACTCACTCACACACTGTATTATACAATTTTTATACTCACTGAACGTTGCAGAACACTGGGGACATTACGAGATATCTCCAGTAACTTGCTTCTTGCAGCCAGACAATCTTCATAATCATAATGTTCTTTTCCATAATGTTTCAGAAGCCCTGCACACAACCCAGAAGACAATGATTACCAGGATAAATACTAGTGGATGCAACAGTGAGGGAAATCCAACAAATTATGCACTTAGACCAAAGGTTCTCAAGATTAAAGAAAGGTACTACTTCACATGCATTCTTGAGTATGTGGGTGTGTAGAAGGTGGGTAGCCCTCTAACTCTCATATTTCATCAGGCACTAGCAATCTGTGTGTTTTCACTCTCATACTTCTCATTTTTATCATAAAATACCTTCCACACTACACAGTTAATATTTCAGGGTTATTACTCAGCTCCTTCTGAGTATATGTGAACATACACATGTCATACATCTTCACGACTCTTTTCAAAAATATAAGTTGCCACAACAAATTATAAATTCCTAAGAATACACACAAAGGATTTCTTAATATTTTATAATATAATATTTTATAGATAATGGCAACTTACTGTCCAGCAGGTTCTCATAGTGGAGCAGACGCTGCAGAGGCTTCAAGATAAATGCAGTCAGGGGCAGGTAACAGACTTTCTGCATTTCAAAATCCCGATACAGTTGCTCAAACTTATGATTAAGTTGGAATGCGGAGTCCAGCTTCTCAAGCACAACTAGATGCTTTGCTAGGTATTTCTCATACAACTGCCAAAACAAATACCAAAAAATTTAAGTACCTGCAGCCACAGTTAAACACCAAAGACTGGCTATATATGGAAAGTGGTAACAGAAAGACAAAAATGTTGTTATTTGTCACCATGCTGTTCTGAATCATAACTCCTTCAACAGTAGGAAAAGTGACAGTAAGATTGTAACAACAGGGTAAAATAAATCAGTTTTATCAGGATTTCAAAGTAGTGGAATGTATATAAATATTTTACACATGGGAATTACGTAACTGACCACTGAGGCATAAATGTTGTCAACTAACTACATACATACAGTATGTATATAAACTGTCCTTGCAACTTCACTCATGAAATAGAAACTTTATTAAAAACAAAGATATATTCTTTGTACATCACCTGCGAAAGAAACTTTCAAAGTTTCACCAAGAACCTGTTAGGTAAAAACGTCAAACACATTCTACACACTGTGCTTTATCCTGCAAGTTAATGGTAACTATGCTGATGATATATAAATACACACAACTGTATGCAGTGCTGTGGAAAATAAGGGTTACTATCACCTACTAGATACTTGGTGAAATTTCTTCTCGCTCACAGACAATGTACACATAATTCATTTACACCTCATACTTCCAGCATGTGCAATGTTAAGGTTAGTTTTCTAGGGGCCACCTCTTCCTGTCTACAGACAAAGTGCTCCTGTGTGCGTAACACTGAGTTCCAATGCTTTGCACAACAGAGCTTGACATGTTTTCCCATTCACTGTTGCTAACTGCAATGTAATAGTATTTTGTTTCAGTTACTAAATATTTCTTCTTCAAGCTCCACACTTTTTTCATTGACATCAAGTATATGAGAAGGAAAGGGAATCCCAAAAAGTTCTCTGTTATGAACAGCAGTAGCTATGTGGTCTGAAAAGTAACCAGGCTCATTCTGTTTAAAAAAGTTTAAGTACTCATCTTGACATCATATAAGAATTTTAACATCCAGCCCAAAAATATTGCAGGAAATCATTCCCAAAACTCCTTTCACTCCTGTTTTCACATTGCTCTGAAGGTATCCAAATAATCGTGAGACTCTTTTAAGGAGATATTTAGTTTCAAAGACATGAAAAAGTCACAGTGGACCAGATAAGGCAAGCATGGTGATGTTCAAAGTTTTAAGTTTTGGAAAAATATCACAACCAAGGCAGGAATGTGTATTGTCATGATGCAAAAAAACCACTTGCACTGGTCCTTTCTGACAGATGTATTGCCATAATGTTCCAGAAACCAGAATAACTGGTTAAATGTTTGAAGGAACAAATTCAAAACAAATAATGTTTCTGATATCAAGTAAGCACAACAGCAAGGTTTTGTCTTTTACATTTATGTACATTTCTGCTTCCGTCAGACTTCAGTACTTCAGAATTTCCCATCTGATATTTTGATGTTGTATTTCTGGGTCACAAAGAATACTGAAATTTCAGAGGCACCTTCTATTTCTTTAAAAAAGCTTCAGTTCTTTCAACAGCCATGCTTGAATGTATGGACCCCTCTCTCCCTCTAATGATTTACAAGTTGGGATAGCACAGTTGAGCAACTAGGCTATCAGCTGGACAATCCAGGGTTTGAATCACAACAGGGGTGATGGATTTATCATTACTTCAAACCATTCAGATGGGCTCTGGGGACCACCCAGTCTCCTATTCAATGGGCACTGGGAGCTCTTTACCTAGGGACAAAGTGGCCAGGGCCTGGGGCTGACCACTCAAGTCCATTTCGTGCTAAGGTTAAGAATGAGTTCAGCTATATCTCCACTCCCTGTATATGTCTTTCTGGTGTGTACAGCAACAACCTCACTTTTACTTCATTT